>WNFY01000375.1_pt1 | contig 70375 bp, 55 predicted proteins | sample 5400091 | NCBI WGS metagenome assembly WNFY01 (sample SAMN13153364, study PRJNA577476) | soil metagenome | isolation source: 60 cm soil or saprolite under grassland replicate 1 | place: USA:California | collected 2016-06-15
TTAGGCATCCCCAGTTCCGTATGGCCGAACACGGCTTGCCTCGGGACCGAATCTAGGGCTTAACTTCCTGAGCGTCATTGTCTTCTATGGTGGGAACACGCAGCTCGTGACAGTAGCCCAAAGAGTGATCCGGCAGGCGTGTAGCTCAAGAGCTACGTCTAGATTGAATTAGAATAGCTCGCGCGATTCGCTCAAATCTTCTGTGCAGAGTCGTTGCTTGAACTGTGGAGGCTAGGTGTGAGAACAATCAAAGGGCCAGCCATTTTTCTTGCCCAGTTTGCCGGTGATGCGCCTCCGTTTAATAACCTGAACGACATTTCGTGTTGGGCCGCCGCGCTTGGCTACAGAGGCGTGCAGATTTCCAGCTGGGACTCACGACTTTTCGATTTGAAGCGCGCAGCCGAGAGCCGAGGTTATTGCGATGAGATCAAAGGAACGCTGAAATCAAATGGCGTAGACGTGACGGAACTCTCGACGCATCTTCAGGGACAGTTGGTTGCCGTGCACCCGGCGTACGATCAAGCATTCGACGGCTTCGCGCCGGATTCTGTTCGCGGTAACCCTTCAGCACGGCAGCAATGGGCAGTCGAACAACTTCGGCTGGCAGCGAAGGCGTCGGCGAATCTCGGCCTAAAAGCTCATGTTACGTTTTCCGGCTCCTTAGCTTGGCCGTATGTTTACCCCTGGCCGCAACGTCCACCGGGTTTGATCGAGACCGCCTTCGATGAGTTGGCAAAACGCTGGAGGCCGATTCTCGACCTGTTTGAAGATGTTGGCGTCGATCTCTGCTTTGAATTGCATCCCGGCGAAGATCTGCACGACGGCATCAGTTTTGAGATGCTTCTGGAGCGGCTGGGCGGGCACAAGCGTTGCAATATTCTGTTCGACCCGAGTCACTTCGTGCTCCAACAGCTCGATTACCTTGAATTCATCGACATCTATCACCAGCGGATCAAAATGTTTCATGTGAAGGACGCTGAGTTCCGTCCAACCGGACGACAGGGAGTTTACGGTGGCTATCAGCCATGGATCTCCCGCGCCGGCCGATTCAGGTCGCTCGGTGACGGTCAGGTTGATTTCCGCGCGATCTTCTCGAAACTTGCGCAGTACGATTTTGAAGGATGGGCAGTGCTCGAGTGGGAGTGCTGTCTGAAGAGCAGTGAGCAAGGTGCCAAGGAAGGAGCGCCGTTCATCGCGCAACATATCATCCAGACCGCAGAACGTGCATTCGACGATTTTGCGAAGTCGGGCGCCGACACCGAAGGCAATCGGAAAATGTTGGGTCTTGGCCGAAAGGAAAGCGCGAATGCCTATTGAAGGCTCTGATCAGACTCACAAAGGACGTCTCCGGCTTGGCATGGTTGGTGGCGGACCCGGTGCTTTCATCGGGGCAGTACACCGCATAGCCGCGCGCCTCGACGACCATTACGAGCTGGTCGCGGCGGCTCTGAGCTCTGATCCCGAACGAAGCCTCGCTGGAGCGAAAGAGCTGCACATTCCGCGCGCCTACCTAAGCTTCGCAGAAATGGCCGAAGCTGAGTCAAAGCGGCCGGACGGCATCGAGGTGGTTTCGATCGTCACGCCAAATCATCTGCATCACGCACCCGCGAAGGCATTCCTGGAAGTTGGCATTGACGTCATCTGCGATAAACCGTTAACCACCATTATCGAAGACGCTTTGGATTTAGCCGAGACTGTGAAGCGAACAGGACTGGTTTTCGGTTTAACGCACAATTACACGGGCCATCCCCTTGTACGGCAGGCACGCGAAATGGTTGCTGCTGGGGAGCTGGGCCCAATCCGGCTGGTTCAAGTTGAATATGCGCAAGATTGGCTGTCCACACCTCTCGAAAAAACCGGACAAAAGCAGGCGGAGTGGCGCACCGACCCTGCGCGTAGTGGGCCGGGTGGATCGCTCGGAGACATCGGTACGCACGCTTTCAATCTAGCGTGCTTCGTGACGCGATTGACTTGCGAACAAGTAGCTGCCGATGTGAGTACGTTCGTTCCCGGCCGACGTCTGGATGACAACGTTCAAATCATGCTGCGATTCTCAAAAGGAGCCAAGGGAAGCCTCTGGGCGAGCCAGGTTGCAGCCGGAAATGAAAACAATCTGCGACTGCGAGTGTATGGCGAGAAGGCCGGGATCGAATGGCGTCAGGAAGACCCAAACGAACTCATTTTTGCTCCGTTAGGTGGACCCCGACGCACAATTCGGCGCGGCAGTGCCGGCACCGGACGCGCTGCTACTCACGCGACTCGCATACCCAGCGGGCACCCAGAGGGGTATCTGGAGGCATTCGCACAGCTGTACAGCGATCTCGCTGAACAAATAATCGCGAGACGCGAAAAGCGCGCGCCGAATCCGGATTCGCTCCTCGTACCAGGCGTTGAAGACGGCGTCGAAGGGGTGAGGTTTATCAACGCGGCGCTCGAGTCTTCTCGAAATGGATCAGCATGGATTGCGATCCCCGGGCGCTCGTAGCTATCGAATGCTTTGAGGTTTCTCTCGAATAGGCATTATTATCTTGACCGATGGAAATTCTTGACCACGAAGTGAGCCATCCACCCCTCGAAGTGCATTCTTCATCGTCGCTCCTTAGCCGCCGTGAGCTGATCCGCGCGGCGCTCTTCGCCAGCGCCGCATCAGCATTAGGACCGGCATTCTCATTGGCGCAGGCGGTTTCGTCCGGGCTCACTCCGGCTGCCCGCGGCGAAGACGGATCAAAGATCCTGACTGACCCTAATTGGAAACCCGTCTTGCTCAACGACCAGCAAAATGAGACTTTGATCGCATTGAGCGACGTGATCATTCCAGCATCCGACACTCCCGGCGCGAAGGAAGCTCTGGTCAACCGGTTCGTCGATCTTTTGCTTTCAGTGCAGCCAGTCGAATTTCAAAAACAGTTCACGGACGCGGTGACGTTTATCGACGGAGAAAGTCAAAAGCAGTTCGGGAAGGATTTCCGGAACCTAACTCCTGGCGACCAGACTTGGTTGTTGGCTCCGTGGGCCTTCGCGCGTCAGCCCAGTCACTGGACGGCCAGATACAAAACCGGCGAGGAAGCGCCCGATTTAGGACAACAGAATTTTGAACTGCTCAAGGTGCTGATTGCCACCGCATATTACGGATCGGAAATCGGTCAAAAGGAACTCGGCTGGGACGGCGAAATTACCCACGGCCCTTACCAGGGCTGTGAACATCCGACTGCAACTCACAAAACGACTCATACGTAGATTCCATGGCACAAGACGTCCTGCAGCAAACATACGACGCCATTGTCGTCGGTTCGGGAGCGACCGGCGGCTGGGCGGCAAAGCGGCTCTCGGAAGCGGGCTTGAAAGTCGCGCTGCTGGAAGCGGGACGAACCGTCACTGCGAGAGAGTTCACTGAGCACATCCCGACATATCAGCTTAAATACCGAAACCATTCGCCCGAAGTGGTGCGAACTCGGCCCATTCAGCGGCAGTGCTATGCCTGCATGGAATACAACTACGAATGGTTCGTGAACGATCTGGAAAATCCCTACAGTACTCCACCCGATCGCCCATTCACCTGGCAGCGGCTGCGGGTGCTTGGAGGCCGGTCGCTAGTCTGGGGACGCCACAGCTACCGTTTGAGCGACGTAGATTTCAAAGCTGCCAGTCGTGATGGCTACGATGTCGATTGGCCGATTTCGTATGCCGACCTCGCGCCGTATTACGACCTTGTCGAGCGTTACGTCGGCATCAGCGGCGCGGCGGAGAAGAATGAGATGTTGCCCGACGGGCAGTTTCTTCCGCCTATGAAGATGAGTTGCGGAGAGGTACGACTGCGCGAAAGCATGCAGAAAAAATTCGGGCGCACTCTCACCATGGGGCGCGTCGCGATTCTCACTCAATCGCACAATGGCCGTGCGCCCTGTCATTACTGTGGTCCCTGCGAGCGTGGTTGCATGACGTTCTCGTATTTCAGCAGTCCGTTTACCACCGTGAAGGACGCAGTTAAAACAGGAAACTGCACCCTAATCACGGACGCCATCGTTAGCCACGTCGACATGGACACCAGCACCGATAAGGCGGCCGGGGTAACCTTTGTTCACCGTACAACGCAAGAAGCCAAACAGGTTCGTTCAAAGGCAGTTGTGTTGTGCGCACAGGCGCTCGAGTCGACGCGCATCCTGCTGAATTCTTCGACTCGGGAATACCCGAAGGGTCTCGGAAACTCCAGCGGGCTGCTTGGGCGCTATCTGATGGACCACGTGGTCGGCGGTGGCGCTAGCGGAACATTTGATGACCTGAAAGTTCTTCCCAGCGCCAATCCACCTCACCGTCCAACGGGAATTTATGTTGTGCGGTTCCGGAACACGCCATCTACGGGCAAGCACCCTCACTTTGTTCGCGGCTACGGATTTCAGGGAGACTCCATGCCCGCATTCAACTTCAACGCACCTGGCATTGGCGCGGACTACAAGAAAGCGGTGAAACTTGGAACTTACAATGTTTCTCTCGGTGCCTTTGGCGAGTCGCTCGCCAACTTCGATAATTTCTGCGAAATTGACCCAAACCTTAAAGATGCCTGGGGTATTCCCGCGCTACGCATAAGCATGGCGCACGGGAAGAACGAGGCTGCGATGATGCGCGATGCCGGCGTGACCGCTGCGGAAATGCTGGAGACTGCCGGCGCGAAAAATATTCGGGTCACCACTGGTGTTGAAATGCCGGGCATGGCGATCCACGAGGTTGGCACCGCACGAATGGGCAACGATCCCAAGAAGTCAGTACTGAACGCTTTCTGCCAATCGCATAACATTTCGAACCTGGTTGTGGCAGACGGTTCGTGCTTCGTTTCATCAGCATGTCAGAATCCAACGCTAACCATGATGGCCCTTGCAGTTCGAGCCTGCGACCAGCTCATCGAGCGGTTTCGGCACAACGAAGTGTAGAAGAAAGAAATACCGGGGATTTTTCTATGAGAGACATCTTCAATCGTCGTGAGTTCTTGCAGGCCGGTGCAGTTGTCGGCGCGAGTTTTGCAATGCCAAGCGGCATGTTTGCTGCAGGCCAAAAATCGGTGCTCGTCTTCACCAAGTCTTCGGGCTTCGAGCACGATGTTGTGAAGATAAAGGACGGGAAGCCGAGCATCGTTGACAACGCTGTAACTGCGCTCGGACAAAAACACGGCTTCGAGGTGACCGCCACGAAAGATGGCAGTATTTTCGACTCCAAGGACTTCACGAAGTACGCTGCGGTGCTTTTCTTCACTACCGGCGATTTGACGACCGTTGGAACTGACAAGAACCCACCCATGTCAGCACAGGGGAAGCAGTCATTACTAGATGCTATCCATGGTGGACTTGGATCCGTTGGAATCCACGCCGCGAGCGATACTTTTCACACGCAGCCCGATCCTGAAGATCATTCGAACCGGTACACTGCCCATGGAGAGCAGTCCGATCCCTATCTGCGAATGCTAGGGGGGGAGTTCATTACACACGGCAGTACGCCGCGGCTGCAGAATGCGAGCATCATCATCAACGACCCGAAGTTTCCAGGGCTCGAGGGAGTTTCCTCTCCCGTCACGTTTAATGAGGAATGGTATTCCCTCAAAGATTTCAGGACTGACATGCATGTGATTCTCACGCTCGATACCAAGGGAATGAGCGGACCGCCCTACCAACGCGCTCCTTATCCGATGACTTGGGCAAGGATGGAAGGGAAGGGGCGTGTCTTTTACACTGCAATCGGGGATCGCCCGGAAAATTGGTCGAGTGCTTTCTTCCTAAATCTTCTGGGTGGCGGAATCCGCTGGGCCATTGGCGAAGCCACGGCCTCGCTCCAACAAAATCTGAAGCAGGCCGCACCCGGATTTGCGGAAATTCCGCCAAAGTGAGGAGCGGCTCATTCAAAGGCCCTAAAGATCAAAACTTTTCCCGATCAACATACAACAGTTCGTTCGGGGAGCGCGCCTTCCAGAATGCCGCGCTTTGTGGGGAGAACGATTAGAACTCTTTTTCATGCTGTCCTCCCCGAATGAGAATCTAAAGGCTGCGATTACCGTCGTTATCTACCCTGTTGGTTGGGCTGGCGAGTCCGGCTGCGTTGGTCGCGCAAGAGCACACAAGAAACATTCTCTAAGGTCGTCGACACCGGTGGTCTCGGAGGTCCTAACAGTCATATGACCGTCGGCGCGCACACACGTAACAACAATGGGATGTTCAGTTGATTTGCGGACACTCCCGAGCCGGATCCCGCCTCTCGGAATGCTTTCATGACCGGAATCCATTGTTGAATGGATCAGCCCTCCATATCTCAAACGGCATTCCAGGTGGACACAGGCACTAGTCTCTGGCAGCTTTGAGGCGCGCTGGTTCCTCGATAATATCGAGCAACGTTTGCGCACAAAAGACGCGGTCACGCTTCGCATCACCGACTAGCTTTAGAATCCCGATGCGCTGCAGGCGGTGAATTGCGCGCTGCGCGGTTGTGAAGGCGATGCCTAGCTTCTCAGCCGCACCCTTGGCAGTAATGAAAGGGTTTGCCCCCAAGAGCTCGACCAGACGCAGGGGAGTATTCGTCGAATCGCCTGACACTCTCTCCTGCCACTGCGCAAGCTGTTCGCTGATTCGGACAGCTCTGTTCAAAGCGTCCTCGGACATCCGCGCTACGCCGAGCAGGAAATATTCCACCCATTCATTCCATGCCCCGCGCTCACTGATTCCCCGCAATCCGTCATAGTAGTCTCGCCGCGACGCTTCAAAGAACGCGGACAGATAAAGCAAAGGTGTGGGCAGAATGTGGCGTTCAATCAGGAACAACGTGATAAGCAGGCGTCCCACCCGGCCGTTGCTATCAAGAAATGGATGAATCGCTTCGAACTGGTAGTGGGCCAGCGCAACTGTCACGAGTGGCGGAAGATCGGATTCGTGAAGAAACTTTTCCCAAGCCGCAAGGCAGGGCTCAACCTCGCCGGGCGGAGGCGGGATGTAAGAGGCCTTCGCGATTGTGCTGCCCGGTGTGCCGATCCAGTTTTGAATAGTTCGGAACCGACCTGGAGCTGGGTGATGCTCGGTAAGGCCCGTCATGAGCTTCTCGTGCAACTCGCGCACGAGCCGGACGCAGAGTGGGAGCGTCTTAAGTCGTGAAATCCCATACTCCAACGCAACCACGTAGTTGCCAACCTCGCGAAGGTCTTCGGGATTCCGAGCCACGGCTGCCCCTGCCTCGGCCGCCAGCAATTCACCCAGTGTTGCTTGAGTGCCCTCGATCTTGCTGGAAAGGACAGCCTCGCGTCGGACGAAAGGTCGGATGAGAATGTGAGGATTTGCAAGCCGTCCCCCCTCCCCTGCAAGTCTGCCAATGAGGCGATCTGCCTCCGACAGGACTCCTATGAGCCGTGGAGTCCAATCGAGAGTACGAGGTAGTGGCGCAGGCAAAAATGCAGAGTACGTCCCCTGCGATATCTTCTGCCCTGGGACTCTGTTTGTTTTTGCCATCATCGAAGGCGAAAATAGCATTCGTTGTTATTTTCACACTTTATAATAATCGAAAATAGAGATTTCATGCTATTTTCGGGAATTACTGTATTTTCGACCCATCTGTGGGGATCTTTACCCTACCCGAGGTTCGCATGGTTGTTGCAGCGAAAACACTACGCGGGTGCTTGACGATCAACTTCTTTCTCGCGTTGCTATTGAGCTTTGCACAGCCAGCAATGACTCAGCGTGCTGATCCGTCTGGAACTCAGACGATGCGTCCCGTTGTTCGGGGACGAGAGGCAGCCGTTTCCTCGATGAGGGCTCTGGCGACCGAAGCCGCCCGGCAAATCTTGCAAGCGGGCGGGAACGCATTCGACGCGGCGGTCGCCGGTCAGGCCGCCCTCGGAGTTACAGATTTCGCCGACAATGGTGTCGGCAGTGACGCGGTTGTACTCGTGTACGTGGCTGGGGAGAAGAAGGTCTATTCCGTGAACGCCGAACCTCGTGCGCCGGAGCTGGCGACGATCGAATGGTACGAAAAGAATAATCACGGAGAAATACTCGAGAGTGACGGACTGCTTTCCGGAGGTCTTCCCGGTGTGGTGGACGCGTGGTACACACTTCTGGACCGCTGGGGCACAATGAGTTTCGAGCAAGTGCTTCAACCTGCCATCGAATTGGCTGAGAAGGGATTTCCGTTAAGTGAGGCGAGCGCGGGCGACGTCGCCAGGACCGCGAAAATTCTCAAGTATCCTTCAACGCTCAAGATTTACTTGCCGAACGGCCAGCTACCGAAAGCTGGCGAGATTTTTAGGAACCCTGACCTGGCCCGCACGCTGAAAAAGCTGGTCGAAGCCGAGCAGGCGAACAAAGAGAAAGGGAGACACCAGGCACTGAAGGCCGCCCGTGATCGGTTCTATCAAGGGGACATTGCGCGAGAATTGGCCTCGTTTTCGGAAGCAAATGGCGGATTATTTCGTTACGCCGATTTCGCCGGATACACTGCCGAGGTCGAAACGCCCGTCTCAGTAGATTATCGCGGTTATCAAATCTACAAAAATCCGTCAGCCAGCCAGGGACCGACCGAGCTAATCGCATTAAACCTGCTTGAAGGATTCGATCTCAAATCGCTCGGACATAATAGCGCTGATTTTCTTCATATCAGTGCCGAGGCGATTAAGCTCGCCATGGCGGACCGAGAAAAATTCCTCGGCGACATGGACTTCATCAAGATTCCCTACGATGGCCTGCTCTCCAAAGAATATGCACGGGAGCGCAGAAAGCTCATCGATCCGGCCAAAGCTTCACTAGACCTGCGACCGGGGGCACCCGAGAAGTTCGCGAAGAATGCTTCGGCGGTAAACCGGCCCTTGCACGTGGCGCTAGAAGGAAATGCCAGTCACGACGGCGACACAAGTTATATCGCGGTTGTGGACAAGGACCGCAACATGGTGAGCTTCGAGCCCAGCCTGCATAGCTCCTTCGGAACTGGGGTCGTCATGGGGAATACCGGGATCATTTTTAATTGTCGAGGCGACTATTATTCGCTGGTTCGAGGGGAAGCGAATGCGCTCGAACCTCGCAAACGTCCTCGCAGCACGCTGCAGAGCACGCTTGTGATGAAAGCCGGGCAGCCCTATGCGATTCTCGGCAGTCCTGGCGGTGACGATCAGGTGATGCGCACCATGCAGACCCTCATCAATCTCATTGATTTTCACATGAATATTCAGCAGGCGATTGAGGCGCCGCGTTGGTCGTCGCGGAGCTTTCCAGCATCACCCTTCCCGCACACCATGGTTCCGGGCGATATGTCGGTCGAGGCACGCATTCCGGAAGCAACTCGGCAAGCACTCATCGGCCGCGGGCACAAACTGCGCATTTCGCCACCTTGGTCATTGGGGTCTAACGCCGGCATCGTCATTGATCCGGGCAGCGGGGTTCTCAGCTCTGGCGCCGATCCGCGCGTTGAGGCGTATGCATGGTCATGGTGAATCCTCAAGCCAGTAAATCCAGAATTGGTCACATGGAGCCTTCATTTATCTGGAGCTTGTTTAAACGTCACCACGAAGGTTCGGACGCAGCGTGAGCGAGCCATCATCGTTCAGCTTCTGATGGCAAGCCCACCGCACCGGATAGCGCATTCCCTTTACCTCGATCTCAGCTCTAAGTTTCAGTCCCTTCCAATCGCTGGCGTTTGGAAGCACGAACTGTGCCTGGCGAATCTTGCCTGGCAATGGGCAACCAGCATCCAGGCAACCGCTCGTGAGCATCTTTCCGTCCTGACTTTCGACGGTCACCCTTAATACGCCCGGCACGCCCGCGATACCATCGTTCGCAAAGCCGACGATCAGTCCGAGGTAACTGTTGTCCTTATAGCTCCAGATGAAAGACGGCCTCACCTGATAACCAATCCGGCGATTGATTCGGTTGAATGCTGCGGGATACACCTGGTAGTAGGTCATCAGATTCTTTGCGCTGATCTGGTGAAAGTTCCAAAGCGACCAGTAATTGGCTCCAATATCCATCACGTGAGCGATCATGTTCTCTGCCGGAGATATCCCTTCAAGTGCTGCGCTCGGATCGGGAGGCTTACCGGGGAGGCCTTGCTCGAGCAATGCTGCGATCCAAGGCGGGCGGTTGCTGAGCGCTTCAATCTGCTCGTTCTCAATAAAAATGGTGTCGCTGCGAATCCAATTGTTGTTGCGGACCGTGCGGTCGAGCAGTTCTGAATTACCAACCCGGCTGTAGTCGGGTTGAGTATTGGTTAGCAGAGGAGTCTTCTTGAAGTACTCGAGCTGGACTTCAAGCATGTTGATCCAAGTGCGCTCCGCTGTCGGGTAATCAGGAAAAGGACTATTAGCAAATGGCCAGGTGTGTCCTTCCCCCCAAAAGCCGTACATAAAAGTGTCAATAAACTCGATGAGCGGGTTGCCATCGAATTCCGCCGCCAACTGGCCAACCAGTTCTTTGAATGACTGCTGAAAGAAAGGATGGTCATACCGGGGCTGATAGCGGGAATGCGGATTCTCCAAATATCTCTTAGCTGAAGCACTGCTTTCCTGATCGCTTAGCACCAGATCGACTTTCGGCACTTTGTCGAGAACGAAATCCGGCAGGGCCGCGGAGTGCGTATAGTCTGGAGCGCACATCTGTATTCGTAATCCGATGCGCTTGTTGTTCTTCTTCGCCAGATCAAAGACGAGCTTCAGGTAATCGGGCAATTCCAGTCGTCCCGGCCGCGGCTGTACTTCCCTCCACGTCGGGCGGATGTAGAGCTGCTGGCCCAAGGGAAATCGAACCAAGTCCTCAATCGCTTGGGGCATATTATCGGACTTGATTTCGTCAGTACCCGAATCCGCCGTGATGTAAGTGACCAGTCCCTTACCATAGTTCGGCACGACATCTTCCGTAGAAGTTGTGGTCATCACCACATCGTCAGTGGGAATCACGGCATCAGGAGGATATTGAGGAAACGGCCCCTGATTGAGGCGATCGTTCACCTTTGGACCGGAGCCAAAGTCGTAGTTCCCCCAGTTGTGGGCGGGAACCTTGGCCTGCGCCTTGCCGATTCCAATTTCTGCGGCCACAGCAACAGCGACCGTGCTTTTTAGAAAATCTCTGCGCTGCATCGGAGTTTCGCCTCCTTCTCGTTCGAATTTTCAACGGCGACACTCTTCCTGACTCAACCGCGCCTCAATGCGATAATGAAAAACTGATCACATCACTGCCCGCCGCTATTGCTACGTATTGCACGCCATCTACGGCATAGCTCATCGGCGAAGCGTGCATCATCTGGCCTGTGTTGAAGTGCCACAGCACTCGGCCGGTTCTTGCCTCCACCGCCTCGAAGGATTCGCTGTCGTCGCCAAAGAACAGTAGTCCGCCAGCGGTGGTCAGTGTCCCGCCCCAGGATGTCCCCGAACCCACTTGGGGATAGCGCCAGACTACTTTCCCGTCGGCCGGGGAAATTGCCAGCAAAATCTTATGGGCCTGTTCTGTTGGAGGTCGTTTGGTTCCAGTGTTGTAAAAAGTTTGGCCGGGCTCAAACTTTCTGAGTTTTGCGAAAAAGATGTCGCACCTTTCCAAGGCGATTACGTAAAAAAGTGACGTATCCGGATTGTAAGAAGGTGAAAACCAGTTCGTCGCTCCGTCAATTCCTGGGCAAATGTACGTGCCTTCTGCACTCGGAATTCGGCCGGTGAGAATGGGCCGCCCTGATGCATCAAGGCCGTTGGCCCAATTCAGTTTCTGGACAAACGGCGTTGCGTGAAGAAACTTACCATTGGTTCGGTCGAGGACGTAGAAGTAGCCGTTCCGGTTGGCCTGTAACAAGAGATGCTGCGTCTTTCCGTTTTCCACCGTATCAATCAGGATTGGAGTTTCTGTCGCGTCGTAGTCATACAAATCGTGGGGCGTGAATTGGAAATACCACTTCACTTCACCAGTATCGGCGTCGAGAGCTAACACGCAGGCAGTGTAGAGGTCGTCGCCCGGCCGCGAATCACCTACGAAATCAGGAGACCCGTTGCTCGTAGTCCAGTACAAAGTGTTGAGTTCCGGGTCATATGTCCCCGGCATCCATGTGGTGCCGCCGCCATGTAAATAGGAGTCGCCCGGCCAACTGGAAGAGCCTGATTCTCCTGGACCCGGGATCGTCCAGCGTTGCCATTTTTTCTTTCCGGTGGCCGCATCGAACGCGGCTAGAAATCCCCGAACGCCGGAGTCTCCACCAGAAGTGCCGACAACAACCTCGTCCTTCACCACCAGCGGAGCACCGGTTGCCCCGTAGTGCTTGATCTTATCCGCGTATTCCACATCCCAACGCAGGCTGCCCGACCGGGCGTCGAGAGACAGCAGATGCGCGTCATCGGTTTGGACAAAAACCGAGTTCTGCCATACACCTACTCCGCGATTCTTGTGCGCCGCGGCGTCATCCAGGAGGCCGGAACTCACAGGACGTTGGTAATGCCATAGTTGGCGTCCGGTCCGCGCATCCAGAGCAAAAACATCGTTGGCCGCCGTCACATACATCACGCCTCTGACAACGATTGGGGTTGCTTCCAGGTTTTGGGAGTTCCCTGGATGGAAGACCCACGCCGCGCGCATTTGTGCGACATTGCCTGTATTAATTTCGTGCAATGCGCTGTAGCGGCGGCCGGTGTAGTCACCGTTGTATGAGGTCCAATTGGCTCCGACTGGACTCGCCAGCAAGTCTTCTGAGCGTACTGTGCTGGACCCAAATGCTGCTGAGTGTTCCTGTCCGATTGATGGTTCGCCGATCAGCACGGAAAGAAGCGCCAAGAGCGTTAGCATTAGCACTTTCATTTCAGCGAGTTCTCTCCCGTCCCGATCGGAACTTCCTGAAGCGCGCCTCGATCCAATCCGTTCTGATCTACCAGATGTAGAGAGACTCGCGTTGGCTTGCCCTGAGGCGCAGCTTCTAAATCCAGCACGACAAGATTCGTTGGACTCACGTCAGCTACCGGCAGCTTTGCAACGCTCGAACCGTGTTCGTTATAGAAGTGCGCGACCAGCTTGCCTTGGAAAAATACCCCAAAAGAACCTGCGAATTTAACTTTGCCGCTCTCCAGCGTCGCTGCCCGCAAAGGTTTGGTTATGATCCCCGCGTCAGTCACTCCGTGGAACTCGCTGTCGGCCCGCGCCGGAAACCAGTCCGTTTCCAGTTCGCAGGCCTCTCCCGGACGCAAGCGACACATGGGGCTGTTGATCTCCGCCTCCATATAAAAAGGAGATACGCCGTCCACCTCCTCCGTTACCGACGCCACCCCATCGCTGTTGAACCTGAATTGAGGGCCGTTAGTCCAGAAAATCACCGAAGCCTTCCCAGGGTACGGCTTTCGTTCTTCGTATTGAAAACGCTCGACCATCGCGTAGCGGCTGCTCCCATCAACGACGGCGAGCCAACCGTCGCTTGAATCCACCCAAAACTCGGCGGCCAAATGTGAATAATGCAGTGCAAACAAGCCATCGTCTCGTACCGTTGCCGCAGGGTTCTCAGCGGGACCGGTGCGAACGTGATAACGATTTAAGTATCCGCTGGATGGATTCGCCGGAGTGAATCCCCAAATATCGCGGTTGCTGGTTGAAGAATCCTTTGGATTGCCGGTGTCGTACTGCGAAACCGACTGCATCGACCACTCCACCGAGTGGCCGCTCACATTTTTCATGGACGCGCGAAAAGCAATGTGCGGCGAGTCGGAATCCAGGCGAATGGTGCGCGTAAATTGGATTCCGGTGTGGGGATCGAGCGATCCCGTAAGTTCTATGCCGCAGTCGTTTTCATCCGAAAGTTTTCGAAAGGTGAATTCTCCGTCATCGAGCAAGTCCGAATTGCCTCGCCACTGCCGTTCATTGTCGTCACCCTCAGGCAAAAGCCAAAGTTTGTCTCCGCCGTAGTTGAACCAATGATCTTGGGATGGCGGCAGATACTTTCCGGCGAGCTTAGGATTTACAAAGAGATAGTCGTGTCCGTTGAAGCGCACCTGCATCAGTCGTCCACCGTTTTGCGGGACAGTGATGAGCTCCACCCAGCGATTGGAAATCCGCTGCGCTTTCCAGCCTTGGTAGTCGACACTTTCCACCCGGCACTCTGCGGATCTGCCTTGCGGCGCTGTTTGTCCAGCAGTCTGCTGCGTTCTGCCTACACCAAGCAGGATCGCCATGGTAAAGACGCCTCTTGTTATTAGCCGAGCCAAGCCCACACACTTCGCGTAAAGTTGCCGCATATCGGACTTATTCCTCATACCTCTCCAGTGACTGCGGAACATACCTGCCAAGATAAACAAAAGAAAGATTTCAATATAAAACGAAAGAAAATGATTGGCGACAGTAAAATTCTGTGTTAAACCGTGATTTGCAAGATGCGCGGCTGCAATTCAAGAGGAATCCTCATGTCTGGAAATGGTACTAGTCGGCGTTCTTTCGTCAAAGTTTTGGCAGCGGCTCCTCTGCTCAGTCAAATTGCAGCCCGCGATCTCTATGCACACGCGAGTACTGCGATGGGGATCGGTGCAAAAAAGAATGTCTATTCCCGACTTGGCGTGAAGACAGTCATCAATTGCCGCGGCACATGGACCTATCTCAGTGGGTCTTTGGAGTTTCCAGAAGTACGCCAGGCCCAGTTGGAAGCCGCCGAATATTTTGTGAACATGCTGGAACTCCAGCGCGCTGTCGGACATCGCTTGTCGGAACTGACTGGCGCGGAGTCGGGCATTGTAACCTCCGGTTCCGCCGGCGCAATGGCCGCTGCAACTGCTGCATGCATGGCCGGTGCGGATGACAAACGGATCTGGCAGCTTCCCGATACGACCGGAATGAAGAATGAGGTTGTCATGGCAGGAGGCCGCAGCGCTTTCGACAGCGCTATCCGCCTTACCGGCGCCAAACTTGTACTTGCACATTCGCCGGAAGAAGTCGCCAATGCCATCTCCGAAAGAACGGCCATGATCTACACCACTGATCTGGGTGAAAAGCTGGAACAGGAAGTTAGGATCGCCAAAGATCGCAAAGTGCCCCTGTTGCTCGATGACGCTGCCGGCATTCCTCCTGTGGACAATGCAAAACTCTACGCCAAGATGGGAATTGACATGTATTGTTTTTCCGGAGGCAAGGGACTTCGCGGGCCGCAGTGCAGCGGTCTGCTGCTGGGGCGGAAAGACCTGATCGAAGCTGCTCTCCTGAATAGCAGCCCCCGCGAAGGCGCCATTTGCCGTCCAATGAAGGTCGGGAAGGAAGAAGTCATCGGCGCTCTGGTGGCGCTGGAAACTTGGTTGAATATCGACGAAAAGAAACTGTACGAAGAATGGAATGTGCGGATTGACCGCATCCGCAAGCTGGTGGAAACCGTCCCTGGAGTTACAACCAGCACTTATGTTCCCGAGGACGGAAACCGCTATCCAACCTTAAGAGTGAAATGGGACCAGCAAGCCTGGGGCTTTTCCATTTCGGACTGTGTGGGCGAACTTCGCGCCAGCGATCCCGTTATTGAAGTATTGGGTGCGGACAATCCCAGTCTGGTGACTGCGGTGCGCGAAGGCAATCCCAACAGCAAAGAACCCAAGGTGCCTGATCACATCGAACTGGTTTCCATGACGATCAAGCCGGGAGAAGAAATGATTGTCGGGCGAAGGTTGCGCGCCGTTCTAAGCGCCGCGCATAAAAAGGCTGCCTAGGCATAAGCGAGGAACCCCGTGCACCTGTCAACGATCACTCACCGTTTAGCTTTTTCCCTGTTCCTTACAGCGTGGTTGCTGCCTCCGCTTCTCACACCGCAGATGCCAGTACGCGCCGTGGCTCCAGCCCATTCGCCCTCTAGTAGCAACCGTTTTCTCTCGCCCGGTGTGGATGCGGGTGATTATCTCTATATATCAGGACAAGGTTCCCGTCGAGCTGATGGCACGATGCCATCCACGTTTGATGCGCAGTTCCGACAAGCCCTCGACAATGTCAAGGCCGTCGTGGAAGCTGCCGGGCTGACTCTCGAAAATGTTGTCTATGTCCATGTATATCTGGCGGACATGACCTCATATCCAGAAATGAATCGAGTGTTCGGTGAGTACTTCCCAAAGGCTGCTGCTCCGGCCCGCGCGGTGCTTGGAGTTTACGCCCTCCCCGATCCGCCGGTTGAAATCAATGCAGTTGCTGTCCGCAATTTGGAAGGACGCAAAGTTATTCATCCCCCAACTTTTTCTACATCCGAGTCCGCCTCGCCGGGCATTCTTACTCATGATCGCCTTTTCATTTCCAGCATGGCCGGGGTGGATCCCGCAACTGGCAAGGTGCCCGATGATCCTGCAACTCAGGTTGATCTGGCACTCGACCGGATGCAGGCTGTTGTAAGAGCCGCCGGCCTGGAGATGAGCAATGTAGTTTTCGTCAATCCCTATCTGACTTCGGAAATCCCGATGCGGGTCATGAATGAACGCTATGCCCGCCGATTCGAGTTCGGCAACACGCCTGGCCGCGCCACAATCCAGGTGTCGAGCCTTCCCGGAGGTGCTCACATCGAGTACACCGGCGTGGCCGTTCGCGACCTTCAGCAGCGCAAGGCAGTGCGGCCGAAGAACATGCCTCCCAGCCCCACTGCCAGCCCGTGCGTCTTTGTCGGAGACACCTTATATTGCTCGGCGAAAAGCGGCTTCATCCCCGGGCCACATGGCGGCGTGTACGCCGCCACTACACAACATCAACTTCGGCAAACTATGCGCAATCTTCTCGACAACCTCGAGGAAGCGGGAATGGATTTTAGTGAGGTGGTCGCAACCAACGTATATTTGGACAACCTAGCCGATGGGCCAACATTTAATGAAGTTTACGGTCAATATTTCGGACCCATCATGCCGTCGAGTACCACCGTTCAACAGATTGCTCCCGCAGAACGTAAAGCTGATCAGGATGACCGCTATCCCGATTTTGAGCAAGTTTCGCTGATCGCTGTCCGCAAGCCCGTGCATTGAGGAAGTTCAGGTTGGGGGTCGCGGGTCGCTCAGACTAGGCCACTATTCACAAGCCTTCGCGTATTGGTGCAGGATTGCTTGAATGTGATGTCGTACCAAGTTTCGCGGGCGGGTCGAAAGCGAACCTGCACGATACGCCTCATATTCCAGCGGAAGATATTGGCTTACGACGGTGGCTGGCAGCGGTTTGTCTTGGAGATTCGCGAATAGTCGTGCAATCTCATTTTGTACTTCCGCCTCGGGCCAGTAATAGCGGCAGCGATCGCTATAACTGTAAGCGCGGGAGAAGCGCTGTTTGACTTCGTCTCCGTGATAGTAGGAGCGCCAATGCGTCGGGTTCCGCAGCATGGCATTCTCTAGTGCCTGGCGCACCTCCGACAAGCGGATGGCCCTGTTGCCGCCGAGAAGTTCGCGTTCCATTGCGCTCAGGGCGAAGATGGCCTCGCGGAAAGCGAATGTGAGCCATGGCCCTACTTTGAGGATGGCAAAGTGATCTTCCACCATCTCGCGCAGCGACTGCGTAGATTGATAGTCCGTGGAGTGGGCCTCGTAGACGATAGGGATATCTCTTGGAAGCGCGGAACAAAGGCCACGCGCCTTTTCGCGATCATAGGGAAACACCACATCGTCGCCGAACTCGACGCCCGGCTGGACGACCAGAGCAATGACTCTCTCCCAAGCGGCAGCTAACCCGCGCTGGACAAATGCAGATCGAAAACTTTCCATAGTGTGCTCCACATCAGCGTTCGTGGTGACTGTGGGAGGAGCACCGGCCGTGGTCTCACCTCCTGGCGCAGGAACCTCGGTTCCGATCACGTACATCGGAGGCACAGAATCTATCGGCAATTCCTCAAACGCCGATTCGGCAGCTTCAGCCAGGACCGCGGCACGTTCGGCGATGAGGGCCGCGCTGAGCAGAGTATTCTGCAGGTCGTCTGCACAAGCCATGCTGGCATCCAGATGGATCTTCTGGTATCCAGCCAGCACACACGCCCGCACTAGCTCGGAAGCCCTTTCCATTGCAACCGAGGCATCCTGATTTCGCCATGGAAAAGGGCCCAGATGATCTCCCCCCAGAATGATCTGATCTGGGGGAAATCCAGCATTGCTCGCCGCAGAATAAATAAAGATGGAAAACTCTCTCGGCGTTTGACCGATATATCCACCCTCCTGGTTGACTTGGCTGGATGTCGATTCCACACAGAAAATTGACTGATCTGCAATCGCATCCTGAAAGGCCGCTTCGATCACCGAGGGGTGAGCGGAACAGACTGAGTAGACGCCGCCCTTGCCGGAACGACGGTTACGCTCAAGCAGTTTCTTCAATCTCCTGCTTGAGCCTGTTTCTGTGCTCGCCGCAGATTTCATCGCTTAACTTCCATTCAACTTTACCGTAATTTTACGTTTGATTACATATTGCTTCATATTGTATCGTTTTCACAGCATGAGGAAGGTCGGGGTTTCGATGCAACGTTTCAGGGATTTCGCGGGACTGCTAATTCTCGCCAGCACAGTGGCGGGCGCACAGACGGATCAATCTTCTCAAGAATCTGACTGGATGCATCACGGGCGGATCGCTGCCTACGGCCTGACTCCGAACAACGCCGATGAGATCGTTCGCCTGGCCGGCGAAAGCCACGTCAATGCCATTGAGGTCGATAACGATATTCCCGGGCGTTATGAGAGCTTTGTGGATCCTCGAGAAAAACTCGGAGCTCTGCGCAGACTGGCGAGCGCCGCGCACCAGGCAGGAAATCATGCGTTCGTATATATCGCGGGAACAGAATGCATCACCGCCGATGCAGGCAAAACGCCGCACACGCTGGCTAAGGAGCATCCTGACTGGCTGCAGCGCAAACTTACGGGCGAGCCTGCGGTGTTCACAGGAGGGTCTGCATTTTGGATCAAGAAAGGTGATGAGGATGTTTGGATCAGCCCTTATGCGCAAGAGTGGCGGAAAATCTACATGCAACGGGTCCGTGAGATTGCCGGCACTGGCATTGACGGGATCTACGTGGACATTCCGTACTGGATGACGCACTTCACCGGCTGGGAGGATTCCTGGGCCAGCTTCGACGACTCGACTGTAGATGCATTTCGCGAGAAGACTGGACTCGACGCCCGCAAAGACCTAAGGCTTGGCGATTTCAATGACGCGAACTTCCGCAAATGGATCGACTTCCGGATACAGACCCTTACCGACTTTATGAAGGAGATTGATCGCAACGCGAAGTCGGTCAACCCGAAAATTGCTACCGTAGCCGAAGTCTATCCGGGGATTGAGGAAGAAGTTGTTCGCGTCGGCGCTGATCCCTACCAGATGTATGCCGTGCTCGACACGATTGCCCACGAGTACGAATTTGGCGAAGGCGACCACAGGGCAGCCGCGCGTACCCCCCTGGACTGGTTCGAATATCAGGTAGGGATGGCGGCTTTCCGCAGTTTTGCAGAAGGCAAGCCTTCTTGGATTCTTAACTACTCCTGGGATGGCGAAAAAAAAGTAGATCCCAAATCGTCCATGGAAAATCTGGCGATGTCACAGCTGATGGTGGGCGCCAATTTTTGGGACGCGAAGGGACATGTGATGTCTGGCTCGAACGATCTCCCCACGCGGAAACGCATCTTTTCCTGGGTCGCAAAGCATAGCGATGTCTTCTACTCGGCGCGCAAGCCTATTGCTCCCATCGGCGTCTATTTCTCGCCTTGCACGCGGAACTATTTTGCAAAAGAATTCATCACTTCGTTTCGCGGAGTGATGATTCTGCTGCTGCAGAAGCACCTTGAATACCAGGTGGTCACGCCGCGGACCCTCACGAGATTTGCCGGAAAGACTTTGGTTTTGCCAGGCGTTCGCGTGCTGGATGATTCGGAGAAGGCCGCACTGAAAGACCTTGTCGCGTCGGGCAAGCGGCTCATCGTCACCGGCACCGACGCAACCGGGTTAGCTGAATCACCGAATGTGCTCCGCATTCCGAACGACCCAGGCTCCACATACATGGCAGCATTGGAGAAAGATTTTGCACGTACAACTCCGGCTGCCGTCCAGAGTTTCGTGGATCAAATACACGCTGAACCTGCGGTTGTGATAGACGCACCGCCCGGCATGGCGACTCATGTAGCAAACGTGAACGGCAAGACCTGTGTGTTCCTGGCCAACTTTACTGGACTTCGCAGCCGCGAGACTGCGGACCAGGTCCCGCAAGGCGGAGTGCGTATAAGTTTTCCCGGAACCTCCGTGGATGTTGTGCAGGTCCTGCCTTTCCTGGGCGAGCCGGCAACGATAAGACGTGAAACATCCACCAACACAACATCGCATTTCCTGCTCCCACCGATAAACAAGGGGACTGTCGCATGCAGTGGCGGCTCTTAGCTGCGCGACACTCGTTTCATTCTGGACAGACGAAATGAAACGTTATAAAGTGAAACCGCAATCACAACCCCACAACTAGAACCTCCAGACGGGCGAAACCTTGTGCTGAATGAAGAACGCAGACGTGCGATCGTTGAATTAGTTAATCGGGAGGGGCGGGTCCTGGTGGCCAACCTTTCCAGGCAATTCGACACCTCGCAAGTCACCATTCGTAAAGACTTGGAAGTGCTGCACGAAAAAGGGCTGCTGCATCGCAGCCATGGCGGCGCACTTCCGGCCCGTGAGGGCGCGCTCGAAGACCCCACCCTGCGCGAGAAAGAGCAGCTTCACCGCAGAGAGAAACTCCACATTGCGGCGGCAGCGGCGCGCTTCGTCAAAGAGGGTCAAGTCCTCATCCTTGACTCTGGCACTACCACGACTGCGATCGCCCGGGCTGTGCGGGGCTTTCGCAATCTGACAATCATCACGAACGCAGTGAACATCGCAGCCGAGCTTTCGAACACGACGGTGGATGTGATTCTTACCGGAGGAACGTTGCGTAAGAATTCATTCTCATTGGTCGGTCCGATCGCGGAAGAAACCTTGCGCCATCTGAATGCTGATCTGTTGTTCCTGGGCGTGGACGGTTTTGATGTGCAGTACGGTTTGAGCACTCCGAATTTGCTGGAATCGAAGGTGAACCGCGTAATGCTCGAAGTTTCGCGACAGAGGATTGCCGTTTGTGACTCCAGCAAGTTCGGGCGGCGCAGTCTCTCCCGGATCAGTCCCACTTCGTCGCTGCATGGCGTCATCACCGATCACGCGATTCCAAAGCACGACCTGAACGCGCTTAAAAAATCCGGTATTGAGGTCACGCTTGTCTAATTCAGGAAGGCACATCGCCGGGAAAGCGGCTACGTGCTGGTCACGCGTCGCTACTGTGGTGTTACCTCTAGCAACAAGTGCTGGTTGAACTCAGTCTTAAGTTTCGGAGGCTGCCCGGTACTCGCCTGTACCGTCCCCAGATCCGTCCCTTCTGCGTAGTCCATAACGTGGTATGCTCCGGGTTTCAAACCGCGTAACTCCACCTCGCGCGGCGCTGGGTTGTCTCCATCGGCGAAGAACGCATAGTACATGCTTCCGTCTTTTTGGATCGCGTATGCTTCCGGAAAATCGTAGCCATACGTGTACAAATCAAGGAACGTGCCCTTAGAGAGCATCTTCTGGTTGTAGATGCCAATCCATTTTTTCCAGCGAGCATCTTTCTCGGAAGTCAAATTTACCGCTTTGAACCTTGGTCCCTGATCAGGCCAGACAAACTTCGTTCCCACCACGCCGCCTGTGCCGATCGTCGAGGCAAAATCCTCTCCATGTTCACGCCAGTCGTTGCCGACTCGGCTCATCGCAGAGAGTTCGACATGGTCACCGTACACTGCCGCTTCCGGCCCAAGCAGAGCTTTATACACCTTAATTCGCGAGCGCACCTGTTTCGCGCCGACGGGGTCAGCCGTGACCGCCTGGTCTATGTACGGCAGCCAGGCCAACGATGGAGGAGTACCGCATGGGCAGGCTTGCGTGACGCTTTCCGGCTTCAACGCGCGCGTAGTCTGGAAAATCGTCTTGTACACATCCGCAACTGCGTTCACTGAATCCTGCGGAGACTTGTGATGATGCGCGGGGTTGTAGCACATCGGCACGCTGTAGATGTTGTCAAGCTTCGAGCCGTCGAAGCCCCAATCACGAATGAATCTTTCGGTTAGCTTTTTGTAGTACGCCTGAACCTCGGGCAGTGCCGGGCAAAGCGCTGCGAGATTGCGAGTCATGCGGCCGTGTTTGCCATTCTTATCGAGAATGAGCCATTCCGGATGCTCTTTTACAACATCCGCGACTCCGTAACTGTGTGACGGCCATTTTCCTTGCCCGTCTTCGACTCCGAGCGGGAGCCACCACAGTTGCACCAGCATATTTTGTTTGTGGAAGTCATCCGCCATCTTCTTTATAGAGTCGCCGGGAAAGGTATCCGAACGCGGACGCCAATCGCCATAGTCATCAAACCAGCGGTCATCCAAAGTTGCCCACTTAATGCCCAGTTCTTTCAGCTTCGGTACTGTGCCTAGCATCTTTGCGGGGTTTACATTGAATTCGTATCCCCAGCCGCACCAACTGACGTTATAGGCTTCGTTGGAGGGCTTGGGAATCTCCCAGCCTTCCTTCTGCAGCACGCGCGACCACAGATGCAACGGTTCGTAATAATCTCCGGAGTACACGGCGACAAAACTGCGTGGAGTCGAGAAGGTTTCACCGGGCTTCAGAGTGATGTTGGCGGGAATATCCACTGAGGCATTCACTGTTCCATCGTTCGAAACTCTCACGGGCAGGGACAACGTGAGCGGCAGGGTTTCGACGTGGCCAATCGCTTCCCCTACCGAGGCATTCCAGAAGGCGACAACGGGAATCCCGCCGCCGTATCCGCCTTTGACTACTTCTCCCATGGCGTTAACTTGCGAGAAGCCCTTCTTCAGCTTGAAGATGTCTTCTTTGCCCCAGTCAATACTCGCGCCTTGATAAGTCCACATGTCGTTGGGCTTGCCAGAAACACTGCTGTCGAAGCGATGTTGTTGCGCAATAGCATGGTCGATCTTGAGGTCAGATGATCCGCCGTTCTTATAATCCGCGCTGGTCAGCAAGAGATTTGGAAAACCATCGTAGGCCTCGACGTGCAGCGTGGCTTGAAGGTCTGGAGACTCGGAAGCATGGGCTGGGATGTCTATGCGGTTGCCGCGGCCTAATTTGCCCGAAGCTTCATTGATAGTGGCATGATCGAGGTCGAACGTAAGACGAATATTCTTGCCGTCTTGCGAAAGGTAGTTGCCATCAGGAGACGGTAGGTCGAGGGTGAGTTTGGCGCCATCTTTGAGCAAGAAAGCTTGCACGGATCCTGAAGGCGAAACTTGAAACTCTGCGGAGCTTGTGGTCAGCACGATCGGCCCACCAGATTTGGATTCGACTTTGATGGACGAGCCTGAAGCATGTGACTGCTCTGGTGGCGAAGCTGTCTTCTGACAAGCCACTCCCATCGAGAGCACCAGGAGCAGACAGCAGAATTGCGTTTTTTCGCGGGAGGTGCGAGAAGACAGCTGTCTCTCCAATTTCATTCTCGTTTTCATTACTGTGCTCCCTTCCTGGCCGACGTCGCGCCTTTGAATTGGGCGAACACGCGTTCCGCGTTCTTGTGATAGACCTTTTCGAGCACTGAGTCAGGAAGTCCCATGCCGTAGATTTTCCAGCGCCCCTGCCCAGGGTATCCCCAATAGTCGAAGTACTCATCATTAGTTTCCAACCAGCGGAAATAATTGCGATACATCGCTTCGGTTACTTCCGAGTCGGTACCAAACAAAATTCTGTCCTGGTATTTCAAAAAGAATTCTCGTGCACGCCTTGGCTGCCGGCCCAGTTCGGCCTGTCGGGCGCCGAATTCCACCATGACGTTAGGATTTTTGTCGAGAAGGCTCGAGACGTAGTCCAGGTTCTCCGGCCAGTTCGCTACGTGCAACGCAATGAATGTCGTTCTTGGATGCCTGGCAAATGTGCGATCACGGGCGCCAAGGAGCGCCTCTTTGCTGGGGTAGTCCTTACCATAAAAGCTCCAGTCTGGATGGCCGATCAGTTCCTCGTAACGCTCGTTGGTATTGTCGGTTGGATGAAAAAACGCTTCAGGATCGCTAGTGTGAATGGAAACGGGAATGCCGAGACGGCCGCATTCCTCCCAGACTGGATCCAGCCGGGGATCGTCCACGGTGATGAGTTTGCCGCTCTTGTCCCGCACTCCCAGGCCAAGGTCTTTCAGCACTTTCAGCCCGCGTGCACCGCGGGTTACGGCATTGTCGAGCTGGGCGACCATTTCCTGACTGAAATTCTGGTCATCAATCTTGCTCCAGTCGTATTGCGCAAACACCATGAATCGGTCGGGATAGGCCTTGACCATTTCATCCAGCACGCCTTGCAGCTTGTCTCCCCACATGCCGGTTAGGATTACGACGGTCTTGACGTTGGTGTTGTCCATGGCTTCCACCGCACGCTGCGGTGGAATGTGTTCATCAAGGCGTGCGGCGTCGTTGACGTGATTGTGCACGTCAATCACGTAGAACTTAGCCTTGGGCACCTCGTGCACGGAAGCATGCATCATCGTGTCCGGCTTGAAGTCCTTCAATAAAAGTGTGCGTTTTTGGTCGGCTTTGGGATCTTCGTGATAGCCGATTGGGCCCGATTGATTGGCTGGAGTAGGCGTTTGGGAGAATGCCGACGCGGCAAAAAAGAAGACGACTGAGTAAACAACCAAGATTTCCAGACGTTGCATTCCACCTCCAGATCAGTTCCCAACGCCCGCGCTTTTGGTATCGGTCAGCGGCGCAGGGCACTGAGGACAATCAGCAAGGTTTATGTAGCCGACCAATGTCAACTCAAGAGAAGTCTGGTGACCGCACTGCAGAAACTGGCCTACCTCTGGAAAATTGAAAATGCGATCACGTACGTACGTACCCAAGGTTCAAGCTTTGCGTCGCTTTCGATTACTTGCGAATATATTACTTTTAGTTTCGACAGTCGATTTTGTCAAGGCGGAACTTGAACTTACGGTAGTCGGTACCAGCCAGAGTTTGAAATATTTTTGGGGCCTAGCTGGAAGCTCTTATTTGCTATTCGACTCCCAAGAAATGGAACGCATACATTCGAGTCGGCCCCTGGCCATTCCAATTGGCGCAATCCAGCCCCGCGTCTTAAAGATAAGAACTGGATGATGCGCAATCCAGCAGTGCCTTGAATCGAAAAATGGTGACTATTGTGAACGATTTCGCTTGACTTCGCACATAAACGAAAGCAATAGTATTATCTCGTAAACAAAAGAAAGCCTCGAGGGGGTTGCTATGTGGTTCCCCAAACGTAGTCAGCCATGGTCTGCAACTTTTATCTCCCTGATTTATGTTTTGCTATGTGCGCCCATGTGGGGGCAGGCCAGTTACACCGCGCAGATTCGCGGTGTCATTAAGGACCAGAGTGGCGCCCTCGTTCCCAATGCGACCGTTACGATCACAAATGACGCTACAGGAATTTCTCAGACTTCCCACACCGACGATCACGGACTTTACATTCTGACCGGTTTGCGGCCCGCCGTTTACACCATCAAGGCCGATGCCCCGAGTTTTCGGTCGGCCGAGGAAAAGAATGTAGTGCTGCAGGTGGCACAGCAGACCACGATTGACTTCACGTTGCATCCGTTGGGATTAATCACGACCGTGGACGTGAGCACGGCTGCTCCCCTTTTGGACACGGAGAACGCTGCTCTCGGCACTGATGTCACGAACGAGTACGTGCGCGACATTCCACTTTACAGCCGCAACATGTTTGGGCTGGTGTTTTTGGCGGGTGGGGTGACGGAAACCACGGGCTCGGGGATCACCGACAACTACCCGACCGGCACCAACTTCGTCTCGAATGGTCAACGCAATGCCACGGCCCAGATTACGCTCGATGGCAGTCCCATCAGCGCGCCGGAACAGGGCGAAGGCGGCAACTCCAACGTTTACTACCAGCCTTCGGTCGAGATCGTTCAAGAGTTCAAAGTGCAAAACAACAGCTTCTCAGCCGAGTTCGGAAACAACGGCGGCACCATAGTAAACATGGTCCTGAGACAAGGAGGGAACAATTTTCACGGCAGCGGCTGGTGGTACGGTCAACGAGCCAACTTTGATGCGCGGGACTTCTTCAATCCTCCCCCTAATCCCACGCCAGACCACGTCCGAGATCAATACGGATTCTCTCTCGGCGGGCCGATAAAGAAGAACAAGACCTTCTTTTTTGTGGACTTCGAGAAGGTGCGCCAGCAAGATCCGGTCCCCCTAGAAGGAATAGTCCCCACTGACCTGGAGCGCACGGGCGATTTTTCCCAGAGCTTGGCTAACCTGCCTGACCCATCAAACCCTACCACTGCAAATGCTGGGATTTACGATCCGTGTGCCGGGAATCAAGGATCTACGGCTTGTCCGCACAATCAATTTTCGAACAACAAGATTCCCACTACAGAGATCGATCCTATCGGGCAGGCAATTCTGAATCTCTATCCGCATGCCAACATACCGGGTGCAGTCTATCCAGATCCTAATTGGCGCCAAGTCATCGTTAGCACCCAGCCCGCCTGGCAATTCGACGTCAAGTTGGATCATCAGTTCACAAGCAATCACAAAATCGCTGGCCGTTACAGTCGCCACCACGACGAATTCACCGTCCCGACCATCGTCGGCAGTGATGAGGGTGACGGTGTGATTTACTTGACGACCACCCAGAATGGAAGCGCGGAGTACAACTGGGCAATCACTCCGACGAAGTTGTTGACGAGCCGCTTCAGTGTAGACCGCGTGCACGCGCCCGGTATAAGCAACAATTATCCAACGCTCAGCGACGTGGGCTTGTCACCGGACCTCGCAGCGAACGAACTCACCCGTATGCCTACCATCGGGGTTGATGACCCGTTCCTCTCGATTTTTACCCAATGCTGCGTTGACACCCATTTCGCCCACACCCTGGTTAGCTACTCGTCTGCTTTGCAATGGGTAAAAGGAGCTCATTCCATCAAGTTCGGCGGTGAACAGCGCGTGTTCTTCAACTACTTTTGGCAACCAGACAATCCCACCGGCATTTTCAACTTCTCACGTGATGTGACTACCTCTCAACCTAATAACGGCCTGGGAGATGATGATCATAGACAGGGAAATCCATTTGCCACGATCCTGCTTGGGTACCCGGCTGACGCCTCGCTGCACCTCGTTCCCGCCGTAGCGGACAAATCCAAGGAAACCGCCTTCTTCGTGCAGGACGACTGGAAGGCTACTTCCAAACTGACCCTGAATTTTGGATTGCGCTACGAGTGGAGCACCCCTTACACCGAGCGATTCAACCGGCTTCAGTTCAACGATTTCACGGGAGACACCGGGATCAATATTCCCGTGGACCGGGATCAAACGGGAACGTTCCCCCAATTTGGACAAATCGCCGAAATTCGAGGCACAAGCCTCTTCCCAAATTCCGGTCGTCGCAATTCGCCAGTGGACCGAAACAACTTCGCTCCACGTCTTGGTTTCGCCTATCAACTGGAATCCCACACCGTGTTGCGCGGTGGTGCCGGACTCTTTTATGGCATGAACGTCGCCACAAATTTTCAGTACGCCGGTCCGGCATTCGCGAAGACGGCGAGTATGTTCTTCACCAAAGACAATTTCGCACACCAGTTCGCTTGCCTCGGGCCTTCTCCAACACAGCCCAATTGCCCCAACTCCAGCCCATTCCCTGGCGGGCTGGCACCTCCGCAGGGGACTACATACGGCGATCTCGCCATGTGGGGCTTCGGCAACTCAAGCGACCTGGATACTGTAACGGCGCGAAACGCCGAGATCTATCAGTGGAACCTCGGAGTTCAGCACATGTTCCCGGGGCAAATCGTGGTCGGCGTGGACTATTCGGCTAACCGCAGCACGCACTTACCCTGGGCTGGCGCAGGCAATATTTCCACGCGCAACCGCAACTTCCTGCCCTCTTCGATTCGCAATGCGCTAGTTGCGGCATTGAATCCGAGCCACGATCCCAGCAACACCGATGTTTCGGATTATCTCAACACACAAGTCGCGAATCCTTTTCAGTGTTTCTTCACTACGGGTGCGGCGCTGACCGGACCATGGTGTCCGGCTAGCCCGATTTTCAACGCGGCTGACGTGGCCGATTCCCGCTACATTGATCCCACCATTCCGCAACAATTGTTGTTGGAACCCTATCCGCAGTTCGATGGCGGCTTCGAGGGTCTGCCGACGCTGAATGCCAACTCCTGGTACCATGCACTGCAAATTCGATTTCAGAAGCGTGCAAGCCACTACATCAGTTTTGAAGGAAACTACACCTTCTCGAAACTTACCGACGATTCCTCCGCTGGACGTAACGCCTGGCTGGGCAACCTCTGGCTAGATAATCCTCAAGTGCTCGACAACCTGAAGGCGGAGCATGCAATCAGCGCGAACGACACGCCTCACCGCCTGACTGCCGCCATTATTTTCGATGTTCCTGTAGGAAAGGATCGCTTGATCGCTCGCGCCATGAATCCCGTGCTAGATGGCCTACTAGGCGGCTGGTCGCTTAACGGCGTGGTCACTCTGCAATCCGGGCAGCCGATTTCTCTCTTCAACGATGCCGGACTGTTGGTTGACGGCAATCAGCGACCGAATGTGGTCTGCTCTCAACTTTCGACTGGCTTGAGCTATCACGATGCCGCCAAGACTGGAGGGGCGGTCATTAATCAGAATTGTTTTGCCGATCCTGGCGATAATATTCCTGGCAATGCACCTCGCTACTTCTCCCACCTGCGCCTCGATGGCATCCGCAACCTGGACACTTCGCTTACCAAGGAGTTTACGATCCGAGAAGGCAAGATCCTCCAAGTGCGTGCTGAAATGTTCAATGCATTCAATCACCAACGCTTTGCTGCCCCGGATGTCGGATCGGGAGACGGGGCTTTAGGACAAGTTACATCCACTGTTGGCAACTTCCGCAGAATGCAGTTTGGAGCGCGGTTCCAGTTCTAAGGCGATGTCCGTCGAATGAGACAGACCTCGGCGCCAGTCGAGGTCTATCCTTCTTGTACGGACAGGGGAGAAGGCGGAGACGATCTTTCCTGAAGACTGGCCTCACGGCGGGGCTAGCTACCCTGGGATCGGTACGTTCCAGGCCTCTATCGCTCGGTGCCAACTTGCCAATGGCGCTGGATGAGCCCGATCACAGACTATTCATTGCAAGTCGCGCCCCATCCCGAATGACTGTATAACACAGATTCAGGTGTGGTCGTCGCTGCTTTACCTTGTGTGCAGGACGCGGACGATCTTTACTATGATTTCGCACGGCAGCGGATGTATGTTGCGGGCGGCGTCGGCGCGCTGGTCAGCCTCTATCTGGCCGCGAGCAGAGCAAAGTGTCTTTTGGACCTTGCCAATCCGAAGCCACGGATTAGGGATCTGTTCGAACTGAGCAAGCTGACTGCCGTGTTCGAGAGTCACGTATCGGGGCTTGACTCCTGATTAGCCGGTTCTGGCGACTGAAAACGCCCGCTCGACAGTCCCCGTTCGGTCTTGCGCCGGTGACCGTCTTCCGTGCCGTTCATTCGGCCTAGTGAAATGTTCCGGTACCCGCATCTCTCCGTTCGAAGGCAACTTGAAGTCGGACGCACACGGAATTGATACCGCATTGTTCGTGATAAATTCCGATAACACGTGCGCCGTGAAAGGCGCTGGTTCACTGCGGGTGAAAGTCCCGCCCGGGAACTGGATCGCTCCACCCGGTAGAAGCAATCGGAGCGGCGGTGAAGGAAACGAAGCCGTCGGAGCCTCCGGTGTAGAGGGTCGCGTAGGCGACTGGGCGAGCATGCAAGCCGTAACGATTAATGCAGGAGCCGACCCACGGTGTTTTTGGGGAAGGCCGACGTTGATGGAAAAGTACGAGCGAATAGGTTCCATCAAACCTGCCGGGGTAATGGCGACGGCATGCAGGCAAAAGGGAGACCGGCTGCAACACGGGAAACCCCAGCGGTAATCGCGTTCTCGGGATCAACTGGCAACTCGCGAGAGACAGGCCGGGCCCTGTGGGGTGGCGGAGAGGTCCGTACTACTGATGAGGCCGGGTAACGCCGGTCGAGCAAAGGGGCCTCAGTTGAAAGGAAACGCAAGAAGCGACGAAGACGGAGGGATTGGCGTTGAGTCTATCAACCCCAGAAAGTGTTCAGAAGTTGCAGACGGTGTCACACGAAACATGGTGTTGTCTTTTCCGAGAGCCGGATGCGGGAAATCCGCCTGTCCGGTTCGACGAGCGGGAACAGGAAACAGAGTTAGGCCAAACCGGATTGAGGCGGGTCACGCGAAAGCGTCCCAACAGCCACCGGGAGGCTAAAGCCACTGCGCCTGTTCTCGACTCTACTCATTGACCCATGACTGGGGCTCAGCCTCATAGCCAACAAACGGCGCAAAGCTTATACGTGGGAAATTCCGAAAGCTGAGGTTCGGAAGAGGTTGCACCCTGCCTTAAGAAATCGCCTCTTCCCCGTGGCGTATAATTCGCGCCGTCATGAAAACTCCATTTTGGGCCGTCATTGGGCCGTCGAATGTAAAGCTAAAGTAGCAACCAAGGATGGCCCGGAACAATGCGGAAATTTCTTGTTCGTTAGCGAGATTGCTGACCCGCGCCATCCGCGCCCGTTAGGCGCTCGCGCCTTTGAACTGACGTATGGTGTCTGTCATCAAAAGCGAAGCTACACCGAAAAGGACCTTGTCATTTCGTCTCAGCCCACAGAAAGCTAACCCCGAAGCTTTAAAAATACCGCCGGGCACACGCCTTCCGTTGAGGATAAATCGCGATGACCCTCATTGATAACGGGTTTGTTTAGTTTACTGAGAGCTTCGATTTTTCCGTGTTGTGCAAAATTGTGCAAAACTTCGGAAGATTTTCGATTGGATCGGCTTTTGGGGAGTTTGAAGATCGTGTGCGTTAGAGAAGCGCCGAAGGACGGTGTGCTCAGCGCTCATGATTTGCCCAACTGAACTAGGACGCATTGTTCACCAGTCCGAGTTTGACACCACCCAAGAATTCCTCGGAGATTCCTATAGTCGTTCGAGATCGTTTTGAATTCGGGCGAGGATATTCTCTAGCGAGATCTGTCCAAGATAGTAAAGCGCGACCGTCTTTGTTTTCCGCGAACTCCCCTCCACTCAAAACTGAGACACAAACAATGCTTGGAGCAACTGAAAAGCTTACCGTATCAGCATATGTTTGCTGCGCAAACGGCGTTTGCCATTTATTAACAGCAGCGTGACTCAAATCGGGATTGCGGGACCGCAAGGGGGAACTGAGCCGCAACCACGACTATCAGGGGAAACGGCGCATTCTGAACTGATGGAGTTGCCAATCCAAACCCCAGCGGCAACCGAGGCAAACGCAGCCGACGAGCAGCGGCTGGTGGCAGAAGTCTTGGCCAAAGATCGTAAAGCTACTGCCGACTTTGTCGGGCGGTGCTCCGACTGGCTGTATTCATTTGTGCGGTTTCGGCTAACGCCGCGCACCGAAATGGTGGAGGACTTGATGCAGGAGACCTTGCTGGCAGCCTGGCAAGGGCTGCCGAACTTTCGCGGGGACGGCAGTCTACGTTCGTGGGTTTTAGGAATCGCCCGTCACAAGGTCGAAGAGTACTACCGGAGAAGCATCCGCGAGATGGCATCGCCGGAAGAAGATTCCCTGACTAAAGCAGCAGAAACACCGATGCTTGAACAGCAGTTGGATTTGGCAATGAGGCAGGAGCGAGTCCATGCGACTCTGGCTTTATTGCCTGAGGCTTATGGACTGGCCCTGCTTTGGCGATATCGGGATGGCAAGAGTGCTCGAGAAATGGCCGAACTGACCGGCAAGACAGAAAAGGCAATCGAGCGGTTGCTGGCGCGTGCGCGTGAAAACTTCCGCAGGAGGTGGAACGATGCCCGCTGATTTCGATTTCGAATTCAGGTCACTTTTTTCGCAACTGAAAGAAACATCCGAAGAAGCAGCCGATCGTGCGCCTTCATCGCTCAAGGCGCGGCTGTATTCGGCATTGGTTCGGAAGCAGCAGGAAAACGGCCGGCTTGCAAGCCTAGATGCGACGGTGGCTTCCGGTCGCGAAATTTGTGTCTTCGAGAAACTGGTGCAGATTGCGCCTGTGGGAGAGAAAGCAAAATCGCCATTCTTCTGTGAGGTGTGCCATGCGCGGGTGCTCGCAGAAAACTTTGATAGTCCGCCGATTTTCTGGCCGCATTGTCCGTATGTGGAGTTCAAGGGGTCTTAGGTGGCGTCTCAGAAGCTAACGACGAATCCAAATAAGTTTTGGAAATTTGCGAGCCTGCGCGGGGCTGGCGGTGACAAGTGCTTGCTGATCTCATTGCCGCTGATCATCTCGCTGAAGCTGTAACGAAAATCCAGGTTGCGCGCAAGTCTGAGGTCGATGCCCACGTGCGACCGGAAAACCGGTCCGGTTGAGGTAAAGGTGAACGGTGGCCGTGAGGGCGCGCCGCTGGACGCAATCAGTCGCTCTCGAGTGCTCGTCAAATGGACTACGCCTACTCCGGTTCCCAGGTACGGGCGGATGCGGCTGCCGCGTCGCCGAAAGTAAACGAGGAAGTCAAAGATACCGGCATTCTGGGAACTGCTACGGGATTGTTGATAGAACGCACCTGTACCCGACGAGGAAGAATTCAGGACGAGATCGTTCTCGTTCCAGACGTAGCTCCCTTGCACGCTGAAATAGTTGTGCAGGTGCACCCCGGCGAAGACGTTCAGCGCGCCCCCGTTCGCCGGTGCGTAAGAAGACAAACTCAATCCTTGCGCTGTTCTCTGCGATCCCGCGTCGGCGGAAAGCGTCGCAACCCCACCAATGGCTCCGGCATAAATCGTTTGCGCTGGAGCAGAAATGGCAAACACTGCCGGAATGAGCAGCAGAAGATTCGCAGGACACATTTTTCAGCGTGGATGCACGCAGGCTGCGGGTGGGTTGTGTGCAGGCTCAAACATTAATTTCTTGCAAAACAGGTTACGTCGAAGGGGGAATTCGTTTTTTCACCCGACATATTCGATGACGTGCCTAGTACGTGAAACTAGATTTCTGAAAGGAAAATGAAAGGTCATGCATTCGAAAGCTCTCTCTCGAAGGTGGCTGGCGACCCTGATTGCAGCGGCAGGGCTGATCATAGCTCTGCAGTCTGTGAGTGTGGCCGCGGAAGATTCAAGCCGCGCGGGTTTCGTTTACGTAATGACAAACAAGAGCACAGGAAACTCCGTGATTCAATATGGTCGCAGCGCTAATGGTTCGCTCACATGGCTGCGGGAGGTCGCGACCGGCGGAAATGGGACCGGTCCCAATGGCGCGGATCCTTTGGGTTCCCAGAATTCACTGGTGTTAGGCGGCGAAGGAAAGATTCTATTAGGCGCCAATGCTGGAAGCAATGAAGTTTCTGTCTTGGAAGTGACTAACGGCAAACTCGTCTGGCGGAGTAAATCGGCATCCGGCGGCACATTCCCCAATAGCATGGCTTTGTTCGACAATTTGGTCTATGTGCTGAACGCGCAGGGCACGCCAAACGTTACCGGCTTTCGCCTAGACTCAGGTGGGGTGCTCCACGCGATTCCGAACGCGACGGTAAATCTGCCGTCCGGAAGCATCGGAGCCAATGACATTCGCTTCACCCCAGATGGCGGCCACCTGTTGGTCACAGTCTCGGGAACGAACCAGATCCTCTCGTTCGACGTAGGAGATGACGGAGTTGCCGGTAGTCCCATGCCGCAGGCTTCCGCCGGCGGCAGCCCATTTGGGATTGGGTTCGGTCACGACGGAGTTGTGATCGTTTCTGAGGCGGCAGGCTCGGCCTCCTCCTATCGCCTCAGCGATGACACGCTAGACGTAATCAGCGGCGCGGTCACCGATACGCAGAAGGCATCTTGCTGGATTTCTGTGACCAAATCTGCCCGTCTAGCGTATGTCTCCAATACTGGAAGCGGCACCATTTCTTCCTTCCAGATCAGCGGCAAAGGCGAGGTAAGCTTGCTCAAGGCAGTGGCGGCGAATCCGGGTGGGGCGCCGATCGACTCAGCCTTTTCGCGCGACAGCAGGTTTCTGTATGTCGTCGATTCCGCAGCGGGAAAGACCCTCATCTTCCGCAATGATGGCGCCAATCTTTCTCCCATAGGAACGGTTTCCGTTCCAGCCGGCAGTCAGGGTATAACGGCACAGTAGCTCGAAGCGGGCTAGCAACAGGACATCGAAGACAATGATTTCAATCGGCGCGGTTCATCCGCGCCGCGTTCTTATTTCGTCAAACTCGCCTTGGACGAAACCCGGTGCGAGGACGCTTGTGTCGCGAGTTCCAGCAAATCCTTGGCCACGCAGTCTGTGTCGTGGCGCGCTACTACATCTTCGAATAAGTAATCACCCAGCACCGGGCAAACGCCAATCGCTTCGATCGCGTCCAGGTCGGCAACGATCTGGGAGGCGCTTTCGAGGGCGTACTTCGCTTTCAGATTCGACGAAGCCGGCTTGCGGTTGATCAGCGCATAGTCGAAGAGCTGGCAGTCAGCATGTTCGTTCAGCGCGCGGATGTGGTCGGCGGCGGTGCGGCCAAGACTTTCGTTGGCCTGCGTCATCAGATTGCACACGTACACCTTAATCGCCGGCGATTCGCGAATTGCGTGGGGAATGCCGCGGACCAATAGGTTCGGGATGAGGCTGGTGAAGAGGGAGCCTGGGCCCATCGTGATCAGGTCCGCGCGGGCGATCGCTTGCAAGGTTTGTAACAGCGGCTCGGGATCTGCGGGCACAAGGAACAATTCCTCAATATGTCCCTTACTCGCGGTGATTTTAGTTTCGCCACGAACACGCGTGCCGTCCTGCATTAGCGCTTCCAGTTCGATGTTGGCCGTCGTCGCCGGGAATATATGACCGCGGGTGGCCAGAATCTCCGAAGACAGGCGCACGGCTTCGCCAAAGTCGCCAGTAAGAGATGTGAGTGCGGCGAGAAAAAGATTTCCGAAGCTGTGGCCTTCGAGGCTCAGTCCCTTCTCAAACCGATGCTGAAACAATCGCGAAAGCAGCGCCTCATCTTCCGACAGCGCGACGATGCAGTTGCGCACATCGCCCGGCGGAAGCATGTTGAGTTCTTTACGCAGGCGGCCGCTGGAGCCGCCATCGTCACTGACCGTAACCACGGCGCAGAGTTGCGAAATGCGAGGGGCATCCGGCAAAGCGGAACTTGGCCCTATGGCATATTTTTTTAGTCCTTTGAGCAGCGTGGAAAGTCCGGTGCCTCCGCCGATGGCTACTACACGCAGGTCGCGTCCACGGTGACCGGGCATCTTGTTAGCCGAGTTCCCCAACCTCTTCTTCGGGAGGAAGCGGCATTTCGCCCCCAGGATCGGGATAGAGCAGTTCGGTGAAGCGCGGATCTTCGGAAAGGTTTTGGAAATCCGAATCGTTACGCGCCTGAAAACGCAGCGCCGGATTCAGGCCTATGGCTCGACCCAAGTTCCGCATTGAATCTTCCACGTGCCCGGTTAGGCAGTCGAGCGCCGCCTGGCCATAAGCGACGTAATCCGCTTTGGGGACCTGCTTCGAAAGTTTATCCAGGTGCTCGCGAGCGCCAACATAATCGCCCACGTTGATTAACGAAACTGCGTAATCATAGTGCTCTTCGGGCGACTTGAACTGTACGGTCTCGCGCTCCAGTTGCTGATTACACGCGTTGAGATGAACGCCGGCACGGTCGGCGACCTCCCGATTGCTGCCAGAAGCTACTTTCTGCAGTAGCCCTTTGGCCTTGTCATACTTGTGTTCCTGCATCGCGCGCAAGCCGCCCTCGTAAGATTGCAGGAGTTGCGCCAATTGCGGATCGCTCACCAGCGTGTGCTTGGCTGTGGGTTTCTGTGCCATCTGAAGAATTTTGCCTCGGTTTGTCGTAGGAAATCCAAAATCAGCTCTAAAGCTTTTAGCTCTTAGCGGCAAGCTAGAGCATGTGGGTTTCGCTAAGAGCTAATGGCTAAGAGCTAAAAGCTAGTTAATTGTCGTAGCCGACTGCAGATCAATCGTCTTCCACTCTCCCGCGATAATGCCTTTGCGAATCTGGGCCGCGGTCTTGTGCTGCTTGGTCATTTGATACGAATAGTAGAGCTCTTTCATGCAGGTGGAGCATTGCGCACCGTGAGTGCCTTCGAAGCAACTGCGCAGACTCTTGTGTCCCATGCCTCGGTCGCAATAGCAGTAGCAAGGCTGCTGATAAATAACATTGGGGATTTTCGCCGCTACCTCGTAAGCATGCGACTGGAACGGATACTGATCATTGTTGCCCCAAAGCTGGCCCTTGCCGAGGATTGGCGGTAGCTCCGTTCCCTTCGGCGGCGGCTCTGGATTGAAAGCGGGGACCCTTTGTTCCTGTGCTGCGGCGGCTTGCGGCTGGGCATAAATCGTCCACCGCGACGACGCCGCGACCGTAAGCGCAACCACAAATCCGAGCACTAATCCGCGCCTAGCCATGCTTTTCCTCAGGCGTATTGTAACCCGAATTGGGTAATGCCGCATGGGGGAACAGCCGCTGAGCAGCATGACTTATACTCCCAAGGACATCGCTGAAGGAGCTGCCTATGATGAGACTCACGATTCTCCTGTCGCTGCTTGTATTGCCGCTGCTTGGATTCACCGAAGACCAGAAGCCTGCGCCGACGCTCAAAAGCATTCTGCTCGAACAGCTGCGCACCACGCACAACCAGAAAGAGTGGTTTGTGCCTGCGAATCTCGCCATCGAAGGACTAACGGCGGAACAGGCCAACTGGAAAGACGGGAAGGGAAACCATTCCGTCGGTCAATTGGTCAATCATTTGATCTTCTGGAATTCCGAGGAGCTGGCAAAGTTCAAAGGCGAGCCGCCTCCGAAATACAGCGGAAACAACGACGACACTTTCAACTTCGATGCCAAGCAGTGGACTGCTGCCGTCAAACAACTGGATGAGGTTCTGACTGCATGGGAAAAGGCGGTCGAGGCGGCGGACGATGCGAAGCTAAAAGATTGGTATTCCGTCGTTGCTCACATCGGCGTGCACAATGCGTACCACATTGGTGAGATCGTGTACGTGCGCAGAGAGCAGGGCTCGTGGGACGCGAGCAAAGGAGTGAAGTGACGGGCGCTGCGCCAATGATTTTTATTCTCCCTAAAACTGTCATCCTGAGCGAAGCAACTTCGCTCAGCATGACAGGGCATGCAAGACGACGATGTTGGGGCCACTCTAAGTGCGCTTCTTGTTCATTCCTCAAATCCTCAGTATGGTTAAACAATGTTCCGCTCCAGCGCCGACCTGTCTCGATTTCTAGCAGCCCTAATTCTTGGTTTCCTGCTGGCCTGTTCAGGCTTCGCTCAAGAGCCAACCTCCTCGCCATCACCGCCCCAGACGTCGCCTCAGTCAGGCGAACCAAATTCCGGTCAGAAAACGACTACCCAATCCGACGAAAAGACATCAGGCAAGCCCGAAAACAAAGTCACTCCTGAGCAGGCCGAGCAGCTGTTCCGCGACGTGGATACGATTCTCGATTTCGCCAGCAAGGACACCGCGCTCCCCATCAAACACGAAGTCAAGCGCCGCTTGGCCAGCCGCGACGAGGTGGTCAGCTATCTTAAGAAAAACATGGCCGAGGACAAAGACGTGCAGCGCCTGCGCCGCACGGAACTGGTGTTGAAAAAATTCGGCCTGCTGCCCAAGGACTTCGATCTGCAAACGTTTCTCGTCAGCCTGCTGGAAGAACAAGTCGCGGGTTACTACGACGCGAAAACCAAGACGGTCAATCTACTCGACTGGGTGCTGCCGGACTTGCAGCGTCCCGTGCTCGCGCATGAGTTGACACACGCACTCCAGGACCAGTCATTCAGCCTCGACAAATGGCTAAGGCGCGGCGCCGAGGATCTGGACACAAAAAAAGACCTCACACCTGACGACATCACGAAAGACGAAAACAGCGAAGCTCGCGAGGCGGTAGCTGAAGGTCAGGCCATGGTCGTGCTCGTGGACTATATGCTGGCGCCGATGCATCGCACCGTCGCAGACGCGCCAGAAGTCGTGCAGATGCTGAATGAAGGCATGGCTAGTGGCTCGGCCGATTCCGTGCAGTACAAGAACGCTCCCATATTCATGAAGGAAGAGCTGATGTTCCCATACCACTACGGCGTGGAGTTTGAAGCAGAATTGCTGCGCGCACAAGGGAAGGAGAAGGCCTTCGCCGCGACTTTCTCCAATCCTCCGCAAACCAGCCGCGAAATTATGGAACCCCAAACTTACATTTCAGGGGAGCACTTGCCGCCGCTGCCATTGCCCGACTTCAAGCACATATTGAAAAACTATGACCGCTTTGACGTCGGCGCGATTGGGGAGTTCGATGTCGCAGTGCTGGCCGAACAATACGCAGATCATGAAACCGCGGACAAAATTTATCCGAATTGGCGCGGGGGATACTATTATTCGGCGCGGCTGAAGGGAAATGCGTCCGCGCCTCTCGGGTTGATCTTTGTGTCGAAGTGGGCGACCCCGAAAGCTGCAGCGCAGTTTGCCGCAATCTATGCGCGCGGAGTGCAACAGCGGTACAAGGCCGCCGAGGCTCCGGCAGGCAGTAATTTGCCGCCGGACCTGAAGACGCTAAGGAGCCTGAGTGGAGACCACGCCTGGAAGACGCAAGATGGTGACGTAAATATCAGCGTGAAAGAAGACTCAGTGCTTGTGACCGAGAGTCTGGAATCCGGTGCCACTGATCAGTTCCGGCATGCGGTCTTCGCGGCCGTGAAGGTAGCTCTTCGTAGCATCATGGTTCTTGGGTTCGCGTTCACGCTCACGCTCATTGCAAGCGCTGTCCCTCAGTCCGTTGCGCCGCAATCCGCAGCGGCAAAGAAACCAGAGGTCAGCCTCACCTACATGGGCACCGCCGCCTGGCAGATCAGCGACGGCAAAACCGTCATCCTCGTTGATCCCTATCTTTCGCGAATTCAAATCCGCGCGCCCGCCGCTCCTGCGTCGAGCGGGCAAGGCGCCGATCCTCGACCCGCCCATGACTGGAACGAAGTCGTCGAACCTGATGCCGCCACCATTGACGCGCACATTCATCAAGTCAATTTCATCCTGGTGACGCACACACACATTGACCACGTCATGGACGTTCCCCACATCGCGCTCAAGACTCACGCGACCGTGATCGGGACCGAGAGCACTGAGAACGTTATGCGAGCGTTCAGCGTACCGGAGGACCAACTGATTACCGTGCGTGGCGGCGAGGACTACGATTTCGGCGATTTCTCGGTGAAGGTCATCCCAAGCCTTCATAGCCCGCTCGATCACAAGCGCTACTTCAGTTCAGAGAAGGCGCCTGCCGGCATGAAAGCGCCGCTGACGTTACGCCAGATGGATCCCGAGGGCGGAACGCTCGCCTACCTTATACGGTTTCACGGGCATCAGATCCTGGCGTTTGGCGCTAATAACTATATCGAGCGCGAAATGGATAAGCTCAGCCCCGATGTGGTTCTGGTCGGTGCTGGTCCGTCTCGCAGGGAGATCTATGACTACACCGGGCGACTTCTCCGCGCTCTGGATTTTCCTGCCCTGGTGCTTCCCACCCATTGGGACAATTACACCGCCCCCTACGACGCCTCTCAGCAGCCCGCTATCGACGCTTTGCAATCGTTCATCCAGGAAGTCAAGGCCGCCTCGCCTACAACGAAAGTGATCGTGCCGAAATACTTCGAACCGATCGCGCTCGACGATGAACCGTGAAGTTGCGCCGTGCTTCAGAATCGCACGGCATCACTCGGACCTTAAGTCGTGTCGGGCGCGGCTTCCGCAAGGTCGCCACGAGACAAGTTGTGTGGGCTCAGTTCTTCGGCGCTGAGTCCGCCGACGCCAATAGTCCGAGCTGTTTCATCACCGTCGCCACATCGTAATAATCCACGTTGCGGGAAATCTTTCCGTCTTTCACAGTGATAATGCTCACGCCGCGCACGTTGAATTTTTTGCCGGTTTTGAATATGCCCACGTCGGTGCCGCTGAAGGTCCATTCAATGCTGCCGTGGTCTTTCTGAATCGAGCTCTTCGCTAATTCCACGTGCAAGTCCGGAGACCCTTCAAACTCAGAGGCGGCAAACTTGCGCAGCTCTGCGGAGCCGTGATTGACAGCCCCAAATGGCACGTCTTCATACACGACATCAGCCGTGAAGGCTGCGGCGAGTTTGTCGGGGTCATGTGAGTTCCATACGGAGATCCAGTTCTCGGCGATGCCATCCTTGCGCGCAGCGATGTGCGGTTTATTCTGCGTGACGAGAGATGTTGCCAGAAGCACTAGCAGGAATCCGATGTGCAGAATCTTTTTCATGATCGCCTCCACGTAAGCGGATCAAATCCTAACACGCAACGAAAATCACCTGGGTACGGCTTTCTGCAATTCATATCCAGTCATTTTTGTATAATCACGATTCGCTCTAATTTCATTACGCGCGGGGGAACATTGTCGCAAGCAGAAATCGGAATCATCGGAGGCAGTGGGCTGTATTCCATGCCGGGGTTGACCGATATCCACGAAGTCATGTTGGAAACCCCATTTGGCGCGGCTTCCGACGCGTATGTATTGGGCACGCTGGAAGGACGAAGCGTTGCTTTCCTGGCACGGCACGGACGCGGCCACCGTTTTCTGCCCAGCGAGCTGAATTTCCGGGCAAATATTCACGGGCTCAAGCAGCTTGGTGTGGAAAGAATTCTTTCCGTCTCTGCGGTCGGATCACTGAAAGAGGAGCACAAGCCACTGGAGTTCGTCATCCCGGACCAGTTTGTGGATCGTACTCGCCATCGCGTGGACACATTCTTCGGCGACGGTGTCGTAGCGCACATCGCCTTTGCTGATCCGGTTTGCCCGCAGCTGGCGGATGTTGTTGGTGCCGCGTGTGCGAAAGCAAAGGTTGTGGGCAAGCGCGGCGGAACTTATCTCTGCATGGAAGGCCCGCAGTTTTCGACCAAGCAGCCATGCCAAAAGAGCGGACCTGCAAATGCGGATCGGCCCTGGCACATGCAATCCTGACGGATCGCGCGAAAATTCCGCCGGCAACTAGGGAGAGATTGAAGCTGATTGCGGGGAAGTATTTGGCTTCGTAAATAAAAGTAGGTTCCTCACCGCTGAAGCGGTTCGGAATGACAAACTGCCAGAATCACACATGACCATACTCGCCGTTGGTTCTGTCGCGTTCGACAACATCACGACGCCTTCAGGCCGCGCTGACAATGTCCTCGGCGGCTCCGGAACTTATTTCGCGCTTGCCGCCAGCTATTTCACGGATGTCCGTGTCGTAGCGGTCGTGGGCGAAGATTTCACCGCCGAACACGAAAACGTGCTCAAGAAAGGAGGGGTGGACACGCGGGGAATTGAACATGCCGAAGGGAAGACATTTCGCTGGGGCGGTCATTACCTCGAGAATCTCAACGAAGCGAAAACCGACTTTACCGAGCTAAACGTCTTCGAAAAATTCCAGCCGCGCATTCCTGCAGAATACAAAGACTCGGAATTCCTGTTTCTCGGCAACATTCATCCGAGCTTGCAGGCCGCCGTGCGTCTTGAACTCTCAGGCGTGAAGCTGACCGGCGGCGATACCATGAACTTCTGGATTCAAGGTGCGAATGCCGAACTCCGCGAAACCTTGCGGCTGGTCAACATTCTTCTGATCAACGATGGCGAGGCCAAGATGCTAGCCAGTGAGCCGAGCTTGCCTCGCGCTGCACGCAAGGTGCTTGCCATGGGTCCGCAGGCGTTGGTCATCAAGCATGGTGAATATGGAGCGACCATTTTTTTCCGCGAAGGTGCTTTCGGCGTCGGCAGCCATCCATTTCGCGCTCCGGCACTGCCGCTCGAAGAGGTCAAAGACCCGACCGGCGCGGGAGATTCCTTTGCCGGTGGCTTTATGGGATACATCGCCTCCCAACCGGCACTGAACCGCGAAGTCATCAAACGCGCGCTGTTCTACGGCGGAGTCATGGGTTCATTTGCCGTCGAACGCTTCGGCACGGAGCGCCTGCAATCGTTGACGCGCGGCGAAATTGATGCCCGCTTCCAAGTCTTTCGCGAGCTGACTCACCTGGAATGAAGAAACGACGCCCGGCGATCCCTCACAGCGATCTGTTTCTGGTCGGGCAGCTCGCTGCGGCTGTGTCCATCGCCTCGTTCTTTTATTACTTGCGGCACGGCGACCTCCTTCTTTATGGAGACGCGGTTGCCCACATCAACATCGCGCGGCGGGTGTTCGATTCGCAGACGCCCGGGCCTCTGCAACTGGGGACGGTCTGGCTTCCACTTCCTCACATTTTGATGCTGCCGTTTATTGTTTCCCGCTGGATGTGGCAGACGGGAATCGGCGGTGCAATTCCGTCGCTTGCTGCTTATTTGTTCAGCGGGATCGGAATTTTCCAGTTGGTTGAAGATATGGTTCCCACTGCCCCTAAAAAAAAGGACACCCAGGAAAACCCGACCGGGCGGTTTGCGGCCTGGTTTGCGGCTGGAGTTTTCGCGCTCAATCCTAATCTGATTTATTTGCAGACGACCGCCATGACGGAGCCCATCTATCTGGCGTTCTTCATTTGGGCAGTTTTATTTTTTGTTAGAGCAATATGCGCCTGCGCTAACGGTGATCCGAAACTTGGAAACTCATTCCTGGTCAGATGCGGGCTCTGTCTCTCGGTCGCTTGCTGTACTCGCTACGACGGCTGGTTGCTTGCCGCGGTGATCGTTGCCCTCGGCGTTTCGCTGGCCTGGATTGGAAATTTTGCCGCTCTCCGCGCAGGTGTAATCAAGCTTGCGCTGCTAGCTGCCGCATTCCCCGTACTTTGGCTCGCTTACAACGCTGCCGCCTATCGAAATCCGCTCGAGTTTGCCAACGGACCGTACTCGGCCAAAGCGATCGAGCAGAAGACATCTGTTCCCGGCGCGCCTCCGCACCCCGGCGCGAACGATTTGCCGGTGGCGTTCCGCTATTTCTTCAAATCCGCAGAACTGAATGTGGCAGAAGGAAAGTGGCAAATCTTCTGGGTAAGCGCGCTGCTTCTCGGAACTGCAACGGCGGTTCTTTTCCAGAGGAAACTCTGGCCGCTCCTTCTCCTCTGGACTCCGGTGCCGTTCTACATGCTGTCCATTGCTTATGGCGGAGTGCCTCTTTTCGTGCCCGTCTCGTGGCCGTTTTCGCGCTATAACGTGCGCTATGGAATTGAAATGCTTCCGGCATTCGCAGTCTTCACGGCAATCGCAGCGTACGGTTTGCTTCGGTTTGTCGCAACGGCGCGAAGCAAAGCCATCATTGCTCTCGTATTCCCTCTGTGCCTGGGCGTTAGCTATGCTGAGGTCTGGCGGAGCAAGCCCGTCAGTTACGAGGAGGCAGTGGTCAACTCTAATACGCGGATTGCCCTCGAAACCCGCATCGCGGCTGAGTTGGCGCGGCTACCTGCCAACACCCGTTATCTGATGTACCTTGGCGACCACGTCGGTTTATTTCAGCGAGCTGGAATTCCCCTGTCGCAAGTGATTAATGAAGGCAATCACCGCCCATGGATGATTCCGTCCGATCCGCAGGGATTATGGGAACGCGCACTGGAACACCCTTCCGCCTACTGCGATTACGTAATTGCGTTCGATTCCGATCCGGTCGCATCCAAGGCAAACAAAAACGAACTGGTATCACTTGAGATCGTGCGCGTGAGTGGGCAGCCGCAAGCTACCATCTACCGGACAGTCAAAAGTAATCAGCACCGTTAACTCATGCCGGGCGTTGGACGAGGGCGCTGCCCTCAAGCGATGTTAAAATCCGAGCAAAATTAGGCGACGTGAGCGGAGAGGAAAGAAGAATGTCTCCAATTATTGGCGACCTGGAAAAGCTGGCGTTGGCAGCGCTCTTGGGCGGACTGATTGGTCTAGAACGCCAGGCTAAGCACCGGCCCGCTGGTTTGCGAACCAATTTGTTCATCTGCCTGGGCGCGGCCATGTTCACGCTGCTATCCGATGAGTTGGCGGGAGCGCACGGTGGCGACCACACGCGAATTGCCGCCCAAATCATTCCGGGAATCGGCTTCATCGGCGCTGGGTCCATTCTGCATTCTCATCGAGACCTGGTCACCGGTATTACGACTGCGGCGACAATCTTCGTGGTGGCTTCAGTTGGCATGGCGGTGGGTGGTGGGCAGTACGTTGTTGCGATCCTTGCGACGCTGCTGATTCTTGGCGTGCTACTGCTGCTGGGAGGAATTGAGCGTGGGCTGAATTTGAAAGTCATGTTGTATGAATACGAGGTTTCGGGACCGAGCGCCGAAGAGACTGTGGCCCGGGTCAACGAAGTTTTGGAGCCGCTTCATTCCCTAATGTTGAATACACAGTTGGCGCCTACTCCGCACCATGTTCGGATTCATTTTGAGTGTGAAGGTACGCGTAGGCACCACACGCGGGTCCTCAAGGGACTGAAGGAGTCGGGGGCGTTCGAGACCGTTACGTCGCTGGGCCCGGTGCAACCGGAATGACCGTTACCTCGATTCCGTTTGCGAAGGCCAGTGCCTGTGGGAATGATTTTCTTATCATTGATGGTATGCATGCGCCGCAGGATTTGAGCCAATTTAGCCGGCGCATTTGCGATCGTCACAATGGAATTGGCGCCGACGGTGTGGAGTGGCTCTTTCCCGCCCAAGACGCAGACATTCGTGCCCGGCTGATCAATGCCGATGGCTCAGATGCGGAGATTTCAGGCAATGGCACACGCTGCGTTGCCGCATATATCTGTTCGCAAACTCCGCGAGAGCAGATCTGTGTCAGAACCGGGGCCGGAATCAAGAAATGCGTGCTCACTTCGCACAGCGGAACGACGTTCGAGTTCGAGACCGCTATGGGAGAACCGCAGGTCGGCGACGAGTTTCCCATCAAGGTGGCGTTCGGTGAGGTGCGCGGGACGCCCGTTTCGATGGGCAATCCGCATTACGTGGTTTTTGTGGATGACTTTGCGCCAGGCTGGCAGGCCGAAGCGGCAGAAATCGGCAAGCATCATGATTTCAAGCACGGAATCAACGTGGAACTGACACTCGTCCGCGATGCGAAAGAAATTGAGACAAGGTTTTTCGAACGCGGAGTCGGAGAAACTCAATCATCAGGAACCGGTTCGTGCGCCGCGGCAGTGGCCTCGATCTTTCATAAGAGAGCGGAATCGCCGGTCCGCGTGCATGCCCCCGGCGGCGTACAAACTGTGCGATGGGATGGTGAAGTGTTCCTGCGCGGCCCCGCACAAATCATTTGCCAGGGAGAATTCTTCGTTTAGCCAGCATGCCAGCTTCAGGTCCAGCCTCGCGCATCAAGCCCCACGCTCTGCGTTCGGGAGATACGATCGGCATTGTTGCTCCCGCAAGCTCGTTCAAGCGGGATGAATTTGAAGCTGGCTGCGAAGCGCTGCGGCAAATGGGATACAAGGTCGTTTACAACGAATCCACTTTTGCCCACGATCTCTATTTTGCGGGCTCGCCCGAACGCCGCGTCCAGGAACTCGAAGAGATGTTCGAACGCGATGACGTGAACGCGATAATTTGTGCGCGAGGGGGGTACGGAGCAAACTATTTGTTGCCGCGCTTGGATTTGCAGAGGCTTGCCGCCAAGCCCAAAATTATTGTTGGCTACAGCGACATTACGAGCCTGCTGACGTACTTCTGTGATGCAGGAGGCTTCGTAACCTTTCATGGTCCCATGGTCGCCAAGGATTTTGCAAAGGCCGATGGATTTGATCTCGCATCGTGGCGAAACGCAGCAACCGGAGCAGAAAACTGGCGGCTTGATTTCAGCGCCGGTTCCGGCGTGAAATCGCTGGCTTCGGGATCAGCCGAGGGGATGCTCTACGGCGGCTGCCTCCCGATGCTCGTGGCCTCTCTCGGCACGCCATACGAAATCAAGACTGATGGCACCATCTTGTTTATCGAAGATGTCGGAACAAAGCCATACCAGATTGATCGCATGCTCATGCACCTGAAACTAGCCGGAAAGCTGTCGGGCGTTAGGGGAATCATTTTCGGCGAGATGCTCGACTGCATGCAAAGCCTGGGCCAACGCTACACCCTGGAAGAAGTTGTGACGCGAGTGGTCGGCGATTTGAGCGTGCCGATCGCTTACGGTCTGCGCTCTGGGCACGTTTCGCGGCAGAATATTACTTTACCGATAGGTGTGAAGGCGGCGTTAAACGTGGACAGTACGAGCGTGAGTCTCGAAATCTTGGAGGCGGCGGTTACGGTATAGGTTGACTCCACTGTTTTGATCTCAAGCTAAAAACTAATTGCTAAGAGCTGATTTCGAATGACTTTCATCAAACATATACACCTCATCGGCATTTGCGGCACCGCGATGGCTTCGCTCGCCGGAATGTTGGCTGAGCGGGGCTTTCACGTCACCGGTTCCGACGCTGCGGCCTATCCGCCCATGTCGGATTTCCTGAAGTCGTTGAACATTCCAGTCTCGCAGCCGTTTGCCATCGAAAATCTCAATCTCACACCCGATCTAGTCGTAATAGGCAACGCAATTTCACGGGGCAACGTTGAGCTGGAACACGTTCTCGATCAGCGGATTCCGTTCTGCTCCCTGCCGCAGTTGCTGCATGATGAATTCCTGAAAGGCAAGGAAGTTGTAGTCGTTGCTGGAACTCATGGTAAGACCACAACTACCTCAATGCTGTCGTGGATTTTCGAGGTAGCAGGCATGCAACCGTCGTTTTTGATTGGCGGAATTGCTGAGAATTTCGGTCGCAGCTTTCAGCTTGGCAGCGGAAAATATTTCATCATCGAAGGCGACGAGTACGACACCGCATTCTTCGACAAGGGCCCGAAATTTCTGCACTATTTTCCCGATGCCATGATTCTGACCTCGGTCGAGTTCGACCATGCAGATATCTACAAAGATCTGGAAGCGGTCGAGACCGCGTTCAAGCGCCTTGCAAATCTCGTGCCTCGGCGCGGCAAGATTGTCGCATTCGATCGCGGCGAGAGCGTGGACAGATGTATTTCCCGTGCACTCTGCCCAGTCGAACGTTATGGAACTGGCGGCGGATCGAACTGGCGAATAGCCGATCTGAAGTTGAAACCGGATCAGACAACCTGGTCGGTGATCAGAAACGATCAGAAGTTCGCAGACCTGGCGTTTGCTCTTGCCGGGGAATACAACGTCTGGAATGCCACAGCTGCGGCGGCAATTGCTGCACACTACGGCATCTCGGCAGATGTGATTGCAGCGGCGTTGAGCAGCTTCAAGAGCGTGAAACGCCGCCTGGAAGTGAAGGCTGAAGTGAACGGCATTACGATCATTGATGATTTTGCTCATCATCCAACTGCGATTGCGGGAACACTCAGGGCGCTGCGTGCGCGGTATCCGAGCCGGCGTTTGTGGGCAATTCTCGAGCCGCGTTCGAACACCCTGCGCCGCAATGTGTTTCAGGATGACCTGGCGGAGAGCCTTGCGGTTGCGGACGAAATCGTTATGGCGAATGTTTTCAAATCGGACGCAATTCCCGAGGGCGAGAGACTGGACATTGCCGCCGTCGCCACTCAACTGACCAACTCCGGGCACCGGGCGCGGGTTATCGCAGACGTTGATGGAATCGTGCGCATAGTGGCCCCTGAGATGCGACCGGGTGATGTGGTTGCGATCCTCTCCAATGGTGGCTTCGGTGGCATCTACGAAAAACTTCCGGTGAAGTTAAAGTCTCTGCAGGAAACCGGCGAATTTGAAGCGAGATCGGCGCAGTGAGCTTGCAAATCTGGAAATTGTTGGTGGTTTTCATCACATTTTCCTGTTCCTGTGTCTTTGGACAGGGGCCAGTTCGATACACGGTGTCGCTGGCGGACCCCGAGCGCCATCTCGTGCGTGTCGAACTCGCCATCCCTCCCGGACGCGCATCGCACGAATTACAGCTTCCAGTGTGGAATGCGCTCTACCAGGTTCGCGACTTTGTGCAGTACATGAACTGGATTCGCGCAAAGGACACGAGCGGCCATGGGCTGCAACTTACGCAGCTGAACAAGAGCCGATGGCAGATCAGCGGTGCAGAGGGGGGCGCGCGCATCGAATATGAGATGTTCAGCGACGGCCCCGGGCCCTACGGCGCGCAGCTGAATTCGCATCACGCGTTTTTCAATCTGGCAGAGATTCTTCTATATGCGGATGACGAGCGAGACACGCCTGTCCAGGTTGTATTCCAGCAGGTTCCTGCGAACTGGAAAATCGCGACTCCGCTTCGCTCGGACGGCCTGGGCTACGAAGCAACAAATTACGATCAGCTGGTGGACGCCCCAGTAGAAATGAGCACATTCGCTGAAGCCGACTTCAACGGCAGTTGCGGAAGGTATCGTGTCACGCTGGATGCCGACAATGCGGCCGCGATCCTCAAGAAAATTGTCTCGCCAATCGAACGTATGGTTGCCAGCGCCGCCCAATGGATGAGCGACTGTCCTTTCCAGGATTACCTCTTCATTTACCACATATCAGATTCGTCTGACGGAGGCATGGAACACGCTTTTGGCACAGCTATCAACTTACCGGCTACCGACTTTGAGAAAGGCCCATTCATTGCGATCACCGCTCACGAGTTTTTTCATCTGTGGAACGTGAAACGCATCCGGCCGCAATCGCTCGAGCCGGTTGATTACACGAAGGAGAACTACACGCCGGCGCTTTGGTTCAGTGAAGGCGTGGATACAACGGCGGCGGAGTACATCGAGCTGCGGGCGGGGCTTCTCGACGAGCGGCAGTATCTCGATCAACTTGGCCAACAGATAACCGAGCTGCAGAACCGGCCTGCACACCTGACTCAATCTGCCGAGCAATCCAGTCTCGATGCGTGGCTCGAGAAATATCCGCGCTATGGGCTTCGCGACCGCAGCATTTCTTACTACAACAAGGGCGAATTGGTTGGCGTGCTGCTGGATTTGGTAATGCGAGATGCGAGTCAGGATCAAGCGTCATTGCGCGAACTGTTTCGCTCAATGAACGATCACTACGCAAAGAACGGCAAGTTCTTCGCTGATTCAACTGCAGTGCGCGAGACAGCGGAAAAGTTGAGCCACGCCAACCTGCGAGAGTTCTTTCAGAAATATGTCAGCGGAGTGGAGGAGATTCCTTGGGACAAGTTTTTCGCACCGGTTGGCCTGCGAGTGAATAGGCTACAGGCGGTCTTCGCAGAACCGGGATTTGAGGCTGTCCAGAAGTTCGATCAGCCTGCGGTGGTGTTGCAGGTACAACCGCGGAGTGAAGCCGAGCGTGCGGGTCTGCGAGCGCAGGATGAAATTTTGCAAATTAACGGCGATCCGGCCGGCCGCAACTTTGAAAAACAAATGGCCAACCTGGCTCCCGCCGCAATGCTGAGGCTTTTGGTTCGCAGAGATGGCGCGCAGTACAAGCTTGAGTGGAAGCTGCGTAGCCGCGAGCAGACAATCTTTCAACTCTTGGATTTGCCCGAAGTCACCGCGTCGCAGAAGGCGCGCCGCGCCGCTTGGCTATTCGACAACAGCGATAACAAGCCCCGATGATCCGAACCGTTATCATGCTTGGCTTCTGGGCAGTCTTGCTGCCGATTGCAGCGCTGACCTGTTTTCCTTGGGTACTGATCACGGGCGATATTCGTCCGCTCTACCGAGTGGGAATGTGGGGCGCGCGGACCGGCGTACGCCTGGCCGGAGTCTGCGTGAAAATGGTTGGTATGGAGCAACTCGACGGCTCGCGGACTTATGTTTTCATGTCGAATCATGTTTCGAACATTGATCCGCCGGTGTTGTTACCCAGGATTCCCGGTCGCACTTCGGTCATGGCCAAGCAGGAGTTGTTCAATGTCCCGATACTTGGCAAGGCTATGCGTATGGCGTCTCTGGTGCCGGTGAATCGTGGAGATCGCGATGCCGGAATCTCAGCCGTGCGGGCTGCTACTGAGGTGGTAAAGCAGGGGGTACACATGACCATTTTCGTTGAAGGGCATCGTTCATTTGATGGCAAGCTGCTGCCCTTCAAAAAGGGTCCGTTTTATCTCGCGGAAGAGTGCCATGTGCCGGTGGTGCCCGTCACAATCTCTGGATCACACTTCGTAATGCCTAAGGGACAGTTCGCAATGAAACGCGGGAAAGTCACGTTGATCTTTCACCAACCCATTGAACCGCAAGAGTTCGGCACGCGCGAGGAATTGATGGAAAAAGTCAGAGCCGTCATCAACAGCGGATTGCCGCCGGAATATCAATCCTGATGGCGACACTCACAGCATCATTTGTTCCGCAGAATTTTCACAATCTCCGGTAGCCGGTTGAAAACTGCCACACATCGCAGCCACAGCTTGTTATCAATTGCAGGATAGCCACTGACTACGGCACCAGCGGGAACATCGCTTGGAATGCCGCTCTGCGCCGTGGCAATTACCCCGTCGCCAATTTTGCAGTGCCCTGCAACGCCAACTTGTCCGGCGAGAATCACGTTCCTTCCGACATCGGTTGATCCGGCCAAACCTGCCTGTGCGCAAAGTAAGCTATCTTCGCCGACCTTGGATCCATGTCCAACTTGCACGAGGTTGTCAATCTTCGCGCCGCGCGCGACCCGTGTCTCACCCACGCTGGCGCGATCTACGCAGGCATTGGCCTGAATCTCGACGTCGTCTTCAATCACTGTTGGGCCGGATTGCACAATCTTGTGCCAGTGGCCTGCATTGTCTTTTGCGAAACCGAATCCATCACCGCCAACCACCACACCATTTTGTAGAACGACATTGTTGCCGATTCGGCAGAACTCCCGTATCACGGCATGCGAGTGCGCCAGAAAGTTGTCGCCGATCCTCACGCCGCGATAAATGACGACGTGCGCGAGCATGACTGCGTTCTGGCCAACCTCAACGTCCTCCTGAATAACCACATATGGGCCAATGTGTGCACCGGGCTTTATGGTGGCGGGCCACGATTACCGCTGAAGCTTTGGTGCTGCGCGCCGAAGCTGCGTATTTGGGATTCGAAACAAATGTGATCTGCCCCGGTCCAGCACTCTCGATGCCCGCAACACCAGTGATGTCGATATCCGGCGCGGCCTTTTCGAGACGAGCGCCAAGTGCGGCGGCGATGGCAGAGAGTTTCATGAAAGTCAGCAGATGATTGTAAAGGACGAAAGATTTTCACCGCAGGGTGATCGTGACAGGGACAGTTGGGATCACTTTGTCCGTGATCCCGTGAGTTCTGCGCTCCCCAACTCCCGCAACACGCTTTCGACTGCAGCCACAGGGTCGGGCGCGGCGGTAATGGGTCTCCCCACAACGATGTACGTTGCTCCCGTGGAGATGGCTTCAGCCGGGGTGACTACACGTGCTTGATCGCCATGCGGGGCACCGGCCGGACGTACGCCGGGTGTGACCGCCAGAAATTTGTTTCCCAGCTTCACCCGCAAATTCCTGAGTTCTTGCGCCGAACTCACCACACCATCGCATCCCGCGCTCAATGCTGTCGAAGCCAGACGGAGAACCTGATCGGCAAGCAGTCCTGGCACTCCGGTCTCCTTTAGGTCGTCGTTATTCATGCTTGTCAGGACTGTAACGGCCAAAATGTGAGGCCCGGAGTGCGAGCTCCGTGCTACCTCCGTCGCAGCCTGCAGCATTTTGGTTCCGCCAGAGGCATGCACAGTCAACATGCTTACCCCGAGCTGCGCCCCTTCCCGAACTGCTGCAGCGACGGTGTTTGGGATGTCGTGATATTTGAGATCGAGAAAGACCTTTTTGCCGGAGGCAACCAGTTCGCGCACAATCTGCGGTCCCTCGGCGGTGTAAAGCTGCATTCCGACTTTGTAGGTTTGGACGTGGTCGCCGAGACTGGAAACTATCTTTAGGGCTTCGGCCGAGGAAGAGACATCGAGTGCGACGATCAGCCGCTCACGAGGGGAAATCATCAACAAACAGTCTATCCCGAAGCATGGCCATGGTTGCCACAGCCTTCTTTGGTGGAACCACGTCCAGCCTTACTCGCTGGATACCCTGCGCCTGGAAGTTGAGCACTTTGGCCGCGCTATACGAAACGTCGATGATCCGTCCGGGCACGACTGGCCCGCGATCGTTAATCCTGACTACCACGGCCCGCCGATTGTGCAAGTTCGTGATCTTGACGAAGGTTCCCAGCGGTAGGCTAGGATGCGCGGCCGTTAGGTCGTACATGTTGTAGGGCTCACCGCTGGCTGTGGGTTTGCCTTCGAAGTCGTCCCCATACCAGGAAGCGGTCCCCACCTCATAAGGGCGGGCGTTCCGCGCAGTCGCCGGACCCCTGCTAACAACTGCCGTCTTGTGATCAGACGACCCTGCCTTGGCTGGTCCCTGAAACGCTCCCAGACCGACAACGACTGCCACTGCCAGCCCCTGAGCTACACGTTTCCGCATCAGATACCCTCCATCGTCAAAGTCGTCCTCCTGGTAGGCGAGTGATCGCAGTGAGGCGATGCTAGAAGCCGCCGGGGTGTGTGTCAATACCCCGCAGCCTGTATTAAGTACCTTTAAAGAGTTACATATAGGTGAAGTAACCTTCCCCAAGAAATGGCTCGATACCGCTATCTCGATACCCTAGAGCAAGATGAATGTTAACCGGAGAGGTAGTAATCGGCTTCTGGATGCATCGTGCAATATTTTCGTGATTGTTTTTTCAGCAACTTAGCAGCATCTAGCTGATATCTCCATCAAATACAATGCGTTAGCGATAAATCTGCTCCCAGCACCGGCACGATCCGACGTGATGTCCGAAGTGTTACCAACCGGCGGTACATCGAATTTTCGGACAGGTCGAAAAGAGATTTTGCAAGAACCACTGTTTCCGATACATTCCCCTCATGCCCCAAACACCGCCGGTCGTCCTGACCATCGCCGGGTTTGACCCGTCTTCCGGTGCCGGAATTACCGCCGACATCAAGACAATCGCGGCGCACGGCTGTTACGGGATCGCCGCAATCACCGCATCGACGGTACAGACCACGGCGGGTGTGCGAAGGGTTGTTCCAGCGGAAACCGATCTGCTGACCCAGACTCTGCAGGAATTGGCGGGCGATTTCCAGGTCTCTGCGGTGCACATCGGAATGCTAGGGACGGGCAAGATTGCGGCATCTGTCGCAGAATTCCTGGAAGCCGCAAAGCTCCCGAATATCGTCCTGGACCCTGTACTGAGTTCGACCTCTGGAAGCAGCCTGCTGGACGAAGCAGGAATCTGTGTTTTGCGGGAAAGGCTGCTGCCGTTGGCAACGGTAATGACCCCGAATGTCGCGGAAGCGGCGGTCTTGAGTGGTCTGGAGATCTCCGAGGTTGAGGAAATGAAGCAGGCAGCCATCCGGCTACACGAAATGGGGGCCAAGGGCGTGGTGGTCACGGGGGGGCACCTCGAAAAGGCAATCGACCTACTCAGCCTGAAAGAGAGCTATGTACAAACTTTTCGTTCGGACAAGTTGGACTCGCCGAACACCCATGGTACGGGCTGTGCTTTCTCGACTGCGATTGCATGCCAGCTTGCCCTTGACCGGTCGTTGTCAGCCGCCGTACTGCTGGCAAAGGCATATGTAACGACCGCGATCAGCAGCGGCTATGCGATCGGAAAAGGAGTCGGCCCGGTGAACCACATGTATCGAATGAAGAACCACCCGCGGGCTGCGGGATTGGCTAAATGGGCGTCGGGAAAAGACTAACCTTCAGTTTTCGAGCTTTTGAAGAGAATGCCTACGAGGAAGGCCGCGCACCCGGCCATTAGCCACTGAATCCGCCAAAGCTGAACCGCTTCAAAGTCCGACACATTGTCCTTAACATCGGTAAAGCCCACAGCTACTGCTACGATCAGACACGCGATCCCAGCTAGGAATGCAAACAGGGACGGAAGCGGTAGTCCGAACCAGGTTTTTGCTTTTGCAAGCTCGATTGTGCGCACGAAATCGAAGGCCTTTAACCAATTGCCTGCCGTCGCAGCAGAAGCTCGATGCCGGCCAGCTCCGCAAATGTGACAGAACGCCGCACCGACCATAAACTCCGTGCCGCACCGTCCGCAGGTCTCAGCCATGTCCGAAGCAACGGACTGATTTAGGGGAGGGCGCCAGAACTCCTGATGTGCATCGCGGACAGTATCAGCCATAGGGATTCACTAAGGATTAGCTTAATTCCTGTCCGCAAGCCCATGACCAAAGCCGATTTCCTGAAACTATCGGCTTTCCATGAACTTACAATTCGCCAAACTTCGTGAATTTGCCGGATAGCAGGGCAAGAATTACTCGCGTCGTGCAAAGATTCTAGATAGCATCCGCTAACTTCGTGCTGCGGCCAAGAAACGCGGCAGATCCGTATCTTTGCCCCTGTCGCCCTCAGTTAAACTGCCCTTGTGCCTTCATTGAAAATCTCCGTATTGTCGCGTCGTCTCACCCGATCTGCTGTTCTTGCCCTCGTTCTGCTGTCGGTCGTAATGCAGCCTCAGCAACCATCGCAATCGCCGAAGTCTCGCCCGGTGCAGGCGGAAAGTGATAAGTACCTGTTCCGGCCAGCTGATCCGCTTAATGCCCAGGCCTTCGAACATTTCTACAACATGGATTACGAGCGCTCGATTCAGGAATTCAACCAAATCTTGCAGCGCCATCCCGACAACCCAGATGCCATCAATCACCTGCTGAATGCCGTTCTCTTTCATGAACTGTATCGCATTGGGGCCTTGAATGCCGGTGAGTATGCCAATGACAGTTTTCTCAACTCCTCGCATCGTCCAGCCGATCCGCATACATGCGAGCAGATCAAAGCGTTAGTTCAGAAGGCCTTGGCCATAGAAGAGAAAAGGCTAACCGCAAATTCCAAGGACGTTGCAGCCATTTACGCCCGGGGAGTGACGCGCGCGCAGTTTGCCACTTACACCGCACTGATCGAGCATGCGTGGTTCTCGGCTCTGCGGAATGCCGTAAGTGCGCGGCACGATCACGAGAGGGTGCTGGAACTGGATCCGCACAATCTCGACGCCAAGCTGATTGTGGGTGCGCACAATTACGTGGTTGGCAGCCTTCCTTGGGGCGTCAAGACGGCGTCTAGCATGGTTGGCCTTGGCGGAAGCAAGGAAAAGGGTCTTGAATATCTACACGAGACAGCCGCCGGCAAAAGCGAAACCACTATTGACGCGAAGATCGTGCTGGTCGTTTTCCTTCGCCGGGAGCGCCGCTTCGATGAAGCATTGCAAATCCTGAGGTCGCTGGAACCGCAATATCAGCACAACGTTCTCTTTGCAGTAGAGGATGGGAATCTTCTCCGTGCCAAGGGTCAGAACGAGCAGGCGGAAGCGGTCTACCGACATGTGTGGCAGGACGGCCGCAACGGAAAGTATGCCGGTCTAAACTACGAGATCGCAGCCGTGGCATTGGGCGACTTAATGCGCGGTCAAAAAAACTACACCGCTGCTGCTGCGGCTTACGAGCAGGTGGGCGAGCTTCCAAAGCCCGATCCCGAGGCATCGCAAAGAGCCGCGTTGGGGGCAGGCGAAATGTACGATCTAATTCACAAGCGAGAACTGGCTATTAAGAAATACCAAGCCGTTATTGCTGTCGATTCCGGCTCCCATTTCGCTGAGACGGCGCGCAAGCGGATCAAGGATCCATATAGCGGAAGTTAATCCCGTGCACGGAACTTTATCGCCGAGTCAGGCGTATCCTATGGTGCGGAGGTCCTTATGTACTGCAACTATTGCGGCAAATCCATTCAGGACGATGCCAATATCTGCGCTTACTGCGGAACTCGTGTCGGCGGCGTGATTGCCCGCAAGCGCCTGGTTCGTCCGCGCGAAGGCCGTAAAGTCGCGGGTGTCTGCATGGGTATGGCGGAATATTTCGATATAGATGTCACCATTGTTCGGGTAGTGTGGCTGGTGACGGCGTTCATGACAGGAGTCGGTTTTATCGGCTATTTAGTCGCCTGGATCGTCATGCCAGAAGAGCCATATTTGCTTCAGGCGCAAGCACCGGCAGGCCAGCAAGTCCCGAATCCGTAGGTTCTAGTCGGGTGCCCCGTTCAAGCTCCGCTTGGGCGGGATCTTTCTCCTGGGATCGAGCTACGTGAGGACCGCCTGCAGTGTTTTTTCTCTAAGTCCCGTCCGTATATTCTCCCGAATGAAAAAGATCAAGAGCGACGATGCCGAAATTTTCTATGACGTCGCCGGCAGCGGATCGCCACTCCTTCTCTTGCATCCCACGCCTGCCGATCACGAATTCTTTCTGCCGATTTCGCAGGTGCTTTCGGCGCGCTATCGGCTAATCATGCTCGACTTACGCGGCCATGGCGAATCCTCGCTGGGAAATGGCCCGGCGACCATGCAGAAGTACGCATTTGACGTGACTCGCGTGATGGATGACGCCGAGGTTGATCGTGCTCCGCTGCTCGGAGTTTCCATCGGCGGACGAGTAATCTTTGAGTTCTGGCGCAGATTTCGCGAACGCGTGACTTCGTTGATTCTTTGCAATACCGAAGCTCGTGCCGACTCGCCAGATGCCCGAGCCAATCGTTTTCGCGTCTCGGACGATGTGCTTCAGCGTGGCGCCGAGCCGTTTTTTGAAAGCATGCTGCCGAAGCTGATAGGCGAAACCACTCGACATTCACGCCCTGATCTGGTCGAAGGCGCGCTACGCATGATGCGCAAAATGTCCGCCGAGGACGTCGCTGGAGTGCAACGCGGAATGGCCGAGCGCCCTGATTCTGTACCGACTCTGAAAACGATTAATGTGCCGACTCTCATCATCACCGGAGACGAAGACGTTCTGACCGGCCTCCCCGATGCGGAACTGATGAAGCAGAACATCCCTGGAAGTCAGCTGAAAGTGATCGCGAAAGCCGGACACTTCTCGCCGTGGGAACAGCCGGAAGAAGTGGGGAAACTTCTTCGCAACTTCCTCGATCGACTCCAGAGCAATTAGTCTGCTCCTTCAACGTTCATGACCAGCCTGAAGCGTCCATACTTAGCGGCTTGGCTCTGCGCCGCTGTCGTTGGATTGTCGGCTTGTTCGCAGCGCTACGACGCGCCAGTCGATCATCCTCGGCTGACGGCTGAAGTCAGCATGTGTGATGTAACGTTTCATAGCGCCGCCCTCAACCGCGATATGCCCTATCGGGTTGTGTTTCCCGCAAAACTTGTTGCCGGACGAAAGCTGTGCGCTGTTTATGTGCTTCACGGCGGAGGCGGCGGTTTTCGCGACTGGACAAATTTTTCAGATGTTGCACGCGTCGCGGAGCAAGATGTCATTTTGGTGATGCCAGAAGGCAATTCTTCTTACTACATGAATTCTGCAGAGCGACCCCAGGATCGTTACGAAGACTATATCGCGAACGATCTGATCTCGGACGTGGAAACCCAATTCCCAGTCATGGCGGGCCGGGCAAACCGAGCTGTAATCGGGATTTCCATGGGAGGATTTGGCGCAATCAACCTTTCTCTAAAACATCCAGATTTGTTCGCCTTCGCGGGCGCGTTGAGTCCTGCAATCGATGTCCCGAGTCGGCCATTCTCGATCAAACGAATTGGTCAGTGGCGGGAACACAGCTCAATTTTCGGATCGTGGGGAAGCGAAACCCGTCGCGCAAATGATCCGTATTTAGTTGTCCGAACGATTGACCCAGTGCGTATGCCTTACCTGTATCTCTCATGCGGCGAGCAGGAAGGTTTGCTGCCTGCTAATCGGAAATTCGCCAAACTGCTAGCTGAGCATCATTTCAGATTTGAGTTTCACACCGGACGCGGTGCGCATGACTGGAACCAGTGGAATCCTCGATTGCCTGATGTTTTCCGCAGTCTCTCAGAGCACCTCGCAGCAACGAAATACTCCCGTTCCTTTATATTGAAGGAACCAATGTCGAGCGAAGAATCCGTTACTATCCGTCCCGCCACCGGCCTCTCTGGCTCCGTTAGCTTGCCCGGCGACAAGTCCATCTCGCACCGCTACGCCATGCTGGGCGCAATCGCCGAGGGCCAGACCAATCTGGAAAATTTCTCGACTGGCGCTGATTGCGCCAGCACTCTCGGCTGCGTGCGCTCCCTCGGTGTTGAATGGGAACGGAACGGTTCTTCCGTCGAAATTCAAGGTCGCGGCGCAAAATTGCATGCGCCCAAGGCACCGCTCGACTGTGGCAACTCAGGTTCGACCATTCGCATGTTGAGCGGAATTCTCGCCGGGCAGGATTTCACCAGCGAACTCGAAGGCGATGAATCACTCTCTCGCCGGCCCATGGCTAGAATCATCCAGCCTCTCGAAATGATGGGGGCCAAAATTGAATCCCGCGACGGAGGCCGTCCGCCAATCCGCGTGACTGGTTCGCGACTCAAGGCGATTGATTACAAGCTGCCAGTCGCCAGTGCTCAGGTGAAGACGTCTCTACTTTTCGCGGGGCTCTTTGCCCACGGAACCACGCGCGTTGAGGAGCCCATTCAAACTCGTGACCACGGCGAACTCGCGCTACAAGCCTTCGGTGCGCAGATTGATCGTCGCATGCGAGAAGTCAGCATCACTGGTAGACAGAGACTGCGCGGAATCGAAGCTGTTATACCAGGGGATATTTCCAGCGCTGCGTTCTTTCTATGCGCGGCCGGATTATTTCCAGATTCTCAGCTGACCATCCCTGGTGTGCTCTTGAATCCGACACGGGCTCGGCTGCTTGATTTCTTGATCGGCCTGGGCCTGCGCATCACCATGACGGACCTCCAGGAGCAACACGGAGAACTCGTCGGGGCGCTGCAAGTTCAGGGCGGCAGTCTGAAAGGAGCGCGCATTGCGGGCGGAGACACCGCGGCGTTGATTGATGAAATTCCCGTGCTGGCCGCAATTGCTCCTTACACGTCCGAGGGAATCGAAATTCGCGATGCCCGCGAGCTACGTGTCAAAGAGTCCGACCGCATAGCGAGCGTTGCGAAAAACCTGCGCCTGATGGGTGCGGAAGTCGAGGAGTTCGACGATGGCCTGCACGTTCCCGGCGGCCAGAAACTGCATGGGTCATCGCTGGACTCATTCGGAGACCATCGCATTGCGATGGCGTTTGCCGTGGCAGCATTGCGCGCCGAAGGAGAAACGGAGATCAAGGGATCTGACGCTGCCGTGATCTCCTATCCAGAATTCTTCAAGACATTTGAGCGTCTGCTGCAGAGATGAATGCGCGGGCGAGGGCGCCCGCGCCGCGGTCTTACTTAATAGTTTCGGTCTTGCCGTCGTACTTCACAGTCCCGGTTTTCTGATTTTCCTGATCAATATCCTGATTGGTGATGGTGCGCGTTGCGCGTTTGCCGGTCTTTGCCGATGCTGACGCTTCCGCCGCAGGAGTCACTTCTTCAGCTCCGAAGTATGTCCAGGCCTTGGGAGCGGCCTCGCGTTCGTGCTCCATATGTTCCATGCGCATCATTCCATGCATTTCCAAACGTCGGGTCGGAAGCTGGACCGACGGACGCGAAATCATAGGCGTTGTTCCGCCCGAATACCACACGGGCTGGGTGTACTCCGCGCTGACGTTCCCGGTGACCATTTCAAGCGTAGAATTCCGGGCGCCGGCCTGCAGTCCGCCGGTGGCGTTGCTGGCGCCGACAGGAGAAACCGTCGGGACCGACTGCAGGGAAATCTGAGGCGTGGTCAACATGGGAACATAAGGGCCGTAGCCGTAACCCGTGTAGCCATGGATGGGAGAAGTCTGGGCAACCGCCAAACTCGATACGAACAAAACCGCGCAACCTACCGTGAATAGACGCATTCTGCCTCCTGGGGACATCGTAGCTAATGCAGGCAGTAGCAGGTGAAGTGCCAGTCCGCACATGGATATTCATTTCCGAGAGATTTGCCTGTCTTTCCGGCAGACTTATGGTTGAGCTTGGTATTTGGGGTTATTGCAGTGCAAGTCCTTGCGCAAAAACCGCAGCGGAATTGTGTTTTGAACAGGGGCCAAAGCTAGCTGAATTTGCGCAATGTGGGGACAGCCGCCTTCGGCTGTCGTATCGAGCAAGGGCTCGACGACTTGCGCAGTCTTTCCGTAGAGACGTTGCTTGCAACGTCTCATCAATGGGCCGAACGCCTCAGCGGCGCCCGAGAATCTAGCTACCTACATATCTTGCGTACAAGCTTCTCGCCACCGCAGTGTCGGTCGTGCCTTTTATGATCGCGCGTCCGTCGGGGAAAAGAGTCATCTCGAACGGTTCCTTCCAGAACTTGAGCACGAAGTCGTTGTGCCGCACATTGCCGTGAGGCTTCAGCCGTTCGCTCATCGTTCCGAGATCAATCGGACGATCATGCTGGTGAATCTGCACTGAGTTTCGACCACACAGCGTAATGTGTGCACGCCGTTCGCCCGCGAGATGAACAAATTCTCTTCTTCCACAGGTCTGGCAGTCCGACCGGGGCTTGTCGGCCGATACCTCAGCGCGTTCATTTGTCCAGAGATCGTGCGAAAGCAGCGTTCGACGCAATTTGCTCGTGGCTCCGATCAGCAGCTTGATTGCCTCGGTTGCCGCAATCGATGCGGCCAGGTTCACAGCAGAATTTAAGATTCCTGACGTTTCGCAGGTTTCGATCGCTCCGCGCGGACTCTCAGGAAACACGCAACTCAAGCAAGCGGTCTCACCGGGAACGATATTCATGGTGATCGCATAACTCCCGACCGCCGCGACGTAAATCCACGGAAGCGAATGTTTGACCGCGAAGTCGTTTATCAGATAGCGCGTTTCAAAATTATCCGTGCCATCGAGGATCAACTCGGTACCTGCAAGCAGTTCGTCCGCATTTTCCGGTGTTAGATCATTTACATGCGGCTCAGACACAATCTGCGAATTGAACGACGCAATCTTGCGGCATGCCGCAATGGCCTTCGGCAGCGATTCAGCCGCATCGGTTTCATCAAACAGCGTCTGCCGCTGCAAATTGCTGGGTTCAACGTAGTCGCGATCAATAATTCGCAACGTTCCCACGCCAGCGCGCGCCAAAAGGGAAGCCAGCGCGGATCCAGTGGCCCCGCAGCCCACGATGGCCACTTGGGCCCTTAATAGCCGCTGCTGGCCCATTTCGCCAATTCCAGCGAAAAGCACCTGCCGCGAATATCTTTCGTCAATCTCGGGTTTCATTGAATTGCTGCTTCAGCTTGGCAGCTATGAGTCATAAAGCCGTGGAACCAGCGCTTCCACTCTGCCAGCTAGCGCAGACATTTATTATAAGTGGCGAAGGCGCGGAGGCTGCGAAACCTGCGCATTCGTGTGCATCAGACCAGCAAAACGTCCCAAATTTTTGTCCAGGAGCATGGTTGCCTAGAGGGAGCTTCATCCGTGCATTCGCCGTGGTTGCGATCTCCGGAAGCCTGTTGGCCCGGTCTCGGGCCCAGACTCCGGATCTTTCCGCGCTGCCTAGCTCTGTGTGCTTCAACGCGAAGATCGAAAAAGTTGAATTCCCCGGAATTAACGAATCGGACCAGAAGATACTGCGCGGACTGATTGCTGCGCACGAGGGAGAAGCGCTCAATCGGCAGCAACTCCAGCAGAGTCTGCGTGTCCTGTTTGCTACCGGACGCTTTGCCGACCTCCGCGCCGAGTGCGAACCTTCATCCGGCGGAAGCGTTCTACTCTCATTTGCCGGCACACCTGTTTTTTTTGTGGGGAAGGTCAGTGTTGAAGGCGCTCCCGGACGCCCCACAGAATCGCAAATCGTAAACGCCTCGAAGCTGCAGGTGGGCGAGTCCTTCACCATCCAAAAAATCGAGACTGCGCTCGCGAATATCCGGCGCCTGATGGAAGACAACCAATATTATCGTTCCACGATTACCCACTCCGAGCAGGCCAACCCCGCAGACCAGCAGATCGAAGTCACCTTCCGGATACATTCCGGCGATCCCGCGCGAGCGGGAAACGTTACTCTCGAAGGACATGCCCTACATTCACTAGGGCAGATCGAAGACATTGCGCATCTGCATCCCGGCGACATCGTTTCCGCTCAAAGGGCTGCCAGCGCTCTCGATCGGATTCGGAAGCGTTATCAGAGCCATGGCCGCTGGCTGGTGCAGGCCAGCATTGCCCAACACAAGTATATTCCGGCCAGCAATACGGTGGATTACACACTGTTGGTAGAGGCCGGGCCGCTGGTGGAAATCACGGTCGAAGGCTTCAGAGTGAGCCGGAAGATCATTAAAAGGAATGTGCCTGTTTATGAAGAAAGCGCCTTGGATGATGACCTGTTGAACGAAGGCCGCCGCAATCTGCTCAACTATATGCAGGCCCAAGGATATTTCGAAGCCAATGTTGATCTACGAAAGGAATCTGATCAGACGAAGAACTTGTTGCGCGTGGTTTATCAGATTGACCCGGGTGATCGCCATAAAGTTGCGCGAGTGAGTCTCGCCGGCAATAAATATTTTCAGGAACAGAACCTGCGGCCTATGATCCAGACGCAGGAGGCAAGCCTTCTGTTGCCGCACGGACGTTACAGTCAGGCTTTATTGAAACAGGACGTATCCAGCCTGGAAAATGCGTACCGCCGCGAAGGCTTCCCGCAAGTCAAGATCGAGAGTGAAGTCGAAGACGACTACCAAGGCGCCAAGAACCACGTTGCGGTGACCTTTCACATTACCGAGGGGCCGCAATTACTAATAGGCTCATTCCAGATCGTCGGCAATGACACGAAATTCGACGATCCGATGTCCGCGCTAAATTTCCTCAACACCGGCCCGGGACAGCCCTACTCCGACTCGCGCATTGCCGACGATCGCGACATCATTCTCAACTACTACTTTGACAATGGGTTTCCAAACGCCACGTTCGACGCCACTGCCAAGCCGGCGGCGGGAAATCATATGGACGTAACCTTCACCATCCATGAGGGCCAACGAATTTATGTGAATCGGGTTTTGGTGGCCGGACGCGAGTTCACCAGGGCATATGTTGTGGACCACGAACTGCAAGTTGCGCCCAACGATCCGCTGAGCCAAAGCGATCTCCTCGAGAGCCAGCAGAACCTTTATGATCTCGGTATTTTTAGTCAGGTGGACACCGCGGTGCAGAATCCTGAAGGTTCAGAGCCGCGCAAAAATGTTCTGGTTGAACTGCAGGAGGCCAAGCGCTACACGTTCAACTACGGTCTTGGTTTCGAATTCCAGACTGGCCAGCCGGGTGGAAATAACGCCCAGGGTATTACAGGGGTCAGTCCTCTGGCGTCATTCGATGTAAGCCGGCTCAATTTCCGCGGACGTGACCACACCATCACTTTTGAATCCAGAGTTGGAAAGCTACAGCAGCGCGGACTGGTCAGTTACGCGGCCCCGCGCTGGTTTGATAAACCGAATTTAAACCTGACGTTTACCGGCTTTTTCGATCACACGCTCGATGTTGCTACCTTTACTTCGCAGCGGCTCGAGGGGTCGGTGCAGGCTGGACATATCCTAAGCAAGCGGCGCGATGGAACTCCCATCACTATTCTCAATTACAAATTCAACTATCGGCTGGTTAAGGCAACTCACGTTAAGATCAACCCGGATGAGGTCCCGCTTCTCTCTCAATCAGTGCGTGTGGGCCAGCCCGGATTCAGCTTTAGCCGCGATCACCGCGACGATCTTCTGCAGACGACACGCGGAAATTACACGATCGCAGATGTTGGTATTGCAGCCCGCTACTTCGGATCGGAAGCCGATTTCAGTCGCATACTCGTCCAAAACTCGACTTATCACCCTTTCGGAAAGCAGCGTAAGTCGTCCAAGGAATTCGTGTTTGCTCGCTCTACGCGGGTCGGCGTGGAAAATCCGTTCGGTAGCACGGTCATTATCCAGCCTGGGCAGCCCACTCCCGCTTCCGCAGCCCTTGTTCCATTGCCAGAGCGGTTTTTTATGGGAGGCGGTAACTCGCATCGCGGGTTTGGATTGAACCAGGCTGGCCCCCGCGATCCGGTCACCGGATTTCCCCTCGGCGGTTCAGCCCTCTTCTTGAACAACTTCGAAGTACGTTTTCCGTCGCCGACGCTTCCGTTCGTTCAAGACAATATGAGTTTTGCAATTTTTCATGACATGGGAAACGTCTTCACCGATGGCACCCGCATGCTGAATAGCTTGTTGCGTTGGCACCAAGACAAGTCATCCTGCTCGCAGCAACTCAACACGCCCTTTGTACTTACCCAAGGCGCAACTGTATGTACCTACAACTACATTTCACATGCGATCGGGGTTGGAGTTCGATATAAGACTCCGGTGGGTCCGGTCCGCTTCGACTTCGGATACAACTTGAACCCGACCGTGTATCCGGATTTCGAACCCAAGCCAACCAGCCAAAATCCGAACCCCATGCAAACGTTCATGGGTACCAAACAAGCCAGCCCGTTCAATGTTTACTTTAGTATCGGACAGACCTTCTGATGCGATCTCGCTGGCTCATGTACGGACTCCTGTTTTTGTGCGCATCTCGAATGCACGCGGGCGAGGTGCTCGACGGCATCCTCGCGACCGTGAACGGGCACGTCATCCTGCAGAGCGACTTGGATGAGGAACTACGGTACCAGAATCTAATGAGTGGACATGAGCAGCGGGGGACAAATGACGACGACCGGGAAAAAGTCCTGGATCGGCTCGTGGATCGCGAGTTGCTGACTGAACAAATCTCCACCACTGAATTCGCACCGACAACCGCAGATGAAATAGAAATGCAGCTCGAGCAAGTCAAATCCGACTACGTCCAGAATCTCAAGGCCTCATGGACAGCCGCCGTCGCGCGTCATGGCTTTACTGAAGGCGAAATCAGGGACCGGATCGCCCTCGAACTGAACCAGTGGAAGCTAATAGACGCACGGCTAAGGCCATCAATCCAGATTGATCAGAGTGCAATCGACGACTACTACAATCGCCAGTTTCTTCCCGACCTACGTCGTTCGGGTGCACAGCCGATCACGTTGCAGGAAGCTGCGCCTAAAATTCGCGAATTACTGACTCAGCAGAAAATCAACGAGGCCCTTGCATCTTGGCTGGAGACACTGCGCTCTCAGGCGCAGATTCGCACCTTTGTTTCTAATCCTCCGCAGCCGGACCAGAGACAATGAAAACGCTCTGGCGCTGGCTGAAGAAACTCACTAAATACTGCTTCGTTGTGTTCCTGCTTCTGCTGCTCCTCATCTCGGGCCTTCTTTGGTACACCACCACTGAATCTTTTCAGCAGATGGTCCGCGGACGCGTGATTGCAGACCTTGAATCCGCCACCGGAGGTCGAGTCGAGCTCGGCAGTTTTCACGTCATTCCATTGAGGTTTCAAGTGGAAGTTCGCGGTCTGACAATCCATGGACGCGAGGCTGCGGACCAAGTTCCTTACGCTCACGTCGAGAGCCTGCTTGCCACCGTGAATCTTTCTTCGGTGCTGGGGGGAAGAATCAGTTTTCACTCTCTTACGCTTAACCGTCCAGTCATTCACATAATGTTTTATCCCGACGGCACTTCGAACCAACCTGTTCCTCAGCAGAGAAATGGAACAGTTGATTTCGAGCATGTTTTCTCGGTTACTCTCGCCAGGCTGGATGTTCATCAAGGAGAGCTGTTGTATCAGGACTCGCGCGTGCCCCTTAATTTCAGCTCCAATGACATTTCTGCCAGCACGTACTACTCGTTTCTGCGGCGGCGCTACTCGGGAAACTTGAAGATCGGCCGCGCCGAGACAGCTGTGAGTGGCTTTCGACCTGTGGATTGGTCGGGACAAACCAGCTTTGCGGTTGACCGAAACGGAATCGAGCTGAAATCGGTCGACGCAAATTCAGGCGCTACAAGGATGCAGCTCGTCGGAACGATCAGCGACTTTCGCGCGCCGGTCCTTAAAGGGAATTACGACTTGCGAGTCGACTTGGCCCAGGCTGGTTCGGTTACCAGGCAGCAGCATCTGCGAGGCGGCACGATCTCGATGAGCGGCACTGGTTCATGGTCCGCACAGACGTTTTTCTCCGATGGAAAGTTCGATCTGCACGACCTTTCCTGGCAGGACAACAATCTAGTAGCACGGGATGCGTCGGCTACAGGCAAGTTCGCGCTCGATCCGAAAAAAATTTCCGTTTCGCAGGTGGAAGGCGAGTTCGTTGGCGGCAGGTTTGTTGCCCAGGCGGAAGTTTCGAACTGGCAAAAGCCCACTCGGGACTCAAAGGCCGAGCAGGTGGGTACAGCCAAAATAAAAGTAAAGGACCTTTCTGTGGCCGAGGTGCTTTCGAGCCTCGGCCCGAAATTCCGGCCGGTAAACAAACTGAGGCTCGCAGGCAATGCTTCCGGAACCGCTGACGTGCGCTGGCGCGGATCTATTGACAACGCCGACGTTGGATTTGCACTCGATGTCGCCCGCCCCAGCCGTCTGCAGTCTGGACAAATTCCGCTAACTGCCACTACTCACTCGACTTACAACTTCCGCTCAGGAGCGCTCGCCGTCAGCGATCTTGCCGCGAATACACCGGCAACACAGATGCAGGCCTCGGGAGAGCTTTCCTCTGCGTCTTCCCTCAAGCTTTCTTTTGCAACTACTGATTTGCGGGAATGGCAGCCGATTACCAGCAAGATTTTTCCGGCGGGAATCCCATTCAATATTCGCGGACGCGCTGCTTTCAACGGCACAGCCTCCGGTGAACCGGCGAATCTTCTCCTCAGCGGAAATCTTCAGATCCAGAACTTCGATATTTCAGTACCTGGTGGTCGCGGCAAAGGGCCTGAGTGGATCCATTGGGACTCGCTTAACACTGACTTGCAGGCTTCGGCACGAAACCTGACGCTGCGGAACGCAGTCTTGCGCCACGGCGATGCCACTGTTCATCTGGATGCCAGTTCGCAGTTCAGTGCATGGACTCCCGACGCTTCCAGCCCATTTCACGTGCGCGTAGAAATGCAGAATGTGGATGCTGAAGAAGTGACGGCCCTTTCTGGCTATGACCATACGATTTCGGGGAAGGTTGCCGGTGGCTTTGAGCTGTCCGGAACGATCTCGCAACCGCATGGGCAGGGAAGCTTTAGTCTGGTGCAAGGCTCACTGCGTGGCTATCCGTTCGACAACGCAAGCGCCTCGCTCGCGATCAATGGCGACCAACTTACTTTTAGAAAGGCACTTTTCGTGCACGGGAACTCTCGGGTCAGTGCCGACGGCACTTATAACCGCAACTTGCGTACCATTCAGGTGAAACTGACGGGTTCCAATTTTGACATTGCCGATCTTCCTCAACTCCAGCACTCACGGATCAGCCTTACGGGAAAGCTGGAGTTCTCTGCGCAAGTGTCAGGACCGATTGCCGCACCCGATGTCAATGCCGATCTGCGCATCCGCAATTTGACCCTGAATGGGGAGGAAGCTGGCGACTACTTGCTAAACGCAAGTTCGAATGGCCCCGATCTGCGCCTGACCGGGCACTCGGAATTCAAAAGCGCAGAGTTGCTCCTCGATGGAAACATTCGTCTGCAGGAACGATGGCCGGCTCTGATTGATCTGCACTTCACTCATCTGGATGTAGACTCGTTTCTGCAGACCTATCTGCGTGGCCACGTGACTGGCCATTCTGCGGTCGCCGGCAATCTGCGGATCCAAGGCCCGCTGCTCGATCCGCAGCAGTTGACCATAGCCGGAAATCTCACAGACTTCTACGCCGATGTGGAAAAGGTGAAGCTCCACAACGACGGTCCAATCCGGTTCAACGTGACAGATCGATCGCTTAGTCTCGACACCTTCCGCATTCTTGGCGACAAGACGGACTTTTCCGGTAGCGGTTCAATGCAGTTTGCCGGTGATCACACTCTCGACTTCCATGGCAACGGCAGGATCGGCTTGGAACTCCTGCACGCTTACAACCCAGATTTCACTAGCTCCGGCACCTTGACTGCAGAAGCGGAGGTGACAGGCACTCTCGACGCTCCGTTGATGAAAGGCAAGTTGCAGCTGAAAGATGCTGCAGTCTCAGATATAAACCTGCCGAGCGCATTGAGTGAAATCAATGGCACCCTGCTTTTCAATCAGAACCGGATCACAATTGAGAGTCTCAGCGCAAAAACCGGCGGAGGTACGGTAAGCCTGGCTGGCCACGCCGATGTCATCGGCCGGCAGTTAAATTTCGACCTTACAGCTAACGCCACCGATGTGCGTTTCCGTTATCCGCCCGGGGTCAGTTCCACCGGAACAGCCGATCTGCGCTGGAGCGGGAGCACTGCCGGATCGGTGCTGTCCGGTGATGTGACCATCACGAAATTGGGGTTTACTCCTGGATTTGACTTCGGCACTTATCTTGAACGCAGCGCGCAGATCAGCGCGCTTCCCCAAACCGACCCTGTTCTGAACAAGATTCGCCTGGATCTGCACGTCGCGACCGCTCCAGAACTGCAAATGCAGACCAGCGTCATTCGCCTGCAAGGGGAGGCTGATCTGCGTGTCCGCGGTAATCTTTCTAAGCCAGTCGTGCTTGGACGGGCCGACGTTTTCGAAGGCGAAGCGTATTTCAACGGAACGAAGTATCGGCTCGAGCGCGGCGGAGTAACATTCGGTACTCCATCGGTTGCGAATCCTTCGGCGACTATACCCTTGGTGGATCTGCAGGCGACGACTCGTGTCCGCGACTATGAAATCACTCTGTCTATGACCGGTCCCGCCGCAAATCCCAAGTTGACGTACCGTTCCGATCCACCGCTTCCGCCCAGCGACATCATCGCATTGCTCGCGTTCGGCCAGACCAGTGAGGAATCGGCGCAGCTTCAGCAGAGCAGTTCGTCAGCATTCAGTTCGCAGACTTCGAACGCACTGCTGGCGGCCGCGCTCAATGCAACACTGAATAATCGTGCGCAGCGCTTGTTCGGCAATACCCATATCAAAATTGATCCCCAGGGTTTGGCGACCGAGACTTCTCCTACCCAAAGCGGCCCTGCAGTTACGATCGAACAGCAGGTGAAAGACAATCTCACGCTTACCTACACCACCGCCGTGGCCCAGACTTCGCAACAAGTCATTCGCGCGGAGTACAACGTAACCAGAAATGTCTCGGTAGTTGCGATTCGCGATCAGAACGGCATTGTCAGCTTCGATGTGAAGATTCGCCGCCGCAAGCGCTAACCGCTTGCGTCGCGCGGGCGCTTGAGCGCATCCTTACGGTCGCGATGTCCTCAATCAATACAAGTCCGGCCTCGGATCGCTTCATCCATGAACGCGAGCACATGGTGGAGTCACAATTGCGAAGGCGCGGCATCCACGACGAGGGCGTGCTCAATGCGATGTTGCAAGTGCCTCGCCACGAATTCGTGCCGGAGGGGTTCCGCTCGAGGGCTTACGAAGACCACCCCATTCCAATCGCCGAAAACCAAACCATCTCGCAGCCGTTCATTATCGCGCTATCGCTACAAGCACTGGCTCTCACCGGGAGCGAGTCTGTCCTCGAAGTTGGTACCGGTTCCGGATATCAGACTGCGCTCCTGGCGGTCCTCGCACGAGCGGTATTTTCGATTGAGCGATATGCCACGCTGGCGCGCGGCGCCGAGGCAATTCTTGCGAAGCTTGGTTATGGCGATGTGCGAGTCTTTGTAGGTGATGGCAGTCATGGTCTGCGAGAATTCGCGCCCTTCGACGCGATTGTAGTTTCCGCCGCCGCTCCCACTATTCCCAAGAGTCTCGTGGGCCAGCTTGCCGAAAAAGGAAGAATGGTAATTCCAGTCGGCCCGCCTCATGCGCAGGAGCTGCAGTTGGTCCGGAATGCAGATGGAAAGGTTGCCATTGAAACCCTTGAGGGTTGCAGATTTGTCCCTCTAATTGGATCTGAGGGTTACTGATGTTTAACGGTGAAAGGGCAACCCTTCGATGTAAATCGAACTCTTTTCATATGCGTCTTGGACAATGGAAAGAAAGGATAAATACCAATGAGAAAACTACTCGTACTCATTGTGGCCGCAACGTTACCAATCTCGGTTTTGGCACAATCTGGCGCAGTTGGAACAGGACGTTATGACCAGCAGATTCAGCAAGACGTCAGCAAAGTCCTTCAATCGAAGGACAAATGGAAGGGAATTACGGCATCCACTGACGATGCAATCGTTACCTTGAACGGAAGCGCGAAGCTGAGCACGTGCAAGGCGTGCGCGATCACGTGCAGGTGGAGAGCAACGTTCCAGACGAGCAACTTCGTCAGCAGCTCTCGGAGAAGTTACGTTATGACCGGGTAGGCTTCGGCATTGCGTTCAACGCAATAGCGCTGAACGTGCAGAATGGTGTGGTGACCCTGAATGGAGACGTCCGCGACTATCCGGCGCGTGATTCGGCACTTGCGATTGCCGAGACAACTCCGGGGGTTAAAGAAGTTGTGGACAACATCAATGTCCTCCCCACGTCACCTATGGATGACGATATTCGCATCCGCGTGGCGCGCGCGATCTACGGCAATAGCACTCTTTCAAAGTATGCGCTGGATCCGCAGAAGCCAATCCGGATCGTGGTTGATAAAGGCCATGTGACGCTCTATGGAGTGGTGGAAA
>WNFY01000118.1_pt1 | contig 69823 bp, 66 predicted proteins | sample 5400091 | NCBI WGS metagenome assembly WNFY01 (sample SAMN13153364, study PRJNA577476) | soil metagenome | isolation source: 60 cm soil or saprolite under grassland replicate 1 | place: USA:California | collected 2016-06-15
TGCAAGTCTGCTGAAAAAGTCTGTCATAAGTCAGGACACCATCTCCAGATAAAATTGTCGCCTTGTACGACTGAGCGCGAGAATATCGCTCTCACTCCAACCATAAGCCTGGGCTAAGGTATGGACCTCGCGCAATAAGCGTTTCGTGTGCGCCTGTATCTCGGACCAGAGAAACGCGACGACATCAAACACAGCAGACCAATGCTGCCCACATCTTGGACAACTCAGGTCGATCAGTACCTCGGCCTGCGGGTCGCTGCCAAGAAGCTTCTCTCCAAGGATATGTATGACGCTATCTGGCAATGCTGTCGCCTGAACAGCGTTGCTCGCGCACGTTGCTTGTAGAATGCAGCGTTGTAGCAAGAGCACTCGCGCCGCTTCTACGTTGCTACTTGCGGCGATTGTTAGGAGATCAACGCTGGTTGGCAAGCGTACTAGTAGCTCATAGTCTTCAATGCGATGGTGGTATGTCTGCCCTACGCTTTCTGAGGGAGCGGTACCCACCCACACAGTGTCGATGTCAAAACTGAGCTCCAATCGTTCCTGGCAGAAGTGGCACTCGGCGAACCCGACAAACTGCGAACCGAAGGTACGTTCGCGCAACAGGAGTAGATACCCATCACGTTGCCCGATGCTCAGGTTGAGCAGATCGCCGCGTGCCACTCCTGGCAGAGCTGCCGCAAGCAGTGTTAGAGCACGCTCTAACGGATGCTGTCGCAGCCCTTTCTCCCAGGTAGCAATAATCTCCTGATCAGTTAAACAACGCATAGCTATTCACGCTATTGTGCTAAGGTTGGTTCACTTGGTTCCGGTACTTCGAGGTCGCGCTCCCAACCCTCGTTCTCCAGCTTGATATGCTGGATAGCGACGGCATTAGCATTGGCATCGAGGTCTGGTAGGGCCTGATACTCGGAGACCCAACAGCGATAGACCTTGTAGGCAATAGCAACCTGACCGGCTTCGTTGTACACCTCAATAATGATGTCCTTGCGGAAATCCTTGAGCGAGTTTTCTTGTCCCAGGTTGTTTTGAAAGTGCCAGACTTTTGAGGCCCAGTCCTCAAACTCGGTGTCGTGTGTCACACCGCGCTCAAGCGTGATTGCATCATACTCGGTGCGACCGGGGGACTTGCGGCTGCTACTCGGATCACCACCATCACGGTGTTTGACCACTTCAGTAGTGCGCTTCAACATACCCACCTTGCTGACGCCAGCAACATACTTGCCGTCCCACTTGACGCGGAACTTAAAGTTCTTGTATGGGTCAAAGCGTTGTGCGTTAACAGTAAACTGTGCCATAAAAAAGCCCCCTTAGACCAGTATCTGACCAGCGATCTGCTGGAGCGAGATGATGACAAATTCCGCAGGTTTGAGCGGTGCGAAGCCAACAACGATATTCACAATGCCCAGGTCAATATCATTCTGTGTCGTCGTCTCCTTGTCGCATTTGACAAAGTAAGCATCACGTGGCGTCTGACCTTGGAACGCACCCTTAACGAATAAGTTATGCATAAACGCGCCCACATTCAAGCGAATCTGTGCCCACAGGGGCTCAGCGTTCGGCTCAAACACCACCCACTGCAACCCACGATAAAGACTCTCCTCAATATAAAGGGCAGTGCGCCGCACCGGAATATATTTCCACTCTGAGGCAAGTCGATCATCACCCTGCAAGGTACGAGCACCCCAGGCGACAGTACCAGAGGCAGGGAAGGTACGCAAACAGTTGATTGCAAGTGGGTTGAGCCGTCCATTTTCATTATCAGTCAAGGGAACGCTCACGCCGGCGATGCCCACAATGCTTGCCTCAAGCCCAGCTGGAGCCTTCCAGACACCGCGCTGTGTATCGGTACGGGCGAAGATGCCCGCCATTGCGCCAGATGGAGTAAATGTTTCTATACGACCATCATTGAGAACATCCGCTTTTTGGATGCGTGGGAAGTGCAACACAACGTTCTTCGCGAGGCTGCTACCTCCAATAGCAGAGATGATATTGGGCAAACCCGCGATGGCTGTAGCTGGACTTGTCCAATCGCTAGGTGCATCAATGAGTAACATAGCGCGTCGACGCTGACAATATTCTGCTAGTGGCGAGAGGAGTGCCGCAGTAGTATCAATATCTCCACCATCGTTATCAAGGTTTTTATACGGTGGCACACAAAGAATATTGAACAAATCAACCTTTTCTAGTTGGAAGACGCCTTCCTTATTCACTTCACCGTCTGTGGGTAGGAACGTTGAGACTTTGAGTGGAAGTGGGGGGCCACCGGTCGCTGCTGTGTGGCCTGAAGGAGTGTTGAGCGTTGTCACTGCATTGTTGACAGCCGTTTGTGCTGTGTTAACGGCTGTCTGTGCAGCAGTAATAGCGGCAGGGTCCTGTGGGCTCGCTTGCTGTGCTGCTGTGAGCGCATCTTGTGCCGTTTTGAGATTTGTCTGCGCGGTCACGACAGGAGCCAGGGCAGTAGTGAACGCTGTTGCAATGTCCGAAGAGGGAAGTGGGTTGCTATCGTCCCAGCGCAGAAGCTGAGATTGTGCTTTGAGTACTTTGTCGATGCGTCTTGGACCATCGATGGTTAAGGTACGAAATTGCTCTGTACGTACGACAATCCCTTTCACCTTTTCCTGAATCAGGAGATTGAAGGCATTAGCGGGAGCATCAGAGGCAACATTGTTATCAATGGTCAATTTTAGATTGTTGCCCCACACGCCAGGGGAAGCCGCTTGTACATGAAGACCCGCTATTGTTTGCTTCCAAGTTGCTGCAATCTTCGTGTTATCATCCTTTGTATCATTGAAGAGACGCACAATCACTGCCTGACTTCCACCATTCAGATAGAAGTCTTGGACCGCATAGCTCATCGGGTGAAGGACATCTAGCCCCCCAAAATTGCGCTCAAAATCGGCATAGCTGGTGATAATGGTAGGCTCATCTACTGCACCACGAGGCGCACTCCCGATAAACGCGGTGATTGAGGTGGCAACGCCTGTAATAGTGCGCACGCCACTGGGGATTTCCTGTACATAGACGCCAGGATAAGTTGGATTGACTGGCATGAGAGATGTCCTCCGTTCAAAACGTCAATCTCCGTTGTCGCTTTTTAATACACAATCTTTGATGAAGGCTCGCAGGTTCGATCCCCCTTGCACGTAGGCTTCTCGGCCACTGGGCATGTGACGTATCAAGCAGCGCTCTACCGCTGTATCCTTATCTCGTGAAATACGCAGAAGAAAGCTGCCGTCGCTCAACTGTACTTCTTCACTTGTATCAACTCGCACCACCTTCAACTGCGTCGTGTTCGTCAGTGGATCATGCCAGAACCAGACAATGATGGAGAATGTGTCACTGCTGCTCATTGCCTGGTTGCCCGGATGTTGTGGTAGAGCATTTGAACAAGAGGTACCATTTCCGTGCCTTTCCGTGTTTCGCGGATACCTACACCTTCTCAGTGGAGCTTAGCATAAGAGGCTCTATTTCCGCTCTATTTCCGCTCTATTTTCTTTTCACTCACCAGGAAATTTCTCGCCAGGGGAAAGATCAGCGGAGTTCAGGATGGCCTGTAATACACTCATCGTTTCAGGCATAGGTGCTACACCTAATTCTTTGGACAGGATGCGTTCGCAGCGATAATATTGTTGTAGTGTCTCAGACCGCCGCCCCTGGGCTACGTATATACTCATGAGTTGCCGGTGTGCCGCCTCGTCACAGCGATCCTCCCTGAGAATAGCGTTGGTCCACTTCACGGCATCCTCATACTGCCGCATCTCCTGATAGTATTCGGCAAGTGTACGACACATGGCACAATAGATGTCTTTCAGGTATTCCCGCCGCGTGAACGACCAATCGGCATACATATCCTCGACTAAAAATGGTCCGCTACACAAGTTGCAGGCTCTTTCATAGAGTGCCATTGACTCACTTCCGCTGGCCTGTCGACCAGCTTGCCACAAGAACAGAAACTCTTCTACATCAGTTTGGACCGCCACTGATGAATTAAACTGGTAGAACCCATCTTTATAGAGAATATATCCTTCACCTGGCCTGCAGTGGCAATCACCATTGAGCGAACGGCGCGCTGAGCTGACTGCTACCTGTAACTTGCGGCGGGCTATTTCTGGCGTATCTTGAGGCCACAATGCATCCATAAGCCTATCCACAGATGCACGATATCCTACCTGCGCTACCAGGTAGCGTATAATTGCTTGTCCACTGCGACTATGACAAAGCATGATTGGTTGATCAAACCGCTTGACCTCAAAGTGCCCAAAGCAGGTAATGTACAGGTTAGGGAGAGAGTCACCCGCATTATGGAGAAATTCTGGCGTTGAGGGCTTAGCAATGCTGAAATTCGAGTGTTTATGATCATCTGATAATAGATGGAGATGCGCTTGTGGCTGTTGTAACTGATTATTAGGGAGTTGAGACGGCTGAGGCTGTAGATGAGATTGTGCTACTTGATTGGCCATCTCACCCAAAGCTGGTAGCAGCTTTTCAATAGCAACCAAACAGGTTTGGCGTTCACTATCGGCCTCAGCAAAGCGTTTACTCGCTGCATGAAGCGATAGCTGCGCTTGCCAGTAACTGGTGTGACTTTGTAAAAATGCATCGATCTCGACGGCCAGGTGCATCTGATCAGGGGTAAGTCGTTCGCGAGCTAACACAAAAAAGGCTGCTCCTTCGACATAGGATCCCTGACGAGTACAGTCTATCCCTCGCTCAAGCAAGTAGGCGAGGGAGAAAGACTCTGAAGCAACCCTGAGGGTCACTTGATTAGATGAAAGTGATGATTCCAAACATCTCTCCAAGATAACTGTTAAGCTTGGAAGTTGGTTACAGTGCCATCATTAAATACGCTCAAAAAATATCTAGTCAGCCTGATACATCAATGTGTTCCTTGGGATGTATAATAAGCAAAGGCTACATATCAGCCATCACATCAAAAACGTTCTCACAGCTATTTTTTGGAGGATGAGATAGTACGTTGATCTCGTTAGCCAATTTACTATTTTACATTCAATTGATGATTCTCTAATGCCTCCACAATAATAACATATCTACCGCCACTTTCAGCGTTTTTAATACCCACTTTTTGCGTGACAATTGAGATACACCTGTTACTGTTGGGGTAGCACCTTGGGGAAATAGGACGTTGCCCTTCCATCCGCCTATAAGAAATGGTCTTGTTTCTGCTGCAATCGAAGCTGCTGCATCCCCGGGTGTCACCCTTGCTACTTCCCCGGGTGTCACCCTGAGCGCAGCGAAGGGTCTGTCTCGATCGGCAGAACGGTCCGCTGGGTGTCACCCTTGCTGCATCCCCGGTTGTCACCCTGAGCGCAGCGAAGGGTCTGTCTCGATCGGCAGAGCGGTCCGCTGGGTGTCACCCTTGCTGCATCCCCGGTTGTCACCCTGAGCGCAGCGAAGGGTCTGTCTCGCTTGGCGCACGAGATGCTTCGCTAGAGTTTACACTGAGCGAAGCGAATGTGCTCAGCATGACAGGACGGCGCTCAGCATGACCATGCAAGTAGGACCGTGCTGCCGCGCTCTCGCATCGCACTAGGACACTGAGGCGGAAACAGGTCCATGATCATCGCTCCTGGGGTACGCCCAACTTGGCTGGTGCTTATCAGGGGTTTATTCAGCCTCAATGTACTAGCCTATGGGGAGCCCCTTGCCACCTATGGGGACGATCTCGATGCGCTCGCCGCCGGCGATCAACGGCCTTCCGCGCTTGATAGTCTCTTTGATGCCATCTAATGTGAGGGAAGCCTGGTGGGCCTCCGCGCTACTCCAGACCTCGGTTACCCAGATGACTTCAGGCTCTGTGGGCGAGACGTTTACCACATAGAGTTCGCAGCCCGAGACGTGCTGCATCAAGGCTGCCGCGTCTAGGAGTACTGCGACCAGGGCATCACGTTGGCCCGGGTGGGTAGTGATCTTGCCATACAATCCGAATCTGCTCATAATAATATATGCACCTCTGGGTGAGAATAAGGCGTTGTGCAGTCCCCAGGATGATTCACAACCCTTTCTCCGCCTCGCAAAAAGAAAGATAGAGAGAGACAAAAAAAACGTCCAGGAGCCAGAATGACCACCAGCTACTGCATCAACACCAACAAACATCAACATAAGCTCCGCAACTCCAAAAAAATAGCGCGCGATTTGCTCGCTAATTCCCCAAAATACCGAGCGTACCTGAAACGGTGTTACTCACCTCACCACAAAATACAACCTGATCGCCAGCTGATCATTCCAATACAACTCCACCGTCCCCTCGGCAGGTTGCGTGTACTTCTGTGTCGTATACCCCGTAATAGCGCTTGTCGCCACCTGGATGGGCGTGGGAGACTGGTAGAACGTACCATTGGTATACCATTTGATGGTCATGACTCCAGGTTTCTTTGGACGCTGCACACTGTACGTCAGGTAGATGGTCTGATTGACCTGGAAGACATTGGCTGGCTGGGCCGAGGCGTGCGAGACGGGGTCAATGCGCGCGTTGGTTGAGGCCGAGTTGATGATAGTATACGCTGACCCAAAGTCAGGATTTGATTTAGGATCCGCCAGCATAGGCGTTTCTTTCGGTTTGACGCTTGGAGGAGGGACAAAGCCGTAGAACTGGCCTAACGCTGCCAACTTGCCACTGGTATTCAAATAGTAGCCTACCCCGCTACACAGTAGCCCGGCAACGATCAACAGGCTCAATAATCCACTTATTACGCGGTAGCGTGGGATGATTGCGCGCGGCTTGGTATACATGGGTGGAACATACACCATCCCGTCTTCTCCGTCGCCAGGAATGGCAGGTGCAGGTACCAGACCTCCCATTTGCTGCAAAGGAACCTGTACCATTGCGTTTCCGCCCATCATCTGGCTTGTCTGCATGTTCATAAAAGGTTGCTGGGGCTGGTATGGGACAGGCAACAGGGATTTTGGCTGCTGCTGTTGCTCAGGTTGTGGCGGTGTTTGAGGTGTTTGAGGTGTTTGTGGCAGATAATATGGTGGTTGGTTGCTCGACTGTAAATTGCTCGGAGCTGCCGCATTACTTCCCCACTGAGCTGCCGGCGGAGCGGCTGCTATAAAGTTACTAAGTAAGGGCGAAGGCGCGCCACAATGGGGGCAGGGTGCTTCATTGTCTAACCTTGCTGAATTACAGAATGTACAGAGCATCGTTGTTCATCCACCTTTGTGCGATAACAGCTAACAGATACCGGTGTATTTTTATTCATATATGTCACGGTAACACTGGCATCCCTTCATGGTCAAATATGCTGCCCGGCCATAGGGTAAAATGGCTATGCTCAATGAATACAAACGTGCATTATCGTGTGCCTTTGTGCGATTAACTCACCAGGCGTGCGCAATAATAACTTTTCACAAAATCATCTGGCCAACCGCCGAATCCATATGAACTGGCAGAAACAGAGCCCTTTGGTTTACAATACAACATAGTTTCTAGGACACGCCAAAACAGTGTAGAGGAGCAACAACACATGTGTTATGACGACAATGCTCGCCCACCGCTGCCACCGGGCACGGCTGGGGAAGCCCATGGAGAAGACATCATACTTGAGGCGGCGGACGGAAACCGTTTTGCTGCATACGTGGCCCGGCCTGGCACGCCGGGAGGAGCACAGGTTATCATATTTCCCGATGTGCGAGGACTGCATCAATTCTACAAGGAACTGGCATTGCGCTTCGCCGAGGTCGGTATCACCGCGCTGGTGCTAGACTATTTTGGTCGCACCGCCGGTATCGGCTCGCGCGATGACACCTTTGATTTTATGCCGCATGTACAACAGATACAGTTGGAGACATTGTTTGCAGATGTCGCATCCGCTGGCGCATATCTGCGGACAGGCGAAGGCGCAACTAGAGCCACCTTCACTATTGGCTTCTGTATGGGTGGCATGCTCTCATTTGTCAGCGGCACACAAGATTTCGGATGGGCTGGTGTCATGGGCTTTTATGCCGGGATGAGCAGGAATTTCAGCGGCCGGGGAACGTTGCTAGAACAGGCTGATCGAATAAAATATCCCGTACTCGGCCTATTTGGTGGAGCTGACCAGGCCATCCCTACCGAAAATGTGCACCGCTTTGAAGAGCAACTGGTGAAAGCAGGCGTTGAAAACGAGATCGTCATCTATCCTGGCGCTCCCCATAGTTTCTTTGATCGACGCGCCATGGACTATGCCGCTGCTTCCGCTGACGCCTGGCAGCGCGTCCTGGCTTTTATCGCAGCTCACACCTAAAATACCAGGGCCAACAAGCTCGAATAGCAATGTAGGGGCGACCCTTGGGTCGCCCAGGAGGCTTTTGGTCGCCCATAGGCTTTTGTTATGCCGGAAACGCAAGAACAATGGTACAACAGGCAGGCAATTGAGCAGCTTGCCCAACATATTCCTTTTGAACGGGACGCGGCCAGTAAATCCGAGCAGATAGAAATGTTGCGCGGCCTCGTAATCCAACATGGACGCTCGATGGACCCCGAGATGTTTGGCTTCGAGGCCCGCAACGAGCTTATACGCCTTGGCCTATGGAACCGTATTGGACCAGAAGAGCACGCCTGAGGGTTATTCCAACTTCCTGAACAATCTCGTGAAGCCCGTCCATAGTAGGGGCGATCCCTTGTGGTCGCCCTTTGGCTTGTGGTCGCCCTTTGACTTGTGGTCGCCCTTTTAGCTTCAGCGTTCATCCCCCATTTTGTGCTATGATAACCATAAAGAGATTCGTTCTCGTCCACAGTAGGGGCGACCCTTGGGTCGCCCAAGGATGGGTGGTGGCGGTCGCCCTCATTGAGAATCTCAAATTTGTATGAATAGAAAAGGGAGGCAAAGATGCTCAGAGATACACTGTTGTATCTGGCTCAAAATGACAGCTTACGTAACTTCGTTATCACCAACCGGGCCACGCGGGGCGTTTCTCGCCGCTTTGTCGCGGGTGAAGTACTGGACGAGGCCGTAGAGGTCACACGGGTACTCAATAAGAGAGGCATGCATGTCGCGCTTGATCACCTTGGCGAAAACGTCACCGATGCAAAGGAAGCCAGAGCGGCCACACAGGATTTCATCACGGCGCTTGACACCATTAAACAGACTGGTATCGACGCAAATATTTCCATCAAGCTCACTGCGCTGGGGCTGGATATTTCACAGCCACTCTGTGAAGAGAATGTGCACCGCCTCCTTGAGCACGCCCATAAATACTCAATCTTCGTGCGCATTGATATGGAGGCTTCGGCCTACACGGAGCAGACGCTTGATATTGTGCTGCGCATGCATCAACAATTCGAGCATGTAGGCACGGTAATCCAGTCCTGTTTGTATCGCAGCAAAAAGGATGTCGAGCAACTCATTGCACAGGGTGTGCGCGTGAGGCTGGTGAAAGGCGCGTATAAAGAGCCGAAAACCATTGCCATGCAAGAAAAGAGCGATGTCGATCTTAGCTATGTGCAATTGATGATGATGCTGCTCTCACGCGGGAATTATCCCGGAATAGCCACTCAAGACGAAGCTATTATTAACGCGACCTGCAAATATGCGCGCGATCATGGTATCAGCAAGGAAGCTTTCGAGTTTCAAATGCTGTATGGTATTCGCCGTGACCTGCAAGAAAAACTGGTGGCGCAAGGCTACAATATGCGTATCTATGTTCCGTACGGCTCGCAATGGTACCCCTATCTCATGCGGCGCATGGCGGAACGGCCAGCAAACCTGGTGTTTGTGATGAGTAACGCGCTGCGCTAAAGAAAAACTCTGTAGAAAAACTCTGTAAGGAATACGTCATGACAACGACCTCACCATGCCTTGCTGTTACAGTAGGTGTAGCAGATATTCGTCGCTACTCGGACCCGAACTCAGAATTAGTCACCCAGGCATTAATGAATGCGCCTGCGACGGCTGGTGAAGTTGCCGGTGAGTGGACTCACGTCGTTCTCTCGGATTACGAAGGCTGGATCCGCACGGACCAATTGGCCAAACCGGTCGGTAGGGAATATCACGAGGCGGGCGAGATTGGTGGAACTCAGTTAACGGCTGTCATCAACAAGCCGTATAGCCTTCTCTTTTCCCAGCCTGGGGAGCGCGACGTGCTTGGGACAGTCTACCTCTCGTCAGCCCTTCTCGTGCTAAGCACAACGGGCGCAAAGCATGTGCAGGTATCATTGCCTGATGGGCGAACCGGCTGGCTCAGGTGTGACGATATTGTTCTACGCCAGGCAGAGGACGTGTATCCACGTATGCCAGTCGCAGCGATTACAGAGAATGCTCGCGCCTTTCTTGGGAGACCCTATCTCTGGGGAGGAACAAGCTGGGAAGGGATAGATTGCAGCGGCTTCGTGCAGCTTTGCTATCGCATGGGAGGCTATATCATTCCGCGGGATGCCGACCAACAACATGATTTTTTGCGTTGTCGTATCGAACGGGCGGACATGCGAGAGGGCGACCTGGTCTTTTTCGGCAGCCAGGCCATAACGCATGTCGCCATGGCGCTCAACTATAAAGAGTATATTCATGCCGAGGGGCAGAATTACAACTACGTGGTCATCAATAGTTTTGACCCCGCTGACGCCCATTATTACCCGCGTTTAGACGAAATTGTATGGGCAATGAAACGAGTGGCTGTATAGTTGCAAGCAAGCATAGAGCATGCACTCGCGGCGCTGGGTGGACACACCGCCTGCGCGGTGATGTGCATAAGCGAAGGTGTGCCACAAAAGGAGAAAGCGTGCCCATCCTACCATATAAAGGCATAATGCCTACTATTGCCGAAGATGTCTTTATCGCCCCTGGGGCATTGGTCATTGGCAATGTCACCATAGATCAAGGGGCGAGTATCTGGTATAACACCGTCATACGTGGGGATACAGGGCCTATCGTCATTGGCCGTGGGACGAACATCCAGGATAATTGTACGCTCCATGTCGATGCCGACGCTCCCCTGACCATCGGTGAAGAGTGTACTATCGGACACGGCGCGGTGGTTCACGGCGCAACCCTGGGCGACCGCGTCCTGGTCGCGATGAATGCCGCGGTGCTATCTCACGCGCGAATTGGCTCACATACGATCATTGGAGCCTGTTCACTCGTTGGGGAACATAAAAGTATTCCCGGGGGCGTGCTTGCGGTGGGGGTGCCAGCGAAAGTGAAACGTGACCTGACGGATGTGGAACAAAACCATTTATTGACGATGGCGGCAGGTTATTGCCAACGGGCTATTGAGCATAGAGAATCGCTAAGAGAAGCTCCCAAAGAGCGACCACAAGGGATCACCCCTACCAAGGACGAATTGGCTTGAGCTGCGGTTTCGTATCATTGTAGGGGCGATCCCTTGTGGTCGTCCTGTTCGCTTATTTGTTCTACCGACGTGATGTTCACGACTTCTGTGGGATGATTAACAATTTCAACGATCGCATCGATGAGGCGATCCTGGGTGTGCTCCCCCTTCTCCTTCTGTTCTTCAGACTGAAGGAAGTAGCCGCCTGGGTCCTGGTGCGTAACAGGGCCTGCATCAATCATAGTGATTTTACCTTCAGCCTTTGCCTTATTCCAGGGTGACTGAGGAAGTATGGACCAGCGACCGGCATAGAGGATCTGCCCTAGACTTTGTACGGGATCCTTCTGACCATGGAAATGATACAGGTGACGGACGTTTACAAAGCCTGGATCATCCGCCATGACGCCGCCCAGGGAAATGATCAGAATCGGCGCTTTGAGTACGGGGCCGAGGTAGGTTGCCGCACCCACCGAGACTTGCCCCCCTCCACTATAGCCAATCAGCGTCACAGGTATGCCGCTACCAACCCGGTAACCTTTGCGACGCAGGCCATCGAGGATTACCCCGCATGTTCCGAAGTTGTAGATCGGGCCGTAGCGCCTGTCGGCGGAGACAGCAACCTGAAAGACGTTGCGCAGCATGACGAGATTGGCCAACATTTGCTTATTCTTCAGTTTGAGGTCTTTGATCCGCTGCCACAAGGACTTAAACGCCCGGTGCCCGGTCAGCCCGTTGTTATTCATGGAGTAGGGAAATACATCTCTGACCACAGCCGTGCCGGGAACGCGCGCCTCCACTTTGTCCAGGAAGGCGATCTCATAGTTTTCAAGAAAATCCCCGGAGATTGCGCCAATGCCCGAGAGATAGACAACATAGTGGTTGAATTCGGGTTCGGTGTTTCCCGGTGTCTCCTGCGGCGGCTCAACCTCCGGTAGCTCGGGCTTGCTTTCTTCAGACCAGCCTGCCCACCACCCCATTGACTCAAAGGGAGATAACACACCTACCGCCAGAATGATGATAAGTCCAATACCCAACAACTGGAAGATGAGGGGAATGATCATGATTTCCCTCCTTTTGGATTCTCAACTATTTGCTCGGTGATTTTTTCCACAAGGTCTTTTACCTCTACTGTCGAGGAAACACCAGCCGTGGCGCGCCTGATCCAGTGCTCCAAGGCGATAAAGGGCCTGCCAAGGGTATATTTGAGCACGAGCAGGAAGACAAAACCAAAGATGGCACACACCAGCGCCTGCCAGATGTTGAGGCTCATAGTCGCTTCCAGTGCTACCAGTACTGCCAGGAAACTCCAGACGCTGAGCAGGCGATTGATAAATGTCCCCATATAAGGGAGCAAGGTCAAAAAGCTAAACAACAATGGGGCATAGGACAGGGCAACTGATTTCATCACGCCAGTGAACGGTTCATGGGTATGATATACGAGCGTGGCAATGCCCCAGATCGTTGCTCCCCAGATAAAAGCACTTACAATAAAGAGGATACCGTTTAAAAGCAGGCTCAGGACAAAGCGACCGGGTTTGACTCGATTGGCGAGTAGCACCACGCTCTGCCCAAGCGCCTCAGACACCCCTGCCAGGAAGAGTATTGTTGCGGCCAGGAGGCCGGTTCCTGAAGTATCCATAGCCGTAAAGGCGGCTGGGTCTAACCTCATCGCGCCCGTTGCCAGCGACCAGAGGGTCTGGAAGAAATGGAAAAAGCTTGACGTGTCAATTGTATACATGGCAGAACCTCTCAAACAGCCGATCTAAGCAGGTATAACGATGTATTCAGTATCTTCGCCTACAAAAATAGAGCATTGAAAAAATCCGTACTTCCTGCTTGATCGAGACCGAGACCTAGCGCGTGATCAAGTCCAGGAGGATCGGATAGACCAGGTCTGTTTGCTGTTGGACCTGTTGTGGATCAATAATATCATGAATCAGTTTCTTGTCCGCGCTGAATTCGTACTCCTCTATCTGGTCATAACCATTTGCTCGCCAGAAGTTCACCAGTTCGCGGTTGATCTTGCTATTGACAGCGGTATCAGCCGCGTTGGAAACCATAAGTATAGACTGAGCGGCCGGTTTCTCCTGTTTCGCGGATTTCAGAATCGATTTCCCAAAGCGCATCACTACTCCAAAGCTTCGCGAAGAAAACCCCAGGTAGCTGTGCCGGGGGCCGTCGGAGAAGGGAGAGAAGTGCTGTGTGCCGATATTTGGTAGAATGCGAAAGAGCATGATAGCGAAGCTGGACAACCTATCTGCTCCCAGGTTCGTGAAACCTATTGATGGAGCGATGACGACTGCCTTATCAATTTCGGAGCGATGCTGGGCTGCCCACGCCGTCATGACGCCTCCCACCGAGAGGCCCAGGAAGGTGATGTGGTCGCCGAGTCCGCACGCGATATCAACCAATGTGTTGCTACAATCCCGTAGCTCTTCCGCGGTAAGGTATTTTAGCTCGTCCGTCATGCGGTCAGCCAGGCCATTGCGGGGCATACGTGGAATGAGGACATTATATCCCCGCTCAAAGAACAGAGGGGCGAATTCGGCGAATTGTTCCGGGCAGTTGGTAATCCCATGCACCAGCACGATGACATTCTCCGTCTTTGCGCCATGCGTCATGATTTTTGAGCGACAGACCGGATTGATTGTATCATCCTCTGCGGCCTGCACTTCGGCGTAGCGGGCAATTGCCGAATCATAATCTAGAGCCTGGTTGTCGGTGTGTTCCGCCAGGATACCGATTGAGGATTGTATCCTCATCTTCGTGGCTATGACTGCTGCTACCAGGAGCGCTCCGCTTCCAATTGCGGCAAGCGCTGCGATGCGTGAAGCAGTGCGTTTATTCATCTCATTTCCCTCCTGTTCTACCTATGGGTAAAGTATATGATGCAATTGTCGAGTGCACATCACCCGATTGAGTGATTCGATTGTTCACCTCTTGAGTGATGCGCGCTTCTAGAGAAATTGAAAGAGGTTCATTCATCGGACATCTACCTCTCCTTCTATGGAGCATCCTCTATGATGAGGCTCCCACGCTCACCGTGAAAAGAGCCTCCACTGGTGCATCGCCTGGTTGCTGAATACTCAACTTGATATACCAGGCGCCAGGCATAGAAAAGGTGCTATGCTCATCAAACACGGCGATATACGTCGGGTTGCCTCGTTTGATAGTGGCGTTCGCTGTTCCCATATTCATCAATACCATATTGATACTTATATTTATACCTGCGTCGGTGACAAGACTGATTGATGGCGGGAAAGACGATCGGTGGTGCGAAGAATGACAGCAAAGCTGCACAGAGGAGTACTCCAGTTCCCAACCAGGTTTGAACAGTAAATGCCCGTTTCAGGTTTCGCGCTATGTGTTCAAGGGCGGTTTGACGTGTCCGCCTGGCTGGTAGCTCCGCATTTACTACGTGCAGCAGAATTGTCTGTCTTGTAAGTTTCGGGTGTAGGATAAACAATGCATAGGAGCTGAGCAAAATCATTGCCACAACAAGTATCACCTCGACCAACAATGTTCGCCCATATGGTTCTGTGATCAATTGTTGAGGGCTACCCAGGCTCGTCTCTATCAAATAGAGTCCACTGACAAGGAATACGCCCAGCGATCCTAGCATCAATGGATAAAAGCGTCGCAGGAGGAGCGTCAGTATCTGGCTGTTGCGATCGGGTTCGACAGCTGGCAGCAGCGGTAATAGTGCGTAACCCAGGTAGGCTAATCCACCAAGCCAGATACATCGCGCGACCAGGTGCAGCCAATCCAGGACAAACGTACTGATAGGTGCCTGGGATAACGCTACGGCATCCCCGCTAAGCGCAAAAGTCAGTAGTATGAGCCCCGCCAACAACAGCCAGAAAATAGTATAGACCTTTTTTGAGGTAGAGGCGGGAGCTGTGTTCTCGTGGGCAAGCGCTTCTTTTTTTTGAAAACCAATGTCCTGGGTGACGCGCTGCCGTAACTGACCAAAACTGTTGCCTGTTAAGTTTGCCGGTTTTGTTCTTCTCCTTTTGACTCGAGAACGACTGGTCCACCAGAGGAAGGCGAGTGCGATCAGAACAAGGACGAAGCGCAGCAGCCAGAGGTAACCATAGCTTGTTTCAAAGAGTATGCGACCGAGGATGGAAAGATCTATAGCACCGCCATTCAATCCCTGTGTCAATTGCGTATCGCGGAGTAGAAGGGTGATAAGCTCGCCGACGAGGAGCGCGCTTAAGCAAAGCCATTGCAACGGTTGAGAGCGTTTTCTTGTCTCAATAAGCAGCGTTGCTATACGTTCATCACCAACGAGAACAAGGCCCTCGATGACAAGCATGCCGACCCAGAAAGTTACTGCCATCAAAACCAGCCATTCCCAGGCTACCGCAAGGATGCCAATAGCATTGAGTTGTGGCAGTTTGTTACTGGTACTCGGCCCTAGAATAACCTCTCCAGGCAATCCTGCACTGGACTGCCCGACATTAAAGCCGATGACGCCCTGTGTAGTGTGTCCATCGCTATTCGCTAATGCTGTCCAACGTACCGTGTAACTGCCCTGCGGCAGTTGGCTGGGCGTGTTGAGAGGCGTATCCAGCTCGCGAGCTTCTTGTCCGGAGATAAAACTGTGGCTTGCATCCACCATGTGTTCATCGGGCGTAAATATATATGCAATACTGGCGGGACCGATAGCAGTGTTAAAAAAGATGCGCACGACTTTTGGCACCGTGCTCACTGTTGATCCATCAACCGGATCAGACCCGACCACAAAGGCATGTGCCTGTGCCACAGATGCAGGGGAGTTCGTGTCTATCCAGGCATAGAACAAAAAGGCACATAGACTCAGTGCTAAGAGCACGAGCCTGGAATAGAGATGCCCCTTGTCGATGCTCCAGTATGCTAATCGTTTCTGTCGCATTGCGCTCCCTTCAAGATTCACTCTGTGGAGATTGTACCTTAGTTAGCCCTTACCCGCAATATTTGTTTTTGTCGAGAGCCATTGATATAATTAGAGCTATGAAAAAGCAACTTTGGTGGCATTCCTTGCTGCGCTTTCTCTTGTGGTCACATGTTTTGGGCGTGGTCGGTTTTTATCTCGTGCTCTGGTTTCGCACCAATCCGAAGAACGGTGGGAAAAGAGAAACAACTGGTAGGGCAGGATCGACCTTCGATGCCACCGAAACAAACAAGGGAAGAACAGTCTCGGTAATTGTGCCCGCCCGTAATGAAGAACATAATATTCGTCGCTGTGTCGAGTCGCTACTAGAACAGGATTATGACGATTACGAGGTGATCGTGGTTGACGACGGATCAACCGATGGTACACCTCTTATTCTTGATGAACTGATGGCGTCTCATCCACATGGTGAACGCCTGTATGTGCTGCGCTTACGTAACGATTTGCCGAAAGGCTGGGCAGGTAAACCTCACGCTATTCACAAAGGTACACAAGAGGCACCTGGTGATTGGCTGCTGTTTACCGATGCCGATACCTGGCACGCCCCTGGCGCATTACAATTTGCTTTGACAAAAGCGCTCAATGAGGGGATTGATCTACTTTCATTAGTTACAGAACAGGAGTTACCCGGTTTTTGGAATAAGGTCATGATGCCGATGGCCTATATCGGTATTACTTTGCAGTATCCCATCAAGCTGGTCAACGATCCTCAAAGCCGGGTAGCGCTAGCGAACGGCCAATACATTCTGCTCCGGCGTGCAGTGTACGATATCCTCGGTGGCTATGCGCGTCCTGACTTGCGTAACACCCTCTTAGACGACCGCGACCTGGCGCGTATCGTCAAAGAAAATGGTTTCCGGCTGCAACTCGCTGATGGACACGGCCTTGTACGCGTTCGCATGTATCGGAGTTTAGAAGAGACCTGGCGCGGCTGGCGCAAGAATGTTTTCCTGGGGAGCCGCGGCGGAATAGCATTTGTGCTGCTGCAATTGATTGGCCTGCCTATAGTAACTATTATCCCATTCTTGTTGCCGCTTATAGGGTGGCTAAAAGGTGGAAGCAGGAGGAAGGGTGATAGCATCTCAACTGGTGAGCTTTACAGTGCAGCCCTATTGGAACTCGGACCTATCCTTGCCTATCGCCGGTGGATAGACAAAGTACTAAATGTGCCGTGGTACTATGCTTTTACTCATCCACTAGCGGGAGCGTTGTTTGAAGGTGTTCTGGCGCAATCGACCTGGCGCGTTTTGATGCGCAAAGGTGTAGATTGGCGCGGTAGGCATTACTATGGCGCCAGAGAAGAGACGGCGAAAGCAATAGGAAGAGATATTATCTCCTGAGAATGAGCACTTTGAAATTGCCCATACCTGCCGGGTCCGTCAGTGCTGCTACGCGCTGGCGCAGGTCATACCATTTTAAGAGGGCAACCTGACCGCGGTCGCTGGCTCGGTCGATGATGGACTCGGAAAAGTCACTTGAACGACGTTGCTCCAGCTCTTCCTGGATACCCAGGCTCTCCAGCCAGAGGCGCTGAGTGGTGAACTTGTGTAAGTGTAACCCCTGGCGCCGTCCTTCATCGATCAGGGCACTAAAATTGACATGGGCCGTTATATCCTGTTCACCCGGTCGTGCCAGTGGTCGCTCGTTCATCTGGTGTTGGAAATAACAGGCAAGCGTGCCGTGCCTCCGGTAGCGGGTATACAATGCCCTGGCCTTGTCGCCATAGTCAATGGTGAGGATATAACCGCGTTGCAGCAGGTGGGCTGTTCGCTGTATCCAACGCATGGCATCGAGATTGATTTCTGCCCGCCATCCATCACCGAACTGAGTCCAGGGGATATGATAGCGATCCAGGTAGTCGGCAACCTCAGCCGTACCGGGCTCTCCCCGCACTTCACACAAGCGCCCGGCCTGTACATCAATGTATATTTCGTAGAGTCGTGATCCGTGCGTTTCTACAATATGGATGGGAAAAGCATCAACCAGTTCATTGGAGAGGACAACAGAAGGGGCTGGCGCCGCACCATTGCTGTTTAAGGAAGTACGCTGGGGAGATCTTGTTGGTTCAGGCAACCGGGCTTCCCTGCTTCCGTTCTTTGCAGGCTCCCGCCCATCCTGTCCAGCGCTTATATCTTCAAGACGGTAATCGAGCGCGGTGTGAAAATCGGGAGTTTGTTGCCTTGCCCATGCCTGTACACCGCGTGCCAGGTCCCCCCGTCCTGCTCCTTGCTCTAATACGACGAAAGGTGATGGGCGTTTCAATTTGTCCCACCATTGATGAAGTTGCCGCCCCACGCAGTTGGCAAAAAAGACCGAGGAGACATCGGTACTGGTGTAGAAATCGGCTCCTTCAAAGCCAATTCTTGTCGGCCCGGTCATATAGTAGCCGTATTCGGGTTCATAGAGCGCCATGCGCATATATTCGGCGAAGGTCAAGGGCCCTTCTCGTTGAATGCGTTCAACAATCAATTGTTGCAAAGGTGTGGGTGCCATATCTCTGTCTATCTCAGGCGGCTTTGATAAACGTTTTCCGCTTTTGCAGAAACAAGGTGTATATCTACCGGTAGGGTAAGCAATTGTGGTAGCGTGGTGTTTTAGCACTTCACCGGGTTACTCTTTTGTTACCCTATTTGCTGAAATGTATTATACGCACCCAAAACTCACGACCAGCAAATCGAGCGCCATTTCTGGTGTCATGCGACTGCGTTTGAGAGACGCATCGGTTGCCAGTAGTTGGCGGTAGGCAACCTCCAACTGTGCAGCTGTGAATTTTCCTACCTGGCGTGCTGCCTTATCTGCCACGAAAGGTGCTATACCAAGGGTAGAAGCAATCTGCGGTGAGCGCATCCCTTGCTGTGAAAGTTCTTTGACGAGCAGGAGAGAACGAACCTGGCTGCTAATAGTGCTGATGAGCTTGATGGGCGGTTCTCCATCTGCCAGGAGATCATGCAAAATAGTGAGCGCCTGTTTTTGATTGCGCTGTGCCAGGGCATCGGTCAGGTCGAATATGCGTGCTTCCTGCACCTGTGCAGAAAGTGTGCGCACATCATCAACGGTAATTGTGCCCCCATCGCCAACGTATGTGGCTAATTTATCGAGTTCATTTGCCAGCAAGCGCAACTGGTTGCCGATGAAATTTGCCAGGAGGGTCGCGGCGTCCCCATCGATGGTCACGCCCAGGCTCTTCGCCCGTTTACTGATCCAGCTTTCGAGTGCGCCTCCCCTGGGAAGGGTACTCTGGTTTACTTTGCCGTGTTCACCTGCTGCTTTGAGCAAGGGATTATTGGCATCCAATAATTCATCAACAAGTACAATCAAAACAGATGTATCTGGCATGTGGGGGATATATTCTGCTAATCCTTTTTCAAAGCTGGCCCGAGATTCTGTATTTCCTTTCCCACTCCTCTTCCCTTTCTTCGCCTTGCCGCCTGTACCTGTACCACTATCTCCCGTCCCACTCTCATCTCCTGGGGCAGGAGTAGCGCTCTCTCCACGCCGCTTCTTGGGTAATCCTTCAACCACGACAAGGCGTTGATCAGCAAGAAATGGCATGGTATTAGAAGCAGCGGTGATGGTCGCAAGATTGACCTCACCGCCGTTAAAAGTATCCTGGTTATACTCGAAATTTCCCTGCTGCCTCAGCTTTTTTAGCTGCTCTCGGCTGCTAAATTCGTCGTCACCATGTAGGAGGTAAAACATTGTGCTTCTTTATTCGTGGGCGACCGCCGCTGGTCGGCGATAGTCGGCTCGATTTCTCCGCGCCACAATCAAGTCCAGGATTATGGCGGTAGAGAGGCCGAGTACGGAGCAGGCCAGCAATGAACCGAAGAATGTTGGGGCTGGGCTGGCGTTTGGTAGTGGTTGGTCGTAGATGAGGGTACCGACAAGGCCGAGAATGGCGAGAAAGCCAAGTAAATTGCCAGCAAATGCTCCCAACACGACAGTGCCGCGGCTTTTCACTTCGCTCAACCAGAAGGCGAGGAAAAGGGTGACTGGTACTGCGAGAATAAAACCGATTAAATTGGCGATGAAGAGGTCATCTATAGGTACTTTCAGCGCTGGTAGAAATTGAGATATGTCCATAAATATCATTGCCTCCCAATACATGTAATATGTGTATGTTGTCTCTATTATAATCAATCCATGAGGAACTGACAACGTTAAAAAAGAGAAGGAGGGGAGAAGGTTGACGTCAACCTTCTCCCCTCCTTCTCTTCTACTAGTTTGGTTGGCGACTGCGGCGCCGCCTGCGACTTTGCGCCTCGGCTTTACGCTTCCGTCGGGCCTGTGGACTCTCATAGTGAGAACGTCGACGAGCCTCAGAGAGGATACCGTCTTGTTGAACCTTGCGGTTGAACCGTTTGAGCGCCAGCTCAAACGAATCGCCCGGATTCACTCTGACTTCACTCATAAAAGGTTACCAGCGCGACTTGCGGTCGCTCGAACGACCGGAGCCCTGTGCCTGGTAACAATTGCTGCAGTATACCGGTTTGTCACCGCGTGGCTGGAAAGGCACTTGAGCCTCGTTGCCACAACTGGAACACGTTACAGTATACATCTGACGTGGTTCGCGGTCTCGATAACCGCCACCACCACTGTTGCGACCACCATACCCGCCACCCTGTCCTTTGCGTGCGGCTCGGCACGATGGACAGCGGCTAGGAGAATTGGTCAACCCGCGGCTGGCATAAAATTCCTGCTCGCCAACGGTAAAAACGAACTCTTGATTGCAATCGCGACAATACAACGTTTGATCTGCTAATGACATGCTTTCTTTCTCGATTCTGGGTTTCTTATCCCAATAAATGTTTCGTGTATCGCGCGGCTTGCAATAGACTAACTACTCTTAGCAACAATGCACTATACAACGTTCACTTAGTATAACACAGAAGTGAACAAAAATCATCCCTTTCGGGTAATTCTAATAAACTGGTATAAAATTGGTACTTACGGGCTTGTCCTGGCCTGGAAAACACTTCTTTTGTTTCACTGAGAAATGCAACAAGTCTCAAATATCTGCGTATACACTGTAGAATATAAAAGATGTGATAAAGGGCTTTCTTGTGGAAAACAGGGAGCTAGACTCTCCTTTTTCTAATTCAATAGAATTCACAGAGTCAGTCCGTCTCAATTAAAGCGAGGAATAGATATGATGGATAGAATGACATCACTTGGACTTAATGAACGCCTGGAGCGTGTTCTGGCATACGCATTCGGTTGGCTTTCAGGCATTATCCTTTTCTTCCTGGAAAAGAATCGCAATGTGCGTTGGCATGCTGTGCAGTCGATGGTTACTTTTGGAACGCTGTCAATTCTTATATTGGCGATTTCCCTGTTAAGGGGCTTCCTGGCCTTTATTCCCATATTGGGCTGGTTGACGAGTGCTGGCCTCGGTTTGCTCATTTCTGTGCTCTGGTGGGTGACGATTATTCTGTGGGTCTGGTTGATGATCATGGCGTTTATTCGGGAGGATTATCGCCTGCCCTTCGTAAGTGATTTTGTGCGTTACTGGGTGTGAAAATACCTATTATTCCATGGATTGGCCCGCCTCCAGCGACGTTGGAGCCGGGCCAATCCATATATCAAGGGCTACCCTCTAGTCTTTGTACAGGAAACCCAATGTCAGGCCGAAGACAAGATGCCGGGCGATATTTTGCAGGAAAGATGTGGGGTTTGCTAATCTGGGCAGTTCCCCATTCTGGATCAGAGGATGGTATTTATCGGCAAGTGGCGTCAGCCACCATGCGGAGACGATGAAGATTTCGCCGAAGATAGCTCCCTTTAGCCAGTCAGGTCCAGGAAGGATACGCTTGAAAACCGCTCCGTACAACTCTGCTAGTGCTACTCCATTGAGTATATGCAGAATCCAGGCGAGTATAAGAAACGTATTTTGTGTTGCTGCCTTCTTCCCCATTAAACCCTGGAGAAAGCGCACATCGCTAAAACGGTTTCCGGTGATGACCATGTCCCCTTCCATGGCGATACTGTAAGCTGTAGTAGCAAGCACACCCGCGAGGGCTGCTTGACCGGGGCGCCAGTTCCGCGCAATGATGCGATGAAGCATATTCATTTCGTTTGTCCTTTGTGTAATTTGATGTTTTTTTGGTGTTTTAAGGAACCAGGGCGTACTAATAATAAGAGGTATGGTATTCACCTGCAAGGTAGTATTTCTCTCGTGACCATAATTGGGTAGCTATCCGGATTGCTATCGCGAAGATCGCTCCGCCGAGCGTGGCCATAAAATTCACTACGTCGTTGTTGAACCAGGATACGCCACGTAGCGCCTGGGTTTTCGTGCCACAGCTATGAATCAGACGCTCGGTCTCATGCTGGCAGCGAGGACAATAATACATGGCCTGCACGGTTGCCCCCAGGTAGCTATCGATAAGACTACCGATCAGCCCGCTTCCCAATGCGATGAAGGGCAGGGAGGCCAGGGACCTCCGGCAGCGCTGTAGTAACCAGAAAACCGTTCCCAGGGCCAGCGCACCTCCAATCGCTGCTCCTGTCCCAAGAGATGTAATGCCACCAGAGGTGCCGGGTGCTACTGGTTCTCCCGTGGTAATGAGCCTGGGCTGCCGCGCGCTGAGCACTCCTATCTCTGTAGCCCATGTGTCAGCGGTAGCCGTAGCGAGGGCACCTGTATATCCTGCCAGGCATACGTCGCGCAAGAAGCGCGAAGGCGCGAATCCATAGGTCAGGGCCAACAAGGTAGCAACCCCTCCGTTTGCACCCACCTGGGCAAGGTCGCGCCTGGCCCCCTTGCTGAACTTGTCAGCAGCAGTTTTTGCTTTATCTCGTGCGCGAACATGTGAAAAAATACTGGAAGAGACAAAGAAAAAGATAAGTAATAGTCCCCAGGACCACCCTCCCAGGCCAAATGTTGTTGTCCCTGTAACTATTGCACCAGCTATGCCGCCACGACTGAGTGAACGACGACGATAGGCTAGCAAACTAATAGCAGTGCTAAAGAGAAGACCGAGCAATAACCTGCTATCTCGTGCTCGCGCGCGCCCATTGGCGACATTTTTATGTGATGAGGTTTCAAAAGGGGGAGGATTACAGATTGCCGGCGCAGTGCGCTCTGCTACAAGTTGTGGTTGAAACATACTAGTACCTCTAAGAAATTGTGGTATTTTTGTTACAGAAAGCTATCGTTGCCAGTTTTATTTTAAGGAAGGTCTGTTGTGAACGCAAGGGATTGCGCAGGATGTTCAGGTGAGGAGCTTCTGTTCCTTGTCGAACTGCCACACGTGTAATGCCTCCAAATAGTACTTTTGGCGCGTCGTTATCTTGCGTATTGTATCATATCATTGTGTCTTATTATATCTATCTTGGCTGTTATCCAGCAGTGAAAAGAGTGATAAGCTTCCGTCGGGCCTGGCGAAAGTGAGGAACAAAAGTGATTACCTGCGACTACTGTAAACTACTGACCCCAGCGGGTATGGTAAATTGTCAGCATTGTGGAAACCCATTAACGAAAACAACGAACGCTGGGAATGTCCCATTTCGTGCTCAAGGGATGGCGGCTCCTGAACAGTCAGAACTACCCGCGTGGTTGGAAACACTTCGCTCTGGCGAACGACCCGCTACGTCCGCGGCCGGGAATGCGGGGGCGTCGAGTTTTTTGGGTTCCGATCTCAATGATGAGGGCACGTTACCAAGCTGGATGCGACCTGAACGTGCAGAACATGTTGACAATACTCCATCAGGTAAGTATTCGGCACTCAGGCCAGCCTCTGTGCCAGCACCCAATACCGACAGTGCCTTCCCACCAATGGGGGGCATAGCGGCTAACTCATTGATTGATGAGCAAGCACTGCCTTTATGGATACAGGGGAAGCAAGAAAGATCGCAGTATCCAGGGCAGGAAAATATTTCGGCTGCGAGTCTGGTACAGCCGGGGGCATTACCAGACTGGATCACAAACATGGAATCACAAACTCCGGCGCCAGCGTCTCCCACGTTTCCCATGGCTTCCAGTCCTATCCCGTATCCCCCAGCCGTACCAGGCTCGCAGCCAATAGCTGCCCGTGACCTGATTGATCAACAAGCGCTGCCAGGGTGGATGGCGGGACAAAATACTTCCTCGCCAGCCAGCGGACAGGGGTTTGCTGCCTCGTCGCTGCTGGATCCTCACGCGTTGCCTGCCTGGATGCGTGAAGAAAATCAGCAACAAAAACTTGGCAATATCGAGGCAATACGGTCTGCTCAAAGCGGGCAAGTTCCCAATTATCAGGTGCCAACCGGGCAAGGGCAAGTGCCGAATATGCATAATAACATGGTTGCTGCATCTCTCATTGACGCGAATGCTCTGCCTGAATGGTTGCGCACCGCTGAGGATCAGCGCCAGGGGAGCCAGGGTATGGCATCCTATCAACCACAGCAGGGCTTTACTGAGAGTCCCAAGCAATCAACTTTTGGTGTTCCGCCTCGACTAGATAATATGCGCGTACCAGGCCGTCCTCGTGGTGAAATGGGATATCTTGAAGAAAGTGAAGAGGCCGCGAACACCTTTGCCTCTATGTTGGGTGTCGCCTCAGTGGCTCCTAATTTCCCTGGACAACAGCCACCTGCTCAATACCAGCAGAATATACCGCAGCCACAGGCATATAGTGGAACGGGGATGCCTGTACCAGGTGGCACACCTGGCTCAGTGCGAGGTCCGCAAGGACAACAGGGCCAGTTGGGTCAAGCTGTAGCCGGCATGCCTCCAACAGCATATCCTGGTATGGTGCCTAACCAGGGCTATGCGCCAAATCAACCGCAAACCCCGGCAGGATATCAAGGTGGGTATCAAATGGGAAGTATGCCGGGCGTTTCAGCCCAGCCTCCAATGACGAATAGTGACCCATCGAATGCAAATAAGAAACCTGCCAGGCGCGGATTTCTTAGCACCATTCTTGATTGGTTTTCTTTCTCGCGCTAGTTAGAGAAAAACGAAGAGGGATATGGAGATGAGTACACAACATTATGCGGAAGGAGGACGGGGGCCAGGCGGCAGCTCTAATCCAACATCTGCCAATTCGCTACTGGTTGCTGATTGTGGCACAGTATTTACCAAAGTCTCTCTATTTGGCCTTGTCGAGGGACAATATCGTTTGATGGCGCGTGGAGAAGCGCCCACGACGATAACACCTCCTTACGAGGATATTGCCAAGGGTATTATCCAGGCGATCAATGTGATTGAGTTTATTACAGGTCGCGTCTTTATCTCTGAAGGGCGAATCATCTCCCCTGAGCAGCCGAACGGTGATGGTATCGATGTTTTTATTGCTACCATCAGTGCTGGCGGCCCTCTTCGGCTTGTTGTTTTGGGTGCGGTCGATGCGGGCATGGAGCGTCTCGCCGCACAAGCTGTTTCCGGCCTCTACGCGGAAACCCACTCGCTGCCCTCACCGTCACATATTGCTACTTCCGTGCCTGTGCCTGTAGGGGCTGGCGCGCCGTCTTCCAGAGAGGGGACAGAAGGTCCCTGGACGCCTGATCGCGTTGCGTTAGAGTGGAATCGTCAGATAGAACGCATCCGGGAGCTACAGCCGCATGCAGCTTTGATTGTTGGTATGGCGAATGGACCCTCGGGCCCCGCTCCGTTACAAGAAGCTTGTCAGTTGTTGATAAATGCCACCGCGGTACTCAACGAACAATATGGAGCAAGCTCATCCGCAAGTATTGCAGCACCCGACGTAGCCTCGCGGCAGATTGCGGTCTTATATGCAGGAGCTCCTCAATATGTCGAAGCTGTTCAGCGTATGTTACAGGGTGTCGCTGGTGTCACTCCTGTCGAGCCGCTTGTTTCATCAGCTCAATTAGGGCCAACCAGTATCGCTATAGGTGGCCTATACGAGCGCGCTATCATCCAGCGCATTCCAGGATATAGTCGTTTATCTTCATGGTCCAGTTCAGCACTGGTACCAACTACGACCTCATTTAGTAGCCTGGTACGTTTTCTTGCCCAACACTATGCAATGAATGTCACGGCTGTAGATATTGGAGGAGACAATACTACGTTGATGATGGCGGGCGAAGCGGGTGAGTTTATCCCTATGGTGAATTGTGGCGTCGGTGTAGGTCCAAGCGTTGGAGCGGTCTTACAGCAGGTGGGGATCCAACGTGTTGCCCGTTGGCTGCCTTTTGCTATTACCGAAGATGAACTGCGGCAGTTTGTCTTAAATCGTATGCTCCATCCTCATGTTGTGCCAACAAGCCAGCGTGACTTGCAGATTAGCCAGGCGTTTGCACGTGAAGCATTGATCTTGACAGTCGAGGCTACAAAAGCCAACAGTTTTGAATGGTTGGACGCCGATTTGATCCTGGCTACAGGAGGCATTCTTGCTCATGTGCCGCAGTATGGGCAGGCAGCGCTCATCTTGCTCGACGCGCTCCAGCCACTCGGCGTCACTTCACTGGTGCTTGATAGAACCATGCTTGTCGCTCAATTGGGCGCTGTTGCCACAGTGGCTCCAATAGCAGCCGTACAGGTCAACGAGAACGATGCTGTTACGCATCGCCTCGGCACGTGTGTTATTCCTTATGGTACGATGCAACAGGGGGAGATAGCGGTTCGTGTGGGTTTAGAGTATACGAGCGGGCGGCAGTTGACAGTTGATGTGTTGGGTGGAACGATAAAAGTCATTCCGCTGCGGACCAATGAGCAGGCACTGCTTTCACTCTTCCCCGCTCCAACCGTGGATGTTGGGTTGGGACCAGGAGAACGCGCGAGGGCCGCTGAAGAGATTGATGGTGGATCGGTTGGCCTCGTCATCGATGCTCGCGGCAGACCACTGGTTCTTCCTGATGATGAAAGGGTACGCCAAAACCTCCTGCTGCAGTGGATGCAAGCGATAGGGGCCTGATCCGATCGCGGCAGGAGAGAGGTATCTGCGATGACCTATCTGCTTGGTTGGTCTGTGATACCACAGATTCTGGTGAGAAGAGAGCGCTGGCCCGGTGGGTATAAGACAAGGGCTGTGCCACTCGCATACCCTGGTCAAGAAGTGCGTTCGGACCAGCCCGTAATTCGCCTGGAACGCATGGAACCCAACCGGGCGGGAACGAGAGTATCGCAAGTACCACATCTCTCCCTTCCTGCTGTGAAAGGCGTTCCTTCCCGTCCTGACAGCCGCCAGGAGCAGTCTGAGGACCGCATAAAGGATCAATACCTGGGGGAAGTTCTGCTTGCAGGTCTACACGGGCGTGTGGTTGACATCACTCGACGTGGCGGGGTGATCATTGAGAGTCACGCGGCATTATTGCAGGGAGTAATTGGGGCTGGAAACCAGGTTGCGGGGAAACTCACGATGTGGCAGCCTTCGGGGGGAGGAGAAGAAAACAGTCCTGCAGGTGCGTTGCTCGTTATTCCCGGACCGTTGAACTCCAATATGCTGCACCGGGCGACCGTCGCTGGCGTCGCCGGTGTCATTGCCAGCAGCATTTCTTCTCGTGATCTGGAGAGTTTTTTACATGTCAACCTGATAGAGTTGATCGACAGTATTGATGTAGAGTCGGCTCAGGCTCGTCTACCGCAGGTGACGATACTGCTTACCGAAGGGCCTGGTACTATGGCCATGCCTACGCGTACTTTACACCTGTTAAGCCATTATCAGGGGTCGATGGCTCTGCTCTCTGGCGCGACCTCCATCCGTCAAGGTATCTTTCCCGAGCTGGTAATCTCGTTACCAGCGGCAGAACTTCAGCAGAGTTGGCACCCAGTGCAACCTGACACAACACTCTCAATAGGTGCACAGGTACGTGTATGTAGCGGTGATCACGAAGGGGCCATAGGTACGATAGATTACCTTTATTCGCACCAGCAAGTATTTTCATCGGGCATTCTTGCACGTTCGGCTCGTCTTCGCCTCGAAAATGGCTCGTTGCTCACTGTTCCCCTGTCGTTAATTGAGCGAGTTAGTTGACTCTTTTCCACATTCTGCCACGCTTATCCACATATGGCTGAATAATATGTGGATAACTTTTTGAGTTCTTTTGTAGCTTCTATCATATTGGATTTGTTTTGTTGTGATGATTACGTAATTACGCGCTAATAAGCATTACAATCTTTTTGCATGTTATGCAAGTTTTTCCCTTACGGCCTCTTGTTCCGACTCGTAGATGACAGCGCTTGCAGCGAGAGTGGGGCTTCGTCGCTCGTCTTCTCCCTTCCAGCGGGACTGTTCCCATGGAATGCGTGTCAAGGAGACGAAAGGAAGCCATGTGGGGTAGAGGTTCTTGTCCTGGGACCACGCACCGGCGGAGAACCTCGCTTGTCCGCTTACGCTGAGAAGGCCACTGAGGAGCAACAGAACGGTGCGACCCGTTCTGTTGCTCCTCAGTGGCCGACAGTGCCACTTCCTTACTGGCACTGCTTGCTGCTACTATTGGCGACTTGAGTGGTTACTCAGAACCAAACGCCCTGATTTCCGCCATCTCTTGTTCCGATAGTTCACGTGGAATCTCGCCACGTGTAAGCTTCTCGCTCTGGACGTGATGGCGTATGCTCTCTACGATCTCCGGGTTCGCAAGCGTGGTAACGTCTCCAACATCGGCGAAGTTGGTGCTAGCAGCAAGGACCCTACGCATGATCTTGCCAGAGCGGGTCTTGGGCATATCCGCGACGATCCAGATATTCTTCGGTCTCGCGATCTTCCCGATCTGAGTCTCAATCGCCATGGCCACCTTGTCCTCAATGCCCTTACTCGGGTTGAACCCCGGCTTCAGTGCAACGTACACCTCAACTACCCGGCCGCGAAGCTCGTCCATCAACGGCACCGCGGCTGCCTCGGCAACCTCTTCGACGGTGAGGCACGCCGACTCAATCTCTTTCGTTCCTAGTCGATGCCCGGCCACATTGATCACATCGTCGACCCGGCCAAGGATCCGGAAATAGCCGTCGGCTGCCAGAACAGCACCGTCACCAGCGAAGTACGGCCAGTCACGCCAGTCTTTACTCTCCTTGTTCCGGCAGTACTTCTCATAGTAGATCTGCACAAATCGCTCCGGCTGGCCCCAGACCGTCTGAAAGATGCCTGGCCATGGGTTGCGGATGCAAATATTGCCGGCCCGTCCGCTTCCGGCCTCGACCACATCGCCTTTTTCATCGTAGATCACGGGGTAGATCCCAAGGACTCCCGGGCCTGCACTGCCAGGCTTCATCGCTTTCAGGGCAGGCAGGGTGCTGCACAGGAAGCCACCGTTCTCGGTCTGCCACCAGGTGTCAACGATGACCGCTTTACCCTTTCCGACGACGCTGTGATACCAGCGCCAGACCTCCGGCTCAATCGGCTCTCCCACGGTTGTCATGTGCTTGAAATGGTAGTTGTATTTCTGCGGCTCGTCGGGACCGAGCTTGCGTAGCATGCGAATCGTAGTAGGAGCGGTGTGGAAGATTGTCACTCCGAGTCGCTCAGCGATCCGCCAGGGACGGCCGGCATCGGGATACGCCGGCACCCCTTCATACATAACACTGGTCGCCCCAAGTGCCAATGGACCGTAGACGATGTAGGAGTGCCCGGTTATCCACCCAATGTCGGCGAAGCACCAGTACGTGTCCTCGGGGTGGATATCCTGGAAGTACTTTGACGTACCAGTGACGTAAGCAAGATATCCGCCTGTGCTGTGCTGGCACCCCTTGGGTTGAGCCGTCGTGCCACTGGTGTACATGAGAAACAGTGGGGCTTCGGCTGGCATGGAAATCGGCTCGACTACTTTCCTGCGGTAGTCTTTCAGCACTTCGTCGACGAAGAAATCCCGGCCAGCGACCATCGGGGTCTTTGAAGAGTACTGACCTGGATACCGTCGCCAGACCAGTACTTTATCAATTTCGGCACCGCGTTCATGGGCCACTTTCACCGCCTCGTCGGCTTTGGCCTTGTGGTCGATCAACTCTCCATTGCGGTAGTAGCCGTCCATTGTTACCAGGATGCGACTCCCCGAGTCGGTCATCCGGTCTCCGCACGCCGTCCCGCTGAATCCACCGTAAACCTCGGAATGGATGATGCCAAGGCGCGCACAGGCAAGCATGGAAACTGGCAACTCAGGGACCATTGGGAGGTGGAAGGTTACGCAGTCGCCAGTCTTGACCCCGCCGAAATCTCGTAGAAGTGCGGCGAACTCGTTTACCATGACGTAGAGTTCCTGATACGTGATCGTCTTGGTGTCTTCTGATTCCGGCTCGGGCACCCAGATTAAAGCAGCCTTGTTGCGATTGGTCGCCAGGTGGCGATCGATGCAGTTGTAAGAAGCGTTGAGCCGACCGCCGACGAACCACTTCCAAAACGGCGGGTTGCTCGTGTCCAGCGTCGTGTGCCAATAGTGGTCCCAGGTGAGCATATCCGCGTATTCCTTGTAGCACTCAGGAAAGTGCTCCTCACCGAACCGTTCATAAATACTCGGATCGCTCGCATTTGCCTGCCCAATAAACTTTGGAGGAGGTTGGTAATACTCCTCCTCCCGCCAGTGAACAGCGATCTGTGCTTCGGAAACTTGTATTTCCTCTTCTTTTTTCGCCATACTTTGATTACCTCCTGCGTCTAAATAATTTTCCGCTAAGATTGTATACCTGTATACCGCTCGCTTCTCTAGCAAACCTGTGGGCAGAGTGGTGAATCCTCTTAGCGCTTTGCCAAGCACCAGGTTCAGCTGCCCGTGTGCGGCAAAGTCTTGTTAATTGTTACGGAATAGTTGGTTCCGTATTTGGTTAGTATGCCATACGATAGATTTGAAAGTCAATTGTTTTTCAGCTATTTTTTGCCCTTAAGATCACAGGCAAGTCACAAAAGACAGACATTGACTAATTCTCTACCCACATGCATCACCCCACAATCAAAGAGCGTCCTGTCATATCCTTTGGCTGCTTTATCCCCATCAATTGCAGAACTGTAGGGGCCACATCGGCCAGAATACCATCCGTCCTGAGCTTTGCCTGAGCTAATTGAGGCACAACTAAATAAAGTGGCACCGGATAGGTCGTGTGCGCTGTGAATGGTTTGCCTGTATCATACTCAATCAATTGCTCGGCGTTGCCATGATCAGCCGTAATCAGCAGGCCTCCACCGGCTGAGAGCGTCGCTTCCACAACGCGTCCAACGCCCGTGTCAACCGCCTCTACCCCTTTGATGGCCGCCTCGATTACTCCCGTGTGCCCCACCATGTCGGCATTGGCGTAGTTCATTATCACCAGGTCGTAATCCCCGCTGCGGATATGCTCCACCGCTGTGTCCGTAACGCCCGCTGCACTCATCTCCGGCTGCAGATCATAGGTCGGCACTTTAGGCGAGGGCACCAGCAGACGCTCCTCTCCGGGGAAGGGCGTCTCGCGCCGGCCATTGATAAAATAGGTCACGTGGGCGTATTTCTCGGTCTCGGCGGTGTGGAACTGGCGCAGCCCCGCGTCGGAGATTACCCGCGCCAGCGGCATATCTACTTCGTCGGCCCGGTAAGCCACTTCCGCCTCAAGCCCTACCTCGTATTCTGTCATCATCACGTACACTAATTCCTCGAGGCGCGGCCCACGATCGAATTTCCCTGCTGCCTGAGGTGGCAACGCTTTCATCACAAAGGCTTTGGTAAGTTGCCGGGCGCGGTCTGGCCGGAAATTGTAGTGAATTAACGCATCACCAGCCTTTACCGTGGCGACGGGATGGTTCTCTTCCATGATGACCGTGGGAAGAATAAATTCATCGGTCACATTGCTGTCATACGATTGCTGGATGGCCTCTACCGCCGAGTTGGCGCGCAGTCCCTCGGCGCGGGTCATTGCAAAATAGGTCATGCCTGTGCGATCCCAGCGATTATCGCGATCCATGGCGTAATAGCGCCCGCTGACCGTTGCCACCTTCGCGGCATGTTCTCCGCCGATCTCGCTGGCGCGTGCCTGCAGGAGCCGCATAAACTCAACCCCCCCAGTAGGAGAGGTATCACGCCCATCAGTGAAAGCGTGAATGTAGACGCGCTCGATATCGTGCATGTGTGCCAGGCGCAGGAGAGCTTCCAGATGCGTTTCGTGGGCGTGAACGCCGCCATCTCCCAGCAGGCCGAAAATATGCAGCTGCGACGAATGTTTCTTGACATGCTCGACGGCTTTCAGGAAGGCCGGGTTTTGATAGAACGAGCCATCGCGAATCGATTCGCTGACGCGGGTATAGTCTTGCAGGACGCGCTTCCCCGCGCCGATATTCTGGTGCCCCACTTCCGAGTTGCCCATTTGCCCTTCTGGTAGGCCAACAGCTTCGCCAGAAGTTCTCACCGCGGTGTGCGGCCATTCGCGCGCCAACCTGTCAATATTGGGAGTGCGAGCCAGGGCTATAGCATTGCCTTCCTTGCGTGGATTGATGCCCCAACCATCTAGAATGACTAAAACGAAAGGGCGCGGTCGCCCAGCAGGTGTTGTGCTCATTAATAAACGCTCCATAATTCTTTGATCACTACGATGAAAAGTGTCACGTTTTTCCATTGTATCACGTGTCAAGGACAGTTACGTCCGCTTTGCCCTTCTTGTCAGGGCCATGTAAAAGTCGAGAGAACGAGTGTGATGATATTGTGATATTACCTGTCTCTTAATCTCACTTGCTTCGACTTTTACATGGCCCTGCATCCGCTTTGCCCTTCTTGTAATATTGTTTGGATTATACTACTATGATGACGTATAACCGTATAGGTTAATGTACTGAATAACGAGTGTATCAGTTACCGGGTTCTATTGGTCCTATAGCGAACCTATGGATCTCTATTCGTATTGCGTCGCGTCTTGTGAGCCAGTTTCAAAGCCGCCGCGGTTCGCAACTGGCGTACTACATCAGACGCTTGGTGTATGGTATGGATACAACTTGAAAAGAAGGAAAGATGGAATGACTCACATAGATTCACAATCTGTTGCGCGGATCCTGAAAAAGAGTATACTGGCGATGGTAATTGCCCTGTGCCTGCTCGGTGCGACAACGGTGCTGGCATTGGCTAATACGGTTTACATCAGCGATGCAGCGCACGTTTTCGGTGACCAGAGCCAGGTAAAAAATCAGGCGGCTACTCTGCCGAATCCGATCAGCATCTATACGACCAGCACTTTTAATGGAACAAACCAGGAATTTGATCAGCAGACGCGCAGTCATATTACTAACCCGAATATGATTGTGATGGCTATTGATACAACGCATCATCACCTGGCGATCGTGGGAGGATCGAACGTTCCGCTCTCAAACAGCCAGTACCAGGATGCCGTGCAGTCTTTTAAAGGTAACTTCGGCAATGGTGACTACACGGGCGCAACCGTTGCTGCTATTCAACGTTTGCGCAATGACCTGGGGGCCGCTCCTGTGAGCAACGGCAATAATAGTGGCGTGACCGTCCCTACGTCCTCCGGCGGTGGCTTTTTCTCTTCCCTGCTTTTTCCGCTGTGCTGCGTTGGGGTGATCATCCTCGTTATTGTGGGAGTGCTCTTTACTGTAGGACGACGGATGTTTGGCTTTGGGAGGCAGCAGAGAGGTGGAGGCGTTCCCTATCAGCAGCCCTATAACCAGGGCTATCCGCCCAACTATGGTGGACCTGGCTATTATAACCAGGGGCCGGGTATAAACCCCTTGGCTGCGGGCGGTTTAGGAGCAGCCGCCGGTGGGCTGATTGGCTACGAATTAGGCAAAGAGCATGGTGAGGATGAAGCTCGCGAACAAGACTTGAACCAGGGCCAGGGTGGACAGGGTGGACAGGGTGGAGGAGATTTTGGCGGAGGGGCCAGTGGAGACTTTGGCGCAGGTGGAGGCGGCGACTTCGGTGGAGGTGCAGGTGGAGACTTCGGTGGAGGCGGTGGTGGGGATTTCGGCGGCGGAGGCAGCGGAGATTTCTAGTGTAGCAAATACATGGGGGAGTGAATGTTTAACCTGCATTCACCCCCCATGTATTTGCTGTCGAGAGTTTTCGCGTTTATTGCTCCGAACGTGGCATCGCTATACGGCGTCCACCACGCCTGCGAGCTAGTTCTGCAACCCTGATACGACTCATCGCACGCTCCAGCGCACCGAGTAACTCGGCACGATCCACATCCGATTCAGCCTGTTCCAGGCGTTCTTGAGCGCGGCGTCGCGCTGCCTCAGCACGGGCCTGGTCGATCTCCTCGGCATATTCCGCGGTATCCGCCAGGACAGTAACTATATTGCCGGATACCTCAAGGAAACCGCCTGAGACGAAGATCGGCTCTTCAGATCCATCAAGTTTGATGGTCAGTTCACCCGGCATGAGCGTCGTCAGCAGGGCAGCATGTCTTGGTAGTATTCCAAGCCTGCCCTCTGAACCTGGCGCGCTGACCATGTCGGCCTCGCCGCTGTACAGTTCGCGTTCGGCTGTCACTACCTCGACGTGCAAGGTACTGCGTGTCGCCATCGTTTAGCCCTTCTCCTGCTCAGCTTCGTAGCTCTCGATAACTTCTTCGATGCCGCCCTTCATGTAGAAAAAATCTTCGCGGATATGGTCGTATTTGCCCTCCAGGATTTCCTTGAAACCGCGTACGGTATCTTTCACTGGGACATATCTACCTTCGAGACCGGTAAATACCTGTGCCACTGTAAAGGGTTGTGAGAAGAAGCGCTGTAGCTTACGAGCTCGTGCGACGGTCAGTTTGTCTTCATCCGATAGTTCATCAACACCCAGAATAGCAATGATATCTTGCAGGTCTTTGTAACGCTGCAAGACCTTCTGTACGCCCCGGGCCACGTTGTAGTGTTCCTCGCCAACCACGACCGGGTCAAGCAGGCGGCTGGTGGAGGCCAGCGGGTCGATGGCGGGATAGATACCCTGCTCAAAGATGGCTCGCTCCAACACTATCGTTGAGTCGAGGTGAGCAAACGTGGTGGCCGGAGCGGGGTCCGTATAATCGTCAGCAGGGACATAGACGGCCTGCATCGACGTGACCGAGCCTTTCTTGGTCGACGTGATGCGTTCCTGCAGTTCGCCCATCTCTTCCGCCAGGTTAGGCTGATAGCCCACGGCTGAAGGCATGCGACCCAGCAGCGCCGATACCTCTGCGCCGGCCTGTGTGAAGCGGAAGATGTTGTCGATAAAGAGCAGCACGTCCTTGCCCTCTTCATCGCGAAAGTACTCAGCAATTGCCAGGCCGCTAAGGGCAACGCGCAGGCGTGAACCGGGAGGCTCGTTCATCTGCCCGAAGACCATAGCCAGGCGGTCGATAACGCCTGCGTTGATCATTTCATGGTAGAGGTCGTTCCCTTCGCGGGTGCGCTCACCCACGCCGGCAAAAACGCTATAACCACCATGACCCTTGGCGATGTTGTTGATCAATTCCTGGATGATGACGGTCTTGCCTACACCGGCACCGCCAAATGCACCGATTTTCCCCCCCTTCATGAAGGGGCAAACGAGGTCGATAACCTTGATGCCGGTCTCGAAAACCTCGATACCCGAGGCCTGTTCTTCCAGGGTCGGCGCGGCCCGGTGGATGGGATAGCGCGGAGAATCTTCGACTTCAGGCTTATTGTCAATCGCTTGACCAAGGACGTTAAAGATGCGTCCCAGTGTCTTGGGACCAACGGGTACTGAAATGGCGTGCCCCATGTCTATAGCATCTACACCACGTTGTAGTCCATCGGTGGCACCCATGGCCACACAGCGTACCCAGTTATTGCCCAGGTGCTGTTCGACCTCAAGAATGAGGTCCTTGTCAGTACCGGAGGGTCGGGTGCGGACTTCATAATAAATTTCTGGTAATCTGTCTGGGGGAAATTCAACGTCTACGACGGCCCCCAGCACCTGCACGACTTTGCCCTTCGTGCCTATCTTTGTTGCCATATATTTCTCCTGTATTGGCTCGGTTGGTTACCTCGTGCACAGCGGGCGCCATATGAGGGCCCCTACAGTGCCTCTGCGCCGGCTACCACTTCAAGTATCTGCGTAGTGATGCTTGCCTGGCGTGCCTTGTTGTAAGCAAGCGTGAGGTCCTGAATGAGTTCATTTGCGCTATCGGTGGCGTTCTTCATCGCTACCATTTGAGCAGAGTAGAAACTCGCTATCGTCTCAAGAAGCGTTTGATAGACCAGCACATCCACGTAGCGTGGTAGTAAGGCCTCGAAGATGCTCCGCGCGTTTGGCTCATAAATGTATTCTATAGCCTTACGTTCGTTATTTTCCTCGGTAGGTGGCTGTACCGGCAACAGCTGGACCGCAGTAGGATGTTGCGTCACTGTGTTGACAAACCTGGCATAAACCATGTACACAACGTCAACTTCCCCTTTCAGGAAGGAGTCTACCGCCACCTGGGCAATAGCCCTGGCATCCTCGAGCGTGGGCCTATCACCATAATTCACGAATTCAGCGATAAGATGCTGTTGTGAACGTATAATGAAGTCCCGCCCTTTACGGCCCACCGCCACGTAATCGAGGCCGGCGTGTTCGCCCTGTTGTGTCAGTCTATTGAGTTGCTCCTGCGCCGTAGATACCGCCTTGCGGTTGATGTTGCTGGGAAGCGCGCCACAAAGGCCACGATCCGGTGTAATCAGGATAATGCCGATGTTGTGCACTGGCCGCTCTTTCAGCAGGGCAACGTCGTCGCCCAGATCATCACCTGACGCGTTAGCGAGACGCGAAACGAGGGCGCGGATCTGCTCGGAGTAGGGGCGTGCCTGGTGAACACGCTCCTGCGCTCGCCGCATCTTGCTGCTGGCCACCATTTGCATGGCTTTGGTAATCTGCGCCGTATTTTTGACCGAGCGTATGCGCCGCCGGACCTCTCTAGTTGATGCCATAGCAGTGTCTCCTAGTGTGGCGCGGCTGTCTTAATGAACTCTTCAATAGTAGCTTTCAGTTGTTTCAACAAGTCAGCGGACATCTTTTCTTTGCCCGTCACGGACTGGTCAATGATCGCCTGCCCAACCTCGGGGTGGTTCGCATCCATGTAACGATAGAACGCGACCTCCCATTCGGTGACCTTGTCGACCGGCGTACTGTCCAGGAACCCGTTAGTAGCGGCATAGATGATCATTACCTGTTTTTCGACAGGCACTGGCTGGTACTGTGGCTGCTTGAGGATTTCGGTCAAGCGTTGGCCGCGGTCGATACGTGCCTTGGTCGCCTTGTCAAGGTCCGAGGAAAACTGCGCGAATGCAGCTAGCTCGCGGAACTGTGCCAGGTCAAGACGCATCGATCCAGCCACCTGTTTCATTGCACGAGTTTGAGCGCTACTTCCTACGCGAGAGACCGAGAGGCCGACGTTAATGGCCGGGCGCAAGCCCGCGTTGAACAGGTCCGTCTCAAGGAATATCTGTCCATCAGTAATCGAGATCACGTTTGTAGGAATATACGCCGAAATGTCGTTGGCCTTTGTCTCGATGATTGGCAGGGCCGTCAGTGAACCCCCGCCGTAATCATCATTGAGACGCGCCGCGCGCTCCAACAGGCGGGAGTGCAAGTAGAACACGTCACCAGGGTAGGCCTCGCGTCCAGGAGGACGGCGAATAATCAGCGAGATGTTACGATACGCCTCGGCGTGCTTGGTCAGGTCATCGTAGATGATCAGCGCGTCACGTCCCGATTCCATAAATTCCTCGCCCATGGCACAACCCGCGTAGGGGGCCAGGTACTTCAAGGGAGCCGGATCAGATGCGCTGGCAGAAACGATAATGGTGTGATCCATCGCTCCATGCTGCTCTAAAACGTCGCGTGTTCGCGCAACTGTCGAGTTTTTCAGACCAATCGCGACGTAGATACAGATCAGGTTTTTACCCTTCTGATTGATGATCGTATCAATCGCGATGGCCGACTTACCCGTCTGGCGGTCGCCAATGATAAGCTCGCGCTGACCACGCCCGATGGGGATCATACTGTCAATGGCCTTGATACCTGTCTGTACAGGGGTGTTCACGCTTTGCCGGGTGATGACACCTGGGGCAACGCGCTCGACAGGGCGCGTCTTACCGGTAACAATAGGCCCGCGGTCGTCGATTGGTTCGCCCAGGGGGTCGACCACGCGACCGATCAGTGCATCGCCAACGGGGACCGAGATAACTCGGCCGGTGGTGCGCACTTCGTCGTCTTCTCTGATATGTGTATACTCACCCAGGATTGGGCAACTGACCGTCTCTTCTTCAAGGTTGAAGGCCAGGCCCATAATGCCTGTGCGAGGAAATTCTACCAACTCGAGATACTTCACATCTTGCAGTCCGTAGACGCGAGCGATACCGTCCTGCACCGCAATCACGGTGCCGACGCTTGCTGTCTCTATCTCGCCTCCACCGAAACCTGTAATGTTTTTCTCAATGATGGCACTGATTTCATCAGCCCAAGATGCCATTTTTATTATTCCTCCACTCTTGCTCGCTTTCAAACCTCATTGCTCTAACTACTATTGTATTTGTATACTACTCGGCTCAGTCGTACCTTCTTGCGTATTACCCGGCGTTACAAGGGTATCAGCAGCCTTTGAGCTCTGTTCACTTCCTATTTCAGACAGGAAATCGATGTTGCTGCTCGCTGTACTTGCCAACAACCGCTGCCGCAACGCGCTCAAGCGATAGCGGATACTACCGTCTATTATCCGGTCGCCAACGCGGGCAATTACTCCACCCAGAATTTCGGGCTGAACCTTCGTTTTTACGAGAATCGTCTTACCTGTTCTGCGTTCCAGTGCTCGCTTGATAAGGTTCATCTGTTTATCGTCAAGTTTCGTTGCCGTTGTAACTTCCGCTACTGCCTGGTTCTTATAATTCAGCACAAGTTGTTCGAGTTCGCTGCCAATGTTTGGCATCAGGTCGACCAGTTCACGTTGGACAACGAGCAGAGCGAGGTTGAGCGATGTAGGCAACACCTTATCCGCCAGCGTCTGGCGTATGGCTGTCTCTTTGCGCTGCGCGGGAATTTTAGGCTCGCGTAGGAGATATGCCAGTTTGCGGATCGCAAAGAGCCGGGTTATCTCTTTTACATCTTCGAGGGTACGGTCAAGCGTTTTCTCCTTGCGCGCGATCTCGAAGATGGCACCAGCGTAGCGACGCGCTATCGCTCCTTTAAGCATTACTGTTCCTTTGTTTGGCTAGTGCTAACAAACTCTTCCACCAGGCGGCGGTTGTCACTGCTATCGACCGATTTACTAATGACCTTACTTGCCGCATTGATTGAGAGGTTCACAACCAGGCGATTGAGTTCAGCACGTGCGTGCGCAGCCTCCTGTTGAATGCGTGCCACCTGCTGCTTGTTAATCTGCTCAGCTTGGGCGTGCGCTTCTTCTCGAATACGGTTTGCTTCCGCCTCGGCAGCCTTCGACGCTTGTGCGATCGTGTCCTGTGCCTGCCTGCGCGCCTCGAGCAGAACCTGTTCTGCGCGTGCTGTCGCATCAGCAAGATCACGCCTGGCCCGCTCCGCATTCTCAACACCCTCTCGAATAATAGCCTGTCGCTGGTTGAGCGTTGTAAGAATCGCGGGTAACGCCCATCTCCAAAGTATCAAGAAGACAATGCCGAAACTGACGAGCTGTGAGAGAAAGGCAATAGTGTTGACACCGAAGCCACCTAACAGGTCAGCAAGAATAATTGTCTGCACCACTTTGTACGCCTCCTTTCATAAGAGGTAGTAGCCTGGTACCCACAAGGGGGTATTCTGTTGGGAATACAGGAAAACACCACATTGAAATAAATTCACGAGAAAAATATGTAGCGGCAGCCCTTATGGCTGCCAGGCTATGACTCCCTTTTTGGCTGTTAAGGTACTACCTGGCGTTGAGCAAGAAGGCGATAACCAGAGCGTAAATAGCGATAGCTTCGGCGAAAGCCAGACCAATAAACATGTTGATACGGATCAGCGGCTCCGCTTCAGGGTTACGCCCGATGGCGTTGAATGCCGAACCCGCGGCGATACCGATACCGATTCCTGGGCCAATGGCTCCCAGACCAATTGCTAGCGCTACAGCTAGGGAATTAAATGTCGTGTCAGTCGCTGCCAATACAATGGGTAACGCTGATACAAGGGAACTGAAAAGCATGATGACAATCCTCCTTAAGGACAAGCCTATCGTTGTTCATTTGAATTTATGCAATCGCAGTAAGAAATAGCTGCGAGTAGCAATTACTGTTGATTTGCAGGAGAAGGGCATATCCCTCTCTCCCTTGATTACCGGGTTGCCGCCACATTCTGCGCCTCTTTTCGCTCAAATTCTTTCATCGCTTCTTGTTCACTCTCATCAGTATGCTCAGCCGTGGTGGCCATTTGCAGGTACACAAGCGTTAGGAGTGAGAAGACCAGGGCCTGTACGAAAGCGACAAACAGCTCGAGCGGGATGAAGGCAACGTCGGCTAAAAACGGCAAGATGAACGCAAACACTGCTAATACTGCAGCGCCGGCGAAGATATTGCCAAAGAGACGGAAGGCCAGGGAAAGGACACGAGACAATTCACTGATGATATCGATAATACCCACGAAGAACTCGATCAACCCCTGGAATGCTCCTCCGAAATCAAGCTTGCGCAATGACTTGAAAAATGTTCTCAAGTTGATGTATTTGCCCACGTGTGCCGCGGGTCCCAGGGTAATTAAACCAAGAATCTGGCAGGTTACTACCACGGTAATAGACATGGCGAAATCCAGGTTCAGATCACTGGTGGCCGGGCGAATCCAGGGTATCAGCATATTAGAAAGATCACCAAAGAGCAAGAATCCTAACACGGGTTGACTGGTTATATGGGCAGCTTGGATGGCAGCGGTATTAATTGTGCCGATAGTATCCACGCCGGGGATGACGTCCAGTAAATTGCAGGTAATGATGAAGAGAAAGAGCGTCCCTACCAGGGGGAAAAATGTTTGCCCTTTTTCTTTACCGGAAACTCCATCTACCAATCCTAACAGAAACTCTATGAGATACTCGGCGACGTTCTGTATACCAGAAGGGATAAGGGCACGTCGGCGAGTTGCAAAGAAGAAGAATACTACTAAGACGAGGATTGTTATCCAGGTACAAAATAGTGTGTTCGTTACCGGAAGCGGTCCAATATAAAAAATTATATTCGGCTGAATCCTTATTTCAATCAGTTTCCAGAGCCCCACTCGGCATCCTCCTATTCGCCGAGCTCTGCTAGATCTTGTTCGATGTGAGAGGCCCCCGTCTATTCTATTTCTTCAAGTAAGGTGATAATAAACGGTACGCTCCAAATACCCCTACGACTAGGCCAAGCAGTAGCCCGATATATAAATATACTTTTGTATTGGTAAGGCCATCAAGATAGGTCCCTCCAAGGTAACCTAGAACAAGGGGAATGGCTATGACCAGGCCCAACTGGCCTATCATGGCCAGCGATCCCCAAACAGAGGGTGGCTCGTTCTTTTTCATGCGCGAAATCCCATCTGTTATCTCTCATCTCGTACCAGTCGGATTATAGCACAGGGTAAAGAAAATGTGCAACAGAAGATGCAATTGGGTAGCGCATCCCTTGCTAAGGGTTGAGATAAGCCTCTCTTTTCTATAGCTCGTCCGGTATAGAGAAAAGCTACTGTCGAGGAGTTACCCGGTTGCATATAAACGTACGGTTACAGTAGGCGTAATGATTTTAGCAAGCAAATGATAGTGTGTATCTAGCCAGTTTTGAGCATGTTGTGCTCGTGCTACAGATAAGTCACTGGGCAAACGGCCAACGATGAAAAAGACATGGGGATGCTTTGCAGCAAAAGTTGATAGAGCATTGGGGGCAACTGCAGCTTCAGCATTGCCAAGGTGATTTGTAAGGTCATAGTTCACCCAGGGGAATGAGCCGGGGGAATCTGCTGTAAAGTGCGCGGCACTGGGATAGGTAGTGAGATAATACTCTATACTAACCTGGCAGCCATTGTTATTATCATAGCAGACCAGGCCATCGTTTGCCTGGTAGTGATGCTCCAGCCAGAACGTAGCTGTGTTCCAGTCTTCCTCCTGAGGACTCTCATAATTGATAGGAATATAGTGTACGGTGAACAAAAGTAATCCGATAGCCAACACTACCTGTAAGACACGCCAACGTATGACTACCAGGCCCAGTCCTACAAGAAGCATGAACGCTGGAACGATGGTGACAAGATATCTGCTTGAAAATAAGCGCGTCGGTCCCTGGGAAATGATGTAACTCAGTACAAGCGGTATGACTATCCAGCAGAGCAGTGCAATCCCTACTGGCAACAACTGTTGGAAACGAGACAGGCGGTTATCCTCTACATTATCAAGAAGAGCGACTTTTGTAAGCAATCGCTTCCCCCATAATTGATAGGAGATTATGACAACGAACAGGCCCAGTAGACAGAATGAGAGGAGCAGGAAGAGATATATTTTGCTATTTGAGCTTATAGTCATAAAGAGACGGTAGATATCTATAGGATGCGGTATGGGGAGCCATCCAGTTTTCCCGCCGTGACGACTTGCGTACAACAGGGGGAGTATCAGAACAAAGACACCTGCGAGCACTGCTATGAATGCTCGTAGTTGATGGCGTGCATTTGTACGCCACTCCCCTGGTAGAAATATCAGAGCGACATAAGCAGCGATTTGCGCAGCGAGTATCAGCGAACTGAACAGCTGAGAGTAGATTGCTAGCGCAGTGACAAGCCCATAACAGAGCCACCAGCGTTTCCGATGAGACGACACCGTAAGTGCTGCAAAAAGGGCATACCAGGCCATACAAATAAGGAATAATTGCAACGCATACGATCGTGCTTCCTGTGCATAGACAAGTTGCAGGTTATTGAGCATGTAGAGGCCTGCTGCAACAACGCCAGCGATGAAACCCAGAAAACGCCTACTCAGTAGGAAGATTACTATTGAACTCAGAGCGGCAAAAACCGCGGAGGGGAAGCGCACAACAAACTCTGTGGGGTTCAAACCTGGAAGGGCAGTAAAGCTTAACCAGAAATGTAGGAATATATAATATAGGGCCATATTTGGCTGGGTGGCAAAGATGATTTGCCACAGAACTGGTAAGGATTGACGCGCGCGTTCAACCGAAAGTATTTCATCGAACCACAGGCTTTGTTCGCTGAGTTGGTAAAGATTACATGCTAAAGCGATAGCACCGATGAGAATACAAACTATCCAGTAATGGGTAGAGGTGATATGAATTGTTGCTGTACCGACAGCCCTAAGTCGAGAACGCGGAGTTATATTCTCTTTATTTTTGGAGCTCACATTCCGTTCATCTTCAACGTCTTGTTCTTTCTGCCTAATCTGCGTCATCTCAATCTCCTCATAGGCTTCACACTATCGCGATTGCTGTGTCCGTTACGTACATGTATATTAAACGCGTGGTTACAGTTAGGTGTAACTTTTTGAGCAAGCAAGTGGTAGTTTGTATCTAGCCAGTTTTAGAAATTTGGGCATAAATGTATACGCTGCGGTGTTATCTATGATAGAATAAGGCAAATACAATGCAGATTGTAAGGTAGAGGGGTATCTTGACGTCGGGGTGCCACGAAGAGACAATCATGCTCGTAGCTAATAACCAACTAGAAATTAATTCTCGCGGGAGTTGTCGTAATGAAAAAAGGAATCCATCCAAATTATATCGAAGCCACGGTCATTTGTGCATGTGGCAACAGTTTCCAGACATTGAGCATCAAACCTGTCCTGAAGATAGATGTCTGCTCAAAATGCCATCCATTCTTCAGTGGACAGCAGCGTATTCTTGATACCGCTGGTCGAGTAGAGCGTTTCCGCAAACGCTTCAATTTGCAGGAAGAATAATTGGTAAACCAGGGCAGGGGCTATACGCGGGCATCGAAGGCCGATGCGTGTATAGTCCCTGCCCTGGCCCACTATTATAACTATAACACTATTATATTGCGCATGAGGTGAGTGGCTTGGAGAAAACATCCCAACGAACGATACTTTTCCTCATTGCTGACACCGGGGCCGGTCATCGTAGTGCAGCAAACGCAATTCGCAACGCCATCATCCTGATCTCCCAAGAGGAACAGGAAGAGTGGCATGCACGTCAGCAACAGTTTACTGAATCCAGCACATATGCTGGTGAGCAGCCCAGGACTGAACTGTCGTTGGCGCCTCCTACCTATCGCATCGAGATAGTCGATGTCTTTGAGGAGTATAGCCGTTTTCCTTTGCGTGAAGCGGTCAAGCTCTACGGACCAACTATACGCTACAACCCCAAGATGTATGGGCGTTTCTTTCACTTGAGCAATGAAGAACGCAGTGTCACAGCAGCGCAAACTGTCGCTTCACCTCTCATTCTTAACGGGCTGATGCGGCTGATCACCAGCGTTCAACCCGATGTTATCGTCTCCGTCCATCCGCTGCTCAATCACATTACCATCAAAGCCTTACAAAAATTACATATGCACATACCGTTCCTCACCGTAGTGACCGATCTGGTCAGCCTGCATTATTCCTGGTTTGCTCCAGGAGCGGATGCCTACATCGTGCCAACGGAACAGGCCAAAGCATTGTTTTTGTCGCGCGGCTTTGATCCTAATCGCGTGCACATGCTTGGGATGCCCATTGATCCCAAATTCACGCGACCTTCAGAGAGCAAAGAGGAACTGCAGCGCAAGTTTGGCCTGGTGCCGGGATTACCAGTTGTGTTATTGGTGGGCGGCGGTGATGGCGCGGGAGGCTTATATGATGCCGCGCGCTCTATCTCACGCGCCCGTTTGCCCGTACAGTTGCTGATTATCACTGGCCGTAACAGGCGGCTCTACGCGCATCTCCAACGTACCAGGACAAGTTTTCATGTGCCGGTGAAGGTTTTTGGTTTTGTGCAGAATATGCCGGAGATGATGCGGGCCTCCGACGTAATTATTACCAAAGCAGGGCCGGGGACCATCAATGAGGCGCTGGCATGTGATCTGCCCATCATTCTGAGCGGCTATGTACCAGGCCAGGAAGAGGGAAACGTAGATTTTGTGCTGAAAAACGACGTGGGCATCCTGGCATACGACTCCATCGAACTGGTCGACGGGCTGCGCCGTCTCATAAAGCCGGGTTCGGCAACCATGCGCAGGCAGCTAGAGAACGCGAAACGCCTGAGTCGGCCCCATGCATCATTCGCTATAGCCAACTGTATCCTGGGCTTCTTGCCTCCCGCTGACCAGCCAGGCCTCCGGCAGACAATCCGCTTGAGCAATCGTCGCCCCATCATGTCCCGCACCTTGCGTTCTTCGGAAGCGCGACTGCGTGCTCTCCGTAGGCGCTTGCCGCGCATGTCCCGCATATCATTTTTGAAAAGTCCCGTTGTCAGCCGCCTGTCGCGAATGCGCGCGTCCGGCTTCCCCCGTCGCTTTATTCAATTGACAGCCAGGGATCAGGATCAAACGCGATAAATAGAATATATAGCATATGCCGAATTTATTGAAAGAAGGAGAGATAGATCGTGGCAAAGTTTTACTATGGTGGACAGGCCGTAATGGAAGGCGTAATGATGCGTGGGCGCACATCTGCCGCCGTAGCGATTCGGAAGCCAGATCAGAGCATCTACCTCTATGAAGAAGCATTGAATCCTCGCCTGTACCAGAACCGCTTGTTTCACCTCCCATTCGTGCGCGGTCTGCTCCTGCTGTGGGAAATGCTCGTTCTGGGTACACGCCTGATGACCATGTCCGCCAATATCGCTTCGGGCGCAGTCAACCCGGATGTTCATCCTACCGCTCCTGCTTCTAACAGTGCACAAACAGGAACAAATGGCCACCAACCCATGGGTGAAGCGCCTGCTTCTCTGCCCGCTGACATGGCGCCGCCGCAGATTGGCGGGGTGACATTGGTGGTTACGTTGCTGATCTCGCTTGGTTTTGCCATTCTTGTCTTCTTCCTGGCGCCGCTCTTCATCGCCAACTTATTCCCGAGCCATATAGGTGCTGGCTGGCTGAACCTGGTGATCGAGGGCGTGGTACGTTTATTATTACTCCTTGGCTATCTCTACTTGATTGGCCGCATTCCAGATATTCAGCGCGTCTTCGGCTACCATGGCGCTGAACACAAAGCCATCAATGCGATGGAGCAGGGAGACCCCCTCGATATCCCGCATGTGCGCCTCGCCTCACGCGTGCATACCCGTTGTGGTACTGGCTTCCTGCTCATGGTCATGGTCGTCTCTATCTTTGTTTTTGCGTTTATTGTGACGCCCTCGCTGCCGCTCAAAATTCTCTCAAGAATTGTTCTGGTGCCTGTCGTGGCGGGCATCTCCTATGAGTTGATGCGTTTAGGCGCTGCCAATTATCGATTTCGTATAGTCAAATGGCTCCTTGCTCCAGGGCTAGCCTTGCAGAGTTTGACGACTCGTGAGCCCGATGATAGTATGATTCAGTGTGCAATAGCCTCTTTAAAGCGGGTGACGCAGAGAGATGGGCTGGTTGTGCCAGGTGGTGAAGAGAACGTAAGTAACCGCGAAGGAGCGCTACTGGAACTGACACCCAAACTGCCACCTCTACCTGAGAGACTGAAGTAGGGGCGACCCTTGGGTCGCCCTGAGAGCGAGCGATCGCCCTGGGGATATCCCGTCCCTACTATGATGTCCCTGCTATGCTATATGGAAAAGAGAGAAGGATATTCCCAATATGTCGTCTGACCCAACAATTACTCCTCCGCCTGTTGATGCTCCAAAAGATGTCCCGACGTTAGAACTGCCACCACACGTGAAATTCTCTGGTCGACGCTGGTTTTTTACCGGGTTAGGGCGCCTATCGTACCGCGCCTGGACGCGTATTGCTGCGCGCCTCTTTCCTGAGGACTCAAAATCGGAGCGGCTGGCCCAGGCTTTGCATATTCCTTTGCCTGATAAGCTCAACATGAGCTGGGTAACTGAGCACCTGGCGGTCGGCGGGCGCGTGCACCTGGCGGATATCCCGGCCCTGGCGCGAACAGGGGTTGCGTATGTCGTCGATACGCGTTCTGAGTATTGTGACGACGCCGAGGCGATGGCGCAGGAACAGATCGAACTGCTGCATCTACCCACTCCCGATACCTATCCGTTAACCCTGGAACAACTGTGGCAGGGCGCATCCTGGGTCCATGAGAGGATTGAAAAGGGGGGACATTGCCTCGTCCATTGTGAACATGGTGTCGGACGTAGCGTCCTGCTGACCTGTGCTGTGCTGGTCTACAGCGGGATGCACGCTCAGGATGCTCTGCAATTGGTGCGGGAGAAGCGCTGGCAGGCATCTCCCAATCACAGGCAGGTAGTGCGGCTGAGAGAATTTGAGGCGGTCTGCGCGGCACGGCGCAAGGCGTAACGCTCTATGGCCTGTGCTGCTCCATCATCCCTGTTACTGGCTGTCACTGCGTTGGCAGCGGACTTCACACTCTCAGGCGCCTGGCCCATAGCCACCCCCCAGCCGGCAGTTTTCAGCATCTCGATATCGTTATTATTATCGCCAAGAGCCATGATCTCCTGCAACGGGATGCCTGAAGACTCTGCCAGGGTCGTCACCGCGCTAGCCTTGGAGCAACCTTTATCCATGACAACAAGTTCGGCGCTGTTATAACTACCGCGATGGATGGTGGTCCAGGTACAGTTCAACTGAGAGATCTCAGGTAGCGCGTCCTGAATCGCCTCTTCAGCTGTGAAGGCGACGACACGCAAGGGATCGGGATGGCCCGCGCAAAGGGCATCATAGGGCATGCGGCGCATACGCTCGGGATAGGCTGTAAAGTAGGCATCAATCCAGAGATTATCAAGTTCAGCCGGACCTGTCCAAATTTCTTCCGCCAAACTTTCATTGGGATGAACCACCGGCTGAATGCCGTGACGCACCAGGATATTGACTGCCTCCTGAGCAATAGCTGCCTGCAGGGGGCGGCTGGAGAGAATGGTTGCCTGAGGGTGCTGTACAATCAATGCTCCATCATAAAGAATGATCGGCCCTGCCAGGCCCAAATCGTTGACGACCTGGGCGGTATTACAATAGCGCCGGGCAGTTGCCAGCATCACCACGATGCCTGCCTGTTGGGCAGCCTGGACGGTAGACCGCGTATAGGGTGTGATCACGCCCTCAGGATTCAGAAGCGTGCCATCGATATCTATTACCAGTAATGAAATGTGTGCTGTTGTTTCCATATATCGTTCACATTTATGTATTTTTAGTCCCTATTGCAGGGATATTTATTAGTTAGAATGACGATGCGACGGGCACACTGTGTCCCGTCGCATCTTTCTCCAGCGTGAGGCTCTTTCTATTATAAGCCATCATCCTTGCACTGACAAGGGCCTGCACTACCCAAAAATTCTACCCTTCGGTAAATACCCCCTTGCGAAAGCGTTGAGTTTTATCTGGACAATCTTTCTCTACTTCTGCTACAATCCACCTATGAGTATGCAAACAGAGCGACCGAAAAGCGCCCGCGCGAAACGCCTGCCTCCCGGCCCGATAAACGATGTTGTACGACCGAGCAAACAGTGGCCGGAAACTGTGCATGGCTTTCCACTATTACCCGATGAGCAGCCGGTCAGTACCGTGCGCGATAGCCTCTATGATTTGATTCCTATTGGCCTCCGTGAAGAAAAACTGATCGGTACGGCCGCTTTTCTGCGCCTGCAAAAGGTGAAGCAGCTCGGCTTTGTCTATCGCATCTGGCCAGGAGCCACGCATACGCGCTACGAACATAGCCTCGGCTGCTACCATCTCGCAGTCAGAGCCTTACGCGCCTTGCTGCAGCGAGGAGAAGACGGCGGCCTGGTTGGAATCTCCATCAGCAGCGTACAGACCCTTGTAGTGGCGGCCTTGCTGCACGATATCGGCCATTACCCTTTTTCTCATACCATCGAAGAGCTAGGCTATCCCATCGTGATCCACGAAAAGGTAGGGCGTTCTATCATCGAAAACGGCGAGATCGCCGCGATTCTTGAGCAGGATTATCACCTCTCACCTGAACGAGTGGCGGATTTTATCGATCCTCCCAAGTCGAAACCTCTGCCACCAGACGATGAATTGCTTGGCCACCTCTTGAGCGGGGCGCTCGATGTAGACAAGCTCGATTATTTGCCGCGCGATGCTCGCGCCTGCAATGTCCCCTACGGCGGTGTCGACGTAGAGCGGCTGCTGGGATCGCTCCGTATCCATCCCAACGTCAATGGGCAGCGCCGCATCGTCGTGACTCATAAGGGTATCAGCCCTCTGCACTCGTTGCTCCATGCCCGGCAAGAGATGTTCGATAACATCTACTGGCATCACACCAGCCGCGCTTTCCAGGTAATGTTGATGCGCGCGGTGCAGGAGGCGCTGTTATCAGGCGCATTACAGGCCGCGCAACTGGTAGGGCTGGATGATGCATCTCTGCTCCTGCTGCTGGCCTCAGAACGTATGCCCGCGAGTTCTCGCGCCCTGGCCGCGGATTTAGAGCTAAGGAAGCCTTACAAGGGAGTGGTGGAGATCAGTCGCATGGCGGGTCGCCTCTTCAACCGCCTGGATGCTCTTTTTTGGAACGCCAACCGCCGCCGGCACGTCGAGCAGTCGCTTGCCGCTGAGTTGGCCCGTGTGCTTGAAATGGAGATCGCGGACTATGAAGTGCTCTTCGACATACCCAGACCGGAGAAGTGGGAAATGGGTGTGTGGGTTACCTTTGGCGCGCATCCTCCCATTGGAATGAACGAATTGGTCACATGGGTACAGGCGACTGGGCTACAACCCGATGACCTTGCCCGCTATGAACAGCATCAGCGCAGAATACGGGTGGTGGTTCTCGAACGCCTGCGCGCACCTCTCCAGGCGCGTATTGATGATTTGCTGCTCCCCATGTTGGAAACCCTGGTGGAGATGGAGTGAGGGCTTACTTGTGGCGCTTCTCTTTGCGTTGATACATTAAGCGCACTGCTTTCTCATGGATGCGGCGCGCGGGCGCGAACTCTTGGTTGTAGTGCAGTGCCCGTTCAGCCGCCTGGGCGGAATCGCGATAGCGCCCCAGCCTGTACATATTATCCGCCTTGATCGTCCAGATGCGCTCGTCGTCGGGTACCAGTTCCAGGAAGCGATCAATTGCCTCGCTTGCCTCCTCAAATCGACCGAGAGCGCGTAAGGCGCGCATATGGCTGTCCCAGGCGAAGAGGCTGGTGGGAGTGAGCTGTACTAGTTTGCTGGTAAGCGGCGGAATATCGCTATACTCTTCGAGGGCGCGCAATGCCTGTACCATTAAAGAAAGGCAGAATGTGTCATCTGGCGCAATCTCGAGAGCATGCCGCATAAGCTCAGCAAGTTCGTGCATCCGCCCAAAGCGGCGCAGGATGTCGCCTTTTATCTGCAGAGCAAAAAGGAAATTGGGATCGCAACTCAAGCTCTGATTCATCGCCGTAAGCGCTCCGCCAAGGTTGTTCAGGTTATAGAGCGCCATACCCTTATTGGCCCATGCACGTGGATCTTTGGGGTCGAGTTCGATGGCGCGAGTTGCGCTGCGCAAACCATCCGGGAAGCGCTCCTGTATTATTTGTTGCCCGCTGCGATTGATCCATGCCAGTGCTAAGTTGGTATCGAGTAGCAATGCCTGGTCATTAGCGATAGTCGCCTCGGACATGCGATCCAGCTTTTGTAAAGCGCGAGCCTTCAGGGCAAGCGCCTCTGCCGAACTGGGGTCCAGTTCGCATATCTTCTGGGCAGTTTCCAGCATCTCCTGGAAGTGTTCCTGCTTATCCTGCGCCCTGGCCAGTTCAAGCAACTTTTCTACGTCTTCTCCGAGCATAATCCCTGCGTCCTCTGTGTCCAATCGCCGTGACCTCCTATCCTCTAACTAGAGGTCTATTATCTCACTATTGGGTACGATGGGCAAGGCCTAATTAAGCGAGGTCCCATGGTTTTTCGATGTACCCCTCTTACTTGTTTTACCTCTTCTTCCTTTCGTCGCCAGCCCTCACATTTTTCTGGCGCCGTCGCAGGCAGCGCACAAGCAAGAGAGGCAAAAGTGCTTGCCTCAAAGCCACTCGTCCATTGAGGCTGAATAAACCCCATGAGAACCACCAGCCAAGTCGGGCGTACCCCAGGAGCGCTTATCATGGACATATTTACGCCTCAGTGTACTAGAGCATTCAGCAACCCAGGGCAGGAGAGAGAAAATCGTGACCTTTTTGTCAGAGTGAATACGAAGGGTTGACAACACCTCTGATTATCTAGTATAGTAAATTTATAGTTATGTAAGTTGATCTAATAAGTCAACAAATTTGTACGATGACAGAACTATCAACATGGGCAAAGGTTTGGAGCGAGTCATGAGAGAGTTCTCTCATCCGCTGGCCCTAAAGGAGTGATACAGCGGGTTGTTCTGTATGATGAGTCACCGTAGCCTCAAAGCCAGGACACTGCTCAGGCTGTGCAAGCAGGCGCCTGGTCGTATCCTCACGCAAGAACTATACAGGCATTGACGCCGGCAGTATGGATCCCAAACAAGCCTTGTGTGGGTGCGATGTGCAACATCGCGCCGTGTGCCGTGTATAGTAGGGTTGACCCTGGCGGTCAACCTGGCTTCGTTACGCGGTCAACCTGGCAGCGTTGCAGGGATGGCTTTCAAGTTCCTCCACGATGAAGTGAAACAGCGATTTCAATTATGCTGAGATCCAAACTCTAAGCGATCTGTTGCAAACATGGGTAGATTACCCATGAGAGTATTTCTTTAGGAGGGAATGTAGTCATGCCCAATAACGAAGAGTCTACGAACACCTTACTGAACCTGGGGCCGGGCGAAGGAAGCAAGGTTGAGCATATCAAAGCCGAGAGCCACCACCTGCGCGGGCAGATAGCCCAGGAGTTGGCGCAAGAGAGCACTCACTTATCCGACGCTCAGGTGCAACTCATCAAGTTCCACGGTATTTACCAGCAGGAGAACCGCGACGCCCGCCATACACGGGCAACTGGTGAGGAGAAAGCTTACCAGTTTATGATCCGTACACGCATTCCGGGCGGTGAAGTGACTGCGGAGCAGTATCTTACCCACGATGACCTGGCAGGTCGATATGCGAACGGGACGTTACGTATCACCACGCGCCAGGGTTTCCAGTTACATGGTGTTCTCAAGGGTGGTCTGTACCCAGCAATCCACACGATCAATGAAGCCCTCCTCTCTACCTTGGCCGCGTGCGGTGATGTGAACCGGAACGTGATGGCCTGCCCTGTACCCTTTGCTGGTCATGTACATGCGCAGGTTGAGGAAACTGCTCACCGTATTGCTATGCATCTTGCCCCTCGCAGCCATGCTTACCACGAAATCTGGGTTGATGGCGAACAGGTAAAGATCGACAAGTATCCTGGAGGAACAGGAGACCCCAATGTATCGAGGGGCGAGCGAAGCGCAGTAGACCCCGATGTATCGAGGGGCGAGCGAAGCGAGGAAACCGAGCCGATTTATGGTCCTACCTATCTACCACGCAAGTTCAAGATCGGCGTGGCGGCTCCAGGTGACAACTGTATCGATGTCTACACGCAAGATATTGGCCTCGTTGCTTCCCTTGGGCGCGATAAATCGGGCCCCTACAAGGGTGAATACCTTGAGGGCTTCACCATACTGGTTGGTGGCGGCCAGGGGATGACGCACGGCAAAGCAGAGACGTTCCCCCGCCTCGGTACGCCTCTCTGCTTTGCCACACCTGATGAGGTTCTGGCGGTCGTGGAGACAATTGTCACAGTCCAGCGTGATTATGGAGATCGCCAGAATCGCAAGCATGCGCGTATGAAATATGTCGTAGAGGAACGTGGTATCGTGTGGTTCCGTGCCGAAGTAGAGCGCAGGCTAGGTTATAGCCTCCAGGATCCTCGTTCAATTAGCTGGCATAGTGCGGATGATCACCTGGGTTGGCATCCTCAAGGAGATGGCCGCTGGTTTCTGGGCCTCTACATTGAGAACGGGCGTGTGAAAGACGATGAGACACTACGTTTGCGTTCGGGTCTGCGTCACGCTATCGAACAGTTTCGCCCTGGCATTCGCCTGACTCCCCAGCAGAACATTCTCTTTACTGATCTGAGCGAAGAACAGCGCGGCCCATTGACAACCTTGCTTACCGGCTATGGCATACCTACCGATCCAGCCGCTATAGGTACACGTCGCTTTGCCATGGCCTGTCCAGCACTCCCCACCTGTGGACTGGCACTGGCTGAGGCTGAGCGTGTACTTCCGGCGGTGATTCGACAAATAGAGGCCGACCTTTGTGCCCTTGGCCTGGTAAATGAGCCAATCAGCGTACGGATGACGGGCTGTCCGAATGGCTGTGCAAGACCTTACATGGGCGACATTGGTTTCGTTGGCCGGACCAAGGATGTCTACAACGTCTATATTGGTGGTGACCTACTCAACACGCGCCTGAACACACTCTACGCCGCCTCCGTCCATACGAAAGATTTAGCGGCAACCGTGCGTCCTTTGTTGGCTCTCTGGAAAGAAGAGCGGCTGCCCGTAGAGCACTTTGGCGATTTCTGCTCCCGTGTCGGCCTCGAATATCTCCGCGCCCAGGTAGTGGTACATGTCTAACATGAGCAACAGGAGACCCCGATTTATCGAGGGGCGAGCGAAGCGAGGAGAAAGCACTATGCCAAAGTATTATCCTATCATGCTTGATGTACGTGACCGGCTGGCTATCGTCATTGGAGGAGACCAGGTGGCCGCTGAGAAAGCTGCCGCGCTCGCTGCAAGTGGCGCTCGCGTGTCCGTGTTGAGTCCAACGTTTTGTGACGAACTGTTGTGGATGGCCGAACACAAGCAAGTCACGCTGCGCCAGAAAGCGTACGAACGCGGTGATTTAGCTGGAGCTTTTGTGGTGATTGCCGCAACCAATAACTCCCAGCTTATTGAGGCTATCTGGGCCGAAACGCAGGAACGCGGGCAATCAGTTCCCACAGTTCCCTTAGTCAACATCGTGGACGTACCAGCGCGTTGTTCATTCATTCTACCTTCCATCCTCCGGCGTGACCAACTGACCATTGCCGTCTCAACTGAAGGAGCCAGCCCCGGCCTTGCCAAGCGCATTCGCCAGGGCCTGGAGGAATACTTTCCCCGCGCCTATGGTCCATACCTGCGCTTAGCAGCCCTGGCCCGCTTCTATCTTCGCAATGCAGGTGTCTCCTACGAGCGGCGCGACGATTTCTTCAACGACTTCTTTGTATCGGATGTGCTGGAACATCTTGTCAGAGGAAATATAGAGCGAGCGGTGGTAACCACTGCGTCATTACTGCACCACTATGGTATCGATGTTGCGCTGAGTGACCTTAAGGCTGTCCTGGAAACAGGAGACCCCAATGTATCGAGAGGCGAGCGAAGCACAGGAGACCCCGATTTATCGAGGGGCGAGCGAAGCGAGGAACGTGTCAACTATGGAGCATAAGCCATCTGCATCCGGCAAAGTCTACCTGGTCGGTGCGGGCCCCGGTGACCCGGAGTTGATCACCCTTAAGGGTCTCCGCTGCCTTCGTATTGCTGATGTCGTGGTCTATGATCGCCTGGTCAATCTCTCCCTGCTTGACGAAGCACCATCCGGGGCCGTGCGGGTGTTTGTCGGTAAAAAAACAGGCTGCCACTCCGTCAAACAAGAGGAGATTCATGTTCTCCTCATTCATTATGCGCGACAGGGTCGTCTCGTCGTTCGCCTGAAGGGCGGCGATCCCTTTGTCTTTGGCCGTGGTGGCGAAGAAGCTCTGGCTCTTGCCCAGGCTGACATTCCATTTGAGGTTGTACCCGGTGTGAGTTCAGCTATCGCCGTTCCCTCCTATGCTGGCATTCCCGTTACCCATCGCAATTATGCATCCTCGGTCACCATCGTAACGGGCCATGGCTGCGCCTATGGACGTCATCCGGCTGACGTGAACTGGGAAGCGCTGGCAAAGGTGGGTAGTTGGGGGGGAACGCTGGTCATTTTGATGGGAGTGGATACACTTCCACACGTCACCCGGCAATTACTCGACGGCGGACTTCCTGCTGACACACCGGCAGCCGTAATCCAACAGGGTACCATCCCGCAACAGCGCGTAGTGACAGACACACTGGTAAATATCGCCGAATGTGCCAGGAGAGCGAACATCACGTCACCAGCCATCACAGTAATCGGCGCGGTTGTCGCTCTCAGAGACTCTCTCAACTGGTTCGAGACACAGGAGACCGGTGAACCGGGTGAATACGAGGAGAGGGTACCAACCGATACGTGCTGGATAAATCCGCACTCTACTGTAGAGAGTCGATTATGGTCATTAGCAAAATAATTGGGACATCTGTAGGGGCCGATTTATCGTGCCCACCGCCGATTTATCGGCCCTCGATGCATGTCTCGCTATCCGGATTATTTTGTGAAATCTCATTATCGAACTCGTATCGAGCAGAAAGGTTTCAAGTGTAGTTTAACGTATTGAAATACAGACTGCAACGACGCTAGCGCATCTAGCTTCGCTCAGCAGTCTGAAAGGAATGTGATGAGATTATTGCTCAGTTGTATTTCAACGAAACATTCAACTCTCAAAAAGCACTGGTCCGAATCAGCCCAGGCAGTACAGCAAACGCAATGCCCCCTGACGATCCTGGGGAGTTATGAGAAGCCGAAAGAAGACGCCGGGGGATTGCTGTGTTTACTTGAAGATTTTGGCTGTTCACAACTTGAAAGCCATCCCCAGGCAAGCCTGAGTCCTCCGATACATCGGGGACCTACAGTAGACCCCGATGTATCGAGGGGCGAGCGAAGCATAGTAGACCCCGATGTATCGAGGGGCGAGCGAAGCGAGGGATGCAAGGTTGTAAAAAACCTCGATCTCAAAATGGCAGCTGGAATGGTAGATACCGACAAAGGGGTGTTCATCACTTCCTTTGGGAGCATCCACGAGGTCGATGCTGACCTGAAAACCATCAAACGAGATGTCGTCAGTTCACCTCTTTTTAACGCACTTCACTCCATTTCCCGCACGCAACGTGGCTATCTTGTGGCAAGCACGGGACTGGACCTCATTTTGGAATTCAAGCGGGATGGGGAAGTACTCTGGAGCTGGTGGGCCACCGATCATGGTTTTGAGGAAACACCCACTGGCCGTCGTCGAGTACTTGATAAATCCGCAGATCACCGCGCGGTACAATACGGAACGTTGGGCCAGACAACGCATGTCAATTCAGCCGCAGAACTACCCGATGGGCGGGTCCTGGCTTCACTCTTTCACCAGGGGTCGGTCATCGTCATCGATCGCGAAACTGGCAAGTGGCAACCTGTGCTGGAAGGCTTAGATCATCCTCATGCGGTTCGCATTCTGGACAGAACCCACTTTACCGTCGCAGATACCGTTCATGGGAGAGCGTTGCTTGTGCGTATCAACGGAACTGGAGAACGAGGACAGGTTGAAGAAGAAATAGACGCGGGAACCAGTTGGCTGCAAGACTGCCGGTACGATGATGAGCATGAGTCCTGGATATTGGTCGATGGCAAGAATTCGCGCCTGGTCTTGCGCCGTGGACGCTCCGGTGATAAAGCAATTGCCCAGCTCGACCTGGATCCAGAGTGGCGTCTCTACGAAGCACATCTACTCTGAATACTTCCTTATTGCAGGGATGGCTTTCAATTGGTCGCCCGTTGCACCGAGGTCGCCCGCTGCAACGTCCATAGTAGGGGCGACCCTTGTGGTCGCCCAGTGCATCGTGGTCGCCCGGCGCAACTGGTCGCCCAGTCTTACAAGGAGAATACCGTATATGGCAAATAGAGGTTTTACGATCTGGTTTACAGGGCTTTCTGGCTCAGGGAAAAGCACTCTTTCAGAGATCATTGAGCAGCGTTTAAAAGAGCGTGGGTGCAATGTGGAGATTCTAGACGGAGATATTGTCCGTACGCATTTAAGCAAGGGGCTTGGCTTTAGCCGCGAGGACCGGGATACCAACATCAAGCGCATTGCATTTGTAGCCAGCCTGCTCACACGTAATGGCGTTGTGTGCATCTCTGCTGCCATTGCTCCTTACCGCGAGGCACGTGAATGGGCGCGCAGGGAGGTAGGGGATTTTGTCGAGGTGTACGTCAAGTGCCCCATCGAGGTTTGTCGCCAGCGCGACGTCAAGGGCCTCTACAAGCTCGTTGACGAGGGAAAGATCAAGAATTTCACCGGCGTCGATGATCCCTATGAGGAGCCAGATCATCCCGATGTACTGGTTGAGTCCGACAAAGAGACGCCCAATGAGAGTGTAACCCGCATTTTTACTAAACTTATAGAACTGGGATATCTTGAACCTGAGTTCCTATATAAGGATGAGCGAGCTCAGGTCACTGCGAACCGGCCTTGATAAGGTAAACCAGTACTGTGGAGAGAGAAACGAGAAGAGAAGACATGACGGATGGTTTGATTGCTCCTCACGGAGGAGAGCTTATTTTGAATATAGTAGGCGAAGCGGAACGTGCAGAATGGCAGGTCCGCGCTAAAAGTCTGCCGCGGGTGGTGGTGGGTTCCCGGCAGCTGGCTGACCTGGAAATGCTGGCTATTGGGACCTATAGCCCTTTGACTGGTTTTATGACACAATCTGATTATGTAAGTGTTGTTCAGGATATGCATCTGAGCAATGGTCTTCCATGGTCGCTACCAATTACTCTTTCAGTGACGTCGGAACAAGCCTCCACTCTAAGAGAAGGCTCACAGATTGCCCTCGTTGATGCCGAGGGGGCGTTGCAAGCGGTCATGTTGCTGCTAGAAAAGTACCGCTACGATAAACGGCTTGAGGCGAGCAAGGTCTACCGCACGCTGGATGATGGGCATCCAGGTGTGAAGGTGGTGTATCAACAGGGCGATGTGCTCCTGGGTGGACCAGTACGGGTGGTCGCATTGCAGGATCAGACCTTTGCCCAGTACCGCTATACGCCAACGCAGTCGCGCACGCTCTTTGCAGAGCGTGGCTGGAAACGTATCGTGGCCTTCCAGACACGAAACCCGGTGCACCGGGCACATGAATATATTCAAAAGTGTGCATTAGAGACGGTGGATGGTCTCTATCTCCATCCGTTGGTGGGCGATACCAAGGGCGATGACATACCAGCTGACGTGCGTATGCGTTGCTATGAAGTCCTGTTGGAGAACTATTATCCAGCTGATCGCGTGGTCCTCGGGGTTCTCCCTGCCGCAATGCGCTATGCCGGACCACGCGAGGCCATTTTCCACGCCCTGATGCGGAAGAACTATGGCTGTTCGCACATCATCGTAGGACGTGACCATGCTGGCGTCGGCAACTATTATGGTACCTACGACGCACATTACATCTTTGCAGAGTTTGACCCCGTCCAACTTGGCATTACACCCATGTTTTTTGACCATACCTTCTTCTGTCGTGCCTGTGATGCAATGGCATCGTCAAAAACCTGCCCACATGGGAGTGGGCAGCATGTGACGCTTAGCGGAACGAAAGTGCGTCACATGCTCCAGGCAGGCGAGATCCCACCTCGTGAGTTCTCACGGCCAGAAGTGGCGCACGTGCTGATCGAGGCCATGCGTCAACCGGCGTCGTGAACTGCGTAGAGGGAAGTTGTCATGTATCTCTCATACACGAAAGGAGTTTTTTGATGAGAACCACAAACACACATCTCTGGCGTATCATCTCACTTTTTATGCTCTTAGCTTTCACACTCGTAGGGTGCGGTGCTCAAAGTTCTAATAACAACCCAACCGGCCCGTTTACTCTGCGCCTGGGCTACTTTCCGAACCTGACGCACGCTGTAGCATTAGTTGGGGTAGCACGTGGCACATTTAAGGATGCCCTTGGTCCAAACGTTCACCTGGAGACGAAGACCTTCAATGCGGGTCCGGCACTCATAGAGGCACTTTTTGCCAATGATATTGATATCGGCTACATTGGTCCGAACCCGGCGATCAACGGCTACATCAAAAGTAACGGAGCGGCACTCCGCATTATTGCTGGTGCTTCAAGTGGCGGTGCCCTGTTCGTCGTGCGTCCGGATGCGCATATTCACAGTCCCACGGACCTGGCAAACAAGAAGATTGCGACACCCCAGGTCGGAGGTACCCAGGATGTAGCATTACGGTACTACCTCAAACAGCATGGTCTCCAAACGGCTGACAAAGGGGGAACCGTACAGATTATTCCAACCGATAACCCCAACATCCTGTCATTGTTCCAGCAAGGGAAAATCGATGGAGCCTGGGTACCTGAGCCATGGGCGACGCGCCTCGTCATCGAGGGCAATGGAACGGTCTTTCTCGATGAACGTTCGCTCTGGCCCAACGGGGAGTTTGTCACGACGAACGTAGTTGTACGTACAGCTTTCTTACAAGAGCATCCAGACCTGGTGGAAAAGTTCTTACAAGCGCATGTTGAAACAGTACAGTACATTCTGAAAAACCCGGAGAGCGCGAAAGAGATTGTGAACAGCGAGATTCAACGGATCACCGGCAAAGCCCTGGCGAAAAAGGTGATTGACCAGGCGTATACCAATCTCGATATCACCTACGATCCGCTCACAAGCACCCTTTTGCAATCAGCTGACCGGGCGTACTCACTTGGCTTCCTGGGACAAAGCAAGCCTGATCTGGCTGGCATTTACCATCTTGGTGAGCTGAACGCAGTCCTCACTTCCAGGGGATTAGCTTCAGTTGCCGGGCCGTAGAACCATAATTCTCCGTAGAACAGTAGGCCCCGATTTATCGTGGGCACCGCCGATTATGGTCATTAACAAAATACTCTGGCCATTCGTAGGGGCCGATTTATCGCGCCCACCGCCGATTTATCGGCCCTCGATGTATGTATCGATATCCGGATTATTTTGTGAAACCTCATCATCGGCCGAAAAGAGGATCATGCAGATGTTTCACCTGTCAATATTGAGCGATACCCAGCATACAACAGACAGGCCCCAGCCAACGCCGGGAGGGATTCCCCTCAAGATCGAGGGTGTGAGCAAGACCTTTGCAGGACGTTCAGGAGCCGTTGAGGCACTCCAGCACGTGGATCTGGATGTGGCTGCAGGCGAGTTTGTATGCCTTCTTGGGCCGAGTGGTTGTGGGAAGTCAACGCTGCTCAGCATTGTTGCGGGACTGGAAACTGCGAGTAGTGGGACTATCTGGGCCGATGGACAGATAGTGCGCGGCCCAGGCACTGACCGGGTGCTGCTCTTTCAGGAAGCGGCGCTCTTCCCCTGGCTGGATGTCCAGCACAATGTTGAATTCGGCTTGCGTCAAGCTGGTACACCGCCCAGGGAGCGGGCTGCGATTGCTCGACGTTTCATTGAGGGAGTGCATTTGAACGGCTTTGAAAAGAGCTATGTCCATCAGCTCTCCGGCGGAATGCGCCAGCGGGTCGCTATCGCACGGGCGCTAGCGATTGACCCGGCGGTGCTGCTCATGGATGAGCCATTCGGGGCGCTGGATGCATTGACCCGTGATCAACTGCATGCTGAGCTTGAGTCCATCTGGACGTCGACCCACAAGACGATCCTGTTTGTGACCCATAATGTCCGTGAAGCAGTCGCTTTGGGAGACCGCGTACTCGTTTTTTCTCCTCGACCGGGGCGTATCGTGCGTGAGTTCCGTATCAATTTACCCCGCCCTCGCTCGTTGGAGAACCACATGCTCGTGGACCAGGCGGCGGAGATTTTGTCTGTACTGAAGCAGGCAATTTGAAAGCCATCCCTGCTACGAAGCCGCCTACGGCGGGGTGCCCGATAATGCAGAATAACCAATTCATCTGGACACTCGTAGGGGCCGATTTATCGCGCCCAGCGCCGATTGATCGGCCTCGGTGGATATTGCGCTCTCCGGATTATTGAGTAAATGTGCATAATCGGCCCCCTACACTGTAGAGTGCGGATTTATCCAGCACGTCGTCCCGATGTATCGAGGACCCACCGCAGGTGGAAGGATGCAAGGAAGTATCGGTAAGGATCAACAGGAGCACGTCGATGGAGAAAGCAACTAAAGTGCGGCTTGTAGGTAGTTCAGCCCTTGGTAAATGGCTGCGGCGCATCGTATTCTACATACTCATATTGGTAGTATGGCAAGTAGTTGCCTTGAGCGGTATCTGGCCTTCCTATGCGCTCCCCGGTCCACTTGCTGTGCTGAATGCATTGATTTACGGCTTCCAAAATGGTCAGTTCCTCCAGGCGGCGCTGGTGAGCCTGCAGCGACTGGCGATTGGCTACGGCATTTCACTCGTCATTGGCGTTGTGCTCGGAGTGCTCATCGGGCGTGTGCGCATCCTGGAAGAGACGCTTGGCTCACTGATCCTGGGCTTGCAAGCATTGCCCAGTGTCTGCTGGCTCCCACTAGCAATTCTGTGGCTAGGGCTGAGCGAGCAGGCAATCATCTTTGTAGTCGTAATGGGGGCACTCTTCTCGATTACGCTAGGGGTGGATACGGGCGTTAAAAATACGCCCCCGATCTACCTGCAAGCAGCGCGCAATCTAGGCACTCGTGGCGTGGCACTTACCACGCAGGTCATTCTTCCCTCGGCGATGCCCGCGATTTTGAGCGGACTAAAGCAGGGTTGGACGTTTGCCTGGCGCTCATTGATGGCGGGTGAGTTGTTGTTTTTCACGTTGAGCCTGGGGAACCTCCTGCAAACCGGGCGTGACCTGAACGATGCCTCGCAAGTGATGGCGGTCATGGTAGTGATCGTCGCTATTGGGGTGAGCATCGATTCCTTGATCTTTGCTCCAATTGAGCGGGGCGTGCGTGAACGCTGGGGTTTGCAGGGATAAGAACTGCCTTGGAAGACACTCTCCAAAAGCTTCAACTGGAGATCGAACAGCGACTATCTCCATTTAAGGAAGCCAGGAACCTCTTACTGAGTATCCCAGGTATCCAGACCATTGCGCAGTCAATCATGCTTGCCAAAATCGGCAATGATATGTCACTTCGAAGGAGCAGCCCTGCCGTACGTGCGGTACCCTGGACACACCACTTATAAATTGGGTAAACTAAGGAAAAGTTGCGTAGAAAAGTACCCTTATAAAAACATCTTTTAACTACCTTACTTATTTCATGTTTCTAAGGAGACAGTCATGTAGTGGGTACACCACCCAGCATGAAAAAGGACTTTTTCAGAGGAGAACGATTGGCCATGACTGATGGTCTAAAAGTGGTAAGTACATTTCAATTTTCGCCAGAGTCACAGGAGATGTTACGTAGAGCGGCTGACGCGGATGTGCTATGTCTCGGACGCGCGGAAGAATTCCTGCAAAGTTTGCGTGAAGCTGAAATCGTCTGTTCCTATTGGATGCCCAATAATTGGCGTGAACTGGCTCCTCATTTGCGCTGGCTGCAATGCTCCGGTGCTGGTGTCGATGGCCTTCGACCAACAGGGGTGCTTGATAGTGATAGCGGGGTGATCGTCACTACTGCGACAGGTATTCATGCGACAACCATCAGTGAATATGTGTTCGGCAGCATGTTAATGTTCAATCGCAGCTGGCCGGAAATGGTTCGTCTCCAGGATCGCCATATCTGGCCGAGCAGCGGGAAATGGTATCATTTGAGTGGACGCGAACTGGCGGATCAGGCTCTGGCAATTATCGGCCTGGGTCATATTGGGCGTCGCATTGCCCAGTTGGGGCGAGCCTTTGGCATGCGGGTGCTGGCGACACGCCGTTCGGTCAGCGAAGGCGAGACCGACCCGGATGTGGATCAGCTGTATCCTATGGAGCGTCTGCACGATATGCTCCGCGAGAGCGATTATGTTGTGGTGGCGGCACCGCTGACTCCCGAGACCAATCACCTGATCGGTGAGGAGGAATTACGTGTGATGCGCCCTCATGCCTACCTGGTAAACGTGTCACGAGGCAGGGTGATCGATGAAGCGGCACTCATACACGCTCTCCAGGAGCAACGGATTGCAGGAGCAGGACTTGATGTCACGGTAGAAGAACCGCTGCCGGCCGACAGCCCCCTGTTCTCCATGTCGAATGTTATTTTAACTCCGCATATTTCAGGTGTAAGTGTGCATTACGATCAGCGGCTCACCGCGCTTTTTGCTGATAATTTAAAGCGTTATCGTGCAGGTCAGCCACTGCGTAACCAGTATGATCCCCGGCGCGGGTATTAGTGAGGTGACATGATGAGTACGCAACTAGGTCCTTTAGAGATACTCGGCGCAGCTGCGGTGGGCCAGCCTGGCCAGCGCCGTTTCTGCCTGTATGTACAGAGTAGACGTGACTCTGCCGTCATCTGGATGGAAAAGGAACAACTCAACCGGCTTTCTCTTACCTTAGATCAAGTGCTGGCACAGTTGACCGAGGGACAGGTGTTGCGCACGGAAGCAGAGGCTGGAAGGCGTCCTGCTCCAGCTGGGCTACCGGCAGATTTTCTCAACGCCCCTGAATATGACTACCGCGCGTCGCAGATGGGTCTCACATACGATGAGCGCAATGAACTGTTCAATTTTACCGTTACTCCGGTGGAAATCGTGTTGGAGGTGGGCGTAGAGGAACCGACAGTGCTGATACGTGAGGATGATGCCATATCTTTCCTTTTTACACAGACACAGGCTCAGCAATTGGCGAGCGCCATTGCAGCGCTGATGTCAGCTGGTCGGCCGGTGTGTCCCCTCTGCGGTGCTCCCCTTGATGGAGGGCCGCACGCTTGTGTCAAGCAGAATGGCCACCATGAAATTGTGCAGTTGGTAGAGGATGATGAAGAGGAAGAATAAATAAGCAGGGACACAGCATAGTGCCCCTGCCCATGGTAAAGTATTACTTGGGTTGAGTAGTATCTTTCGTTTTGCTACTGCAACCATCTATTCAATGCATAAGTACTTGTTGGCCTTTTGCAGGTAGTTTTCTTCATTTGCTTCAATCATAAGCTTATGAAGTACAACGACATCTGCATCGGGCAAACATTCAACTGGTTGTACGCAAAGGCGCATGACCGCTCGGCCATTTTCGATCACCTGGATATAGCCCCTTGTACGTGGCACACGATACACACGCTGCGGTTCGGTAGGGCTTGGAATCTCAAGATAGCCTCGCCATACAAGTTGGCGAAATTGCTCTGGTGTGAGCGCATCGCGTAAAAGATCAGCCGCTCGTCGTTCTGCACGCGACCATCCCTTAAAGTATGGCTGTAGAATTAACCATACTATTGGAGAGATAGCGAGGGGAGCAACGACAATCCAACCCAGGGTAGCCAACACCTGAGTGATGAAGCTCATCCGCCAACGACTCGCGGGACCATGACAATTTGCTCGGCAGTGGAGTCAAACTGCTCGATGCGCTGTGTCGGTTTCCCAGGCTCAACGCGGAAGGCGGTCGCACCTTTTGCACGCTCCTGGGTAAAGATGCGTTCAGCTTCGCGAATAGCAGCAGTAGCTTCGGGATCGCCCGCTAGAACTTTCTGCTCGTCCCAGGTGACACGGTCATCCCCGCGCCTTGACATCACCCGTAACATTCCCACAGTCGTTCCTCCTTCGTAGATTACACCGTTTTTGTTGGCAACATTCAACAATCATTGTATGGGCTTTTCTCGCGATTCCGCGCTTGCCCGTTTATACAAAAAACGAACTACGTGATACAGAGAATACACACTACAGACAGATACGTTTCTTCCTGACAAACCTCAACCCCAGCTACAAGAATGATGAGCCGGTACAGACCTCTCTCATTCAATACTACTATTGTACGTGAGACTTTCCTGTTAGTCAATGGTTATCCATAAGAAACTCTTTTCAGTGTTAACTGTCTTTGCTCGCGGTAATGACCATAACTCCTGCAGTGCCGGGACCAGCATAAGCACCCAGTACTGCTCCAAGTTTATATCTGGGTATCTCGCCCTGGTACACTGTCTTCAGTGACTGTACGAGCTGTTGACCAACTTCTTCATCTGACTCGATGACGGCCATCTCTTCCACCACGCCCAATTCGCCGACCAGTTGTGCGATACGCGCATACGCTTTGCCGCGCGTGCGCGGCTGTTCGATGGGGACGATCTCCCCGTTCTTAAAGGAGAGGATAGGTTTAACGCTCAATATATTGCCGAGCAGCGCTCTTGCCCCACCTATGCGTCCCCCACGCTTCAAGTATTCCAGGGTGTCCAGAACGAATAAGATTTTCATGCGAGCCAAACGGTCGAGAAGGCGCGCCTTCAGTTCTGGCAGGCTTAAACCCCGCTCCGCTTCTTTCGCAGCCCGCATGACGGGTAGCCCTAAGCCCAGGCTGACTATGCTAGAATCAACCAGCTCGATGGGAATCTTCTTCATTTCATCAGGCAGCGCTTCCCAACCGCTACAGGCGGATTGATAGGTACCGCTGAGTTTTGAGGAGACATGCACTGAAAGGATACCATCTACCCCCTCGTTGATCAGTCGCTTGTAAGCCTCCTCAAAGGCGGCAGGAGGAGGTTGCGAGGTGCGCGGCGATACTTTGCTTGTCTGTAGCTTGCTATAAAAGCTCGTGTTATCCAGTTCAATGCCATCGAGAAAAGCTTCGTCGCCAAAAAATACTATCAGCGGTACAATTGTGATGCCAAGGGCCTTTGCTTGTTCTAGTGGAATATCGCAAGTACTATCGGTGAGGATGCGAACAGCCATGTCTTACCTCCATCTGACACTCCATGGTGCCCCGTCTTATTGGAGAAAGTATACTATGCTCTCCCTGAGAAGTCGAGATTTATTATTCTGCCGAGAGGATGTAGGCATAATAGGGCTGCCCACCGTCGACGACCTCTATCTCAATGTGCGAATATTGGGCTTTAATACGCTTCGCTGTTTCCTGTGCCTCTTGCGCGGTGACATCTTCCCCGTAGTAGAGCGTCAGAATCTCGTAGCGGTCGATGTGCATGCGTTGCAGCATGTCACGGATAACATCTTCGATGTTTTGCCCTGCGATGGTGAGATTGCCATTGATCAGGCCAATGAAATCACCTTCGCGCACATGGACGCCTCCAATCTGCACCGTGCGTACGGCGGTGGTAATTTCAGCCGTTTGCGTGTTATCGGCGGCCTCGGTCATCGTCTTGCAATTGGTGGCAAAATCGGCCTCATAATTACAGGCAAGCAAAGAGGCAATGCCCTGGGGCATCGTTGCGGTCGGGACGATGCACACCTCTTTATCTGCCAGGTTATCAACCTGGCGGGCGCTCAAAATGACATTGCTATTATTGGGCAGGATGATCACCTTTTGCGCTGCTACTGAATTGACTGCCTTTAACAATTCTTCGATACTGGGATTCATCGTTTGCCCACCCGGGACAATTGCACTTACTCCCAGACCCTGGAAGACTTTTTCAAAGCCCGCGCCAGAGACTACGGCGATGGTGGCCAGATCAGGGGTGAGCGTGCTTGTGTCATATACTTCCTCTTCCTGGTCAGCGGCGTGTTCCGCTTCACTCTCAGCAGCGTAGGTGAGGCTTTGTTCCTGCAGATTTTCAATATTGATGTCTAACAGGCTGCCCAGGCTCACCCCATAGTCGAGGACTTTGCCAGGCCAGGGGACATGGGTATGTACCTTGAGCATCTTCTCATCACCTGCCACGACCGTCGATGCGCCGCCCATATCAATGATCGTCTGTCGAATGCTATCAACATCCAGCTTTTCACCGCGAAGCAGGAAAACAACCTCGTAGCCAAATTCTTCCTCGATGCTCACCCGCCCCTTCATAACGTGAGCTTCTGCAAGTGTTACGAGCGAGGGCGCCGCGCCCAGTTGTACCGCTTCGCCGCGAATATAGCGCCAGATGCCTTCTAGAATGGTGCAAAATCCCTGTCCGCCGGAATCGACCACGCCTGCCTGTTTGAGCGTGGGCAGGAGATCGGGTGTGCTGGCGACCGATTGCCGGGCAGCGGTAACCACCACTTGCATCAGGCCAACAAGATCGTCGCCACGGTCCGCGCTGACTCTGGCGGCCTCCGCACTTTCGCGCACCACGGTCAGTATCGTTCCTTCCACGGGCTTGAGCACAGCCCGGTAGGCAAGGCGTGATGCTTCTTCGAGAGCAGCGGCGAGATCGGCAGCTGCAAATGTCTTTTTATTTTCTAAACCCTGTGCCAGGCCACGTAGTGTCTGCGAGAGAATGACGCCCGAGTTGCCCCGCGCGCCCATTAAAGCTCCGTGTGCCAGCTTCGCGGCGATGATTCCCACGGAGGTTTCGTTGCTCTCGGCAATGCCGCGTATGGCTGCTTGCATGGTGGCTGTCATATTAGAACCGGTATCACCATCGGGTACCGGAAAGACATTTAGTGCGTTGATAAACTCGCGATGCTCTTCTAACCATGCCGCGCCCGCGAGGAGAGCTCTCTTGAGATCCTGCCCGTCAAAAACGCTGATTCGCCGGAGATGTTGTGTGCGTACTGTGCGAGGTGACTGTTCCTGCATTGTGACTCCCAGGGCACCACAAGTGGCCCCCTACAAATACTCGTTTATTTTTGGCTCTGAGGAGTTGGACCGTGGCCTAGTCCCTGGACGTTCACGTTAACCTGTGCTACCGATACGCCAAGCATCTTCTCGATAGAGAACTTGACGCTGCTCATGATGTTTTGAGCAATCTCTGACATGCGCAGCCCGTATTCAAGCGCTACGTAGACCTCAACAATGATCTGGTCATTGACAACACGGACCTGTATGCCCTGGTTGCTCATTTCGGGCTTGAGCAGTACCGCCTGCCCATGATGTAGGCGAGGAGCGGTGATGCCAACAACCCCATAGCATTCGCTTGTGGCCTTTTTTGCAATTGTATGGATGGCGTTGGGCAAGACCTCTATTTTCCCAAGAGGACGAGAACCTTGTCGGGGCTGGATAGCAGTTGCTTTAGACACGTGCATATCTTCTCTCTTTATACTCTTGCCAACACAAGCAACACCATGCTATCTTCGCATAACGTTGTCACAGTAATGGCTGTTCTTTGCTGACTGATACTCTTTCGCCAGTATATCACCTTTGCTCTTGCCAAAACAAGCATCTGTGTGCTATACTCGCATGGCGTTGCCATACCAGTAGCTTCGCCTCTAAATGCTACAAAGATGAGAGAATCTTCTGAATTTGATCAAATCAGGAAGGAATGATATATATGTCGTCAGGTCGTTGTGATGTCTGTGAGCGCAAGCCAATGCATGGTAATAACGTGAGTTTTTCGCAGCGGCGCACGCGCCGTCGCTTTGTACTCAATGTACAGCGCCGTCATATGGTTGTGGATGGTACTCCGCGCACCATCAATATCTGTACCCGCTGTATGCGCACAATGAATAAATTGCCTAAAAGCCGGTAAAAAGGCAGCAATAAAGTGGGGCTGAGCAGTGCGCACTGCTCAGCCCCACTTTATTGCTGCCTTTTTTTCTCAAAACGCGTTCGCAACTGTCCACAGGCGGCTGCGATATCATCACCGCGCTCGGCGCGAACGCTGTTGCTCACGCCATGCTCAAAGAGGATCTCTCGAAACGCGCGCATGGCCTCTGCCCCTGGAGCCTTATAGCTGGCCGAGGTGGCATTGACCGGAATACAATTCACATGGGCAAACTGCTTTAACGGGGCCAATAACTCCCCAAGGAGATGGGCATATTCGGGAGTGTCGTTCACGCCCGCCAGCAGCACATACTCGAAAGTTACCTGCCGCTTCGTGGCCGCGATATAGTCCTCGCAGGCGGCCAGCAGTTCTCGCAACGGATATTTGCGATTGACAGGCATGGTCCGGCTACGCAATTCGTCGGTCGGTGCGTGGAGGGAGATGGCGAGGTTGACCTGCAGTGCCTCCTGGCTGAGCTTACGGATAGCAGGTACCAACCCAACGGTCGAGACGGTCATATGCCGCGCACCCAGGTTGAATCCCTCGGCACTATTCAGGATGCGCAGGGCCTGTAAGACATTGTCATAATTGTGCAGCGGTTCGCCCATACCCATCAACACAATGTTGGTGATGTGATCGATGGGCATTCTCCCAGAAAGACCTGCTGCCGTCCAGGGTGCTGAGCGCAGTTCCCGTGCAAAGAAAAGCACCTGCGCTACAATCTCTCCCGCGCTCAAATGCCGGTCAAAGCCCATCTGCCCCGTTGCGCAGAACGTACAGCCGAAGGCGCAGCCCGCCTGTGTAGAGACGCAGACCGTTGCTCGTGGGCTGCTCTCACCATGCGGTGGATACAGCATCAGCACCGACTCAATCAGCTTGCCATCAGCCAGCTCGAGCAGGATTTTGCGTGTGCGGTCGTCTTTGGAGTGCAGTTCACTGCGCACAACCATTGGCCCGATAGTAGCCTCTTCCGCCAGTTGCTGGCGCAATGTCTGGGGCAGGTTGGTCATGGCCGAGAAATCGGTTGCGAGCTGCTGATACAGCCAGCTATGGATTTGTTTCGCGCGGAAGGGCGCTTCACCACGTTCCACCAGCCATTGTTGTAACTGTGGAAGGGTGAGCGCGAGCAGGTCCGTCTTCTTCTGGGCGTTTGTCGATGTTATCGTCATGTTTTCATTATAGCACGATTTGAGGCCGGGAGATAGCTCTATCCTGTCTTAAAAAATGTATGAAAGTGAGACTGGCACTCCCGCGAGAGTGCCAGTCTCACTTTCATGTAGAGATGTTTTACTGCTGGCTAACAGCAAGTAAGCTCAGAGTTGCCTCTTCCTCAGCTTCTGCTGCCAATACTTTGAAAATCAGGCCTTGCAAGACCTCTGGATCTTTAATCGCTTCCGCCTGCTTCTGCGCGAGATTAGTAATATTCGGAAAGTGCATATGAATAATAGTCATAAGCAACTGGCGCTGCCGCCGTAGCTCCTCTTCCCGCCCTTTCTCAATCCCTTTGTCAAAGCCCTCTTGCATAATTTCCTGGTAGAGCCATGA
>WNFY01000083.1_pt1 | contig 69429 bp, 77 predicted proteins | sample 5400091 | NCBI WGS metagenome assembly WNFY01 (sample SAMN13153364, study PRJNA577476) | soil metagenome | isolation source: 60 cm soil or saprolite under grassland replicate 1 | place: USA:California | collected 2016-06-15
CTATCCGGAGCAGGTCGAGGAAGTCCCCTACCAGCACCAGCTCGGCGGGTCCTTCATTGCGTTCAGGTCCTCCAGCAGCGCCGTGAGCTCCGCGGCGGACTCGAAGATCTCGCTGCCTGCCGCCCCTCGATGCGGGTGTCCGACGAAGACACGAGCAGCGTGTCGTCCCGGAGGGGCCCGGATGACCTCCTCAGGGGCGATATCGGTCATCACACACCACGTCGACGAGCAGCACCCACTCATTCCCGATCCTCGCCACGATCGAGATCGTAGAGCATCCAACGCGCCGGCCCGCCTCCCCACGGCTCCTGGTCAACCCTGCATCCGTCAGGACCGACACGTCCAGGTTGGCCGCGTGGGGTTGTCGGTGGGGCCGGCTGGTTCGTGCGCACCCGCGACGCCTCCATGCCCGCGACCTGGAACCGGGACCGGGTCATCGTCCGCGCCTTCGTCCGCCACCTCCAGCAGCGCGGCGCCGCCCTCGAGCTGCCCGCGCTCGGGCGCCGGCGCACCCGGCCCGACACCACACGGGCCCTGTCCAGCGCGGACGTCGAGCGGATCCTCCAGGCGCCGGCGCCGGCGCCGCTGCGCGAACGCACGCTGTAGCGGCTGCTTACGAGGACACCGCAGCCCGGCAACCATGGTCGAGCCTGGCAAGGTGGCGCAGCTCAGAGCGGCTGACCGTCAAAGTAGGAACCATCTCATCAACGGCGGAACGTTAGCCGAGACGTTAGCCGAGCAGAGCGAGCTCAGTCGGATACCGCATCGATTCCGACTGTCCGACCCGATGACTGGGCGTCTGCTCGAGGCCCAGCGCCGGCTGGTGCATTGCTCCTCAGAGGATTTCGGGTCGAGAGTTGAGCGCGACAGTTACGATCATCCGTTATGGCGCGCATGCACGTCGAGGACTCCCGCGGACGTTTGCCAATATGTTGCTGTAGGTGGACGCAGCATGGCAACGACGGCCCTGCAAGCCTCCAGAAGGTCACCGGCGAGGGTATCCGGTCGGTGACGCCTACGGCCGGATCGCTCCAGGACTGGGCGACGGTCGCAGTCGGTGAGGTCTTCGGATCGGAAGCTCGGATCCATTCCTGCAGCCGGCAATGCCTAAAGCCGGGGTTGCGGCAACACTTCACAGCGTGCTGACGAACGTGACCGGCCTCCTCTCAGACCGCATCGGTCACGTTTTCGGAGCTGCCCGCTGCGCCGGCTCGCGAGGGATGAGGACGGCGGCGACCAGGCCAAGCAGCGCGATCACCCCCAGTGTTGTGAGGGCGAGCGCGAACGGCTTGCCGCCAGGGAACGAAGCCGCGACCAGGACCGAGCCGGCCAAGGCGGTGCCCAGCGACGACCCCAGATTCGAGACGCTGCGCGACAGGCCGGAGATGTCACCCTGGTCGGCCTCCGGGAAGCTCGACTGCACCAGGTTCACCGACGCGGTCAGCATGACCCCGACCCCGGTGCCCATCAGCAGCAGTCCCGGCACAAAGCTGAGGATGCTCGACTCATCTCTCACCAGCGCCAGCAGCAGGGCCATGCCGACGGTGGTCGTCACGAACCCGACGCGGATCAGCCACCGTTGCGAGTGCCTGCTCGCCAGCCGCTCAGCGGCCGCCGAAGAAGCCAGGATGCCGATAGTGGCTGGGGTGAGCATCAGCCCTGTCTGGATGGCGTTGAACTCCCGAACCTGCTGCAGGAAGACAGAGATGACGAAGAAGGACCCCTGCAGGATGAGCCACTGGATGTTCTGGGTGGCCAGCCCGAGGTTGGACGTCCGGTTGCGGAACAGCCTGACCGACAGCAGCGGATCCTTGCCGGCCCGCTCCCTGGCGCGGATGTGCAGAAGAAACCAGAGCAGGATCAGGGCGCCGATGCCGACGAACAGCCACACCGGTGAGATCCCGCCCTTGGGAATCACCACGGCATTCCCGATCGAGAAGTCCTCACGGGAGGCGAACCAGCCGTAGGTTCCGGATTGCAGGATGCCGAACACCACGAAGAACAGGCCCGCCCCCGACAGGATCGCCCCGATCATGTCAAAGCCTGGTCTGGGGCCCTGGGTGGCGGGGTCGACGATCCGGCGAGCCAGGACGATGATCGATGCCACCACCAGGACCTGGAGCAGGAACGAGGCACGCCAGGAGATGGAGCTGGTGATCAGGCCGCCAAGCAGCGGCCCCGCGGCCGCCCCCAGGCCGGCTGCGCCGCTGACGATGCCGAAGTATTTGGCCCGTGACTCGACGTCGGCGAACGCCACCGTGATCAGGATGTAGATGGGCGGGATCATCAGCGCGGAGCCGACGCCCTCCAGCAGCGAAAACCCGAAGATCAGCAGGCCGAGTCCCGGCGCGAGCGAGGCCAGCAGGGCGCCGGTTCCGTAGATGCCCAGACCGGCGACAAAGCACACCTTGCGGCCCCAGATGTCGGTCAGCTTGCTGCCGGGAATCATCAGCGACGCCATCACCAGGGTGAACAGGGTGATCGCCGTCTGGATGCCGATCACCGTGGTTCCAAGATCCTTGGCGATGGTACTGATGGCCACGTTCATGTTCGTGGCGGCGTAGCTGGCGATGAACTGCGCCAACGCCAGCGGCAGCACCATCGACCGAGGCGCCAGCGCGCGCATGGACGCCCTGGTGTTGTCCGTCACAACAGCCTCTCAGCACCAGTCGCGGCGCCCGATCGGATCATCGCCACCTGCACCGTCAAAGATCTCGACCAACTTTCGACCTGTTCAAGCGCCTGGCCCGTCATCAGGCGGGTCAGGACGCGTCTATCCTGCTTCGCCCGAGGCGAGGCGGGCATCATCCCGTCCGGATGACAGCGCGAGATCGCGCCAATTGCGGCCGAGTGCGCGATGGGCCGGTGCAGGCTCACCAACCACGAAGATCTGACCGCGCTCGCAGGGACATCCGTTTGGCGGGAGCGGAGGCTGCACTCGTGACCAGGTCGACGCCGGGCTTCGGCCGGCGAGCTGCTGGCCGCTGCGAGGCGCCGACGACCAGCACCTGCTGAATCATCCTTTTCGGAGGATGGCAACACAAGCAGGCGCGGCCACCCTGGTGGCGGGCAGCTAAGAGCACCCGGCACTCGACTACCCCGCTGAAGTGTGCGACGTCGCGGTCGGTGCTGGGCTGACGGGGAAGCTCGGATGACCATTCGGACTATCGCCCACAGCGACCGCGCACGCGGCCACGAGCAAGCGTTCGCCGGCGCCTGCAGCAGCCCCATCAGCCCCTGCCTGCCCCCCTGACCCTGTTGGAGCGCTTCGGCTGTGGCCATCCGCCCGCTGCGGTCCTGGAGGGCGTCCTGCCCGCTCGGGCCAGCGCCCACGCGACCACCGAGACCGGCCAGCTGGCCGCCAAGCCCATCCCGGTAGGCGATACGGCGGCACCGCGACGGGCGCTCAAGCGATCCTCGGAGGTTGCCCGATGCTGCTGCTAGTCCGCCACGCCCACGCCGGCGACAAGTCGCGCTGGCAGGGCCCCGACAGCCTGCGACCCCTGTCGCCGACCGGCCAGGCCGAGGCCGCCGGGCTGGTGGTCCGCCTCGAGGACTACCCCATCGGGCGCATCCTTTCCAGCCCCACCGTCCGCTGCCAGCAGACCGTGCAACCCCTCGCCCACGACCGCCGCCTGCCCATCGAGCCCACCCCGGCGCTGGCCGTGACCGCCGACCTGGCCGTGGTGCTGGCGCTGCTCAAGGATCCCAGGGTGCAGGACGCGGTGCTGTGCACCCACGGCGAGGTGATCGGCCAGGTGCTGGTCCGGCTGGCCGCCGATGGGCTGGCGGTCGACCAGCCGTTGGCGTGGCCCAAGGGATCGACCTGGCTGCTGCACGGCGCCAACGGGCGGCTCACGCTGGCCCGCTACCTACCGCCACTGCCGCTGACCCCAGCATCGGCACCGCGGGGCATGCACCCCTGATGGAGTTTGGCCCCACGGGCCGGGCACGGTGCTCATGCGGCCACGGTCGACGCTTCGGGCGGCTCGGACCAGACCACTGCTGGATGAGCGCATGGGGGTCCTGAGGGCTCGCCGCAGCGCGCTTCCTCACGCCGTGGCACGAGCGACCTCCAGAGCCGACAGCTGCATCGCAGGTTCGGGCTCGGTCACAGGTGCCCGCTCGGAGCTACCGTTCCGCAGGAACGGTGCGTTGACGGGATGCGGCGCAGAACGAAGGCCACAGCGACGTCCGCTCCCGCTCAGCGGGCATCGGACCAATCTTCTGGGAGATGACACCGATCGACGGCACACTCGGACCGGCCAACGAGATCGACGACGCGCGCTGGGTACCGCTCGAGGAGGCGCGCATGATGCTCACCCAGGAGCATGACCGGCGCATCCTCGGTGGCTTCCATCCAGCTCGGTGAGCGATTCCGCCTTTCTTCCTGGTCGTCACACCAGAGCATGCCGCTCTCCCATCACCCTCCCGCCCTGGGTTCCAGGGAGCGCGGGGTCACCAGAACGGCGGCGGTGGCCTTCCCATCGTCCACGTCCCGCCACCGTCCGACATTGACCTCGACGGTGGCGAGCGCGCCGGTAGGGAACTTCTCCCGAAGCGCTGCGAGTGCCGGCCCGCTCATCGCAAGCCCGAGCGCTAGGTCCTGGATGCCCGGGTTGTGACCGACCAGCATCACCGACGACGCCCTGTTCGGCACCTGTCGGAGCCGTTCCAGGAGTTGTGCCGCTCCGGCCCCGTACAGCGTCCGCTCGATCCGGATTTCAAGCGCGTCCCCGAGTGCGGGGAGGATGGCTGCCAGCGTCTCCCGGGTTCGAAGCGACGAGGAGCACAGCACCACGGCCGGCCGGACGTCGGAGGTTGCCAGGTGGGCAGCCAACAGCTCCGCGGCCCGCCGGCCCCGCGGCGCGAGAGGCCTGTCGGCATCCGGAAGGCCTGGGTCGTCCCAGCTGGACTTGGCGTGGCGAAGCAACCAGACGCGCTTCACAGTGGTGTCAGTGTAGTCGCCGTTCGGGTGGTGGGAACCTACACATCCGAGTTCGGCAGGCTGGGCGCGTGAGGGGATCGACCGGGGCGCGAGCCTCGCGACTCGCTGACTGAACAACTCCCTTCCCCACCGCCGACAAGCAGGCCAGATGATCCCGGTCGGTCGTCGGGCCGGCGCGGGCACCTCATCCTTTCAGGAGGATGGCAGGAGGAACCAAGGTATGGGATACCCACGGCTGGCGGCGGCGATCGGCGCCCCCAGCGACCTGGGACCTCGGCCTTCCGAAGGGATCGACCCATGGCATCAATCTTCAAGCGTGTCAAGGACTTCGCCCAAAGCCCCAAGGGCGAGCAGGTCAAGGAGCAGGCCAAGGAGCAGGCCAGCAAGCCGGAGAACCGTCGTAAGCTCGCCGATTTCGGAAAGCGCTACCTCAAGCGCCGGTAACGCCGTCGCGGCGTGCGTTGACCCAAGGGTGGCGTCATGGCGGGCGGATCCGATCCGGTTGCATCGGGGGCCGCGGCCGGCGATGAGGCTGCGCCCGTGAGCGCCGACGCAGCGGAGGTTCCTGTCAAGAGGGGGGCCGGGCTGGTCCTGCTCACGTTGGCCTCCGGGCAGTTCCTGATGACCCTCGACAGCTCGGTCATGAACGTGTCGATCGCGACGGTGGCCAAGGATGTCGGCACCACGGTGACCGGGATTCAGACGGCGATCACCCTCTACACGCTCGTCATGGCGATGTTCATGGTGACCGGCGGGAAGCTCGGCTCGATGGTGGGGCGCAGGCGCGCCTTCGCGATCGGGTGCCTGATCTACGGGATCGGGTCGCTGACCACGGCGCTGGCACCCAGCCTCGCGATCCTGGTGCTCGGCTGGTCGTTCCTTGAGGGCATCGGCGCGGCGCTCATCATGCCCGCCATCGTGGCGCTGGTTGCCGGCAACTTCCCACCGCGCGGTCGTCCGCGGGCCTACGGGCTGGTCATGGCGGCCGGCGCGATCGCGATCGCGGTCGGCCCGCTGATCGGCGGCTTTGCGACCACCTACTTCTCATGGCGGTGGGTGTTCGTCGGCGAGGTGCTTTTGGTGCTGGCGATCCTCGCGCTCGCCCGCCGCGTCAAGGACGCACCGCCCGAGGGCCGGGCGAGACTCGACCTGGTCGGCACGGTCCTGTCGGCGACCGGGCTCGGCCTGGCGGTCTTCGGCGTCCTGCGGTCCAGCGAGTGGGGATGGGTGATGCCCAAGCCGGATGGACCCAAGCTGCTCGGGGTGTCGCCGGTGGTCTGGCTCATCCTGGGCGGGGTGCTGGTGGTTTGGCTGTTCCTGGGCTGGGAGCGGCGGCTGGAAGCCAGAGGAGCCGAGCCGCTGGTGCGGCCCGAGCTGCTGGCCAACCACGAGCTCACCGGCGGGCTGCTGCTGTTCTTCTACCAGTTCCTGGTCCAGGCGGGATTGTTCTTCGCCATCCCGCTGTACCTGTCGGTCGCGCTGGGTCTGTCGGCAATCGAGACTGGGGTCAGGATCCTGCCGCTATCACTCACCCTTCTTCTTGCCGCTGCCGGCATCCCGCGGTTCTTCCCGAACGTCTCGCCTCGGCTGGTGGTTCGGCTTGGGCTCCTGGCCATGCTCGCCGGCATCGTCGCCCTGTTCACCAGCATCGACCCCTCCGCCGGCGCCGAGATCGTGACCGTCCCGCTGCTGCTGGCCGGCCTTGGGATCGGGGCCCTCGCCTCCCAGCTCGGCGCCGTCACCGTGTCGGCGGTGCCCGACGAGCAAAGCGCGGAGGTCGGTGGGCTCCAGAACACCGGCACGAACCTTGGCGCCTCGATCGGCACGGCGCTGGCCGGCTCGATCCTGATCGCCGCACTGACCGCGTCGTTCCTGCAGGGGATCGAGCAGAACCCCGCCGTCCCGGCATCGGTGAAGACCCAGGCCAACGTCAAGCTCGCCGGCGGCGTGCCGTTCCTCTCGGACGCCGATCTCCAAGCAGCGCTCGATAAGGCAGGCGTGGGCAAGGGAGCCTCGACGGCGATCCTCGACGTCAACCAGCAGGCACGGCTCGACGGTCTGCGTGCTGCGCTGGTCGCACTCGCCGCGATCGCGCTGCTCGCGCTCTTCTCCGCGCGGCGCATCCCGACAAAGCAGCCGGGATCGGCCCCCAGATAGCGTTCGGGCCAGGAGGAGGTGCTCGTCTGTCGGGCTCGCGGGGTCCGGGGACCGTTTGGCGACCTGGTCACGTCTCCTTCACGCAACAGTCGACTCAGGCTGTTCACCGGATGGCGTTGTCATTAGGCCTGCGGCGGTCGGCCTGTGGTCACGCCGCAACCTGCCGCCCGTGCCTGGCCAGGGCCCAGATCACGAAGACGTCCAGCGCGACCATCAGCAGCGACCAGAAGGGGTAGTACGGGATGAACAGGAAGTTGGCGATCGCGCTCAGCGCCGCCAGGACGATCCCGACCGCCCGCGCCCACACCGCGCCGGAGAACACAAAGAAGCCGGCCACCGCCACCACCGCCCCGCCGATCAGGTGGATCCACCCCCAGCCCGTCACGTCGACCGAGATCAGGTAGTTGGTGGGGGTGAACACGAAGAACTCATCCTTGAGGATCGCGGTCAGACCCTCCAGCGCATGGAAGATGCCGAGCATGACCATCATCACGCCGGCGAAGACCACCATGCCCCAGCCGTCGCTGGTCACCTCCCGCCCGATCGTCGGCCCGTGCTCTGCCATCGGATGATCTCTCTGACTTGGCACGACCATCGCAGAGCCCCCTCAGTTGGGACGATGCCGTCGGCGACCCGGCCAGTATCCGCGCCCGGAGGCAGGCGGGCCTCACCCCAACCGGATGATTCCCTGCCGGGCACCCCGCCGCGTCCGGGCCGTCGCCGGCGGCACCACCGGCCCAGCGGTGGCACCCACCCAGCCGAGGACCCGGTCCCGCGACGGGCGGGCCGCCAAGGGCAAGCCATCGCGGCGGCTCGAGCCGCGGCCGCGCCCGAGGTGCCCAACCCGGAGACGACCGAGAACGTAACCGACCTGATAGCCACCTCTAGCTCGGTGCCTACGCCGCCCCTGTCAGGCAACACGGCGAGAGATGCCGGAGATTGGTGGCAAGCCATCGCCGCTCGTGCACGGGGTCAGGGCAGCAGACGGGCGGCAACCGAGCAGGAACCGCTCCGGCGACGCCCAGGTTTGGTGCTCCCACGGTCGTCCTAGCTCTCTTGATGAATCCATGACTTGTGCGGTGGTCTCGTGACCGAGCTGGCCCGCCGCCACCAGGTCGACTGGCAGCATCGCTACCAGCAGGTCCTGGCGGCTCATCCTGACTGGCCCATTGCAAGGATCATCTGCGTGGCGACCAGCCCGATGACCCTCGGAGGCCATCGGGCTCACACGGGATCGACCCCTTGAGTGCCGCGGTCCGAGACATGCTCGGTCCACCCCTGGCCGTCCCAGTAGCGAAGCTCGTGGCGCCTGCCCGGGTCGGCGAACCACCCCGCCGGTTCGGGCCCCTGTCCCCAGTCCGCGCCAGTCCCGGCGGCGGACGCGGGCAGCGGCCGGCGAGCCCTGCCTCGACGGACCGCGACCACCGCCGCCAGCCCCGCGCCAGCAACGAACAGGATGAGGGCTCCTGCTACCGGCAGGACCACCAGGCGACCGAGCGCCGGGCCGACACTTGGGCCGACGGCAAGACTGGCTTGTATGCCTTGGGACTCCCCCTCTGTCCGGAGCTGAAACCTGCCGGGCTCCTCGATCTGGAAGGTCCCGACCGCCCGCCCCGTATGTCTTCCAAGGCTGTAGGTCACGGAGCCGCCGTAGGGGCGGATCGAGACACGGTCGCCCCCGTCGACCGGCGCGAGCGAAACGTTGAACGGCGGGATGGTCGCGTGCTCGTCGGCGGCAGCCAACCCCTCGAAGTAGAGGGTGTACCCGCCTGGCTCGGCAAAGCTCAGCTCGGCCTGCCCGGGGATCGGGACTCGCTGGAACCCCTCGACCTGCCCATTCACCGATCGGAACCCGAGGAACAGGCCGAGTGCGAACCAGACAACCGCTGCCGCTCCTGCCGCCCCAGCCACCCAGTACCACAACCGGGACGGGCGGATCGGCTGGGTGCTCATGGTCCCACCGCGCGCATGGTCACCATCTCCTGTCGAGCGGCAGGCTCGAACACGCCCATACTGGATGTGCACCGACGATCTGCGCTTGCGTTGGCTGAAGCGCCGAAGAAGCTGAGCCTGGGGCAGACAGGCCAGGGCGGTATCGCAACGTTCGACGGTCCCACGACGTTGAGGCGTAAGGGAACAAATCACTATCGTACTTAGCCATCGACGAGGCAAGCGTGAGCGCCGCGCCGGCGCCCCTCCCGGTGCCGCCAACGGGGCGGCTTCGGGGTCACCGGACTCGTGGGGTGTGATCAAGGTCACGCGCCGGTGGTGATGGCCGTCATCACGGTCGGCGTGCTGGAGGCATACGGTCCCTACCACTGCCGCGCACGGCGACTCTTGGTCCACCACGGCCACGGGAGGCCGCATGGGACGCCTCGTCACCACCGCCACGCTCGTGTTGGGAGCGGTCTTCCTGGCCGGCTGCTCTGCCAGCATCCATATCGGCAGCAGCCGTACGGTCGACTCGGCCAGCATCGGAGACGCTATCACCCAGAAGTTGCAGGACCAGAACCCGGGCCTGCACGTGGACAGCATCGCCTGCCCCAAAGATCTCAAGCCCGTCGAGGGGCTGACCTTCCAGTGCACCGCCAAGTTCGAAGGTACCCAGGCGCCCTTTACGGTGACCCTGAGCCACGTGAACACGAGCACAGGCGAATACAACTACAACAGCAAACCAGCTAAAGCCGTCCTCGATAGCGACAAGGCCGTCAAGGTGCTCAAGTCGAGGCTGCACGACCAGGCCCCCAACGCCACGGTCGACTGCGGCACGGCGCGCTGGCGGGTCGTCGAGGTCGGTGGGGCGATCGAGTGCACCATCGTAGAGGGCGACAAGCCCCAGGTCGTGCGCCTCGTGGTCGAGGACGTGGGCGGCACGGTCCACTTCGAGCAGAGCTGACTGGAACCAGCCGCAGGTCGGTATGGTGGTCGCGACCTGGCGGACTTGCTGCGCTGACCGGTCGATGTGGTGACGTGCGGCTCTTCCACATCGCGGTCCGAGAGAATATATGGAAGTCTTCACGATCGGTTTCACGAAGAAGAGCGCAGAGCAATTTTTCGGCGCGTTGCGCCGAGCTGGCATCAGGCGAGTGATCGATGTGCGCCGAAACAACAGCTCTCAACTCGCCAGCTTCAGCAAACGGGACGATCTTGCCTACTTTCTGCGAGAGCTGTGCGGCGCGGAGTATCTCCACGAACTGCTGCTCGCTCCGACGCAGGAGTTGCTCGACAGCTACAGGAAACATGGCGCAGCCTGGGAGTCCTACGAGTGGGAGTTCCTTGGCCTGATGGCGCAGCGCCGTGTCGAGGAGCGGCTCGACCCAGCGCTGTTCGAGCAACACTCAGTGCTGTTGTGCAGCGAGCCGACTGCGGAGCGGTGCCATCGCAGGCTTGTCGCCGAATATCTCCAGAAACATTGGCCGGATCTGAGCATCACGCACCTCTAGTGTGGCGTCCGCTAAGCTCTTGACGCTTAGTGGAAGGTGGTGGAGCATCGGCCGCCATGCACATAGCCGTCGTTTTGGACTGCGCGGACCCTGAGGGGTTGGCCCAGTTCTGGGCTGAGGCGCTCGGCTATCGCAGGCAGCCGCTTGAGGAGCCGTACCTGATGCTGCTGCCCGCACAGCGCGGCGGCGGCCCCGGGCTGACGTTGCAGCGCGTGCCTGAACCCAAGGCGGACAAGAACCGCATGCACATCGACCTGCATGTCGAGGATGTCGACCGGGAGGTCGCACGTCTGGTCGCGCTGGGGGCGACCCGCCGCAGCGGTGAGCTGGTGGAGGTCGGCTTTCGTTGGGTGGTGCTGGGCGACCCGGAAGGCAACGAGTTTTGCGTGGTCGGCCGTAGCGGCGGGTGATCGTGATGCCACAAGCAGCCGCCGCGCTGGCGGTCACCGACCAGGAGTTGGCGGAGCTGGAGGCATGGCTGCGCTCTTCGAGCCGGCCGGCCGGGCCCAGCGCGCCACCCACACCTCGGACTCCGTCAGACCCTCGGCAGGTTCAATACGAGCACCGGGTCGGTAGTGGGCTGGGGGGAGCCGGAGGCGGGTTCGACCGTGAGGCCGACCCGGTCGGCGTCGGCGAGTGGGCTTGCGACGACGGGGCGGGTCTGGCCGTTGGAGTCGGGGCGGAGGAGGCCGGCGGGGCGCACGGCCCGCGGGCCCATGAGCCAGAGCTCATAGGTCTCGGACTTCTCGAGGCGCCGCAGGCCAGAGGAGGCGAAGACGACCTGCCCGCGGGACCTCGACACGACGACCGTCGCGGTCCCCCCGGCGGCGGGACCAGTCACGGTCCGAGCGTCGGGGGCGGCCAGGACGGCGGCGACCGCCTCGCCGGCCGCGCGAGTCCGATCCAGCTCCTGCTGGGACCTGACGGCCAACCCGCCGGCGATCAGGGCGACGACGAGGCATGCGGCTGCGAGCGCTGCCGCGAGGCGTGACCGGGGGCGGGCTCGCCTCCGGCGTTCGACCGCGAGGTCCGGTACCTCGGGCGGAAGCTGGCGGACGTGGCGGATCTGGGCCAGCACCTGGGCGCGCAGGTGTGGTGGCGGCGGCGAGGGGGCGACCGCCTCGGCGAGGTGGGCGGTGGCCTCACGGAGCCCACGAACCTCCTGAGCACAGGCATCGCATCTGGCCAGGTGCCCTTCGAAGAGCTCGCGGTCGTCATCGGGCAGCGCGTCGAGGGCATACGCCCCGGCGAGGGTGTGGAGATCCTCTCTCACGTCTCCACCCCCAAACAGTCCCGTAGGCGGATCAGCCCGTCGCGCATGCGGGTCTTGACGGTGCCGAGCGGCACGGTCAGCAGTTCGGCCACCTCGCGGTAGGTGTACCCCTCGTAATAGGCGAGGGCCACCGACTCCCGTTGCAGGTCGGTCAGGGTCCGGAGGCAGCGGCGCACGCGCTCGCGGTCCAGCCGGCCCTCGACGTCCTCGGCGACCTCGTCATAGGCGATCGGCTGCTCGATGCGGGCGGCCCTGGCCTGCCGGTCGCTGGAGGCCTGCTCGGCGCGCACCCGGTCGACGGCGCGGCGGTGTGCCACCGTCATGATCCAGGCCATGGCGCTGCCCCGGCCGGGCTCGTACCGAGACGCTCTGCGCCACACCTCGACGAGCACCTCCTGCACGACCTCCTGCGATTGGGCTGGATCGCGAACGACCCGCCTCACCAGGCCGTACACCGCGTCCACGACCTGGTCGTAGACCTGCTCGAAGGCGGCCTCGTCGCCGCGGGCGACCTGGCCGAGCAGCAGGTCCAGTTCCGGAGCGCGACGCTCGCGGTCAGCGGGAGACGCTTGCTTGCGAAACGGCCGCACCGGACGCCTCTCGTCAGCCACGACACCTCTTCCCGTCAGGCCAAGGATCGTACTGGTTCCCTTTCGTGGTTCGAAGCCCCGACCATTCGGATTGGTCCTTCATCCGAGCGCCGCCGGGAGCCCGCGCAGCGCGAGCCCGACGCCCAGGGCCATGACGAGGGCGGCGGCGCCGACGGGCAGGGTCCTGGTCGGCACCCGGCGGCGCCAGCCAGCGGCACCATTCGGCCCGGCCGGCTGCATCCGCCGGGCTAGCCACCGCCCGGAGCCGGCGAGGAGGACGCCGACGAGCGTCAGGCTGAGCGCGAGCCCGGCGCCGTATGCGAGCACCAGCGCGACGCCGAACCAGGCCTGGCCGAGCGCCGCGGCGCCGACCAGGACGACCACGGCGGACGGGCTCGGCACCAGCCCGCCGGCAAACCCCATGAGCACGACGCTCCCACGCCTCGGGCGCTCGGTCCGGTGTGGGTGCCCATGGCCGTGGCCAGTCCCATGGACGTGCCCCTTCTGGTGGTCATGGTCTGCCCGGTGGACGTGCCCGGCGCCTCCGCCCATACCCCGCAGCGCGCGACGCAGCAGGCCCACGCCGGTGACGGCGACGAGCACGCCACTCGCCACCACGAGCCAAGGGATGGCGGCCGCTGGCGCGAAGGTCGAGCCGGTGGCGACGAGCAGCCCGAGGGTCAGGACGCCGGTGGTGTGGGTCACCGTGACGGTGGCGCCGAGCGCGAGCACTTCCCGGCGGGAACTCCGGCCGCGGCTGGCAGCGTACGCGGCCATGATCGTCTTGCCGTGGCCGGGCGCCAGCGCGTGGAGGGCACCGAGCGCCACCGCCACGGCCACGGCCATCGCGCCGAATCCGGGAGTGAGCGCGCGCCGGGCGACCAGGGCGGTGAACGCCTCGGCGAACCGGTCGGCGCCACGCGGCAGCACCCGGGCAACGCCGGAGGCCTGCCCGGCCGGTCCGGTCAGCGGCGCGCCGCCCGGACGCACCCGCAGGGTCGCGTGGCGCTGGTCCGCCGGAGCGGTGAGCATGTCGCTCGGATAGCTGGTGAGCCGCTGGCTGCGGGAGTCCCGCGGGACGTCGCTCGCCAGCAGGGTCATCCGGTCTCCCCGTGCGGTGATCTCGCGCCATCCCGGCCGGATGGGCGCGCGGACGCGCAGCTCGATCGTCGATTCGGCCTTCAGCTCTGGCAGTTCGCCGACGATGGGGCATTCCAGGCGCAGGGTCGGCAAGCCCGCCTGGCCGGCGCCGAGCCGAGCGGTCGCCGACCGGGCGGTTACTGGGACCGTCCGGCCGTCGATGCTGATCAGCAGCTCGCCGGCCGACCGAGCGCAGGCGCCTCGAGCCCAGACGGCCAGCTCGGCGGCTGACGGCTTGCCGTCACGGTCGCTGTCGATGGCCGTCCTGGCCTGAGCCGTGGGGATCTCGGCCAGGTCTTGGACGTGGTCGATCCGCAGCTCCCCCGGCGCGACGACCAGGCCGTCGTACCGGTTGACGGATAAGTTCCCGAGCGGGTGGGCGGCGGCCACGGCCGCCGACAGCCCCACCCAGGCGCCGCAGATTGCCAGCACCATCACCAGCCTGCGGAAGAGGCGGCTCGCGAAGCGCCCGCGAGATGGCCGCGCGGAGCCGCCCACGGCCCGAAGCCGGCGGACGGGGCGGCCCACGAGCTGGGAGTTCACGGCCGGCCTCCGACGGCGGCCAGCGCGGCGCGGGCACGCGGGACGAGCAGGGGGGAGAAGTAGGGGTTGAGGTCGAGGGCGGCGGCAAGGCTGTGACGCGCGTCGGCGCGGAGGCCGAGGGCCTTTTCGATCATGCCGCGGTGGTAGAGGAAGAGCGCGTTGCGATAGCCGGTGCGGGCGGCATGCCGAGCCTGCGTCAGCGCCTCGCGATCGCGCCCGTTGACGTGGAGTGCCCACGCGAGCGCGTCGTCGACGTGGATGCTGTCGCGCCGCGCTCGCTCGGCCAGCGCCGCTCGCAGGGCTGCCGGGCGGTCGCCGTGGTCAGCGCTGAACAGTGCCGTCTCCAGATCGGTGGTGACGCCGTTCGCCTGAGCGGTCCTGACCGAGGCGTCCACCACGTCGTACTGCTCTTGCGCCTTGTCTGGCCGCCCCTGGGCCTCGTCCAGCTCGCCGAGGGGAGTCAGGTACGCCGGCAGTGGCAGCCGGCTCACCAGTGACTCGCGCTCCCTGGTGGCACCGGCCAGGTCGCCGCGGGCGGCCAGCACGCGGGCACGGCCGTCCAGCGCTGGCGGATAGCCCGGGTCGGCGCGCAGCGCCGCACCGAACCGCCGCCAGGCCGTCGTCAGGTCGCCCCCGCTCCACGCCAGCTCGCCGAGCTGGGTTGCGACGTAGGCGATGTCGCCGGGGTCGGTCGCGGACGCCATGGCCCGTTCCAGCACCCGGGCGGCGTCGGCGGTGCGACCCTGCAGCTCGAACACATAGGCGACCCGCGTGAAGATCGGGATTCCTGGCTGCGTCGCGTCGGCGCGCCGCGCCGCGGCCATCGCGTCCGTGTAGCGGCCGAGCTCGACGAGCGCGTCGATGCGCACAGCGTTCGCCCGCGTGCCGTAGGGGTTGATCGCCAGCGCGCGATCGGCCAAGCGCAGCGCCGTGGCGAAGTCGTGCCGCGCCGCCGCCAGCGCACCCAACCCGGCCAGCGCGGCGTCGTTGTCGTTGCGCGCCAGCCGCAGTGAGCGGTCGAGCACGCCTTCTGCCTTGGGGTAATAGGTGGGGTCCGCCGACAGCCGCGCCTGCTCGACGTAGGCCACTCCCAGGGTCGCCCACCCGGCGGCATCTCGCGGCTGGACGCGCAGGTGGCTCTGGAGCGTTGCGATCGCCGCGGACAGGCTCGCGGTCGAGAGCCGGTCCGCGGCGGCCGACGGAACCGGCGCCGCCGCCCGCTCCCTCGCCGCCCGCGGCGAGGACCTGGGGCTGAGCGCGACCGCGGCGCCGAGCACGAGCCCGATCGTCAGGGCGCCCGTGACCACGATGGTGAGAGCACGTCGCATGGTTTGGTCTCCCTCGGGTTGCGGTTGCCCGCCGGTCCGGCCACGCCGAGCGCATGGCCGGACCGACGAGCTGGCCGCGCGTTGCCTCAGGCGAAGGAACTGCCCCTGCGGCCCAGCCTGCGGCCCAGCAGGATCCCGCCGGCCGCCGTGGCCACCATCGCCGCGGCGATCGCGGCGGCGACCGGAAGTGGCAGGCGGTCAGATGACGCCCGGCTCGCCGCGTTGTCGGCATTGAGCTGGGTCGCGCCGTCGCGGGCCGTGGAGCCCTGCCGGCCGGCGCCAGCTGTGGCGGTGCCGTTGCCCCTGGTGGCTCCGCCCTGCTGGCCGGCGCCCTGCGTCGTGCCGCCCTGGGGGGGCGTGGCGCCCCCCGGAGGCGTCGAGCCCTTGCTGGCCGCCGCGCTCTGCACGTCAGAACCGGAGTGCGGCAGGGCGACGTAGGGGAACGCCGAGCCGAACGGCGTGTCGTTGCCGTCGACCGCATCACCCAGGTCGTTCTTCTTGCCGAGCAACTCCCCCTCGACGACCTGCAGCGAGATGTCCACCACGTCGTCGGTCAGCCGGCGGCCGTTGGGGAAGCCGGCGGTGTCGCCGTCGAGGACGCCCAGCCGCTTGGGCGATGCGGACGGCGCGATCGAGGTGTTGAGCCGGAGCATCTCCGCCGGACGGACCTTCGGCGGCTGGTTGAGCCCTGGCACGCCGGTGAGGAAGACCTGCACCAGGTCGTTGCGCGGCTCGGCCGGCGCGGGGATGCCGTACACGGACTGGATCAGCCTCGGCAGCTCGGGGTTGGTGACGTACCTGCCGAACTGAGCGTCCTTCCAGGGCACCGAGGCGTTGAACTTGTCCTTGTCCTTCCTCGGGATGACGACCTCGTTGACCAGCGGCATGCCGAGCCGCGACACCTGCCGGAAGTCGCTCAGCGCGCTGCCGCGCGAGGTGGTGGTCCAGACGCCGACGATCGGCTGCTTGTCGTTGGAGCGCAGCAGCTTGGACGGCACCTGGATCGCGACCGTGTTGACGTTGTAGCCACGCAGGGTGTCGTCGCCCACCTCTGACAGATTGCCGCCGTAGAGCAGGTCGAACACGCGCAGGTCGAGGAAGAAGGGGTCGTCGGCCTGCCCGGCGAAGACCTTGCCGCCACCTGGAACCGACCGGACCGCCTGGTTGCGAAGCGTCGCGTAGTCCGGCATCGAGGCCCGGCCGACGTTGGAGGGCGCGACGGGGACGTTCGTCAACAGGGTCGTGGAGGACTGGAAGACGCCGCCCTTGCGGCGCACGAGCTGCAGGTCGTAGGTCTGCCTGAAGTTCAGGTCCGTGTCGTCCAGGCTGGTCACCGGGCCGGTGTTGTAGAGGAAGGTGTTGCCGTTGCGGACGCGGTCCTTGAACGTCCAGCGGTAGGTGAGGTCGGCGCCGCCCTCGCCGTCGGTGTCGATGTTGACGTCGTAGCGCGCGTCGGTGGCGAACTTGTAGAAGTTGGGCCCGCCCGCCGGGTCCTCGAACGGGATCCAGTTGGCGATCAGCGTGGTGGTGTCCGGCCGGTCAGGGCTGACGAACGCGTACAGGTCGGTGTTGTCGTACTGCGGTTGGCCCGAGATGAGCGGGGCCTCGCGGTGGCTGGAGGCGACGGCCTGGGTCGGCGCCAGGCTTGCGACCGCCGTGGCGGCCAGCACCGCGCCGGTGACCATCAGCATGGCGGCTCGCGAGCGAGCCGATCGGAACCTCGACATGGCTGCTTCCTTCGTGCGACGACGGAGGTGACGTGGAGCCGGCTTCCGTCAGCTCTTCGGACCCGCCGAGCGGGCGGATTGGTCGGGGGCGCACACTGTTGGCATGACGTTGGACTACGGCAGGGCGCTGGAGTTCGGGATCTCGGTGGTGCCCGACGCGGCGGCGCTCGAAGAGGCGCGGGCGGCGGTCGGCGCCGCGGACCGCGGCGGGCTCGACCTGGTGGGTATCCAGGACCACCCCTACCAGCGGCGCTTCCTCGACACCCTGGCGCTGATCGGGACGCTGCTGGCGGAGACGCGGCGGGTCCGCGTCTTTCCGGACGTGGCGAACCTGCCGTTGCGGCCGCCGGCGACCCTGGCGAAGCAGGCGGCGAGCCTGGACGTGCTGAGCGGCGGCCGCTTCGAGCTCGGCCTTGGGGCCGGGGCGTTCTGGGACGCGATCGAGGCCATGGGCGGCCCGCGGAGGACGCCGACGGAGGCCGTGGAGGCCCTCGAGGAAGCCATCGCGATCATCCGGCAGGCATTGGCCGAGGAACGGTCGGTACGGCTCGACGGCAGGCACTACCGCGTCCGCAACTACCATCCCGGGCCTGCTCCGGCGCACCGGATCGAGATCTGGATCGGCGCCTACCGGCCGAGGATGCTCCGTCTGATCGGCCGGCTCGCCGACGGCTGGCTCCCTTCCGTCGGCTCCTACCTGCGGCCGGAGGCGCTGCCCGCGATGCAGCGGATCATCGACGAGGCCGCCATCAAGGTCGGGCGCGACCCCGCCGACGTGCGGCGCATGGTCAACCTCTCGGGCAGCATCGAGGCGCCAGGGGCCGAGGGCATCACCGGGAGTGTGGACGACTGGGTGGACCTGCTTTCCGGGTGGGCCACCGACCTCGGGGTCGACACCTTCATCTTGTGGCCCACGACCCCCGGCGAGCGCCAGGTCGAGTTGTTCGGCACGGAGGTCGCCCCGAAGGTCCGCGCCGAAGTCGCCCGCCGCCGCGGCTGACGCGAACCCTTGGTGAGGAGAGGAGGCCACAGGGTTGGACGGCGTTCGCCTGCGGGTGCTCGGCTGCGCTGGGGGCTACCCGGGGCCGGGCAGTCCGTGCTCCGGCTACCTGCTGGAGGCGGCGGGCCGGCGCGTATGGGTCGACGCCGGCGGCGGGACGCTGGCCGAGCTGCAGCGCCACTGCTCCCTGGACGACCTCGACGCGGTCTGGATCAGCCACCTTCACCCGGATCATTGCACCGACCTGCCGCTGGCCTTCCACGCGCTGTCGGTCGGCGGCGTCCGCGGCGGCCGGCGGCTCCCCGTGCTCGGCCCCAGCGGTTGGTCGCGGCACATGGACGCGTTCGTGGCGGAGCCCGGCGCGATGGCCAGCGTCTTCGACGTGGTCGAGCTGTCCGACGGCGAGTGCGTGGCGTTCGGCGAGCTGGCCATGCTGGCGGTCGCCACCGTCCACGGGATCGAGACCTACGGGTTCCGCGCGACCGCGGGCGGGCCCACGCTGTCGTACTCGGCGGACTCCGGGCCGTGCGAAGCGCTGGAGCGGCTCGCTGAGGGCAGCGACCTGTTCCTGTGCGAGGCGTTCCTGTCGCCCGGCGGCCCCAGGGAGCCACACGCCGGCGCCATCTCGCTCACGCCCGGCCAGGCCGGCGCGTACGCACAGGCCGGCGGCGCCCGCCGCCTGGTATTGACGCACCTTCCCCCTGGCGCCGACCGGGCAAGGACCCGCTGGCTTGCCGAGAGCGAGTTCAGCGGGGCGGTCGACCTCGCGGACCAGGGCCGCGGCTTCGAGGTCGGGCCCGGCGGCGTGTCGAGCGTCACAGATCGACTGTGACGCAGGCCCTTGACCTGCTGGCGCCCCAGGCACTGTGATGAGCCTCGACGATTCCATTTGGGGGTGCAGCGATGGACGCGGATCTCGTGCTCGAAGGTGGCGGCGTGAAGGGCATCGGGCTGGTCGGTGCCATCAGGGGGCTCGGGGACGCCGGCTACCGGTTCCACCGGGTGGCGGGCACGTCGGCCGGGGCGATCGTGGGGTCGCTGGCTGCCGCCGGCGTCCCGGCCGAGCAGCTCCAGCGGATCATGCATGAGCTGGACTACCGAAAGTTCCAGGACGGGAACCTCCTCACCCGTCTCGGCCGGCCCGGCGCCGCCCTCCAGATGCTGCTCCACAAGGGCGTGTACAAAGGCGACTGGCTGCACGACTGGGTCGCCGGTCAGCTCGCCGACGCAGGGGTACGGACCTGGGGCGACCTGCGGATCAGCCAGCAGGACGACCCCGGCAGCGCGCTGCCGCCGGCGCGCTCCTACAAGCTGGTGGTGATCGTCTCGGACGTCACCGACAACCGGCTGCTGCGGCTGCCGTGGGACTACGACCGGCTCGGCGTCAGCGCCGGCGAGGTCGACGAGATGCCGGTGGCGGACGCGGTGCGCGCCTCCGCGTCGATCCCGTTCTTCTTCCAGCCGTGCATGCTCAAGGTGCCTGGTCGCGGCGGCCAGGTCTACCTGACCGACGGCGGCATGCTCTCCAACTTTCCGATCGACGTGTTCGACCGCCGCGACGAGCGGCGTCCCAGGTGGCCCACCTTCGGGGTGAAGCTCTCCGCCAGGCCGGGCGCCAACCTGCTCGCCCCGGCCCAGTCGATCCGCGGCGTGGTGCGGTTCGCGCTCGCCCTGGTGGCCACCATGGCCAACGCCCACGACCAGATGCACCTGGACGACCCGTCGGTGGTGGACCGCACCGTCTTCGTGGACACCTTCGGCGTGAAGTCCACCGACTTCCACCTCGACGCCAAGACCCGCGACCAGCTCTTCGACGAGGGCATGCGGTCCGGGAAGAAGTTCCTCGCCGGCTGGAACTTCGACCGCTACCTGGACACCTACTGGAAGCCGGCAGCCGCCGAGGGGGCTGGCCGCGCGCCCACAGCCACGGCCGCCACGGCGGCCACGACTGCCGAGGCCGCCGCCAAGCCCGCCGGCGACGGCGCGTAGCGTAGCGACCGGCCTCAGGGCCCGGCCTCAGGGCCCGGCCTCAGGGCCCGGCCTCAGGGCCCGGGCGAAGGACCCGGGCGAAGGACCCGGCCTCAGGGGCCCGGACGAAGGACCCGCTGGGGGGGTTCGGGGGGGAGCCAGCTCGGGCTCCCCCCCGAATGCATCAGGAACGCACCGCCTCGGCGGCCTCGACCTCCTCCGCGCCGAGACCGGTGAAGGCCCTGATTCGCAGCTCCTCGTACTTCTCCTCCGACGACGGCTCGCGCGACAGCAGCGTGCCGAGCCAGGCCGCCGCGAAGCCGAGCGGGATGGAGACGATCCCAGGGTTCTCCCACCGGAAGATCGGCTCGGCGTCCTAGAACCACAGGCCCGTCGGGCCGATCACCGTCGGTCCGATCGCGACCAGGATCAGGCACGAGAACAGGCCCACGATGATGCCGGCCACCGCGCCGGCGGTGGTGAACCGCTTCCAGTACAACGAGAACAGGATGGTCGGAAGGTTGGCGCTGGCCGCGACCGCGAAGGCCAGGCCCACCAGGAAGGCCACGTTGAGGTTGCGGGCGGCCACCCCGAGGACCACGGCGATTGCGCCGATCACCAGCGCGGTCATCCGCGCGACCCGGACCTCCCTGTTCTCGTCCCGCTGGCCGCGCCTGATGACGTTCGCGTAGAAGTCGTGCGCGAAGCTAGACGAGGCGGTGATCGTCAACCCCGACACCACCGCCAGGATGGTCGCGAAGGCCACCGCCGAGATGAAGGCGAGGAACAGGTCGCCGCCGATGGTGTCGGCGCCGCCGCCGACCTGCTGGGCGAGCAGCGGCGCGGCCATGTTGCCACCGGGGTTGGCCTGCTTGACCGCGGCGCTGCCGACCAGCGCGGCCGCGCCGAAGCCCAGGAACGTGGTCAGGATGTAGAAGCCGCCGATGATGCCGATGGCCCAGTTCACGCTGGCACGCGCGGCCCGGGCGGTCGGCACCGTGTAGAAGCGCACCAGGATGTGGGGCAGGCCAGCGGTGCCGAGCACGAGCGCGAGCCCGAGCGAGACCAGCTCGACGCCGTTGTTCTTGTAGCGCAGGCCGGGCGCGAGGAAGGCGTCTCCCTTTCCGCTGGCTTTCGCCGCCGCGCCGAACAGGGCGTTCAGCGAGAAGCCGAACTTCGCCAGCGCGAAGATCGACAATAGCAGCGTCCCCGCGATCAGCAGCACCGCCTTGACGATCTGCACCCAGGTGGTGCCGATCATCCCCCCGAAGGTCACGTAGATGATCATCAGCACGCCGACGGCCACGATCGCGGCGATCGCCGGCCCCTCCCCGGTCAGGCCGAGCAGCAGCTTCATCAGCGCGCCGGCGCCGACCATCTGCGCGATCAGGTAGACGATCGAGACCCCGACGGTCGACAGCGCGGCGGCCGACCGGACCGGCCCCTGCCGCAGGCGGTAGGCCAGCACGTCGGCCATGGTGTACTTGCCCGCGTTGCGGAGCAGCTCGGCGACCAGCAGCAGCACCACCAGGTACGCCACCAGGAAGCCGACCGAGTACAGATAGCCGTCGAAGCCGAACAGCGCGATCAGCCCGGCGATCCCCAGGAAGCTGGCCGCCGACATGCAGTCGCCGGAGATGGCGATGCCCGTTCTGGAAGCCGGTGATGCGGCGCCCCGCGGCGTAGAAGTCCACCGCCGTCCGGGTCTGGCGCGACGCCCACCAGGTGATCCACAGGGTCGCGACCACGAAGACCGCGAACAGCAGCAGCGAGATGCTACGGCCGCTCATCGCGTCACCTCCCCGTCGGGCATCCGGCCAGCCCGCCGGCGGATGGCGTCCACCAGCGGGTCCAGGCGCCGCCGCGCGAACCGCGTGTACGCCCACGCGACCAGGAAGGTCATGACGAACTGCGACAGCGCGAACAGGTACGCGAAGGTGAAGTTGCCGACCAGCTTGCGGCCCATGAAACCGGGCGCGACGCTGGGCAGCCACATCAACAGCATGTAGTACACGAGGAAGAACACGGTCATCGGCCAGACGAACCGGCCGCGGCGGGCGACGAGCTCGTCGACGCTAGCCTCCTCGACCGGATCGATCTGTTGTGACCGGCCGTGCGTCCGGCACTGACGTCCGGAGCATCGCCTGCCATGCGGGTGCCTCCTTGGGCTGCCAGGGTGCCCATAACCGGCGCTCACGCTTGGATTTCTACGGCGCGATTCGCCCGTTGTCTAGCAGAACAAGCATTATCACTATAAAGATGGATGTTCCCGATGCTTCCTGACACGCCGGATGCTCGGCCGGCGGGCCCTCCAGGGACGCGCCGGCTGGTCGGCCGGCCCGCCCTCGGGGACGCGCCGGCCCGCCAGCCCCGCCGCCCGCCGGCCCCGCCGGGCCGGCGGGGAATCGGGTACCGAAGCGCCGGGTTGCAACCGTGTCGAGCGTCAAGCGGTCCCCCGGTGGGCGAGGAGGCTTCTGTATGCGGCGGGTGTTGGTCACGATCGCGGTCATCGCGCTCGCGGTGGTGCTCGGTGCGGCGGCCGCGGGCTGCAAGAAAAGCGGCAGCTCTGGTGGCGGCAGCTACATGGGCCGGCCGCATTCCCAGGTGACCTCGAGCGCGTGAAGCGCTCGAACGGGACACGGGCGAGAGCTGTAGATTCCACCCCTTGTCAGCGGGGCCGGGCGCGCCAGCGCCCGGTGGCGGAGCGACGATGATGGGGTGACCAGATGGTCAGGGCCGATCCGGGCGGCGGTGGCGGCGGTTCGATCGCGGCAATCGATCCCCGGCTCATGGCGCAGATGAACACGTCGATCAAGAACGGCGGCGAGACGCTCGTCAACCAGAGCGGCAACCTGAAGAACCGGTTCTCGAACCTGTTCCTGGACACCGCGCCGCTGGTCGAGATCGTCTCGATCGGCAACTGGGCGCACGACCAGCTCCCCATGCTGACCCGGCGCCAGACGCTGGCCGAGGCCATCGACGACACCCCGGGCGCCCATTTCTACGACGAATACGCGACCGGCATGCACCTCTCGCCGGCGCAGGCCGCCCAGCAGGGCTCCGACCTGGCCAGGCAGTTCATGGAGCTCAGCTCCACCGACGAGGAGGGCGCCAGGCGCGCCCACCAGATCGCGCTGGAGCTGGCCAGCCACCAGGACGACCCGGCCTTCACCTCGGCGTTCTACGGCACGCTGGGGCCACAGCGGACCAGGATCATCCCGATCTACATGACCCAGAGCGGCAGCCGGACCGCCGCCGGCGACCTGAAGATCTACAGCCATGCGCTGGGAACCGCGCTGAGCGCGCCCTACCCGGCGCCAGGGATGGACAAAGTCTCCAGCGACTTCGAGCGCGCCAGCAGCAACCGTCCCGACGCCTGGAACAAGGGCGCCATGCTCGCCTACGCCAAGGTGCCCGGCAACTGGCTCGGAAAGGTCGCCGGGAACAACGCCCTCGACGACTTCGCCAAGGACCCTGACCAGGACTTCCGCGGCGGCGGGCTGGACGCCGGCCGGCTCGGGCTGCCCGAAGACACCGCGGCGCTGTTCCTCGAGGTCGTCGCCAACAGCCCGGAGTCCTCGCGATACGCGCTGACCACCATGGGCCAGCCCGACCACGGGCATTCGCTGGACGAGAACATCCATCGCTTCATGTCGTACTCCAAGGCGGTCGGCACCGGCGACGAGATCCAGGAGAGCCTCGGCTCCGCGCTGGCCGCCGGCTCCGGCGTGAACGACGAGACCATGGGACACCACAGCCAGGCCGCGGCCGACTTCGCCCAGAAGGTCATCCAGAGCGTCGGCAGGTACTCGGGCGACGTCAACCCGATCATGGGCCACTCGATGGCCGAGATCGCCGGCTCGTGGGCGCCGGAGATCGTCATCGGCTCCGACCCCGACGACGACCGGAGCGAGACGGTGCCCGGCCTGAACCCGATGTTCAGCCTGGACACCCACGACACCTACGCGTTCATGGGGTCCTTCGCGCACGACGACCAGACCGGCCAGCCGTTCGACGACGCCATGGCGACGCTCACCGGGCAGATGATCGACGCCGGGGTGAAGGCGGACATGGCCGCCGGCGGCACGGACTCGCCGGGAACCCAGCGGGTCATGAGCTACCTCGGCTCGGCGGCGGGGCTGGAGTACGCGTCGCGGTTCGAGGTCCGCGGCGACATGGACGAGCAGGAGCGGAAGGTCCGCCAGTTCTTCGGGGACATCGCCAACATCGGCATGAACGCCGCGCCGGTCAACCCGGCGACGCTCGCCGGCAAGGTGGCCTGGCAGGTCTTCCAGTTCGAGGGCGGCAACGCGATCGACGACTGGGTCCAGGGCGGCTCCAGTCGCACCGACGACCTGGAGAACCGCCGCCGGCAGGCCTCGCTGGCCTCCAACTACCTGATCGCCTCCAAGCTGATGGACCACGGTTACCCGATGACCGCCCAGCCCGACGCCACCGCCGACCAGTGGGCGCGGGGCAACGACGTCGACCCGGCCAGGGCCCGCTTCACCGACTCCGGCGGGCACCTGCTCCCGCCCGACAAGATCCTGGCGGACAAGGACAAGCTGGCGGCCTACGACGCCTGGCTGGAGGCCAACGGCCGCGGCGGCAGCCACGACGACGCCTTCGGCCAGAAGACCGTCGACCTCGCCAACACCCAGCAGGGCGCCTTCACCCGCACCGTCGACCGCTACGGCCCCGACGACTAGGCCGCGGTGACGCCGGGGTCACCCTCGAGACGCGGCGGCGCGGTACGCCTGCGGGCTGCGGCCGTGGAGCCGCTTGAAGGCGGTGCTGAGCGCGAAGGGGCTGCCGTAGCCGACCTGCCGCGCGACCGCGCCGATGGTCGTGCCGGGCTCGCGGAGCAGGTCGGCGGCCAGGGCCAGCCGCCAGCCGGTCAGGTAGGACATGGGCGGCTCGCCGACCAGCTCGTGGAAGCGGCGGGCCAGCGCCGCGCGGGAGACGCCGGTGCTGTCGGCGAGCGAGGCGACCGTCCACGGGTTCGCCGGGTTGTTGTGGAGCATCCGCAGCGCGCGGCCGACCACCGGGTCGCTCAGCGCCTGGTACCACGCGGGGGCCTTGGCCTCGGGGCGGGAGAACCAGGCCCGCAGGACGGCGATCAGCAGCAGGTCCAGCAGCCGGTCGAGCACGACCTCCTGGCCGGGCTCGTCCTTGACGATCTCCTGCCCGAGCAGCGGGACCAGCGCGCAGTCCCAGGCGTCCTCCTCCAGGACCAGCAGCGGCGGCAGGGCGTCCAGCAGGCGCCGGCTGACCTCGCCGCTCATCTGATACGTGCCGGTGAGCATCATCGTCGAGCCGTGCGGGCTGTTGCCCCAGGTGCGCACGCCCAGGTCCATCGCCTGCGCCAGGCTTTCGCCATCCGGGGTGGTGCAGTGCTGCCCGGGATGGATCACGACCTGGACAGGAGTGGCCGGGTCGTCGGCGACCGTGTAGGGATCCGGGCCGCGCATGATCGCCACGTCCCCGGGGCCGAGCCGGAGCGGCTCGCTACGGTCGTGGAGCACGCATGCGCGGCCCCGGACCATCGCCACCAGGGTGAGCGGCGCCTCGTCCTGGATACGCAGGGACCACGGCGGATCCATGACCGAGCGGAGCAGGAAGGCCCCCTGTGCCCTCGGTCCGTCCAGAAGGCTCGTGAGCGCGTCCATGCGTGCCAGTATAGACGCTTGAACATGAAGTTGCGCCTCTCGACTATGGCCCGTCTCACCAGGCGGCAGTTCACTGACAGCAGGAAGGGAACTACGCACGAGGAGGCGCAGATGGAGACGACCTTGGTGCTCGGCGGGACCGGCAAGACCGGCCGCCGGGTGGTGGAGCGGCTGAAGGCGCGGGGCATGCCGGTTCGCGCCGGCTCCCGCTCGGGTGAGCCGCCGTTCGACTGGGAGGACCGGGACACCTGGGAGCCGGTGCTGCGCGACGTCGGATCGGCGTACCTGGTGTACTACCAGGACCTGGTGGCACCCGGGGCTGATGCCACCATCGCCTCGTTCGCCGAGCTGGCGGTCTCCAGTGGCGTCCGGCGGCTGGTGCTGCTGTCCGGTCGCGGCGAGGAGGAGGCCCTGCGCTGCGAGCAGGTGGTCCGCGGTGCCGCCGCCGACCTGACGGTCCTGCGCTCGAGCTGGTTCTCCCAGAACTTCAGCGAGGACTTCCTGCTGGAGCCGGTGCTGAGCGGCGAGATCGCGCTCCCGGCCGGCGACGTGGCCGAGCCGTTCGTCGACGCCGAGGACATCGCCGACGTCGCGGTCGCCGCACTGACCGAGAACGGGCACGCCGGCCAGGTCTACGAGCTGACCGGGCCGCGGCTGCTGACCTTCGCCGACACTGCCGAGGAGATCGCCAAGGCGACCGGCCGCCAGATCACCTACCTGCCGGTGTCCCCTGAGCGGTTCGCGTCGGTGCTGGCGGAGGCCGACGTGCCGGCCGAGTTCGTGACCATGCTGACCGAGCTGTTCACCAGGGTTCTGGACGGCCGCAACGCCCACCTGACCGACGGCGTCCAGCGCGCCCTTGGCCGGGCGCCCCGGGATTTCAGCGAGTACGCGCGGAGCGCCGCCGCCACCGGCGTCTGGGACCGATAGGGGTCGAACTCGAGTCATGGAGGACGATCATGCAGTGGTCCCGAGGCGCCTCGCTGGTCGCGGCCACGCTGACCATGGGCTTGATGGCTGGCCTGTTCTACGCCTACGCCTGCTCGGTGATGCTCGGCCTGGGCCGGGCGGACGACCGGACCTTCGTCGACGGGATGCAACGGATCAACGTGGCCATCCTCAACGGCTGGTTCTTCCTGAGCTTCTTCGGCGCGTTGCTGCTCACCGCCCTGGCCGGGGTGCTTCACCTCGGCGCGGACTGGCGGTCCGTGCTGCCGTGGATCGTGGCCGCGTTCGTCCTGTACGTGGTCACGCTGGTCATCACCATGGGCCTCAACGTGCCGCTCAACAACGCCCTCGCCGCCGCCGGCGACCCGGACCGCATCGCCGATCTCGCCGCCGTCCGCGAGCGCTTCGAAGCACCCTGGGTCCGCTGGAACCTCGCCCGCGCGCTGACGTGCACCGCAGCCTTCGGCTGCCTCGCCTGGGCGCTCCTGCTCCACGGCCGCATCGCGGCCACGGTTGCGGCGTGAGATCGGGCGGGACGGGCCGGCCGCGCCAAGCGGGCCGCGGGGTTCGGCCTCGACAGGCGGACGGGGACGTCCGGCCGGTTATCCCGTCGACAGGCAGTCCGTCTCGCCGGCGACCGAGTAGTTGCGGCCGTCCTGGCTGGTGATCACCGACAGGCGGGCGTGGCCGTCCACGCCGATCGAGGTCACGGTGTCGTCGGAGTCCCTGGTGGACTGGCGCTCCCAGCCGGAGCCGATGTCCCCGACCACCCCGACCGCGTAGTCGAAGGCGGCCGCGCGGTCGCCGAACCCGCGGGTCTGCACGGTGGCCGCGTAGACGCGCTTGGCGCGGCCGTTGCCGCACGCCAGGTCGGTGCCGGCGTCGCTGGAGACCCACGGTTGGCCGCGGCCGAGCTGCTTGGCGTACAAGCGCTGGACCGCGTGCTGCAGCTGCGTGCCGGCCTCGGCGACCGTCGGCTGGTCCTTGCCTGAGCAGGCGGTCAGCGAGCCGAGCAGCGCCAAGGGCAGCGCGGCGGTGGCGGCCGTTCGGGGAAGCAGGCGGAGGGGTCGCATGACGGTCACCCTATCCGGCGGAGCAGGCTCGGAACAAAACCCCTGATGCCGATCGTACGGCGCGTTTCCGCTCCAGTGGCATCTTGCGGGAGAATCGATCGCCATCTCGTGATGCAGGAGGATGTTGTGGCCGTTACCGGGGACCAGCAGACCGAGCCGATGGTGACCAACCCGCGGCGTCAGAAGCTCGAATCGCTGCTCAGCATGGTCCGTGCGCAGAAGGACGCGCTCGCCTCGGCGCTCGACAGGGGCGCGCAGGACATGGGCGGCGGCAAGGTGTGGACCGGCTCCACCGGCAGCGCCTTCCAGGCGGAGATCGAGGGGCGCAAGCAGAAGCTGCACACGCAGGCCGGCAAGCTGGAGGGCATCGTCAGCGAGGCCCTCTCGCACGAGCCGGAGAAGATCACCGCCACACAGGCCCGCGCGCAGCACCACGATTACTACTGATCGGGCGGCTCTGCGCGAACCACCGGAGTTTCCTCTGTAGCTCTACCTATTCACAGATTTATCCACTCTTGTGGATAACTTTGACGGCTTGTGTCCTACCTGCGAGAACGGCCTGTTCGGCGGTGACGGGGCCGACTGGTGCTACCCCTACCCGCTCCCGCCAGGCTCCCCCATTGGCCGGCGTGGCCTCCAGCCGTCAACCTGTGAGCGCCACGACAACCGCGACCATCAGGAGCCAGCGCGATGGAGGAGGCCCAGCGACGGGCTGCCAGCAACGCCGCCTTCGAGGTGCTGTCCTGGCGTACCTGGGCCGCCACGGCATACCTGATGGCCAGCTTCCCGCTCGGCCTCTTCTGGTTCGTCTTCACGGTGACCGCCCTGGCGCTGGGGATCTCGCTGGCGGTGCTGTGGGTCGGGTTGCCCATCCTGGCGCTGACCATGCTCTGCTGGAAGGGGCGGGGCCAGGGCCGAGCGCGCTTTCATCCGGGCCGCGCTCGGTGTCGACATCCCGAGCCCCTACCGGCCGATGCCTGACGGCTCGATCCTTGGAAGGTGGCGGGCAAGGGCGAGCGACCCTGCCACCTGGCGCGACGGCGGCTACCTGCTGCTGCTCGGCCCCCTGGGGACGATCTGGTTCGTGCTGGCGACGACGCTGTGGTCGATCCCGTTCGCGCTGCTGTCGGTGCCGTTGTGGTACCGGGCCGTGCCCGGCGGGGCGAGGCTGTTCGAGTTCTCGGACCGCCCGCTGCTCGTGGTGGACAGCCTGCCGCGGGCGCTGCTGATCGCGGCCGCCGGGCTGGTGCTCGCGGTTGGCGTGCCACCGCTGATCCGCGGCATCGCCGCCGGGCACGCCGCCATCGCCCGCCGGCTGCTGGGGCCGAGCACGGGCACCGAGCTGGTGGCCCAGGTCCAGGAGGCCAGGGCGCGGCGCACCATGGCGGTGGACGTGGCCGCGGCGGAGCGCCGGCGCATCGAGCGCGACCTGCACGACGGCGCGCAGCAGCGCCTGGTGGCCCTGGCCATGGACCTCGGCATGGCGCGGGAGAAGTTCGCCAGGGACCCGGAGCAGGCCAGGGCGCTGCTGGACGAGGCGCACGACGAGGCCAAGCGCGCGCTCGCCGAGCTGCGCAACCTGGCGCGCGGCATCCACCCGGCGGTGCTCACCGACCGCGGGCTGGACGCCGCCCTGTCCGCGCTGGCCGCCCGCGCGACCGTGCCGGTGGAGGTGTCGGTCGAGCTTGCGCGCCGGCCGCCGCCCACGGTCGAGTCGGCCGCCTACTTCGTGGTGGCCGAGGCGCTGGCCAACGTCGCCAAGCACGCCGCCGCCACTGGAGCCGCAGTCCGGGTCACGCACCGCGACCAGCGTCTGGTGGTCGAGGTCAGCGACGACGGCGTGGGCGGCGCCGACCCGCGGGCAGGCTCGGGGCTGGCCGGCCTGGCCGATCGCATCACCGCCGTCGACGGACGCTTCAGCGTGTCCAGCCCGGCCGGAGGACCCACCGTGATTCGAGCGGAGCTGCCATGCGAGTCGTGATCGCAGAGGACGCGGTGCTGCTGCGGGCCGGGCTCGAGCGGCTGCTGGCCGAGGGCGACTTCCAGGTGGTCGGGACGGTCGGCGACGGCCCGGGGCTGATCGCCGCCGCCGCGGCGCTCCGCCCTGATATCGCCATCGTGGACGTGCGCATGCCGCCGACGCACACCGACGAGGGGCTCCGGGCCGCGGTGGAGGTCCGCCGGCTGGTGCCGGAGACCGCCATCCTGGTGCTCTCCCAGTACGTCGAGGAGCGCTATGCGCTGGAGCTCATCGGCAGCAACGCCGAGGGAGTCGGCTACCTGCTCAAGGACCGGGTGGCGGACGTCTCGGAGTTCCTGGCGGCGGTCCGGCGCGTCGGCGAGGGCGGGACCGCGCTGGACCCGGAGGTGGTGGCGCAGTTGCTCGGCCGGCGTCGCCGCGGCAACCCGCTGGAGGCGATCAGCCCGCGCGAGCGCGAGGTGCTCGCGCTGATGGCCGAGGGGAGGTCCAACGCGGCCATCGCCGCCGAGCTGGTGGTCACCGACGGAGCCGTGGAGAAGCACGTCAGCAACATCTTCGCCAAGCTCGGTCTGCCCGCGACCGCCAGCGACCACCGCCGCGTCCTGGCGGTGCTCACCTACTTGCGCGGCTGATCGGCCTTGCGCGGCTGATCGGCGGGCGCCGCGGTCGTCGCGCCGGTCCGGCCGGAGGGTCTGCCCGCCGGCGCGCCGTACTCGTCCAGGAACCGGGCGACCAGACCGCGGAGCACCACCGCCATGGTGAAATCGTTGGTCTGGCACCACTGCCTGAGGCGCTCGTGCAGCTCGACGGGCAGCCGAACCGGCACGGTCTGCCACGGTCCGGCGGCCTCCAGCGCCAGTGACTCGCGCAGCGCGGCGACGTGCTCGCCGGCGCCAGGCAGCGCGTGCGGGAGCACCGACGGCGGCGGCGCCGGCAATGGGCCCGCCGCCTGCGCAGGCTGGAGCCTGGCGTCCAGCAGCTCGGCCATGACCCGGTCCCGCTCTTCGGGCGACAGCGCGCGCAGCGCCTTGAGCAGCAGCGCCGTCAGCTCTCCTGGCATCGTGATACCTCCCCGAGATACCGCGCGATATCAGGAAGCATGCGGCACGCTGAGCGGGCTGTCCAGCCGGCGCGGCCGGATCGGCCCCGGCCCGGCACGTGGGCTACTCGAAGGAGGGCTCCGCGCTCAGGTTCATCAGGCGCACGCTGCCATGGGCCACCGCGCGGCCGCGCTGGTCGGTGACGGCGACCTCCCACAGTTGCGTGCTGCGACCCCGGTTGAGCGGGACGGCCTCGGCCCGCAGCTCTCCCTCGCGCACCGGCCGCAGGAAGTCGGTGGTGTTGGCGATCCCCACGGGGCGCCCCGCCTCCCCGAGCCACATCGCCGCGCCAACGCTGGCGGTGGTCTCGACCATTGCCGCGTACACACCGCCGTGCACGATCCCGTAGTGCTGGTGCAGGTCGGGGGTCACCGGGACGACCGCGACCACCCGGTCCCCGGTCGCCTCCTCGAAGCGCAGTCCCATCACCTTGTCGAACCGGCAGGCGAGCTCGGGGAGGGCGGGCAGGTCGGCCATCGCGTTCAGCTCCTGTGGGGGCTTTCCGCCAAGCCTACCCTCGCTCCGAGTCGCCGCCGCGGCGCAGGGCGTCGGCCAGGTCGCGCTGGATGGTCGTGAGGGTGAGGTCGCTGCGGGTCCGCTCGATCACCGCTCGGGCGACGTCGGTCGAGCGGCGCAGCCCACCTGTGATCGCGTCCGGATAGTCGACGTCGGCCAGCAGCGAGTGGATCCCCTCCATCGCGTCGAACAGCTCGTTGGCGCGCGCCACGTCGCCTGCGCGGAGCACGTCGAGCAGGTGGCGCCGCAGCTCCCCGATGGTCTCGGCCAAGCCGTTGAGGTACGGGGCGTCGCCGACGGCGACCTCCTCGGGCTCCGGCAGCGGCTGGCCGGCGACCAGCGCGCGCGTCGCGCGCGCCTCCGCGTACTCCTTCTGCGCGTTCTGGAGGAAGCCCGCGTAGTACACGTCCGGATGCGCCGCCAACAGCGACTCGGCCACGTCCAGCAGTTGCCGCGCGTCGACCAGTAGCCGGTCCGCCGCCGCCAGCTCACCGCGGTGGACCGCGCGGATCGCGTTGGCGGCCCGCCGGACCGCCAGCCGAGCCTTGGCGAGCGCCGCCTCCCGCGCCTGGCTCTTGGCCTCGAACCTGCCCTGCACACCCTCGCGCGTCCGGTCCGCCCCGCTCACCTGCTCCCCCCGACCCACTGGGGCACCCCCCCGATCCATCCGGGCGCCCCGTTCGGGTTCCCCGAACCCCTGCGGCGGCGGGCTCATTCGGGGGTCGGGGGTCCCTGGCCCTCCAGGAGCGGGGCGCCCCAGAGGGGGCCGTCCGCCTGGCGGCGCCGGCGCCGGCGCAGCCCGCGGCGGCCGGTCGGCCGGGGGGGAGGCGGCGCGGGCGGTGGCGTGGCCATGACCGTCCGCCGGGGCGGTGGTGGCAGCGCGCGGCGCGCCGGTGGCGCCGGAAGCGCCGGCCGTGCCGGGTGGCGCCGGCGGAACCCCTGCACCACCAGCGCAACCACGTAGGCGCTGAGCAGCGCGCCGGCGACCGCCTCCGCGATCCACCAGTGGCCGCCGAGCACGTAGCGGACGCGGATCGACGCCGCCGCCGCCAGCGTGAGGGCGAGGAGCACGCGGCGCCGGCGCAGGACCGAACGGCCGGCGGTCGGGGAGCCGCCGCGTGTTCGGCCCGGACCGAGGCGGAGGTTGCCCGCGCCGGCGGCGGTCGAGCGCAGCGCTCCACGGGTGGACACCTCAGGGCTCGGCCGCCACCCGGTATCGTCGGCGGCGGCGGGACGGCGGCGCACCCAGCCGCCACGGCGGTGCCGCGGAGCGATCACCGGAAGCAGGAACGCGACCCACATCACCGCCAGAATCGCGAGAAGGACGATGCTCAAAGCGCCACCTCTCGAGGCAGTGACCGGGGAAGAAAAGGGCCTGACAAACAACCCCAGGCTGACCTGGACCGTAACACGGCCTCCTGGGCCGGGCAACGATCTTTCGGTCATTCCTCTGGGGCGTGGTGGCTCGAATCGGAGACGGGCCCACTGGCTGTCTGCACGGCGTGCGCGAGCACCGGCGCCAGCACCTCCCACTCCTCGCGGACGGCCTTCGGGTTACCCGGCAGGTTCACCACCAGCACGCGGCCCACCAGCCCGGCGGCCGCCCGCGACAGCATCGCGAACGGCGTGATCGCCAGGCTCGACTGGCGTAGCGCCTCGGCGATGCCGGGGGCCTCGCGGTCCAGCACGGCGTGCGTCGCCTCCGGGGTGACGTCGCGCGGGCCGAGCCCGGTCCCGCCGGTCGTCAGCACCACGTCCGCCCGCCCCGCCAGCGAGCGCAGGGCAGCGGTGATCGCCGCGCGATCGTCCGGCACCACCTCGGACGCCGCCACCGTGCCGCCGGCGGCGCCGATCAGCTCGCGCAGGGCGTCGCCCCCGGCGTCGTCGCGGCTGCCCCCCGCCACCCGGTCGCTCACGGTCAGCACCGCCAGCCGCAGCCCGTCCAGCCCACTCATTCCGGCGGCTCCGCCCGGTCCACCGCGGCCAGATCCGGCGCGGCACGCTCTCGGGGTTCCCCGGACCCCTCCGGCCCGCCGGCTTCCCCGGGCCCGTCCTGGTCCGGCGCCGCGACGTATTCGCCCGACCGACCGCCGCGCTTGGCGAGCAGGCGCAGGCCGTCGATGCGGGCGTCGCGCTGGACGCCCTTCACCATGTCGTAGAGGGCGAGCGCCGCGGTGGCAGCCGCGGTGAGCGCCTCCATCTCCACGCCGGTGCGCGCGGTGGTCCGCACCGTCGCTGTGATCGCCACCGCGTCCCGCTCGAGCCGCAGGTCGACCTCGACCCCGGTGATCGGCAGCGGATGGCACAGCGGCACCAGGTCGGACGTGCGCTTGGCGCCCATGATCCCGGCGACCCTGGCCACCGCCAGCGCGTCGCCCTTCGGCAGTCCGCCGGCGGCGAGCAGCTCCAGCGTGGCCGGGGCGAGCAGCACGCGGCAGCCCGCCACCGCCAGCCGATCCGTGGTCGGCTTGGCCGAGACGTCCACCATCCGTGCCGCCCCGTGCTCGTCCAGGTGGGTCAGCCCGCCCTCGCTCCCCGCGGCCGGCGGAGCTGTGGGGCGCCTGCCCGGGTCGCCTCTCAGCGGACCCATGTGAGGTCCTCGCGCAGCAGCAGCACCTCGACCTCGGCTCCGGTCGGCAGCCCCGTCAGCTCGGCCGGCACGATCGCCAGCCCGTCCGCCGCCACGCAGGAGCTGAGCACCCCGGACCCTTGCCCGCCGGTGAGCACCGCGGTGAGCCCGTCGTCGCCGACCTCCAGCCGGACCCGCAGGAACGAGACACGGCCGTTCGGGCTGCGCACCGGCTCGCCGAGGCGGGCCACGACCCGGGGCCGGTCGAGCCGGTCGTCCGGCAGCCCGGCGAGCCGTCGCAGCGCCGGGCGCACCAGCACCTCGAACACCACGAAGCACGACACCGGATTGCCTGGCAGGCCGAACAGTGGCGTGCCGGCGGCGAAGCCGAACGCCTGCGGCATCCCCGGCTGCATGGCCACGCGCCAGCTCCGCACGTCGCCCAGCTCAGCGAGCACCTGCTTGGTGTAGTCGCGGTCGCCGACGGACACGCCGCCCGAGGTGACCACGAAATCGCCGTCGGCCGCCGCCAGCGCGAAGCCACGGCGCAGCGCGTCCGGGTTGTCGCGGAGGCGGCCGCAGCGGAAGGCCTCCGCGCCGGCCGCCTGCGCCTGCGCCACCAGCAGCCAGGAGTTCGAGTCGCGGATCTGGCCCGGGCCGAGCGCGTCGCCCGGGTCCACCAGCTCGTCCCCGGTGGAGACCACCGCCACCCGCGGGCGCGGATGGACCGGCACCTCGCGCCAGCCCACCGAGGCCAGCATCCCGATCGCCGCGGGTTCCAGGAGCCGCCCCGTGTCGAGCACCACGGTGCCGGCGTGCACGTCCTCGCCCGCCTCGCGAACGAAGCCTCGCGACGACGGGGCCAGGCGGACCTCGACCATCTCGCCGCTGGTCTCGGTCTGCTCGACCGGCACGACCGCGTCGGCCCCCGGCGGGAGCGGCCCGCCGGTCATGATGCGTACGGCCGTGCCGGGCTCCACCTTGGGCAGCTTGGCGCTGCCGGCGAACACCTCGCCGACCACCCGCAGCGCGACCGGCGAGCTCCCGCCCGCGTCCCGCACGTCCTCCGAGCGCAGCGCGAAGCCGTCCATGGCCGAGTTGGCGAACGGCGGCAGGTCCTCGGCGGCGGGCACGTCCTCGGCGAGCACGCAGCCGAGCGCGTCGGCCAGCGGCACCCACCGTACCGGCAGCGGCCGCAGCCGCTCCAGCACCGCCGCCCGGGCGTCCTCGAAGGCGATGAGGTCCGGCGGGTTCGGCGACGTGGGCGGAAACCTCGGGCTCACGGCCGGCCCTCGGCACCATCCACGCCGGTCACGAACTCGCGCAGGAACTCGACGAAGCCCGGGCCCAGGTCCTCCCGGGCGGCGGCCAGCTCCACGGTGGCGCGCAAGTAGCCGTTCTTCTCGCCGACGTCGTAGCGCTTGCCGGTGAAGCGCATCGCCAGCACCCCCTGCGAATCGGAGGTGTCGACCACGCGCTTGAGGGCGTCGCTGAGCTGGATCTCGCCCTTTGCGTCGGGCTCGGTCACGCGCAGCGCCGAGAAGGTCTCCGGGTGCAGGACGTAACGACCGATCACCGCCAGGTTGGACGGCGCCCGCTCCGGCTCGGGCTTCTCGACGATGTCGGTGAGCCGGAACAGCCCGGGCTCGACCTCCTCGCCGGGAGCGACCGCGCCGTACAGCTTGATCTTCGACCGCGGGACCTCCATAGCCGCGATCACGCTCGTCTGGTGCCGGTTGAAGGCGTCCACCATGTCCCCGAGCAGGTTCTCCTGCTCCCCGATGAGATCGTCCCCCAGCAGGACCGCGAACGGTTCGTCGCCGACGTGCTGCTCAGCGACGCTGACGGCGTGACCGAGGCCGAGCGGCATCTTCTGGCGGATGTAATGGATATCCGCCATGTCGGAGATGGCACGAACCTGTTCGAGGCGTTCGTCGTCGCCCTTGTCGGTGAGCAGGCCCTCCAGCTCCCACGAGCGGTCGAAATGGTCCTCGATCGCGTGCTTGCCTCTACCGATGACGATCAGGATGTCCTCGAGGCCGGCGCGGACGGCTTCCTCGACGACGTACTGGATGGCCGGTTTGTCGACCACCGGAACCATCTCTTTGGGCTGTGCTTTGGACGCCGGCAGGAAGCGCGTGCCGAGCCCGGCCGCTGGAATGACGGCTTTGCGAACCTTCACGTCTGGCAACCCCCCGACCTCCCGGAAACTTTCAAGTTGATGACGTTCACATACACCTCGAGGCCAGCCGCCAACCGGCGGATGCGACCGCCCTGGGGCGAACCTCCTGCTTGCGAGGTGATTCGACGGCGATCTTAACGCGACTGGAGTGGCGCTACCGTTTGGCGCAGCGGGTTTTCCGGCGGCGGAGGCAGCCGGAGTCAGGTTGGGTCAGCCGGGCCGAGTTGGGTAAGCCTGGAGGCGCACGGTAACGTTGCCGGAAGAGTTTGACCGCCACCGGTACCCCGGCGCCCACGCGGCGCACGAACACACAAGGACCTCATCGTGCCGCCGGACAGGAAGCCCCCACGAGACCCCAAGTCGCGTGCCAGCCGCGAGCGAGTCGAGTACGTGTCGCAGGGCCTCGAATGGCTCGAGGATCAGTTCGAGGAGCCCGAGGCGCCACCGGAGCAGCCGGCGGTGCCCGCTGCCCCGACCGCGACACCCCCCGCCCGCCCGCGACCCACTCCCGCATCCAAGCCTCCCGACTCCCACACCGCCGAGCTCCCCCCCGTACCCCCCGCTCACCCTCAGCCCAAGGCCGGCCCGGGTACTCCGGCGCCCGGCGGGCCCGGGGGTGGCCCTCGTCCCGGTGGCGGGGCCGGCCCGGGTGGTGGGCCCGCCAGACCAGCAGGTGGCCCTCGCCCCGGTAGCGGGGCCGGCCCGGGTGGTGGGCCCGCCGGACCAGGAGGGGGCCCTCGCGCAGGTGGCGGGGCCGGGCCGGGTACTCCGGCGCCGGGCGGCGCGGGGTCGGGCGCGGCGCCGCGGAGCGCCAGCTCGCCCGCCAGCCCTCCGGGACGGCCCGACCCGCCCAATACCCGAGCGTCCAGCGGCCGACCGGGCGGACGGGAGCCGGATGCGGCGCGCGCCCCCGGTCCCCAGGACAGGCCCGCCCAGCAGGTACAAGCGCTGGAGGCGAAGATCGCCGCGGCGAGGGCCAGGCAGCAGCCACAGGCGCCGCCGGCGCCCCCTCCGGCCCCAACGCGGACCCCGCCGGCCACTCCCGCCGCGGCCATCCCTTCCCCTCCGGCTTCGCCGCAGCGGCAACCCACCGCGGCGCCAGAGGGGGCGGAGGAGAACTCCGACTGGTTCCAGACCCCTGCGTCGGGACCCGGCCGAAAGAAGGACGCGCCGCGCAACCCCGGAGCCGGCCCCCAGACCGAGCCCACTGCCAAGCCCGCTGCAACCGGCGGCGGGCCGGCGCCCCGGCCGACCGGTCGGCCGGCGGAGTCCAAGCCCTCCGCGGCCAGCCCCTCGCCGCAGGCCGAGGCAACGACGAGCCCACCGGGGGCGGTCGCTCGACCCGAGCAGGCCCCGCCCGGGCCCGGCAAGGACGCCGGATCCAGATCCGCAACAGCGCAGCCGGCGGCCGCCGGCGAGCCCTCCTCGAAGGCCGTCCAAGGGCCCCAGGCCCGACCGGCCGCCGACCGGCCGGGGCCCCAGCAGGCCAAGCCCGGGGCCTCACCGGCTCAGCAGCCAGCGCCCGGGCAGCAATCCGCCGCCGGTCAACGGCCGGGGCCTGCCAGGCCAGACGCCGCCAGCCCTGGGGCGACTGGCGCCCCGGCGCCAGCGGGAAAGGCCGGCGAGCCAGGCGCAGCGACACCAGGCAAGGCCGGCGCCGGTGCGAGCGCCGCCCCTGCGACACCCGCCAAGGCCGAGCCGGGCGGCACAGCAGCCGCCAAAGCGGGGGGTGGCTCCGCTGGAACCCCCGCGAGCGGCGCCAAGACCGCCGGGCCCACGGCCAAGGACCCCACAGGCGCCAGCGGCGCCACCGCGGCCGCGGCCTCGGACGCGCCCGCCAAGGGCGCCGCGGGATCCGCGGGAGCCCGAGCCAAGGGCCCCGCAGGTGCTGGGGGCGCCGGGGCCGCCGTGGGCGCCGGGGCCGCCGCGGGCGCTGGGAGCGCCGCTGGAGCCGCAGCGCAGAGCGCCAGCGGGGCCGCCGCCAAGGGCGCGGCGGGGGCCGGGACCGCCGGAGGCGCCGGGGTCACCGCGGCGGGGGCCGGGGCTGCGGGCAAGGACGCCGCTGGCGCCGCTGGCAAGGGCGCGACCGGGGGCGCGGCCGGGGGCGCGGCGAGCGGGAAGAGTGCCGGGGCGAAGCGGCCTGTCGAGGCGCGCGGGACCGGAGAGAGCGAGGCACCGCGCGGGGTGCGACGGCCGGCAGGGGGCGGTCCGGCGGCAGCACGACCCCAGGGACAGCCCCCCAAGCAGGGACCCAAGTTGCAGCCCACCAGCGCCGCCGACCTGGCTGCGGATCGGCTCGCGCAGCGGCCGACCGGGGCCGGGCCGGGCTGGCAGGCCCTGGTCTCCCGCCTCACGGGCGGACGCGTACGCCCCAAGGTCACCGAGCTGCAGCGCGCCCAGATCCAGGCGCGCATCGCCGCCCCGATCCGGGGCAGCCGCACGATCGCGATGGTCGCCCTCAAGGGCGGCGTCGGCAAGACCACCACCACGGCCTGCCTCGGCGCCGTCCTGGCCGAGCACCGCCAGGACCGGATCGTGGCCGTGGACGCCAACCCCGACGCCGGCACGCTCGGCTACAGGATCCGGCTGGAGACCACCCGGACCGCCAAGGACCTGCTGGCCAACGCCGACAAGCTCGAGGGCTACGCCGACATGCGGGCGCACGCCTCGCAGACGAGCTTCCACCGGCTCGAGGTGATCGCCTCCGACGTCGATCCCGCCGTCGACGACGCCTTCAGCGAGCAGGACTACCGCGAGGTGGCCTCGGTCCTCGAGCGCTTCTACGGGATCATGCTCACCGACTGCGGGCCCGGCCTGCTGCACTCCGCGATGCGCTCGATCCTCCCGAGCGCCGACCAGCTCGTGGTCATCAGCGCCGCCAGCCTGGACGGGTCGCGCGCGGCCAGCCTCACGCTCGACTGGCTCGAACAGCACGATTACGGCGACCTCGCCCGCCAGTCCGTGGTGGTGATCAACGCCGTGCGGCCTCGGACCCTGGTCGACATCGATCAGCTCCAGCAGCACTTCGTGCGCCGCTGCCGCGCGGTCGTGCAGGTGCCGTTCGACCGCCACCTGGAGACCGGCGCCGAGATCGTGTTCCGGGAGCTGGCGCCCGCGACGCGCCAGGCCTACCTGGAGCTCGCGGCCGCGGTGATCGACGGGGTCGTCAAGGGGCCTGGGTAGCGGGTTGCTATCATCTGCGTGGGAGCGACCAGCCTCTTCGTACCCGCTGGTCCCCGTTCTTCTGGGAGCTCGTCATGCCGACCTATGAGTACGCCTGCGTTGAGTGCGGACACCACATCGAAGTGGTGCAGTCGATGTCGGATCCGCCCTTGGCCGTCTGCACCGCCTGCGGCGGCAGGCTGCGCAAGGTCTTCTCTCCCATCGGGATCGTTTTCAAGGGCTCGGGGTTCTACCGGACCGACTCCCGCGGCAAGTCCTCCACCGCCAAGGACGGCGCCTCCACCAAGGAGGCAGCGACGGCCAAGACCGAGTCCAGCTCGTCTTCTTCGTCCTCACCGGAATCGGGCGGTTCCGCCTCCAAGTCGGACTCCTCCGCCAGCTCCAAGCCCACCGCCAAGCCGGCTGAGAAGAGCGCCTGATCGATGGGGCTTCCCCAGGCTGACATCGGGGTGTTCGGCGGCTCCGGCTTCTACTCGTTCCTGGAAGGGATGCGCGAGCACGCGGTCCAGACGCCCTACGGGCCGCCCTCCGACCGGCTTGCCGTGGGTGAGGTCGACGGCCGCTCGGTCGCGTTCCTGCCGCGCCATGGCCGGCACCACCAGTACCCTCCGCATCGCGTGAATTACCGGGCCAACCTGTGGGCGATGCGCGAGCTGGGCGTGACCCGGATCATCGGCCCGTGCGCGGCCGGCTCGCTCCAGTCGGAGGCGGCGCCCGGGCACTTCGTCATCTGTGACCAGCTCGTCGACCGGACCTCGGGGCGGCCCGACACCTTCTATGACGGTCCGGTCACCACGCACGTGGCCTTCGCCGACCCCTACTGTCCCGAGCTGCGCGGGCTCGCGCTGAAGCAGGCGCAGGGCCTTGGGATCACCGCGCACGACGGCGGCACCATGGTGGTCGTGCAGGGGCCGAGGTTCTCGACCCGCGCCGAGTCCCGCTGGTACCAGGACGCCGGCTGGAAGGTCATCAACATGACCGGCTATCCGGAGGCGCCGCTCGCACGCGAGCTCGAGATCTGCTACGTCAACGTGTCGCTGATCACCGATTACGACGTCGGCCTGGAAGGCGCGCCCGGCGTGGAGCCGGTCTCGCACGCCGAGGTGGTCCGGGTCTTCCAGCAGAACAACACCAAGCTCAGAGACCTGCTCCACGCCCTGATCCCTTCGATCCCCGCCGACCGGTCCTGCATCTGCTCCACGGCCCTGGCGGGCGCCCGCCTCGAAGTCTGAGCTCACTGTGGAATCGGTGAGCTGCGATACTTCCCCGGTCGTGTCCCGACGTGGAAAGGCGATCGATCCGCAGTGCTGCGCACCCTCGTCCTCGGCATCGTCCAAGGGCTGACCGAGTTCCTTCCGATCTCGTCGTCGGCCCATCTGTCGATCGTCCCGAAGCTGCTGGGCTTCCGAACGCCTGAGCTGGCCTTCGACGTGCTGCTGCACTTCGGGACCCTGGCCGCCGTGGTGGTGTACTTCGCCAGGGACCTCTGGAGCTTCGTGCTGAGCCTGGTCGCCCCGGGCGTGCTCGGTCCCCAGCAGGCCGCCGCCCGCCGGCGCCAGCTCGGGTTGCTGGTGGTCGCCAGCATCCCCGCCGCCGTCTTCGGCTACCTCCTGCAGAACTGGGCCGACGCGCAGACCAGCAGGCCGCTGCGCTCGGCGGTGTGGCTGGTCCTCACCACCCTGATCATGATCGCCGCCGAGCTGTGGGCCCGCAGCCATCCGCCCGTGGCCACCCCCGAGCCGTCTCCCCCCGCTGCCACGGCCGTCGTGGCCGGCTCGTTCGAGGAGCCACCGCGTCCGGCCCCGGCGCAGGTCCAGCTCGCCGCCGCGGCGCCACGCCCGACGACCAGAGCCGAGATCCGGCGCCAGCGCCCCGCGACGGCGGCGGCTGCGGCGGCGAGCAGCGCCACCAACGAGCTGGAGCGGCTCCCGCTCGCCAAGGCAGTCGGCATCGGCCTGGCCCAGGCGGTCGCGCTCATTCCCGGAACGAGCCGGTCTGGAGTGACCATCTCCGCGGGTCTGTTCGAGGGGATCTCGCGCGAGGCGGCGGCGCGTTTCTCGTTCCTGCTGTCGATCCCGGCCATCCTGGGGGCCGGGGCCCTCAAGCTGGACGACCTGTCGCATGCGGCGGAGCCGCCGGCGCAGCTCGCGGTCGGCTTCGTGGCAGCGGCCGTCTCCGGGTTCTTCGCGGTGTCGCTTCTGATCCGCCTGCTTCGGACCCGCACGCTCTGGCCGTTCATCTGGTACCGCCTGATCGCCGGGGGCCTGTTCGTGGTGCTGCTGGCCACCGTGCGCGGCTGAGGCGTGCCGGCGTTGGGCCCGCTCGACGGCGTCCGGGTGGTGGAGATCGCCGGCATCGGGCCAGGGCCGTTCTGCGCGATGCTGCTGGCCGACATGGGGGCGGAGGTCGTCCGCGTCGACCGCCCCGGGACCGCCGGCTGGCCGGCGCTGATGTCTCGCGGGCGGCGCTCGGTGGTGATCGATCTCAAGCACGAGCGCGGGGCCGAGGTCGTGCTGCGGCTGGTCGAGCGCGCCGACGCGCTGCTGGAGGGCTTCAGGCCCGGGGTCGCCGAGCGGCTCGGCATCGGCCCCGACGCCTGCCTGGCCCGCAACCCCCGCCTGGTCTACGGCCGCATGACCGGGTGGGGACAAGCGGGACCGTTGCGGCACGCCGCCGGCCACGACATCGACTACATCGCGGTGGCCGGCGCCCTGCACCCGATCGGCGAGCCGGGTGGCCCGCCGGTGCCGCCGCTCAACCTCCTCGGGGACTTCGGCGGCGGCGGGCTGCTCCTGGCCTTCGGGATCGCCTGCGGACTGGTGGAGGCGCGTCGCTCGGGTCAGGGCCAGGTCGTCGACGCGGCCATCGTCGACGGCGCCGCTCTGCTGACCACCGCGGTCCATGAGCTGGCCGCTCTCGGGCAATGGGAGGAGCGGCGGGGCGCCAACCTGCTGGACGGCGGCGCGCCGTACTACGGCGTCTACCAGACCGCCGACGGCGAGCATATGGCCGTCGGCGCGCTGGAGCCAAGGTTCTACGGCGAGCTGCTCGACAAGCTCGGGTTGGACCAGGAGGACCTGCCGCCGCAGGCGGACCGGGAGCGCTGGCCCGAGCTGCGCCAGCGGCTGGAAGCGGTGTTCCGGACGCGGACGAGGGCCGAGTGGACGGACCTGTTCGAGGGGAGCGACGCCTGCGTCGCACCGGTCCTGCGCCCCAGCGAGGCGGTCACTCATCCGCACAATCGCGCTCGCGAGACGTTCGTGCCCGTCGACGGGTCGCCACGGCCGGCGCCGGCGCCCCGGTTCAGCCGTACGCCGCCCGCACCACCCGGCCCGCCACCGACCCCAGGGCAGCACACCGACGGAGTGCTCGCCTCCAGCGGCTTCGACCCGGAGGAGATCGCCGCCCTCCGCGCCGCCGGCGCCATCGCCTAGAGCTGCTGCTCTCCCGGACGGGCACCTCGCCCGACGAGAGCAGCGTCCGCACGTGACGATGCCGTGCACACGGCAAGCACCGGCGGCTGTGCCCGCTCAGCCCTCCCGCACTCTGGCGGTCGCGCCCAGCCACCGGTCGAGCACGTCCATGAAGCGCGGGAACGCCTCGCGGTGCAGGTTGTGACCGTCGTCGAGCACCTCGAAGACGCTGTGACCGGCCAGCGCATCGACGAGCGCCAGACGGTCCGGACCGACCAGAGCGGAGCCGAGGTCCTCCAGGCCAACCACCAGCAGCGTAGGAATCCGTACGGCACTGACGAGGCCGACGAGGTCGAAGGAGGTCGTCCGTCGCAACGCGGCGGCGACCCCGTCCGTGTCGCAGGCGGCCATGTCCCCCAGCCGCCGGTCCACCTCGGCGGGATCCAGTTCGGGGTTGGAGCCTGCCAGCTCGCGCCGCAGCGCTTCGGGCTCGGCCCGCGCCCGGCGACCGTCGGTCTCGATCCCCTCGGCCATGGTCTCCCAGTCGATCCCGGTCGGGCCGGCCGGTTCCTCCAGCACCAACCGCCGCGCCAGCCCCGGCACCTTGGCCAGCAGGTCGAGCGCCACCAGCGCTCCCAGGGAGTGCCCCACCACCAGGTCGATCGCCGCCCCACCCGCACCCGGGCCTGTCCCCCAGGTCCCGACCTCAGGGTCGCGGTCCGTGCCGGCCCCGGCGGCCCCGGCGGGATCAGCGGGGCGCTGGCCGTCCGTGGCGGCGGGGGTCTTCTGCCTGTCCGCTTGCAACGTCTCGAGCACGTCGGCGCTGAGGTCGCCCAGGACGAGACCTTCGCTCACGCGGGGGCTCGCGCCGTGGCCGCGCAGGTCGACGGCGAGCACCCGGTATCCCCGGCGGACCAGCTCCGGCGCGACCCGCCACCAGGTCATCGAGGACGAGGTCACCCCGTGGATGAGCAGCGCCAGTGGACGGTCGGCGCCCGAGCCGTTTGCCTCCCCTGAGCCGCTCCCGTCGCCAAGGGCCACCCCGTCGCCCCAGGAGTGGGTCGCGAGCCTGACCGCCACGGTCACGCTCCCGCGACGGTCATCTGTCCGATCAGCAGGCTCGACCCGCCGACGGAGCCAGTGGTCCAGGTCAGATCCGACCCCACCGCCACGATTCCCTGAAGGATCTCCAGCAGCTGGGCCGCGACGGTGGCCTCGCGCACCGGCTCGGCCAGTTCACCGTTCCGGAACCACAGGCCGGTCACCCCCACCGAGAAATCACCGGTGATCGGGTTGGCTCCCGAGTGCACTCCGGACATGTCCTGAACCAGCAGCCCCTCGCCCGCCTGGGCGAGCAGGCCGGCCTGATCCTTGTCGCCGGGCTCGAAGAACACGTTATGGGCCGAGATCCCGGGAGTCGACTTGAACGACCCACGGGCCGCGTTGCCGGTCGAGCTGGCGCCTTCGCGGGCGGCGGAGGCGGTGTTGTGCAGGAAGCGCTGGAGTACCCCGCCCGCCAGCAGCACATTGCGCCTGGTCGGCACGCCCTCGTCGTCGAAGGGTGTGGCACCTGGCCCGTCGAGCAGGCGCCCGTCGTCGACCAGGTCGAGACCAGCTGCGCCGACCCGCTCACCGAGCTTGTCCGCGAACAGGCTCCGACGCTTCTGCACTGCCTCGGCCGACAGGCCGGCGAGCAGCACGCCGATCAGGTTGGGCGCGACCATGCGATCGAACACCACGGGGACGGTTCGTGTCGGCGGCTTGGTCGCGCCCAGCAGGCGCACCGCACGCTCGGCCGCCTCGGCCGCCACCGGCCCGATGTCCAGGTCCTCGATCGACCGGGCGCTGTCGATCCCGAACCCCACCTGCGACTGGCCGTCCTCGGAAGCCAGCGCTGTCGAGTAGCACCACGCCCTGGTCAACGCGAGCGATCCGTTCACGCCCTTCGAGGACGCGATCGCGACCTGGACCACCGCGTCGCCGTAACTCGCCGTCTCGACCTTGCTGACCTTCGGGTTGGCGGCCCTGGTGCGAGCCTCCAGGTCCAGGGCGAGCTGGACCTTGCGCTCCGGCGAGACGTCGACCTGCCGCGCGTCGAACAGGCCGTCGAGCGGCTCGAAAGGGGCGGCGTCGGGCAGCACGTTGCCCGGGTCCTCGGTCGAGACCTCGAGGTTGGCCCTGGCCTCGGCGAGACAGCGGCGCAGGCCGTCCTCGCTGAGGTCGGCGGTGTAGGCGTAGCCGAGCCGGCCCTCGCGCACGACCCTGACCCCCACGCCGTTCGAGGATGCCGAGGTGAGCCGCTCGACCTCGCCCTCGAAGGCGTTGATCCCTGTCCGCGTGGTCTGCTCGGCGTAGGCCTCGACGCCCTCGCCACCGGCCGCCTCGCCGGCCAGCCGCTGGACGACGTCGTTCAGCTCGATGGTCATGCCGCGCCTCCCGTGCCGCCCACGGTCATGCGGGCGATCCGAATGGTGGGGGCACCGTTGCCGACCGGGACGCCCTGGCCCTCCTTGCCGCAGATGCCCTCCTTCACGTCGAAGTCGCTGCCAAGGGCGTCGATCGACCCGATCACGCTGGGCCCGTCGCCGACCAGGTTCGCGCCACGCACCGGGGTGCTGACCTGGCCGCCCTCGATGAGGTAGCCCTCGACCACGCCGAACACGAACTCGCCGGTGACCGGGTTCACCTGTCCTCCACCGAGCGACTTGGCGTACAGGCCCTTCGGCGTCTGGCGGATGATCTCGTCGGGGTCGTCCTCGCCGGCGAGGATGTAGGTGTTGGTCATGCGCGGGATCGGCACGTCCGCGTAGGACTGCCGGCGGCCGTTGCCGGAGGCCCGCTGGCTGAGCTGGCGCGCCCGGATCAGGTCGGTGAGGTAGTCGGTGCAGACCCCGTCCTCGAACAGCACGGTCCGCTGCGCCGGGGTGCCCTCGTCATCGAACTGGAACGATCCCCACCCTCCCTCGACGGTGGCGTCGTCGACGCCGTTGAACTCGGGCACGCCGATCCGCTGCCCCTGCTTGCCGGAGTAGACGGAGGCCTCCTTGGCGACCAGGTCGGCCTCCATCCCGTGGCCGCTGGACTCGTGGAACAGCACCCCACCGTTGCCCGCGGCGATCACCACGGGCATCTCCCCCGCGGGCGCCGGCCGGCTGTCGAGCATCGCCACCGCCCGGGTGGCCGCACGGCGCGCCACCTCCTCCGGGGGGAACTGGTCCAGCAACTCGAAGCCGGAGGAGCGGCCCGGGCCATCGAAGCCTGTCTGGACCACTCCGTCGCGGACCGCGACGACCTGTACGGCGAAACGGGTGCGGACGCGGTCCTCCTCGGTGAGGAACCCTTCCGAATTGGCGATCAGGACGTGCTGGCGTCCATCGCTGTAGGAGGCGATGACCTGGGCGACCGAAGGATCGTGGGAGCGCGCGGCGTCGTCCGCCCGGCGGACCAGCTCGGCCAGGCTGGTCCGCTGCACCTCGGCGGGGTCGATGGCGACCGGGTGGCGCAGGTCGGACGTGCGGCGGCGCAGATCGCGGACCTCCGCGACCGGCTGATCCCGCAGGGCGGCGGCGGCGACTCTGGCGGCTTCGAGAAGACTGTCGGAGTCGAGGCGGTTGGTGTAGGCGTAGGCGGACGAGGTGCCGCGGACGACCCGGACCCCGGCACCACGGTCCTGTCCGGTGATCAGCTCCTCGACACGGCGGTCCTCGAGCCGGATGGAATGTGACAGTCGATCCTCGGCATAGACCTCGGCCCACTCCCCACCGGTGGACAGCGCGGCGCCCAGGATCTTGCGGACGATGGTGTCTTCGAGCACGACAGCGCTCCCTTGCAGGCATTCGGTATGGCATCACGTTCGCTGCGTTGCACCGGCTGCGGGCCTGCCCCGGCACGTGGATCGAACGCCGGGCCATTGTATTGGCGCGGGTCCGGGAGCGAACCCCGCCACGGGAATCTGTGGACAACCCCGGGCCGCTGGCCACGGCGCGGGCACCCGGTGACCTCGTCGCGGGCACCCGGTGACCTCGGCGGGGTGCCCGGGGGACCTCGGCGCGGGCACCGGGCACCACGGCGCGAGCACCCGCACCCGGGGGACCTCGGCGCTCGCGGCCGCGACCTCGCGGCTCAGGCGCGGACGCGCAGGTAGGCGAGCAGGTCGTCGTAGGCGCCGCCGTGTCCCGCGTACAGCACGAAATTGCGGGCAAGGGCGAGCCACGCGGGCGGGCTCGGCTCCATGCCGACCAGGGCGCGGTCGAAGTCCTGCATGGTCACGGGCCGGTCGCGCCCGCTGTTCAAGGCGCGCTCGGTGGCGATCTCGACCGCCGAGTCGGCGAGCACGATCAGGTCCGTCGCGGAGAACCCCTCGGTCCGGCCCGCCAACGCGGCGACGTTGAGCTCGGCGACCGGGTAGTCGCCGATCGCGTCGCACAGGATCACCGCGCGCGCCTCCCGGTCCGGCGGCAGGACCAGCAGACGGCGGCCGAGGCGCTCACGCAGCAGCGGGTCGATGTCCCACGGGTTCTCGGAGGCGGCCACGACGGTCACCTCCTGATGCTCGTCCCTGATGAGCTGGAGCTCAGCCACGAACTGCTCGACCACCCCGCGGCTGAAGGCGCGGTGGGGCGTCCGCGGCCCATCGCCCAGCGCGTCGAGCTGGTCCAGCAGCAGCAGGCAGGGAGCGGCGAGGCGCGTCGCCTGGAAGAGCTCGTGGAGCGTGCGCTGGCCCTCGCCGGGCCGCTGTTCGAGGAGCTCGCCCACGTCGACCGGCAGGAAGCCGACCCCCAGCTCCCCGGCGATCGCCCTGGCCACGAAGGTCTTGCCACAGCCGGCCGGGCCGTACTCCAGCAGGCCACCGCGGAGCGCCCGCTGGAGCCGCCGGCGTGGGCCGCGCTCCGCCTGCGACACCGGTCCCGTGCTGGCCAGCCACTGCTTGATCGAGGTCATGCCGCCGACGTCGGCCAGCGTCACCCTCGCAGGCTCGATGTCGAGCCCGAGGTCCTCGAGCAGCGTCGCGGCCTGACTGCCTCGGGCCAGCTCCTCGCTCTCCTCCGGGTCGCCGTGGTGGAGCGGAACCGGCTGCTCGGACGCCAGCGGCCGGGCGGCGGAGGCCACGCTCGGACCGCCCCTGGCCGCCTCACGCAGGTGCTCGCGCCGCTGTGGCTCAACGGGCTGGCCCGGGCGCTCCCGAACCGCTTCCAGCGAAGGGCGCCCGCCGGCGGATGCAAGCGGTGGGGGCTGCGCGACCCTGCCCCGCTCTGGACGATCCGTCGCCCACCGTGGAGGCTCGACCGCCATGGTCGCGCTGGCGGCCAGGTCGAGCGCGCCTCGGTGGTCCGGGACCCGCAGCAGCACGGCGGCGCATTGCTCGAGGGCGTCGGCGTGCCGGCCCGCCCTCAAGAGGAGCAGCCCAAGGTGAAGGCGTAGGGGCACGTTGTCCGGAGAAGCGGCAACGGCCGCCTCGAGGCCTTCGAGTAGCTCCGGGTCCACGACCATGAGTGGACAGTATGGCAAAACCAGCACCCGGGGGGAGGCCCCGCCACACAGGGAATGTGCAGACCGCTGGCATCATTGCATCAAAGGATGTAGTCGCTCCCTCGCAACTCGAGGGGAGGATGTAATGACCCCTGTCCAGCTCATCGACTCTCCAGTCGCAAGTACCACACAACCCCCAGATCTCGGACCCTCCGACGAGGAGGCGCTGGACGCCTACTCGACGGTGGTGACCACCGTTGCCGAACGCGTGATTCCTTCGGTGGCGAGCCTCCGCGTCAACCGCCGCCTGCCTGGCGGCTATCAGGCGCAGGGCGCCGGCTCGGCGGTCGCGATCACCCCTGACGGCTTCCTGACCACCTCCGCGCACGTCGTCGAAGGCGCCGACCGAGGCAGCGCCTCCCTCTCCGACGGTCGCGAGCTGCCGTTCGAGGTCGTCGGACGTGACCCGCTGTCGGACCTGGCGGTGATCCGCACCAGCGGAGCCGACCTGCAACCGGTGGCCCTCGGCAATGCCGACCAGCTCCGCGTCGGCCAGCTCGTGGTCGCGATCGGCAACCCGATGGGGTTGGCCGGCTCGGTGACCGCGGGTGTCGTCAGCGCGCTCGGCCGCTCCTTCACGACCTCGAACGGGCGCGACGCCCGCATGGTCGAAAGCGTCATCCAGACCGACGCCGCCCTGAACCCGGGAAACTCGGGCGGAGCGCTGGTCGACGGCAGAGGCCGGATGGTCGGCGTGAACACCGCCGTGGCCGGCGTCGGCCTCGGGCTGGCGATCCCGATCAACGACACGACTCGGCGGATCGTGTCGGCGCTGATGCGCGAGGGCCGCTTCCGCCGCGCCTTCTTCGGCATCGCCGGCGGGCGGCGCCCGCTGCCGCCGCGGGTCGCCCAGGCGCTGGACCGCTCGGCCGGCCTCGAGGTGGTCGAGGTCATCCCTGGCAGCCCGGCCGGACGCGCGGGCATCCGCCGTGAGGACCTGCTCGTGGATGTCGACGGGGTCCCGATCGCCGACGCGGGGGACCTCCAGCGGCTGATGGTCGGCGAGGCGATCGGCCGCCCAGTGCGCGTGCGGGTCTTCCGCGGCGGGGAACTGGTGGAGCTGACCCTGGTTCCCGCCGAGCTGGAAGGCTGAGCGGCGGGCGGGCTCGACCCGAGGGAGGCCCGCCGCCTGGCGCCCCTGGCCGGGGCGCTGGCGCGGATGGCCGCCCCCGGGCCGCCGCGCCTGGAGGTGGTCAGCGGCGCGCTGCCGCGCGGCGCCAGCGCCGCCCTGCTGGCTGGCAGCTTCAACCCGATCACCCGGGCGCACGCGGCCCTGGCCGCCGCCGGCCACAGGTCCGGCCGCGACCGGGTCGTGCTGGCGATGGCGCCGGTCAGCCTCGACAAGGAGGGGGTCGAGCGGGCGCACCCCGTCGACCGGCTCGACTGGGTGCGCACCTGGGCACGGCGCCACCCGTGGGCGGTCGTGGCCGTCTCCAGCCATCCCCTGCTGGTGGACATGGCCGAGGCGCTCGCCCGCCGCACCGCCGCGGACGTGGCCCTGCTGGTCGGCACCGACAAAGCCGCCCAGCTCGTCGAGCCGCGATACTACGAGGACCTCGAAGCGGCCATCCAGCGGCTCGACCAAACGGCTTCCCTGCTGGTCGCCGAGCGCACCGGGCACCCGGCGGCCGCGCTGCCCGTGCGCGCCGCCCCATTGGCCACACCCGGATGGACGCCAGGGCGATCCTCGACCCAGGCGCGTGACGCGGCCCGCCGTGGCGAGCCCCTCGACGAGCTGGTCCCCAGCGCGATCGCCCGTGCCATCCGCCGCACTGGCGCCTACGACGAGGACGCCAACCCGTACCTCGCCCGAGCTCGCGAGCTCGACCGGTTGCTGGCCTCATGGCAGGCGAAGGACTAGCACCGACGACCGCACGGAAGGACTACGGTCGATAGCCCGTGTGGGTAGGTGTCCAGGCCGGAGCGGGCAGGGGGGATCGGGCTATCCCGCCGGATTGCGGGCAGGTTCCGAAGCTCTGACGTGCTGTGGCGACGAAAGGGCCCCCGCGCTATCCGGGGGGGCCAAGACAGCGCGTGGGGCCTTGCTGGCCATGGTACTGCCATTCCGCATCATTTGTCGGCCAAAGCGGCGATCTCGAAGAGATGCGTAGGTCGACGTAGTGCCGACTATGGAAACGTTCGCCCGGTTGGGACGCAGCGTCGGGCTTCAGGTCGCCGTCGGCGCCGAAGCTCACCAGTTATCCACAGGGCTGGCCCACCTACTGCCGCCCAGGATCGATCCGTGGCATCGTGGAGGCATGGAGCACACGACGCTCATCCAACGTCCGACCCTGAACCGGCCGTTCCTCGTGGCCGCGTTCGAGGGTTGGAACGACGCCGGCGTGGCGGCCAGCACCGCGCTCGGCTTCGTGGCCGACGCCCTCGGAGCCGAGACGTTCGCCCACATCGACCCAGAGGAGTTCTACGACTTCCAGGTTGCACGGCCCATGGTCCAGCTCGAGAACGGCAACGGGCGCCGAATCCAATGGCCGACGGTCGAGTTCCAGGCGGTGCGGATGGCGGGCAGTCCACACGACCTGATCCTGCTGCGGGGGCACGAGCCGAACATGCGCTGGCGCACGTTCACGCGCGAGATCCTCGAGCTCACCGAGACGCTCGGGGTCGAGATGCTCATCACCGTGGGCGCTCTGCTCGCCGACGTGCCGCACACACGCCCGGTCCAGGTGATGGGATCGACCGCGGACCCCACGCTGGCCAAGGAGTTGTCGCTTCCCGCGTCGCAGTACGAAGGGCCCACCGGCATCCTCGGCGTCCTCAGCGAGGCGGCGATCGGTTCCGCGATCCCCGCGGTCAGCTTCTGGGCCGCACTTCCCCACTACGTCCAGGCGCCGAACCCGCGCGCGGCCCTGGCGCTGGTCGAGCGGCTGGGCAGCCTGCTCTCCCTGCCGATCGACACCGGCTCGCTGGCCGAGGAGACAGCGGCCTTCGATGCCACCATGGCCGATATCGTCTCCGACGACCCTGAGCTGGCTGGCTACGTCGAGCGGCTCGAGGCGCAGGCCGACGAGCAGGACCCGGACGAGACGCCTTCGCTGGCCGACCTGCCTCCCGAGCAGTTCGTGGCCGAGGTCGAGCAGTTCCTGCGTGACCACCCCGGCGGCAACCGGACCTGAGCCGGAACCTGGAGCGAGCCCGCCCTGGCACCCGACCCGGGCCCGGGACCTGGGCCGGAGTCTTCGCCGCCCATAGGTCGCGGACCGTCGCCGAGCCGGCCGCGGGACCTCGCGCCCGGGAACGAATAGCGGCCCGCCGCGAGGGCGGCGGGCCGTTGGCATCGTTTGCTTGTTGGAACGCTCAGGACTGCTGGGGCAAGGTGCGCACGTTGGTCGCCTGCAGGCCCTTGGGCCCCTGGGTGACGTCGAACTCCACCATCTGCCCCTCGTCCAAGGACCGGTAGCCCTCCGCTTGGATGGCGGAGTAGTGGACGAACACGTCCTGGTCGCCGTCCGGGCGGGCGATGAACCCGTATCCCTTGTCAGGGTTGAACCACTTGACGACCCCAATAGTCACGAAACTCTGTCCCTCCCTTCACGTGCAAGGTCAATCGTCGCCGGGTGCGATGACCCGGCCGGCAGGGACAGCTCGAACCGCACTGCGGGGAAGCCTGCGCCGCTGCTCCCGCGCACTCTAACACCGGGTCAGTCCTGTCAATACCCTCAACTGGCAATAGGACCCACAATCGCCGCGGGCATGCACGCGGAAGTCGGCAAATCAGGTCGTGAGCAGGCAAGATAGAGTCTGGTCCCGCAACGCGAAGGAGGCCGCACGTCGATGGAGCCCGTCACGCCGTCCATTGGCTGGGGTGTCACCCACCTGTACTTCCGGGTGCGCCCGCCCCAGTCCCCTGACCCGAGCCAGACCGGCAAGGAGCTGGTGGCCGCGCTCGAGCACTTCGAGTCCGCCCCCGATCACCAGGTGCTCTGCAGCTCCGTGCTCGGCCTCAAGGCGGACCTCGGTGTGATGGCGCTCGGACCCGACCTGGCGCGCCACGAATCGCTCGCGCGGACCCTGGGCGCCATGGCACCGCTCGAACCCGTGTACTCGTTCTTCTCCATGACCGAATTGTCGGAGTACATGGAGACCGTGGACGACGTCCGCGCCCGGCTGGCGGCGCAGGGCGTCCAGGACGACGTCGAGGGGCGCCTTGCCAAAGCCGGCGAGCGACTCGCCAAACTGCGCGAGGACCGGCTGCACCCGCGCCTGCCCCAGACGACCCTGCTGGCGTTCTACCCCATGAGCAAGGCGCGAGAGCCCGGGGCGAACTGGTACAAGCTGGCGTTCGAGGAGCGGCGTGAGCTGATGGGCGGCCATGGCAAGATCGGCCGCCGCTACACCGGCCGCGTGCTCCAGCTCGTCACCGGGGCCACCGGTCTCGACGACTACGAGTGGGGTGTGACCCTGCTCGCCGACGATCTCGCCGACATCAAGGAGATCGTCTACGAGATGCGCTTCGACGAGGTGACCGCCAGCTACGGCCGCTTCGGCCCATTCTGGATCGGGCTCAGCTGCTCCCCCGCCGACCTCCCCCGCCGCCTCGGCCTTGTCGGCTGAGCGTCGCTGTGCCGCCGGCACGCTGCCTTCCGAGGCCGGGCGTCGGCGTTCGCCTCACAGCGCCCTGCCCGCTAGGCCTCGTCGTCGCTGAACGCCTCCAGAAGCTCCTGTCCAGCCATTTTGCGTCACCGGTTACGCCGCTTTGATTGGGCCCGAAGGACTTCTGGCTTGGATCACCCAGATCGCCCACGGCCGGCCGCGATGCCTGCTCGACCCGCTGGTCACCAGCCAAGCTCACGCGCATGTTCCGTGCCAAGCCAAGCGATCATGTGCGTCCGTGTCCGGTCTCGGATGCGCTGCTCGAGCAGGGGAAGCTGCGTGAGGTCGCCCCGGAGCAGACGGCGCCGCAGCCGCGGAGGCTGTCCGCCAGAGGACGGGCGGTTTGGTCGGTGGGTAGGGCATACAACTGCCGCTGGCTCACCTGCCGGTCCTGGCCGCTGATCGCCTCGAGATCACCGAGGTCGAAGTAGTGGAGCACGGTGTCGGGATGGATCGTGATCGGGTAGGGCGGGAAGTCACCGTCCAGCAGCTTGACCAGCCAGACGGTCAGCTCGTCCCGGGGATACCAGGCAATCTGCACGCCGATGACCGGACCGCGATAGCGCAGCAGGAAGCCACCCCATTGAAAGCGCCGGCGATCGCGCCGATAGCCGAAATCGGTCATGAGAAAGGCGAAGGCACGCTCGCAGGCCGCTCGCGCATCGCGTAGGCCATCGTCGATCACCACCACGGCCATCCCATGGGATCCATGTGATCCGCTCCACTGCCGCGACCGGGTCTTCGCCGACACCCGTACCGTAGAACGGCACGTGAGGGTCCGCTTGAAGTGATCGGATCCGAAGCCGAGGATCAGCCTGACTCACTCGCTGATCTCCGCAGACCCTCCGGCGACGGCCACGGCGACGGCAAGGCGGGTCGGTGAAGGCGTAGTGGTTTCGACCGCTCTGTCAGCTGGACTGCCGCCTGTGCTCCCATGGTGATCGGATTGGAGGAGCCCGTGAGAGCAATCGAAATCATCGAGCCGGGCGGTCCGGAAGTTGTCCGGTTCGTCGAACGAGCCGAGCCGGCCCCCGGGCCTGGTCAGGTGACCATCAGGGTCGAGTACGCGGGATTGAACTTCGTCGACGTCCTTGCCCGGCGCGGCGTGCCCAGCTACTGGACCGGGTGGCCGTTCGTACCGGGGATGGAGGTCGGCGGCACCATCCATGGCCTGGGTGAGGGGGTCGACGGTTTGGCCACCGGGGACCGGGTGATGGCATTTACCGTCGACGGGACTGGACTGGCCGACGTCGCGGTTGGCCGTGCGAGTCTGACCGTGCCTGTTCCCGCGGGCCTTGACCTGGCTACCGCGACGACCATCCCGCTCACCTGGGCGACCGCTGTGGCATGAGCCCAACGCCCACTGCCCTAACGCCCGTGGTCTGCGCGACCGTCAAGCGTTCAAAGGAATCCAGCTGCAGCGGTCCCGATCCCGCTGTGGGTCCGGATGTTAGCCTCCCGGTCAGCGGTTGGCCGAGTGGTATGCCATCGACGGTGCTGGCCCGCGCAGCTACGGCTGGGCCCACCGGTTCGAGCGGCCCGGCCAGCGCGTGCGGGTGGCAGCCCACCCCAAGCAGAGCGAGTGGTGGTTGGCCGCCGACAGCGCCAAGAGCCTCAAGCGGGCGGTGGAGCTGCTGTCGAAGGCCAACGATGCCCTCGCCCGGAAGCTGCGCCTGCCAGGGAGCGTTAGCGAGCTGAATGGCACGCGGGGAGTTTCAGTAAGCAGGTCTGGGGATCACCAGACGAGCACCGTCAGAGTATCTTGTTGGTTGGCGTTACCCCCGGCCCATCGGCCGCCAGACCACCCCCGGACTGGACCGCCGCCGGCCACCAAGTCATCGGCCCGAGGTCGGGCCGAAGGAGCGGACGCTGTTTCCCAGCCAGGCTCCGTTCTCCCCCCAAAACGCGCATCCGGACAAGAGATAAGATGGACCCCAATAAGTGCGCTCAAGACGTATTCTTCGCCTCACCACGGTTGCTGAGCGAGCACGCCATCAAATTGCACGGCGCGACCTTCACAGGTGAGGACGCGCATCTGGCCGATCACCGATTCTCCGCCGCCGTCAGAGGCAATATGGAATTGAAAGAAGGTGCCGCGTACAAGATCAGCCACCTGATACTGTTCGAGCATTTCCATGATGAGAGAGGGTACGCGGTGGTGCGATATTTCCCCGCCAGAGCTCCAAGACGTCACGAGGGGAATGGCCATGAGCCGCTATTATGACCTATGGTCAGGAACCGGGACGCAGACATTCGACTTGTCGGACCGGCTGCACGACCAGGCGACGATTCGACTCCAGGACCTCGTCGAGGGGGCTGAGCCCCTCTATCTCCCTCCGGAGGCGCTCGAACAGCCGACGAGCTGGTCACGGACAGAGGACCGGCCCGTCTCGTTGCGAGAGCTCGTGGCGACGCACTATCCGGCCACCGCACACAGATACCTGGTGGAGCCGCCGCGACAGGAGCGTGCCGCGGCACTGCGGGTGACGCAGCTCAGCGATCAAGAGTTCGTGAAGGTCACCTTGGCGCGGCTGGACCACGGGATCCATGACTTCAAGGAGCTCCGTGGAGTCGTGTTCGCCAGCTACCCGATCCAATTGCTCAAGAATGAGCTGGAGCTTGAAACAACCGAAGGGGCGCAAATCGTGGGCATGGTCGCGCAACGACTTGCTCTGATGGAGACGCGTCTGGCCGCTGATCGGGTGTACCCGACGAAGTCCCCAGAGGATTTACACGACGCCGACGGCGGCGGCGACTGAACGCGAGTGCCCAGACGACCGCGGGATCCTCGACGTGCGCGTTGTGGCGGTCGGAGACGGTGGAGGCCGTGGAGGCCATGCGCTCCCGGTGGGCCGCCAGCAACGTCCTCCTCACCCACTCCTGAACGAACCGTGCTCCGCGGGATCGGAGCGGGGCGGTGGCAGCGGCCCGGACGTGCGCTATGGGGCGCTGCCGCGCGCCGGCGGCGCCGGGCCGGCTCCGCCCGTCCGGTAGCCCTCCAGGGTGGCCTCGGCGGTGCTGACGTCGGCAAGGCCCACAGGCACCAGCGCCTTGAACCCGGCCTTGGCAAGCAGGAAGATCCACGTCACCAGCACGAACGGTGCGGTCAGCGCCGGCATGCCGATGGGCGCGAGGAACACGCCGATGGCAGCGAAGACCAGCGCGCTGATGATCGCGGCGGCCAGCGCGTAGATCGCCGATCTCCAGGTCAGCACGAAGAACAGGCCGCCGAGCGCGATGCCGCACAACACGGCGTTGAAGCCGTAGAGCCCATGGAAGACCGCGATGCCACTCGCACCGACGGTCCAGGCGGTGAGCGCGCCGAGCGCCGAGCCGAGCAACGCGAACAGCGCCGAGATCCGGGAGTTGACGAAGATCGCGAAGAGGAAGATCACGCCGGTTGCCAGCTTGTCCTGGAACATGACCTCTCCGATGCCCCGGAACAGGGCGTTGGTCATGTTGGTGGGGGTAAGGCCGATCGCGCCGACGCCCGTCGCCGCCGCTCGCAGGGCGGTTGGCGGGAGCATCCGCACGTCCGGCGCCGCCGGCGCGATCAGCGGGCCCGGCCGCAGGTTGGCGAACAGCAGCACCGCGAACAGCAGCAGCCAGGCGGTCAGGACGAACGGCGCGGTCAGCGCCGGCATGTCCCAGACGCTGAACACGTTGGCGAGCGCCATCATTGCAACCGTCGAGAGGGCGCCGCCGAGGATGACGTAGCCGATCAGCAGTCCGTTGTAGTTGAGGAAGAAGGCCAGCCCGATGCCCACCAGGATCCCGTTGAAGCCGAACAGGCCGTTACGGATCAGAGTCCGGTCCGCCCCGAGCAGGTAGGCGGTGAGCGTACTGGTCGCCAGGCCGAGGATCCCCAGCCCGCCCAGCTTCCCGGAGTTGACGAAGATGCCGGCTAGAAAGAGCAGGCCGGTGAGCGGGTTGTTCTGGAACATGACCTGGCCGGTCCCGCGCAGCAGCGTATCCACCATGGTCACGACCGGATTGCCTGCCGCCAGCTCAGACCATGCGTCCGCCGCGCGTCGTGGTGCAGCCGCGGCCATCGCTCAGCGCTCCCCTCGGCCGGGCATCTCGCGCACCGGGTCGGCGCGGAGACGCCCGGCTCGATCTCATCGCCTCACGAGGTCATGGCGACCTGTCCCCGGTCGGCTCGTCTTGGGCCCTCGGCGGTGGGCCGGATGTCGAAGTCGAAGATCGCCGTCGGCAGGTACAGCGAGCAGCAAGCGTTGGGGATGTCCACGATCCCGCTGATCCGTCCCTCGATCGGGGCCGAGCCAAGCAGCAGGTAGGCCTGCTCGCCGGAGTAGCCGAAGGTCTTGAGGTAATCGATCGCGTTCAGACAGGCGCGCCTGTAGGCGACGGTCGCGTCCATGTAGTAGTTCGTGTTGGTGTCGTGGTCCACTGACACGCCGACGAACGACATGAACTCGCTGTACCGCGGTTCGACGCGACCCGGCATGAAGATCGGGTTGGTGGTGACCCCGTACTTCTCCATCCCGCCCTTGATGAGGTCGACGCCCAAGTCCAGGTAGCCCCCCATCTCGATCGCACCACAGAAGGTGATCTCGCCGTCACCCTGGCTGAAGTGCAGGTCGCCAGCGGAGAGCTTGGCGCCGGGGACATGGACGGGGAAGAACACCCGCGAGCCACGGGTGAAGTTCTTGATGTCCTGGTTGCCGCCGTTCTCGCGTCCCGGCACCGTCCGGGCTCCGTCGCGGGCGACCTTGGAGAACTCGTCGCCAGTGAGCCTGCCGGCGAGCGTCCCCTGCTCCAGCGGTGGCAGGGCCAGCGGTGGAACGCGGTCCGGGTTGGTGGCGATGAGCGCCCGCTCCCGGTCGTTCCACTTCGCTAGCAGGTCCGCCGATGGGGCCGTGCCGATCAGCCCGGGATGGGTGATGCCGGTGTGGCGGATGCCGGGCAGATGCCGGGAGGTGGCGTCCTGCCCGTGGAAGTCCCAGATCGCCTTGTAGGCGTCCGGGAAATAGTCGGTCAGGAACCCGCCGGCGTTGGTCTTGGCGAAGATGCCGGTGTACCCCCACCCCTGCCCGGGGGCGGGTCCTTTCTCCTGGGGGACCGGGCCGAGCTCAAGGAGATCGACCACCAGGAGGTCGCCGGGCTCGGCGCCCACGACCTCGACGGGGCCGCTGAGCATGTGAGCTTGGGTCAGGTCGACGTCTCGGACGTCATTGGCCGATTCATTGTTCCCGAGCTGCGCATCGGTCCATTCGCGACACTCCAAACGGAACTCGGTGCCGGGCCGTACGAACGCGACGGATGGGATGTCCGGGTGCCAACGGTTGTGCCCGGGGATCTCCTGATCGCGCATTGACTTGGACTGATCGACGTGGAATACCACTTCAGGCATGGCAAGCCCCCTTGGACCCGTTGTGGACCATTGGCCGGATGACGCTCGTGTCGATGGCCCTCGCAGGCCCGCAAGCGGGCGCTGGAGGCGGCGGTTCGGCCGCAGATTCTTAGGGTTCGGGAAGGCGCGCTCGAATCTTTAGGGTGGTTTCGGAAGGCGCGCCAGGACGTCCTGGGGCGCCGCGGGACGGTGGTGCCGGCTGCGTGGCGGCACGCGCTCTACGACCTCCGGGTACTCCCGGGACGCCTCCTCGCGCGCCAGCGTCGCGGCGAGGGGCTTGGGGGTCCGGTAGGTCATCGGGACGGAGAAGACCCGGTTGCTCTCACGACCACACGTCGGGCAGACGCCGAACTCGGTCGCCGTGCCCATCGGCATCGACCGCTCGAAGATGCCACAGTCGCTACAGCGATACTCGTAGATCGCCACTCACTCGGTCCTCCTGCGACACGTCGAGCGTCACATCAGGACAACCGCCATCGTCGGCGACAACCGCCACCCTGGACAGCCGCCAGTCGGTATCCATCAATAGACACTCGGCATGTCAGCACCAGGGCTTTAGTCCTTCAGCACAAACGCCCGAATAGCTCGGCAAGTCGGACCATCCGACCACATGCGATGCTGTGCACCACACTCGAATCCGCGGACGTGGTAGGCCTCGAACAGATGCCTGAGCTGTCATTGCCCAGGACGGGAACGGGCTCTTCGGGAACGGGAGGCGGCTCGAGGCGCCGCACGGACTTGCGCTCCGCCCGGAGGTACCGCTCGAAGGAGGGGGACAAGGGGGGCTATCCTGGCGTCGGCCCGAGCTGAGGCGAACATAGGTTCTGCGCTCAACCGTGGTGTGTTAGCCTCCGCCAGGTCGAGAAGGAGAAAGGAAGCAGCAGGTCAGAGGCCGAATCGCTCCCCGCACAGGAGCCCTGGTAGCTCAGCGGATAGAGCAACTGCCTCCTAAATAGCCAAGCTTACACGCTGTACTTTCCTGCCGTTTTGCAGGTCTCGGAGGGAAAGAGGCCGTACGTTCTTTGCTCTTCGCGCGGGCATTCTCAGACCATTGTAATAGCTTTACGAATAGTCGTAACGACCGCGGCTGAGTCCCTCCGTACAGCGCTGAACAGTCCGGATGCCTCTGTATCTCCGCTTGCAGGCCTCGTCGATGCGCCTCTTGGCTCACCCGAAACCTTCACTGACCACTGGCTTATTGCAGCTCGAGTTTCGCAATTTCTGGCTGGCGCAGCCTGGAAGCCTGCGCCAGCGGGGTTAGGTTCTTTGTGACCGCGTGGGCGCACGCGGCAGGCGGACACTGGACGGATTACGGCCCTGTTGCGACGGTACAGCCGGAGCCTGGGCCGCGGCGAACGCGACCAGCGCCGTGCCAGCAAACAACGCCAAGCCGAACGGCGCGCTCAAGATCGCCCGCGCCAGCAGCGCTGGCCGCAGCAATCCTGCCAGCCGCCCCAGCCCTGTCTCAACCATGTTCCCCCACGCCACCGCCAGCAGCGCCCCGCCAGCAACCCCAGCGCGAACCACCCTCGCCGCCATGCCAGCCCGTCGGTCCAGCACCACCAGCAGCAACGCCACGGCAATCCCCACCGCAACCGCCCGGCCGGCCACCACGAGCACCACCAGCAGCGGCAGCGTCGGCTTGGCGCCCGAGGCCGGCACGACCGGCACCAGCCAGCGCAAACCCACGGCCAGATCGGCAAGGGACACCAGCACCGCAACCGGCAGCACACGCGGCCACCACCGCCGCAGCGGCTCACGCCTGGACATGCCGAGGAAGGCGACCAGGTAGCAGGCCAGCGCGGCGACACCAAGCAGGTCCGGCCACCATCCCCGCAAGAACATCCCCAGTGTCCGCAGCGCCGACTCGGTCCCCGAGGGCAGCGCGGCCGATCCTGCCAGAAAGCCCAGTCCCAGCCGCAGCATCGACAACCCCAGCCCGGCCAGCATCGGGACACGCAGGCGCGGGGGGTGGTCCAGTGTGGCGACCCCGAACCAGGTGAAGAGCATGGCCAACGCCGCCACCCGCAGAACCCGGACCGTCAGGGGCACCCAGGTAGCCCCGGCCAGCTCCGGCCAGCTGACAGCCAGGATCCAGGCCGCAGCTGCGGCGGTGGCGGCCGCGCCGAGCAGCCAGCGATCGCCGGGAAGGCTCACACCTTCGACCGCCGCGGCGTCGTCGTCCTCCTCCTCGGGGCGCGCGGGCGCGGCGAGCCAGCCTGCGGGGCGCTCCTCGACAGCCTTGCGAGCCCAGCGTGGTCGCTGCCACCACGGCAGCCATTGGCGCCACAGCGACAGCTGGTAGTCGTCGTCCAACACGACAAGCCAATCACGCCGGCACACGATCCCGTAGCGTCGTACCTGCTCGACCAGCGGCCGGCGCAGCTCCTGCGCAAACCACGCAACCGCACGGGTGATGCCGTCCGGCTGCAAGGGGAACTCCGCGAACAGCTCCAGCGTCGGCGGGCCTTGGCGGGGGTCGGTCCGCTCGGACCACCAGCACCCCACGCTCGAGGACCAGTCCGAAACCTGCAGCACCAGGCTGCACCCCGGGATGCGCGCATGGGGCACAACCACAGCGGGCACGTCCGGGACGACGAACACACTGCCAGAGGCGACCGCTGGTGGCCGCAGCCGGTCCAGCACCTTGGCGATGCCCCCCACCAGCTGCCGCAGGGACGGGTCCAGCGCCTGGTCGTCAGGCAGGTCACCGAGCCAGCGTGTGCGCATCGCCTGCCATCCATCGAGATAGCAAATCCGGCAATGACGTATAAAGCGCGGAAGTTGGCTACCGCGCTCGCCGTGGTCGGCCTGGTCGCGGCGGGCCCAGCAGCACAGCGCCCCGGTTGACGCCCACCTCACGGGCCGACCTGCGCGACCGTCTTACCGCTTGTGCCGACCGCTCGCCCGCGTCCCGGCGGAACACCGCCGGGTTGCACGGTGCCCTGTTTCTGCCACCTCACCCGCTACCCACCTGGAGGAAATCCTTCAAGTGCAGGTGGCCGGGCCCTCACAGCCCGAGAAGTACAAACCCGAGTCCAAGCCTTCACCGCAGGAAAGCGAAGAAGGCACCCCCAGACACTACTGCCAGGACGCGCCGGCTGTTAGGGTTCTGCCATGTTCACGCGCCGCAAGGATCGCCGAGGCGGCGGCGACAGCCCACACGAGGTATTTCTCAGGCTGCGTGGCCAATTGCTCGAGGTCGATCCCGCCGAACTGGGGTTCAGCCCCTCCCCACGACTGCCGAGAATCTGGGCCACGCTCATGGAGATGGGCCTCGACACAGGAACCGCCTCGCTGGTGGCCGTCGCCGACGGTACGACGAGTCTGTACCTGAGCACCGGAGGTGGCGTCATCGGCGGGGGCGAGCACCAAGCGGTACGTCGCGTGTCGGAAGCATTCCTCGACACCGCGGAGGCGCACCTCGATCGGCTCCAGCCGATCTCCAAGGCACCGCTACCGCAGACCGGCGCCCATTCGGTTCCATGCGCTCACATTCGATTCACTACGAAGCGCCGAGGTCGAGGAAGGCCAACTCGTCGACGGCCGAAGCGAACTGGCGCCGCTGTTCTACGCCGGCAACGAGGTCCTTACCCAGCTCCGGCTCATCGACCAACAGCGGCAGTGACCGCGACCCGGGCGCATGAACACGAACAAACTCACCGCCCAGCTTCGGGAACTCGGCATCCGCCAGGAAGACGGCCGCTCCCTCGGCCAGGGTGAGGGGTCACTCCAGGGTCGGGCAAAGTGCCAGAGTGTTTGTCGTGGGATTGTGATGCTAAAGGGTCCCCGCGCGGCAACGTTTCCTGCCAGGACGAGTCCGCGCAGGTCCGGCATGCTGACCTCGGCAAGGTTGTCAGCGGGACCCCTTACGGGCCGGTGGGCAGCCCGGCCGCTTGGAGGGCGGTGGCCTGGTCGGTGTAGTCCTGGATGCGAACGATCTTGCCCTCCCGCATGGTCAGCACCTGCCACAGCCGCTGCCTGTCGGTCTTGTTGCCGAGCTCGTCACGCCGGTAGGGGCGCACGTCGAGGATGACCTTGTCGCCGGCCTCGATGGGCTCGCCGAAGTCGGCCCGTACGCCGTGCTCGTACTGGCGGCGGAAGGTCTCCAGGACCTGCTCACGGTCGTGGCAGTCCCAGGGGCCAGGTGTGGCGGCGAGCCACTCGACCTGGGGATCGAGCAGGTCGACGACGGCGTCGACGCCGTCACGACCGGCGCGTTGGTAGGCGGCCTGGAGTAGGTCAAGGTTGCGGCTCATGGCTCCTCCAACGGCGTTGCGTCGGCTCAGGGGGTCGCGGTGGCGGCCAGCAGTGGGCTGAAGGCTTGGCTGAGCGCGTCGATTTGATCATTGACCGGGCTACCCGAGCTGCGCAGTGGCGTCGGTTGGCTGGTCCAGGTCGCCTCGGGGCCAAACAGCAGGTAGGTGTCCCAGTCGCCGCCCTGGTAGCCGGTGACATGGTTCACCAGCCAGTCGCCCGACACGTCGTTGCCGTCCCACAGGTGGACGACTCGGGGGTCGGTCAGCCCGGCGGCGTCCCAGCGGCGGCGGGCATCGCCGAACCGCTTGTTGGTCCAGATGGCGTAGACCCGCAGGTGGGCCTGGGGATGAGGGTTGAGGATCTGGGATTGCACCAACCTGGCGCCGTGTCGACACTCCGGTCAGGTGGGCGAGAAGATCACGATCAGCCGCGGCAGGCCGCGGTCGGCGTTGAAGCGGGCCTGCAGGTCGGCCACGCCGTGCAGGTTGGTCATCCTCACACCGGGCGGCGCCGAGCGCGGCGCGAAGAAGTACAGCCAGCCGGCCAGCAGCACAAACAGCAGCAGGCAGACCGCCAGGAATCCCGACGTGCGCCGCCAACTCCACCACGACGGCGGCCCTGCGGCTGGAGCGGCCGATGGGGGCAGGTCGGTCATTGGCGCGCCTCCGCAGCCAGCAGCGCCTGATGCAGCCAGTCCTCGTCGGGCAGCCCGCGCAGGCTGTGCCCGACCCGGTACAGCCGGCAGGCGTGCACATACTCCTCCTGGCCTTCGGCGCCGGGCTCGATGTCCCGACCGTCGACCCGGATGGTCGGCGAGCCCGGGAAGCGGCCCTGCTCGGCGGCCGACTGGTCGGCGACGTCGATCACCCGCACCTCGGCGGCACTGCCGAGTTGATCGCGCACCCGCGCGGCCAGCGCGACCGCACCGTCGCGGTTAGGGCAGTCCGGGAAGGTGAGCACCTCGATCAGCGGCCGCTGTCGGGCTGGCTGCTGGCAAGCTGCGCTGCTGGTAGGCATGCTAGGCCTCCGGGATGCGGTAGCAAGCGGCCACGTGGTCGGCGTTGCGAGCGAGGAGCCCATGGGCCAGCTCCAGCATGGCAGCGACCCGGTCGTCGGCCAGGCGGTAGTAGATCACCCGGTGGTCGCGGCGGGTGTCGACGAACCCGCACCAGCGCAGACAGGCCAGGTGGTTGGACACCCTGGGCTGCGGCTGGGCGAGCCGGCGGGTCAGCTCACCGGCCGACAGCTCGCCCTCGGCCCGCAGCAGCTCGAGGATGCGCAGCCGGGTCGGGTCGCCGAGGGCGCGGAAGTACTTGGCGACCAGGTCGGTGCGGGCCGGCGTGTCGGGCAGGCGGAACGGCGACAGCTGCGCCACAGATCCTCCATTTCAGAACTTCGTGATATCAGTAGGCATCGGAAGTCATCCGCTCGTCAAGGCTGGAACCTGTCCACCCCACGTCGGCAACCTGGGCCGCCTGCGTGGCTGCTGGCCCGGCGTGCCCGGCTGGATTGAGGCGCAAGAGCCTGAGCCTGATTCACGAAGCTGTGGGAGCGTAGGGGGAAGCTGCCGTCGGCGGTGATACCGCGCGGGATGTGCGCGTGCCGCGCTGCTCGAGGGATGCGCTGACCGAGGGTCGAAGCCACAGCGACACGCTGGTTGGCTGCATGGTCTGCTCGACCACGGCCAGCAGTTCGGCCGTCAGGGCCTCCAGGTCGACCTGCTGGCGCAGCCGCGCGCTGAACGGGGATACGAATGCGCACACGACGTTGGGGTCCCGTTGCAGCTCACGGTCGTGTCGGCGACCCAGGTCCTGGTCGCCGACATCGTGTCGCCGCTGACACCACGATCATGCCCGGCGATTGCGGTCGGGCATGGGTCCCTGGGACGCCGCTGGCAGGCCCGCGGTAGGCTCGCAGCGTGCCGAGGGCGCTTGCCGAGACCGGCCGCGTTGCTGCTGCTGGCCGCCACCCTGGCCTTTGCGGTAGCCCGGCCCCGCGGCCTGCCAGAGGCGGTGGCGGCGGTCCCAGCCGCGTTGCTTGCGGATCAGCGCGCTCTCCGACCAGACCGCCGCCGAACTACTCGCCGACGCCCAGGCCCGTCTGGGACGCCAGGCCAGGCAGCAGGCCAGCCGCGGTCGGGTCGAGCGCGTGGTCGTCGAGGCCGCCGAGGGCGCCGACCTGCTGGTCGCCGCACGCGACGGCGACCGCCCCACCTCGGCCCGGCGAGTCTTGGCCCGGCAACCCGCTTCGTGGTCGACCACGCGCCCTGCCCGGTCCTGCTGCTGTGGCCCGACCAGGCACCCGGGGTCGAGTCGATCCCGCCACCGCCGCCACACCCGCCCAGACCGGGGCCGCCCCACCCCCGTCTCCGCCTGGGCGCTGACTGACACGAGGTGATGAAGGTCGGCGGCATCTGCGACCAACGACGGCGCCGCGCGACACGAAGCCGGTGACCGTCCGAGCGGGCTGTGCCTGGTCGTCGGCGTGGCAGACCAGACCGGAGTCGTCACCACGATCGTGTGCCTGTTCATCACCATTCAGCGCGTCCCGTAACACCACCGGATTGCCAGCAGGATGGCGTACGTCTCATTTCATGACACGGAATCTGAGATGGGTGACCCCAGGGGCGTCGACCACCCGCATGCAGTCCAGTTCGATGAGCTCCGGCCCCATCCGGTCGAACAAGCGGATGCCGCCGCCGAGCAGCACGGGGACGAGGTGGAGCTGCAGCTCGTCAAGCAGTCCAGCCTCGATGAACTGCCGCACGATATCCGCGCCGCCCCCCAGCAGGACATCCTTGTCACCTGCGGCTGCCTGCGCCTGGGCGAGGGCGCTTGCAATGCCACCGGTGACGAAGGTGTAGGTCGTGCCTCCCTGCTTGACCAGGGGCTCGCGCGCCTGGTGGGTGACGACGAAGACCGGCACGTGGAAGGGAGGGTTCTCCCCCCACGGCTGCACCCCGTTGTCGAACACGCGTCTGCCCATCACCGCGGCGCCGACGTGGGCGCGGGATGCGCGAAAGACCTCGGCGTGGGGGCCGGTAAGGTCGTGGCGCTCGCCCCAGTCCCCCAGACCGGCCATCCACTCGTGGAGCCGATCACCCCCCTCGCCCAGCGGATTGTCGGGACCATCGTTTGGCCCGGTGGAAAATCCATCCAGCGACGTTGACATATCGGCGATCACGTTTCCCATGACATCTCCAAGCAAGAAACGTCCTGTGGACGATGATGGCGAGCTGCCTGGTGCGGCGGGTGCGGCTCAGGCGCGCACCGGCTCGGCGGCCTCCTTGGCCTGGACCTCGGCGGTGTCGTGGATCTCGGCAGCAGCTGGCCGTGCTCACCCCGGGCATGCAACGCAACCCCCACCCGTCCGGATGAGCTGGACGGCCTCCTCGGGCTGGGGGGTAGTGTCCGGCTTGGTAGCGGTGGCTGGCTGCTCGGCCGGCTCAGCCTGGGAGCTTGCGCGCACCCCACGGAGCAGGAAGGTTGCCAGCACGGCGATACCGACCGCGACCGCCGCGCTGATGGTGGCGGTCACCTGCAGCCCCATGCGCGTTCTCCCTCGACGGGTGCCGCTCCTCCGGTGGCCTGCATAGACTGTGTCTCTAGGACGCTGTGTATACTAGACACAGTTCCAGGGCGATGCAAGAGCGGAGGCGAATACGCAGATGACCACCAGGAAGGACAGCACGCCAGGGGAGCAGGCAGGCAGCGTCGAGCTGCTCTGGGGGCTGCGTGCACCCCCGAGGCGCGGGCCCAAGCCCACGCTCAGTATCGAGCGCATCGCCCGAGCCGCGATCGAGATCGCCGACGCCGACGGGTTTGCGGCGGTTTCCATGCAGCGGGTCGCAAGCCACCTCGGCTTCACCAAGATGGCCCTGTACCGCTACGTCGCCGGCAAGGCCGAACTGCTCGCCATCATGATCGAGACCGCCACCGGCGAACCACCCGACCTCGAGAGCATCCCGGGTGGCTGGCGACCCAAGCTCGAGGAATGGGCCCACCGGCTGCGGGCGAGGTGGCAACGCCACCCCTGGCTCCCAGCGATCACCGTCGGCCATCGGGTCATGGGCCCCAAGGAGGTTGGCTGGACCGAGTGCGCCGTCGGCGCGCTCGCCGGCACCGGGCTCGACGGCGCTGAGCAGATGGACGCGGTCTTCCTGCTCAGCGGCCACATCCGCAACACTCAGTCGGCGACCATGGCCGGCACCCAGCCGTGGACCACCGAACGGGCGCTGAGCCCGGCGGTCACCGGGCTGCTGCACGCCTACGGCGACCGCTTCCCCGCGCTCATCGCCGCCGCCGGGTCCACCGCCGCCGGCGCCTCGCGGGACAACGGATGGCGGTTCGGGCTCGACCGCATCCTCGACGGCCTCGAACTGCTCATCACCAAGCGGGCGTCCGCAGCGTCGGCGACCCCCGCGGGTTCCTGAAAACCTCCCTGGAGGTCCCCATGGCCGGTCTCGACCCCAGCCAGGCCCGTGCAGGCGTCGTCCGCCGCTACCTCGCGGCCCTGCACGCCGGCGACACCGCCGCCATCGTCAGGCTCTTCGGTCCCGTCGGCGAGGTGGTGTCGCCGTTCCTGGGACGCATGCCGGCGCCGGAGTTCTTCGCCAAGCTGGCGGCGGCATCGCGACGCAGCGACATCGAGGTCTTCGATGTGCTGGTCAGCACGACCGCAGCTCCCCGGGCCGCCGCCTACCTCCGCTACCACTGGACCCTGCGGGACGGCGCGGTCGTCGTGTTCGACTGCTGCGACGTCTTCGACTTCGCCCACGAGCCTGCGACGGATGGATCCGAGCCCCGGATCCGCCGCCTGACGATCCTCTACGACACCGCACCGCTCCGCGCCGACGTCACCGACAACCTGGCCGCCACGGCAGCCGGCGAGCCGGCGGAATGACGCACCCAGGTGAAGCGCCTCGCGTCCTCCGGAAAGGCCACCGGCGCGCTCCGCAACGCCTGATAATTTCAATTCTGTGTCACAGCATGCCCGCGTGGTTGCCCGGAAACTGCCGCTGCCTCGTGCGCCGGTCGACCGGCCCGGACCGCCGTCAACGGCGGTTTCGTTGTAGAGCTCTCCGAGTCCCGAGGCCGCCGGGATCGGAGCGGGGTGCCCTGGTCGCGGGGAGCGTGAAGGTCTTGCGGCGGAAGACCGCGGCTCGCCCCCGGGTTGACATCTCATCTAGGTAGCATCATATTGTGCTAGGAGCCTAGATGAATGGAGGGCCGTGGATGATCGAGTTCCACCTGGACACCCGGTCCGGCCTCTCGCCGTACCTGCAACTGGTCCGCCAGGTGCGGCAGGCACTGCGGCTGGGCCTGCTGCGCGAGGGTGACCAGCTCCCCACCGTCAAGGAGGTGGTGGCCAAGCTGGCGATCAACCCCAACACCGTGCTCAAGGCCTACCGGGAACTCGAACACGAGGGCCTGGTGGCCGCCCGGCCAGGGGTGGGGACCTTCGTGACCGCCACGCTCGCCGACGCCTCGCTGGCCGCGCACGGGCCCCTGCGTCAGGACCTGCGGCGCTGGCTGGCCAAGGCCCGCCGGGCGGGGCTTGACGAGGAGAGCATCGAGGCCCTGTTCATGACCACCTTTCGGACCGCCGCTGAGGAGGACATAGCATGACCGCCGTCATCCAGGCCCAGGGACTGGGCAGGAGGTACGGGCGCCGCTGGGCGCTGACCGACTGCACCCTTGACATCCCGGCCGGACGGGTCGTCGGGCTGGTCGGCCCCAACGGGGCCGGCAAGACCACACTGCTGCATCTGACCGTCGGGCTGCTGGCGCCGACCACGGGCAGCATCGAGGTGCTCGGCGGCCGCCCCGCCGCCAACCCGGCGCAGCTGGCCAAGGTCGGCTTCGTCGCCCAGGACAGCCCCACCTACACCGGACTGAGCGTCGCCGACCATCTGAAGCTGGGCGCCCGGCTCAACCCCGGCTGGGACGCCGCGCTGGCGCGCGACCGGATCGGACAGCTCGGCCTGGACCCTGGCCGCCGGGCGGGGCAGCTGTCGGGCGGGCAGCGCGCCCAGCTCGCCCTCACCCTCGGCGTCGCCAAACGGCCCGAACTGCTGATCCTGGACGAGCCCGTCGCCGCGCTCGACCCGCTCGCCCGCCGCGAGTTCCTCCAGGGCCTGATGGAGGCCGTCGCCGAGCACCAGCTCAGTGTGGTGCTGTCCTCCCACCTGGTCTCCGACCTGGAACGGGTCTGCGACTACCTGATCGTGCTGGTCGACTCGCGCGTGCGGGTGGCGGGCGAGGTCGAGGAACTGCTGGCCACCCACCACCGGCTCAGCGGCCCGCGCCGCGACCCCACCCTGCTCCCCACCGACCAGCACGTCGTCGCCGCCAGCCACACCGACCGGCAGACCACCCTCATCGTCCGCACCGACGCCCCGATCCACGACCCCGCCTGGACCGTCAGCCAGCTCAGCCTGGAAGACCTCGTCCTGGCCTACATGGGCAAGCCCACCCACACCGCCCACACCGGCCGCAACCACCGGCCGCCTCTGGAGGTACAGCGATGATCTGGCTGACCTGGCGACAGTTCCGCGCCGCGGCCACGGTGACGGCCGCCGCGCTCGCCGCGCTCGCCGCCATCCTTGCTCTGACCGGCCCGGGCGTGGCCAACGACTACTCCACCGGGATCGCCGCCTGCACCACCCAGAGCGGCGGCTGCTCGGACTTCGTCCGGCACTTCTTCCAAGACCACCAGGACCCCTTCCTGGGTCTCACCGCGGTCGTGCTGGTCCTACCCGCCCTTATCGGGCTGTTCTGGGGAGCACCGCTGATCACCCGTGAGCTGGAGGCCGGCACCCACCGGCTGGTGTGGAACCAGAGCATCACCCGCACCCGCTGGCTGGCCGTCAAACTCGCGCTCACCGGCCTGGCCGCCATGACCG
>WNFY01000105.1_pt1 | contig 69083 bp, 74 predicted proteins | sample 5400091 | NCBI WGS metagenome assembly WNFY01 (sample SAMN13153364, study PRJNA577476) | soil metagenome | isolation source: 60 cm soil or saprolite under grassland replicate 1 | place: USA:California | collected 2016-06-15
CGCGGGCGGCCTCCACCAGGCTCGGCATGAGCTCCAGCGCCATCTCGGCCGCCTGCTGGTCGGCGGGGAAGTAGTCCTTGCCGCCGAGGAAGTAGTTCCAGACGCGGGCCGAGTGCGCCACGCTGCTATCTATCCCGGGTGGCTGTCGGGCGTGCTCCCCCTCTGCACCCAACACTGGGATGTTGGGACGAGCGGCTATCGCGCGAGATCATGCCATACCAGCCCCAAGGGAACGAGATACTGCTGAACCTGGGGCTTGGCAGAGTCCCAGCACTCGGCTTGGGCCCCTGCGGCGACCAGCCCGTCCCCGGTCGTCAACCCAGGCCCGGCGGTGAGACCCGGCGACCCCCTGGTCGAGTTCTTCACGCGGTCCTGTGGGAAGCCCACCACCGTGCTGATCGCCGCCGGCCGCCAGGACGACCGGCGGCGCGGGCGTTGGGCTGGTGGTTCATTCTGGCCTGCGATGATGCCACTGCTGCTCGCCATCCGGGCGGCAGGTGTCGGCATGCCGGTGCAGTAGGCCTACCTGCACGAGGTCGTGCCGTCCCCTGAGCGGGCGACGGTCGTCTCGTCGGTGTCGCCGGTGAGCAGCGCCGGCGGGATCGGCCAGCGGGCCGGGCTCGGGTACATCGCCCGCGCCCAGTTGGTGGCCCCGGCTACGTGACTGGAAGCCTGACTATGCTGCTGGCCCTGGCCCCCGCTGCTGGTGCTACAAAGCATGCGCGAGCGCGCCGACGTGATCGTCGGGCGCAGCGCGGGAACGAGCGGCCCGCGCGCCGAGCAGGGACTCCGGCGGTATCATCGGTCGGCACCACCAGCCAGCCGACACCCGTCCCTGACCCCCCTCTCCGGAGAGGGGCGGGTCGTCACGCTCCTCGAAGCTCGACTCCTGCTCGAAGTCGAACGCTGCCGACAGGGTGCTGTCAGCAGCAGAGGACGGGCCAGCGTCCGCCGCCCATCCGCGAGCGATGTGTCACGACCTGCCACTGATCCCGATGGGATCGCGGTGGCGAAGCGGTTGAGGAAGGTACCCGTGCCGGTGTCCGTGGTTGGGGGTACGACCAGCGGCAAACATGCTGACCAGCACAAACACGCACCACGGTACCGGTCGGTGTGTACGGCATCACTGCCCGGCAGGGCCGCTACCAGCAGAGACGCTCAGGTCGGTTATTGGCCCGCTCGTGCTTGCCGGGGGACGCCGTAAGCATGGGTAACAACGTTGCTGCCCGCGTGAGCCCGCACATGCTTGATCGGCCAGTCCTGCTGTGACTTCGAGTAGTCGATGGCGCCGCCTCACCGCTTGCTGCGGACCGCTTCACGATCAGGCGCGCTTGTTGAGGATGTCGTTGATTTGCAGGCCCTCGCCGGTGTGATGCGGCCACGGGGGCAAGGCGACAGCAACGGCCCTGGCGAGGGTGTCGACGGCCGCCTCGATCAGGTCGGCAAGCACGCCCGCAGTGGTGCGGCCCGGCGGTAACACCCTGATCGTGGTCACCGCCGACCACAACCACTCGATGAGCATCGTGGGCACCCACGACCGGCGCGAGGAGCAGGGACGCGCCGTCAACGGCGTGTACGCCGACGCCACCTACCCGACCTACGTCGACACATACGGCGACAGGTTTCCCGATGACCCCAACCCGGAGGTGCCGCTGTTCTCGGCTGGTCCAACCACCCCGACCACACCGACGACTTCCAGACCGACTCGGTGTTCGCCCAGCCGGCGCTGCTGGACGCGGGCGGGCGCGTGCTGCAGCCGGCCGCCGGTGCCTGGCCTGCGAAGGAACACGCGGATGACCAGGCGCGTTGCGCTCGCTTACCCGAGCAGCCTCCCGCCGTCGAGGATCACCGTCTCGCCCGTCATGCAGTCCGCAGCGCTCGACGCCAGGAACACCGCCACCGTGGCGATGTCATCCGGGGCACCCATCCTCGAGGCTGGCTGTGGCGTATGAACTCCTCGATCGTCGCCCGCATCTGCTGCTCGGTCATCCCGCTCCCCTCGAGCGACTGCGACGAGTCTTCGTAGGGCGGCTCTGCTCGGCCTACTCGTAGCGGACCAGCTCGGCGGCGGGCCGGCGGGCGGGGCCGACCGCGGCGAGCGCGCCGGCGCCGGCGGCCGTGACGGTGACCCCAATGACCACGGCGGCCAGCGCGGCCCATGAGGGTGCCGGGATGGGGTTTGGTCCCAGCCCGGCCGCTTTGGTGGTGGCGTCGGCGACGACCCGGTACAGCAGCCAGCCGAGCGGGGCGCCGAGGATGCCGGCGAGCAGGCCGATGAGGGCGGTGCCGACCGCGGATTGGCCGACGAGCTGGCGGGTGGTGCAGCCGACGGCGCGCAGGATGCCGAGGGAACGGGCGCGTTCGCGCTGGCCGGCGACGGTGACGGCCAGCAGGTTGGCGGTGGCGATGCTGCCAAGCACCAGGGTCAGCACCGTGAACAGGGCGATGCCTTGGGCGCGTCCGCCGTCGTTGAGTCGGGGGGCGACCACCGTGGCGCCGTCGCCGAGCCGTGCGGCCACGGCCGCGGCCATGGCGGTCGGGGCGACGCCCTCGGTGGCCACCAGCCGGAAGGTCTGTGGCTCGTCAAGGGCAGCCGAGGCCGGGAGGGCTTGTTGGCGGAGCTGGATGATCTGGCCGCCTGCGGCGAGGTCGCTGAACCAGCCGACGATCTGGAGCGTGGCGGTGGCCCCGCCGACGCGCAGGTCGATGGTGTCGCCGACGTGGTGGCCGGTGCGGGCCAGGAAGCCGTAGCCGACCATGGCTTGGCCGGGTCCGCTGGCCGGCCGGCCTTCACGTACCACGTAGCTGGCGGCGTCGGGGTCGCCGCCGAGGACCCGTACGGTGAAGGTATGGTTCCCGACCGTGGCTTGGGTGGTCTGCTCGGTGTACCAGGCCGCCACCTCGGGCGTGGTGTCCAGGACGGCGGCCACCTGCGCCTGGGTGGCCCGGGTGGGCTTGGCGTAAGCGGTCCAGGGGATGCCGGTGTCGGCCGAGTCGGTGCTGGACAGGTCGATCACGCCGATGACCCCGACGGCGATCATGGCGCCGACGGCCGCCACAACCAGGGCCGCGCCGGCAAGCACCGCCCGCACGGGGCGGGCAAGGGCGCGGCGCAACCCCGTCACCGTGGAGGGCCCGGCGCCGAGCCGGCGAGCGACGGCGGCCACGCGGACGCCGCCGGTGGGGACCGCGGCCGTGTCGCGCAGCACCTCGGCGGCGGGCTGGTGCCCGGCGTGCCAGGCGGGCACGATGACGCCCAGGGCCAGGATCGCTTCGACCAGGACCAGGGCGGCCAGCAGCGGGCCGGTGGCGAACTGCGCGCTGGGACGGTCACCGAGGCCCTCGATGCCGACCTGCACCATGGGCGCCAGCAGCGACCCGCCCACCCACCCGGCGACCACGCCCGCCGCGCCGATCGCAAGGTGCTCGGCCAAGGTGGCCGTGGTGAGCTGGCCGGGGCGGTAGCCGACCGCTTTGAGCAACCCGAAGGCGCGGCGGCGGGCGACCAGCCGGGCGCTGGTGGCGCCGGCCACCACCAGGCAGGCAACCGCGATCAGGAACACGCCGAACCCGCCCGCCAACGCGCCGACCAGCTGCGGACCTTCCAGGATCTCCTCGCGGGTGTCGGGCCACGCGCTGGCGTCGCGGAGCCCGTCGGGGTCGGCGGCCAGCAGGCGGCTCTCCACCGCCCGGGCGGTGGTAGGGTCGCGCAGCCGCAGCGCGGTGACGTGCTCGGCGGTCGTGCCCCCGGTCAGCTTGGTCACCAGGTCCACGGGTCCGAGCAGGCGCAGCGGGTCGCACAGGGGTCGAAAGCAGCCGGTGAGGTCGACGGCAGTGCCGACCACGGTGAGCTCGACGGTCCCGGCGGGTCCGGAGGCCTGGATGCGGTCGCCGATCGTGGCCGTCCCAGCCGCCGCCGACCGCTCGACCACCACCTCGCGGGACCCGGCGGTCGGCCACCGGCCCGCGACCAGATCGGGCCACGCGACGGCCGGCAGGGCGTGGGGGGCGACGGCGGTGAGCCGGACCTCCACCGGTTCGCCGTCGACGTCGATCTCCAGGGCGGCCACCGGCGCCGGGTCGCTGGCCGCGGCCACGGCCGGGTCGTCGGCCGCCCGGCGCAGGGCGTCGGCGTCGCCGACCAGCACCAGGTCGGGCCGGCCGGCCCGCTGGTAGGCCCGGTCAACCAGGTCGGTCGCCGAGCGCTGGGCGGCCAGGCCGGTGACGATCGCGACGGCCGCCAGGGCGGTGACCAGGGCAAGGGCGATGACTTGGCCGCGGCTGCGGCGGCGCACGCCCAGCAGGGCCAGCCGGGTGGTGGCGCCCATCACGACACCTCCAGCGGGGGCAGCTGGGCCAGCAGCGAGCCGGCACCGGGCTCGGCAAGGCGGCGTTCGTCACCGATGGCGCCGTCCTGCATGACCAGGACGCGGTCGGCGGCGGCTGCCACCCGGTGCTCGTGGGTTACCAGCACGATCGTCTGGCCGCCGTGGTGCATCCGCCGCAGCAGGCCCAGCACGGTACGGGCGGAGTCGGTGTCCAGCGCGCCGGTGGGCTCATCGGCCAGCAGCAGCAGCGGCCGGTTCACCAGCGCCCGGGCCAGCGCAACCCGCTGCTGCTCGCCGCCTGACAGCTCGCCTGGGGCGGCGCCGAGGGTCTCACCCAGCCCAAGCTCCTCCAGCAGCTCGCGGGCCCGCCGGCGGGCCACCCGCCGGCCGGCGCCGGCGAGCTCGGCGGGCAGTTCGACGTTCTCGGCCACCGACAGGTCGGGCACCAGGTTGGCGGCCTGGAACACGTAGCCGACCAGCGCACGGCGCAGCACCGCCCGCTGGCTCTCCGAGCCGCCCGACACGTCCCGCCCGGCCACGTGGACGCTGCCGCGGTCGGGCACGTCCAAGCCGCCGAGCAGATACAGCAGGGTGGACTTGCCGCAGCCGCTGGGTCCCATGATCGAGATCCACTCGCCCGCGGCCACCTGCAGGTCCACACCGCGAACGGCGGTGATCCGGCGGCTACCGGTGGCGTAGGTCTTGACCAGGCCGGCGGCAGCCACCGCTGCGTGGTCGGTATGGGGATCAGGCATCGTTGTCTCCCTGGAGGTCGAGCCGGAGCGGACCGGCGCGGAACAGCTCGTCGCACAGGTCGAGCCAGCGCAGCTCAGCCTGCAGGTGCAGCCCGGTGCCCTGCGCCAGCAGCGCCGCCACCGAGCCGGGCGCGGCGTCGGCCACGGCGCCGTCCAGGTCGCGCAGGGCCTGCAGGCAGCGCTGCCGGTGCGCGCCGACCACCGCCTGGGCGTCGGGGGCGTCAGGCGCGCCGACCAGCGATGCGCTCACCAGCTTCAGCAGCAGGTCGGACTTGGGCAGCGGCACGTCGGGCGGCTCACCCAGCCAGGTCTCCAGCGCCTTGCGCCCGAGCTCGGTGAGCTCATAGACCTTGCGGTCAGAGCGCCCGGCCTGCTGGACGGTGCGGTGGGTGACCAGCCCGTCGCGCTCAAGGCGCCCCAGGGTCACGTAGATCTGCCCGATGTTGATGGGTCCCCAGCCGCTGGCGAACAGCGCGTCGTGGCGGCGTTTCAGCTGGTAGCCGTGGGCTGGCCCCGAGGCCAGCAGCGCCAGGAAGACGTACCGCATCCGTCCGCCCTTCGTCCCGTCGTCCTTGCATAACGGTTAGAGCATAACCGATATGTAGACGGGATCAAGCGGTCACGGCGTCTCCGGCCGCTCGCGTGGGGATCGCCCGGACGTCCTGCGGCCGAGACCACGATCAAACCGCCACCGCAGCGCCAGTTGGCGGCGGGCAGGACCGCAGCGACCTCGTGCCCACGCTGCCGGCGCCCCGGCTGAAGCTGGCGGCGCCGATAGCATCACGGGGTTCTCAGGCTCAGCGAGTGCTTTAGAAACTGTAATGCGGTGTTGGTCTGGATGGACGGCGGTCGATGGGACGAGCCAGCGGTCGGGTCATCAACGCGATCATGGCCCAGGTGACCATCGCGGCCTGATGGGCGGGCGCTCGTGGTCGTGGACGGTGCGGCGAAGCTTGCTGATCCAAGCAAGCGTCCGCTCGACCACCCATCCGCGAGACCCGCCTGGGAGCCGACCACACCGAAGTGGCACGCAGCCTGATCTACCTCGGCAACCTCCACCGCGATCTCGGCGACCTCACCACCGCCCACGCATTGTTCGAACGTGCGCTGGCCATCCGCGAGGCCCGACTGGGACTCGACCACCCCGACACCAAGCAGGCACGACTACACCTTGCGGCTCTGGAACACGCCCTGAAGGATCAGCCATAGCGGTTTGCCTGTCGCATCGCAGATCGTCATCGACGCCCATGACCGGGGAGGGGTGGCATCCACTCCTCTCAAGCGACCTCACGTCGCAACGGCTCAATGCAACAGTCCCTCTGCGGGCGGGCGTGGGAGATCTGGCAGAGTTGAAGCGATGAGACGAAAGCGTGCCTGGGGCACCCGCCGACGTCGGCGTGCCCGCTCTGGAGGACCCGGCCATCCCGGGCGATGTCGCGTGGACGGTGAGCCCGGGTGCTGACGGCCCTTGGGCTGCTGGCGATGGTGGCGCTGATCGCGACCAACGGCCTGTTCGTGGCGGCGGAGTTCGGCCTGACCACGGTCGACCGGTCCAAGCTACGGCGACTCGCCGCGTCGGGTGACCAGCGGGCGGGCGGGGTGCTCGCCGCCGTCCAGGAGCTTTCCCTCCAGCTGTCGGGCGCGCAGCTTGGCATCACGCTGACCTCGCTGCTGTTGGGGCTGGTCGCCGAGCCTGTCCTGGCCAGGCTGCTGGACATGCCGCTCCAGGCGCTCGGCCTGCCCGATGCCGTGGCCGACGCGGGTGCGGTGGTCCTGGCGCTGCTGCTGGCGACCGTGGTGCAGATGCTGTTCGGCGAGCTGGTGCCGCAGGATCTGGCGATCGCGCGGCCGCTGGGGACCGCGCTGGCGATCACGCCGCTGCAGCGTGGGTTCACCCGGTTGTGCCGTCCGGTGATCGCGCTGTGCAACGACACCGCCAACGCGATCGTCCGCGGCTTGGGCGCCGAGCCACAGGAAGAGCTGCGGTCTGCGCGGACCCCCGCCGAGCTCGACTCGCTGATCGGCGCCTCGGCGGAGGAGGGGACCCTGAACCGGGAGATCGCGGCCCTGCTGCGGCGCTCGCTGACCTTCGGTGACAAGACCGCGGGCAGCGTGCTCACCCCTCGGCTCCAGGTAGTGGCGGTGCGCGCCGACCAGACCGCGGCCGAGCTGCTGGACCTGGCCCGCCGCTCGGGCCACTCGCGGTTCCCGGTCCACGATGGCGGGTTGGACGAGGTGGTCGGGCTGGTCCATGTCAAGCATGCCTTCGCGGTGCCGCTGGGGGCGCGGGCGCGGACGCGGGTCGCTGCGATCATGGTCGAGCCGCTCAGCGTCGCCGAGTCGCTGCACTGCGACGACCTCCTCACCCGGCTGCGCCGCGGCGGGCTCCAGCTGGCCGTGGTGGTTGACGAGTACGGCGGCACGGCGGGGGTGGTGACGCTGGAGGACCTGGTGGAAGAGCTGGTGGGCCAGGTCCGGGACGAGCACGACCGTCCTGAGGTGCCAGCGGTGGTAGCGCTGTCGGACGGCACCCGAGCGGCGTCGGGCCTGCTGCGCCGCGACGAGCTCACCGAGCAGCTCGGCCTGGTGCCACCGGAGGGCGTCTACGAGACGCTCGCCGGCCTGGTCGTGGACCGCCTCGGCCGGCTGCCCCAGACCGGGGACGTGGTCGAAGTCGACGGCTGGACGCTTGGCGTCATGCGCATGGACGGCTACCGCATCGACCGGATCCACGTCCGACCGCCCACCCGGCGGCCCGACCAAAGGCAGGGGTGATCGTGTCGCTGCTGCTGGCCGTCGCGCTGCTTGCCGGGAACGCGTTCTTCGTCGGGGCGCAATTCGCGCTGATCACCGCGCGCCGGGACCAGATCGAGCCGCTCGCGCTGGGTGGTAGCCGTCGCGCGCAGATCACGCTGGAGCAGATGCGCCAGCTCTCCACGGTGCTGGCCGGCTCCCAGCTCGGAATCGCCCTGTGCTCGCTGGGGCTGGGCGCGGTCGCCGAACCGGCCATCGCGCACCTGCTGGAGCCGCGGTTCCGGGCGGTCGGCGTGCCCGGCGCCGCCGTCGACCCGGCCGCGCTGGTCATCGCCCTGGCAGGCGTCTCCTACTGCCACATGGTCCTCGGCGAGATGGTGCCCAAGAACCTCGGGCTGGCCGGCCCCGTTCGGGCGGCGCTGGCCCTGGGCCCGCCGATCGCCGTCTGGGTGCGGCTCACCCGCCCGCTGGTCCGCGCCGTCAGCGCCGCCGCGGCTGGCGTGCTCCGGCTGCTGCGCATCGAGCCCACCGATCAGCTCAGCACCGCCTACACCCCCGCCGAGCTGATGGACATGATCGCCGATTCCGCCGCCGAGGGGCTGCTCGACCCCGACGAGCAGCAGCGGCTCAGCCGCGCTCTAGCTCTGGAGCAAGGCCGGGCACGCGACCTCGCCATCCCGCTCGACCGGCTGGTCACACTGTCGGCGGGCGCCTCACCCGCTCAGCTCGAAGCCCTGGTCGCGCGCACCGGCTACTCCCGCTTCCCCCTCCGCGAGACCGGCCCCACCGGTCGCCCCGACATCGTCGGGTACCTGCACGCCAAGGACCTCCTCAAGCTCGACCTCGGCGGGTGGGACGCACCCATCCCCGCCCGGCTGTGGCGGCCCATGGCCTACATCCAGGCTGATCTTCCACTCAGCCAAGTCCTCACCACCCTCCAGCACGCCAGCAGCCATCTCGGCATGGTCGTCGACGGCGAGCAGACCCTCGGCGCGATCACCCTCGAAGACGTCCTGGAGGAATTCGTCGGGGAGGTCCACGACGCGAGCCACCTCGACGACCAGCCCGGCCCCGGCCAACCTCCCTCACCCTGAACGCTGCGCCGGGAGCCCCCGCCGGACAGGGGACCGTGCTGGGGCGGCGTGTCGGCGTCGGCCGAGCCGGCTCCCCCGAGCCTGCGGGGTGCGCAACTGCATTCACGCAGCTCACCCGTGTCTCCCGCCTGCCGAGAGCGCAGGAACAGATCAGAGACAGATCGAGAGCGGCGGCAGCCGTCTGTCAAGTCTCAGTTGATGTTTGAGGCCCGGTGACAGCCCCACTACCAGCGTCTCCGATCTGTTCCTCGGCGTCGTAGGCACCACGTGGTAGTGACCCTCGCCACGCCGGCGCTGCAGCGGCGACCCACGTCCAGCCCGCCGGGCCGGTAGCGTTCCGGGCTGTTGCGCCGGAGCATCGTGTCGCGCGCCTCGACCCCGTCGCCCACAGCGAGGCATACCGTAGTTTCCTGGAGACGACGCGAATCGCGGGCGGCTCCCCGGCGTGCCAGCAAGCTGCGTGAACATCCCGGTCGGCGTGATCGCGACAGAATCCCCAGGTTGGGTGCGACACTGCGGCACTCCGATCGGCTGGGCAGGAGGGGTGGCATGCGCGGTGCCGACAGCAACACGCCAGCAGCAGCAGGCAGGCCAAGGCGGTTCCAGCGGCCGGGGTTCAGCTACCAGATCCGGCTGGTAGGAGGGGAGGCCGGTCGTCGGCTTGAACGCGAACAGGCCGAGGCGATCACCGAGGTGTTGCGGCGGGTTGCCGCCAACCGCGATCTGGTGCCTCCTGCAGCGGTTCGGGCGGTGCCGCAAGCTGGCAGCGGGCCAGCCGGACCGGTCCCTGGCGAGGTGCTGCCGGATCCGGGGGAGGTGGGTGGCCGTACGGGCTGGAGCTGCGGGCACGTGCGGTGGGGCTTGTCGGGATCGGGCGGCCGGTTGGGGAGGTCGCCAGGCTGGTGGGAGTGCATCCGGGGACGGTGCGCCGCTGGGTCCGCCAGGCCGCGCGTCGATGGGCGCAACCCGCCGGCACCGCGGACGCTGAAGACGAGCAGAGCACGGATCCGGAGACAGATCCCGGATAGCTCGGGTCCCGCCGCCTGTTTCTGGGAACTGCCCTGTGCAATTGCCCTCATGCGTTCCCTGGTGTTCCGGGGGTGCCCTGCTGGACCTGACCACGACTGTCACGCCGGATCGACGGTGGCCACAGCAGAACGCGTGCCTCCTGGCACCGCGAGTCGCGGCATGAGCGCCACGTCAGCAACCCGCGGGGGCGCATCGGGATCGTCATCGCAGCCCCAGGTGTGCCATCTGGTCGACCAGCCAGTTGCGGCCAACCCCAAGCTCGGCCCGCATCCCCTTGATCGACCAGCTTTGCTCGACGTATCTGCGCTGTAGATAGCTGGCGAGCTCCGCGAAGCCGAGTTCCTCCAGCCGCGCGGCCCGCCGCGCCTGCCAGGAGACCGCCTGCACCCGCCGGCCCCGCTCGGCCACCGCCACCTGCCGCGCAGTCCGCCGTACCCGCTTGACCCCGGCCTGCTGCATCAGCCGCCGGATCGTGCGCCGATCCGCGGCAAGCTCGGCGGCGACATCCACCAGCAGCCACTGCTGCTCGATGAGCCGATCTTCCAGATACGCCTTCTTATTGGCGAAGCCGAGCTCGGCGACCCGTGTGGCGATCCGCTCCTCGGCATGGCGGCGCCGCTGCTGGGCCAGCCGCTCGGACCGTGGTGGCAGGGTGATGTCCAGCGTGGCCAGCGCCTGGAGGACGGTCCACTCGCTGACGCCAAGCTCGTGGGCGAACGCCGGGACGCTGTAACCATGATCGCAGCGCGTCTGCAGGAAACCGCGCAGGTCCGCAAATCCGATCCGGCGGGCGTGTTGCTCCAGGCGTCTGGTGCGGCCATCATCGACCACGAACCCGCCGTGGACGACCAGCTGGCGCGGTGTTGCTGCTGGTCGTGGAGTTACCCATCCTTTTGTCGTACCGGGGGGTACGACCAGCCGCAAACCCGGGACCAGCACGAACGCGCACCGTGGTACCGGTTGGGCTACGGCATTACTGCTCGACAACGCTGCTACCAGCAGCAACGCCCACCCCAGTGCGTGCCGACCGTGCTTGGAGGGGGACGCCACAAGCATGGGCAACAACACCCGTCATTACCCTGGTAGTCAGCATGATCGCTACTCCACCTCCCGTCATCAGCGAGACGCGAGTGGCGCTGCGAGGTGGGCGTGGTCGTTGGCGCTCCCAGGGTGCAGCGCGAGTCGCGCGACCACTTGATGATCGCGGCGTGCGCGGGGCCCGAGTAGGCATCGGATGCTTGTGTTGGTCGCCTGCCGGTCTGCTTCGAGCGTCGAGCCGTCGTCTACCCCTCGGGCGTGAGATCCTCCGGGGGGACCGCAGGGGTCGCCTCCTCCGAGGTGGTGTACCCGAACCTCAGCACGGCAGACTGGTCGAGGGTCGCGTCGCCCGGCACGTCCCCGCGTCGGAGCTTGAGCAGCGCCACGATGGACTGGTCGAGCGTTGTCTGGGCCGGCAAGTCGACCTCAACGGTGCGTGCGCCCACGGGCGTCCCATCTCCCTCCGCATTCTCCGCGTTCGCGGCGGGAGCCTACCAACTGCAGGCCGATCACATCGCAACGTGGCCTTGGCGGGGTACGGTCTCCCGGCAGGCCGCGCTGTGGCGGTGGCTGCGGGTCGACACGCCACTGTCCGCGACCCTCGACCACCTCTCGGAGAACGCCGCGAGCGCTGCCGGTACTGCGGCTTGGTGCGCGATGCGGTTGAGGCGTGCTGGCTGGTCGGCCGGCGGCCCGGTGAGTTCGCAGAAGACAGTCTATTTCCCGCGAGGGACAGAGATGCTGAGAGGGAAGGGCCGTAGTCATGGCCGAAACAACAGCCAAGCGACGCCCGGGAACTCCACGAGCACGGCTGCGAGCCTCACAGGGTTAGATGCGGGCTTCGGGTTCGCGACCCGCTGCAGGCGTTGATGGCGACTCGGTTCTTCTCCGACGAGCAGCTCGTCCGCCTGCCAACGTTTCTGGCCGAGAGCAGTCTGACGAGCGCTTCCGGACGCCCTTTGAGCGGGGTGCCAGGCTGGCCTCTTGCCGGGTTGGTGTTGGTGAACGTGCTGGTCTGGTTGCCGTCCAGGCTGACGGTGTACTGGTCACCGGCGACCTGGATCTCCAGCGCATGCCAGGTCAGCGGCGTCAGCGGTGGGGGCTTGGTGTAGGCCTGCTGGCCGGCGCCTGGGCCGATGGGGATCCCGTAGATGGCGCCGGTGCGGTGCAGGTCGAGCCCGTCGGGGATGCCGCGTGCCGGGTCGCCCCGCGCCTGGTCGTCGAGCTGGATCTCGAAGCCGGTGTCGACCGCGACGAAGGCCTTGTTGTCGTACACGGAGCTCCTGGCCGGGTCGGTGGGGTCGGGGACGCGCCGCAGCGGGTTTCGGAAGCGCACGAAGACCCCGGAGTTCTCGTCGCCGCTGTGGATGCGGACGTCGAGCCGGAGCGCGAAGTCGGCGAAGTTCTCGGCGGCGTAGTACAAGAGCCCCAGGGCGGGGCCTGGCTGGGCGACGATCATTCCGTCGACCAGCGAGAAGCTGCCCCCACCGACCGGCTGCCAGCGGGCGAAGGTGGTGTCGGTGCCGTCGAATAGCGCCGTGAACCCGGCCTCCACCGCCGGCGGTGCCGCGGTGGTCAGCGGCACCCGGTCGGCGGTTCGGCGGGCCAGCGCCAGCCCCGACAGTACGGGGTTGGGGGAGCCCATGGTGGGCAGCAGGCACGGGCCCAACGCGAATAGGTTGCCCAGCTCGTGGAAGCGGCCGATGTCGTTGGTCACTGAGGCGGTGGGGTCGTCGCCCATCCACTGTGATGATGTTGCCGTGGTGGTCGTGGTGAGGGCCTGACCCTCCATACCACCGGCCTCGTGGTGGGTGGAGCTCAGCGGGTCCCGCCGCTGGTCGGGGCCGGGCGTGGTGGTCTGCCAGACCGCCCCCGGGCTCTGGTCGGACAGGTATTCGATCGGGCCGCCACTGGCGAAGATGCGGGCAAGCTCGTCGCAGGCGGCGTCCATGGCGTCCCACAGCCGCCGGTGCCGTGAGCCGGCCGGGCCGACATCCAGGCGGACCATCGCCCGTGGCATGCCGTAGTCGAACGGCCCCTGCTGGCCGCCGGTGGTGATCCGGTTGGGGGTGGGGGCGGTGCGGTCCCCGCTGATCTCGGCGATGCCCCGCAGGGTGACGACGACCCAGGCGTCGGTGAGGCCTTGGAAGCGGTGCAGCAGGTCGATGTCGGGGACCTTCTTGAACAGCTCCACCTCGGAGTTGCGGGCCATCTCCCCGACGCCGGAGGCGGTGAGCTGGACGTGGAAGTAGCCGGTGTCGCCGCCCCCGAGGTCCGCCAGGCCCTTGACGAACAGCGCGGAGACCTGCAGTTCCCTCGTCTCAGGATGCAGCGTGACGTCGAGCGCTTGGCCGAAAGCGCCGCGGGGCACGCGGAAGGTGAGGTTGGACCGCATGTGGGCCATGAGGTTGCGGCCGATGAGCTGGTGCGGGTCGTAGCCGCGGGCGCGGTCGAGGGTGTTGAGCGCCATGCGGGTGTTCTCGATCGTGCCCAGACCGAGGAAGATCAGCCCGTTGGGTGGCACGTCCAGGTCGCCGCGGCTGGTACGGATGCGGGTGATGCGGTCGCCGGCGACGTCCAGGGCGATGACGTGGGTGTTGTCGAGCGCCATAAACCGTTTGCGGACGTTGTTTGTTGGGCAGGACGTTCTCGTCGTTGGCCAGGCGGCTGACCCGCACCAGCAGCGGCACCACGCTGAACTTGTTGAACGGCAGGAACCCGGGCCGGGGCGAGGTTGATTCCACCGCCAGCGGCGCCTCAAGGTCTGCCTGGCCGGCCAGCGCGCCGCGGCTGCCGGTGAGCGTGGTCGCGCCGCCTGCTCGGCCGGTGAGGCCGGTGAACAGCAGGGTCCGCATGGCCTCGTGCGGCGCGCCGGAGATGAAGTCGTTGGGGTCCGCTGCTCCGATCTGCTCGGCGGCGAGGTCCAAGTAGGACAGCTGTCGCACGCCGGTGGGGGTGGCGGCGGGGATCGTCAGCACAGGCTGGAGCAGGTCGTCGCGAGTGGTGGCCGGCCAGGGCGGGGTCGGGATCTCCCCGGGGAGGAAGTGCGGCGACCAGCCGCCCCAGAAGACCGAGCGGCCGCCCAGGCAGTAGGCCAGCCCAGGGAAGCTCCGATCCTGCGGCAGAGGGCTGTCGGAGTTCCACGGCACGCCCCAGACCTCGTCGGTGCCAAGCGAGGGCAGGTTCTGGACGTGCTCGGGCAGGGCCAGCGGCCCGGCCTCGATGAGCAGGATCCGGCGGGCACGGGTGTGGTCGTTGGAGAACAGCCGCGAGGCCAGGGCCGGCCCGAACGTACCGCCCCCGATGATGAAGACATCAAACGGCCGGGCGTGCGGATCCAGCGCCTGATTCTGGCTGTCGATGACCTCTTGCCAGGTGTTGGCGGTGTAGCGGCCGAGGACGTCGAGCGTGAACGTGGTCCGTTCGGTCAGCAGTGCCATCGTCGGATCCCTCCCAACAGCTCATGGTGCCGAAATGCGGCAAGCGCCGAGTATCCCCCCAAGAGCGCCGGGTTTGCCTACCCTTGGGATTGGTCCTCGGCCGCTGCTGCCGGGACCCCGCGGCGCGCATCGCCAAGACAGCAGCGCCGGGAGCCGCGATCGGGCAGCACGGCAGTCCGGCTGTGCGGGCTCGGAGGTTTTGTCCTGGTGGCGCGGGCACCGGGTCTACAGGCCCGGGGGGAAGGCGTAGGTCAAGGGGACGGTGGGGTGGGCGCTGGCCGGCCCCACCCAGACCAGGTCCTCGTCGTGCTGGGCGAACCGCAACGCGGCGGGGTCGCCGCTGACCGGCTGGCCGTTGCGGAACACCCGCAGCACCTCCCCCGAGGCAACGCGCTGCGGGCCGACCTGCCGGGCGGACAGGGGCTGGCCCCATTCGATGAACAGTTGCCCCAGGGTGTAGGGGATGTCGGCCTGGGACTCGATGTGGATCACCCCGGAGGCGTCGTGGGTGTGCAGCGGGGCGATCCGCTGCCGCGCCAGGTCGATGCCAAGCCCGGCGGGCACGGTGATGGGCCGATCGGCGATGCGCACGTCCAGGTGGGCGTGGTAGTGGACGGCGAGCATCTCCTGGCCCAGCATCGGGAGCCCAGCCTGGGCGGCTGCGGCCGAGGCGTCGGCGGGCGGCCGCCAGCTCGTGGAGGCTGCCACGGCCACTGGCCGGCGGGTGCTGGTGCCGGTGGTAGTTGCGGGGGCGGGGTGTGGCTGCGCGGTGGGGGTGCAGGCGGCCAGCAGGAGCACCCCGGTCGCGATCGCGACCGCGACCGCGACGCGGTGGCTGGGGCTGTCGCTGTTGCTGGCCGTCGCGGCGCGCGGGAGGCGCAGGATGGGTGGGCTGGTGATGGCTGCTCTCCTCCTTCGGACTTGGGATGCGGACGCCCAGGGTGGCTGTTGGCGGCTCAATGCAGCAGCAGGCCAACGATCGCTCCGCCCAGCACGATCAGCGGCTCTTTGACCTTGAAACGCCACAGCAGCCCGAGGCTTGCCAGCGCGATCGCGGCGGTGGGCAGGTCGGTGACGGCCTGGCGGGTGAGCACGACGGTGGCCCCGGCGATGGCGCCGGCGGCCGCGGCGGTGGCGCCCGTGACGAACGCCTTGACCTGCGGGTTGTCGGTGTGGCGCAGGAACCAGCGGCCGGGCAGCACCACGCCGAGGTAGATGGGGGTGAAGATCGCCGCGGTGGCGACCAGCGCGCCGGCCAGGCCCTTGACGAGGTAGCCGATGAACGCCGCGGTGATTACCACCGGGCCGGGGGTGATCAGGCCCATGGCAACCGCGTCGAGGAACTGCCGCTCGGTGAGCCAGTGGTGCTGGTGGACGACCCCTTCGCGCAGGAACGGCACGATCGCAAGGCCCGAGCCGAAGATGAACGCGCCGGCCTTGCCGAAGAACAGCGCCAGGGCGAGCAGCGTGCCGCCGCCGGCGATCGTGCCGAGGCCGAGGGCCGCCGTGGAGGCCGTGGGCGGCAGCGGGACGCCAGTGGCTGCCGGCCGCCGATGCCACGGTCGGCGCGGGAGCTTGGGTCGGGCGTCGAGCGCGATCATGACCAGCCCGGCGGCGATGAACAGCACCGCGATCTCGGCGCCGGTGATGGCGGTGACCGCCCCGACCAGCAGCGAGATGGCCCACAGGCGCGGGTCGCGCCGGTTGGTGAGCCGGGCGAGCTTGACCGCGGCGATCGCGATGATCGCCATCACTCCCGGCGCGATGCCGTAAAACAGCGACTGCACCACTGCCAGGCCCTGGTAGCGGACGTAGACCGCGGCGACCGCGACCACCAGCGCAAACGAGGGGGCGATGAACGGGATGGCGACCAGGAACGCGCCGAGGGGGCCGCGTTCCAGGTAGCCGACCCACATGGCGACCTGGGCGGCCAGCGGGCCGGGCATCGTCTGACCCAAGGCGACGCCGTTGAGGAACTCCTGGCGGCCGAGCCAGCCGCGCCGCTCCACCAGGTCGCGTTGCATGTAGCCGACGGTGGCGATCGGGCCGCCGAAGCCCCAGGTGCCAAGCCCGAGGAAGTAGCGCAGCAGCGCCCGCAGGCCAGGCCGCGCGCCGGGCCGGCTGGGGCCGGTGGCCGGCTGGCTGGGGTCGCGGCCGTTGTGGTCGGCGTCGCCGGCTGGGCGCGGAGGCGGCGAGGGCGGCGGAGTGGGATCGCGCACGTCGAAGACTCCCTGGATTAGAGGACGAAGATGTCGACGATGGCGGCGACCAGGCCGGCGGTGGCGGCCGCGCCGACAACTCGGCTCGCCGGCTCTTGGCGGGCGGTCTGGGTGAGCACGGCGGCGGCCATGGCGAAGGCGAGCACGCCGCTGCCGGCATCTGCCCAGCTCAGCGCGATCAGTGGGGCGTCGGTGTTGAACCCGCGGGCGTGGGTGGCGTCCAGGGTGAGGTTCCAGGCGATGAACCCGGCCGTGGTGGCCAGCCCGGCGAGCGCCCACCGCCCGTGCTGGCGGGTCCAGCGGCGCGTCCAGGGCAGCCCGGCCAGGATCAGCGCCGCGGCACCGCCGGCCAGGACGGCGAAGACGAGGATGTCGCGGACCGCGAACACGGGCGGCTCCGATCAGGATCGGGTGGTTGGCGTTGGGGTGGTTAGGTTGGGTGGGTCTGGCACCAGGCGTACAGCGCGTCGTAGACGAAGCTGCCGCGCTCCAGCAGCCGCTGGTCGTCGGCCTCCACCGCTAGGCCGCCCTCGCCGATCGCTAGCAGCCCAGGGCCGAGCGGGTCGCTGTCGAGATCGCTGGCGATGTCGGCGGCGTGCACGATCCGTGCCAGCCGCACCAGGGCCGGGTCTTCGCCCAGGTCGAAGGCGTCGATCAGCACCTCGAACGTGCAGCGGTTGCCCTGGTGGGTGAACTCGGCGTCGGGGGCGTCGAACGAGCGCGCGTCTTCCTGCTTGGCGGTGGTGAGGACCTGGTCGGCGGGGACGTACAGGATCTCGGCTTGGGGGTCGATGAACCGGCGCATCAGCCACGGGCAGGCGATCCGGTCGGTCTTGGGACGCGCACGGGTGACCCATTTCATGGCTGCTCCTTGCGGGTATCGGCGACGGCGTCGAGGGTGCCGGAGATGGCGCGCAGGCCGTTGCGGTTGAGGTAGCCGCCGGTGGTGTCGTAGCGGGTGATCGGCCCGAAGGTGACGCTCTGGTGGACCGGGGAGGCGGTCAGCCGGTCCCGGTCGGGGGTGTTGATCCAGGCGTCGAAGGCGTCGTGGGAGGCCCACGCGGTCACCACGACCGCCTCCAGCACCCCGTCGGTGTCGTTGCCGTGGTGATCGGGGGGCGGTGGGGGTTGGGGGGCCTTGGCGGGGTTTTGGCGCGCGGAGCGGTCCAGCACCAGCTCGAACAGGATGCCGTGCTGTTGGCGGACGGTCCGGTTGGCCTGGACCCAGGCACCGAACCGTTCGCGTTCGGCACGTGGGATGCGCACGGTCCGCCAGCACACGATCATGGCCGCTTCCTCCGGCCGTCACCGTCACCGGTACCGGCCTGGACGGGCGGAGCCTGCGCACGGTCGTGGTGGTCGTGGTGGTCGTGGTTGGGCTCGGTGGGTTCGGCGGGTTCGGCGGGGAGCTCGACGCGGCGAAACCACGCCCACAAGGCCAGGTCGTAGGTGGCTTTGATGGTGCCGGCGAGCACGAAGGGCAGCCCCATGCCGAGCTGCCCGGCGGCCCCGGCGACCGCGGGGGCGATCGGCCGGGCCAGGTAGCGGGCGAGGTTGGTGGTGGCCACCGCGGCGGTCCGCTCGGCCGGGTCGACCAGGGCGATGACGTAGGCCTGGCGGGTCGGCACGTCCATCTGCGACAGCGCGAACCGGCCGAACAGCAGCCCCACGGCACTCGGGAGGTTGGGGGCCAGCGGGATCGCCACCAGCAGCAGGTTGGACGGCAGGTGGGTGGCGACCATGGTGGGCAGCAGCCCGATCCGCTCGGCCAGCCGGGTCGCGGCCAGAAACGAGCCGGCTTGCAGCAGGCCGATGGCGAAGAAGACCACGCCGAGCAGCTCGACCGAGGCGCCGAACCGCACCCGCAGCCAGTAGGCGATGAAGCTTTGGATGACGAAGCCGCCGCCGAAGGCGTCGACGGCGAACAGCCCCGACAGCCGCAGCACGGTGGCGCGGGAGCGGCCAAGCGGCATCCGCACCCTTGCGGGCGGATGGGCCTGCTCGTCCACCTTGGCTTCGGCCGGGGCTTCGACCTGCTGCGATAGCGACCTGGCGAGGATCGCGCCGGCCAGCCCGATGGGCACGAACACCAGGAACAGGCGCTGCTCGGCTGCCAGCCCAACACCCCCACCCACACCGGCACCCACACCGGCACCGGGCAACAACAGCGCCGGGCCGGCTGCCGCGAGCGCGCCAAGCGAGCCAGCCAGCGTGGCGACGGTGTTGTAGACCCCGAAGACCCGGGTGCGAGCGCGCGCGGGCAGGCCCTGGGGCAGCATCGCCTGCTCCAGGGAGGTGAACGGCCCCGACTCCACCACCTCGGTCGACAGCGCCCCGGTCAGCGCGACACCCAGCAGCAGCCACCACCGCGTCGTCAGCCCGAACGCCACCCCGGCCAGCGCCAGGCAGCAGAACAAGGCCGCGTAGGTCCGTCGGCGGCCGATCCGGTCGCCGAGCGTGCCCACCACGAGCTGGGCCAGGGCGGTGCCGGCGACGATGGCGGCCAGCAGCAGGCCGACCCGGGCGCTGGACCAGCCACGCGCGGCGAGGACGACCCCAAGCAGCACCGAGCCGAACCCATAGGCCAACGCCCGCAGCGCCTGCGCTGCCAGGATGCCGCGCGTGTCGCGGGTCACGTGCGGCCCACCACCAGGGGCGGCACCGCCAGGGTCATGACGGCTCCCGGCCGAGCAGCAACGCGCGGCGGCGGTACTCGTACAGCCCGTCGAACAGCGGCCCAGACAGCGCCAGCACCTCTTCGTCGCCACGCACCATCGACAGGCCCCGCAGCAGCACGTCCAACCCGGGCGCCTCGGGGGCGTCGTAGCGCTCGTCGGCCAGGTCGGCCTCGTGGACGATGCGGGCCAGATCCCACAGCACCGGGTCCTCCAGGCTGAAATGGCGCAGGAACCGTTCGAAGCTGCAGTCGCCCTGGTGGTGGGACAGCTCGGCGCCGCGCATGTCGAACGGGGTCGCGTCGGCGGGAACGTCGTCGGGGTCGGCGACGAAGACGAACTCGGCCTCGGGGTCCAGGAACCGGCGGATCAGCCAGGCGCATGCGGCCCGGTCGATGTGGCAGCCTGCCCGGGTCGCCCACCTCATCGCCAGCGCTCCGCCGGAGGGTGGCGACCTGCCGCTGGGGTGCGCCCGGACCGGGTCGGGGTGGGCTTGGACGTTGGCGTGGTCATGCCTCCAGTCTCCCCACAACCACCTCTTGATGCAACCGTGGTTACCTACAGGGTGCAGGATGACGCATCCTGGCCGGTCGAGTTCGTCCCGCCGCCGGCGCTTGCCGCTCGGTCACGTGCGCGGCAGGCGGTAGCGCATATGAGACCGAACCCACCAACCGCGCATCGCGCCGGCAGAGGGCTGGCAGGACCGGCGGGGCGTGGTTGGACGCTTGCCACCTGGGCGTTGGGGGTCACCTGCCCATCGTCATCACGCCCGCCCGTGCTGCGCCCCAGCAACCCACGCTGGCGCCTGGCAACGACTCCCGCACGCGCAGCGGAAGCGAAAGCACGAGATGGCAACCGTGGTTGCAGCGTTCGGTCGCTGGAGGCCATACTGGCAGGTATGGGGATGGACGCGCGGCAGCAGTGGGTGTTTCTCGCCTACCGGCTGCCCAGGGAGCCCTCGACGCCGCGGATTGCGGTGTGGCGCAAGCTGCGCCGTCTTGGCGTCGTCCAGCTTCTCGACGGGCTGGTCGCGCTGCCGCTGGACAACCGCACCCGTGAGCAGCTGGAGTGGCTCGCCGACGAGGTCGGCGAGGCCGGCGGCCAGGCCACGATCTGGCTGGCGCAGGCGGGCTCGGTGGCGCAGGAGCGGGCGCTGGTCGGCCAGTTCCGGGCGGCTGTCGCCGGCGAGTACCAGGCGGTTGCCGCCGCTGCCACGGCCGCCGTCGACGACGAGCCGACGACGCGGCGTCGCCTGCTTGGGCGGCTGCGCCGCGAGCTGCACCGCATCGCCGCCCGTGACTACTTCCCGCCCGCGGAGCGTGACCTGGCCGACCAGGCGGTCGAGCGGCTCGCGGCAACCCTGGAACGGGAACGGGCCAGACGCTGACCCGCTGCCCAGGGCTGGCTGCCCCGGGGCAGCCAGCAGCGCTGGCTTGGCGTTGCCACCTAGGGCCGGCCTCCCTGTCGCGGGCGGTGGGGCAGAGGTTGGTCGAGGAGCCTTAGGTGTGGTTCCGGGTGCCGAGCCAGCGCACCACGAGGATCAGCAGGCCAAGGCCGATCACCCAGGCCACGAAGCCCTCGGGCACCGGGCCCTTGCCGCCGATCGGCGCGCCGCCGCGGTTGAACTTGTCCTTGTTCAGTGCCTCGACGTAGGCCACGACGTCGTCGACCCGCTGGATGCTCTGGCGGTCGGTCGGGGTGTACTGCGGGAGGCCGCCGCCCGGCGGCATCTACCCCGGTCCGATCTTGATCGCCTCGGCCACATCCAGCGGCGACACCCCCAGCATCGTCGGACCGATGTTGGCGCCGCCGAGCGCCGAGCCGGCGCCGTTCACGCCATGGCAGGCCGCGCACGACTGCGCGTAGGCCTGCAGGCCGCGCGCCACGTCGCCCTTGCTGGCGTCGACCTCGGGGATGAGCGCGTCGCCGACGACCCGGCCGACGTAGGCGCCAGCGCGTGGATCTCCTGCTCGCTGAAGCGGGGCTTGCTGCGGGCGATCGCCTCGCCCGTGGTGGACTGGAAGGGCATCCGCCCGGTGCGGACCGCCCAGTCGACCGCGGCGGCACCGCCCAGGTCCTTCAGCGAGGGGACGGTGGAGTACTCCGACGGGCCGTTCGGGTTGGGCCCGTGGCAGGCGGCACAGGACTGGAGGTAGAGCTGGCGCCCCTGCGCCTGGAGGCCCCCGGAGCTGCTGGTGGTCTGCGCCCCCACCCCGCGGCCGCTCCAGCTGGAGGTGGCGGGGACCAGCAGCAGCGCGAGTATGGCGATCCCAGCGAAGAGGATGGTCCTGCGCACACGCGACCCCTAAGGTTCGGGCTGACGTTGCGTGTTGTTGTTCCGGGCGCCGAGCCGGCAGCGCGCCTCCAGCTCCACACGGCCCGCAGGGCCTGCCCGACTACAGCGGCCCGGAGATGCCGCCGTCCTTGCGGATGCGCCAGAAGTGGACCGCCAGGAACAGGGTGGCCACGAATGGCAGCGCGAGCACATGCAGCACGTACCAGCGGATCAGCGTGGCCGGTCCGATCTCGACCGACCCCAGCAGCACGAAGCGGACCTGGTTCCCGATCACCGGCGTGTAGCCCATCATCGAGGTCCCCACCGACACCGCCCAGATCGCCAGCTGGTCCCAGGGCAGCAGGTAGCCGGTGAACGACAGCAGCAGCACCAAGAGCAGCAGCACCACGCCGACCACCCAGTTGAACTCCCGCGGCGGCTTGTAGGCGCCGTGGTAGAAGACCCGGGCCATGTGCAGGAACACCGTGAACACCATGAGCTGGGCGGCCCATCGGTGCATGTTGCGCATGAGCTGGCCGAAGAACACCGTGGTCGACAGCGACTGCATGTCGTTGTAGGCGAGCTCCTGACCGAGACCGGCGGTCGGGCGGTAGAAGAACATCAGGTAGATCCCGGTGATCGTGAGCAGGATGAACAGGAAGAACGAGAGCCCGCCGAGGCAGAAGGTGTAGGTGAGCTTGAGGCCGTGCCGCTTCACCTTCACTGGGTGCAGGTGGTACAGCACGTTGTTCATCATGGCCAGCGCGCGGTCCCGGGAGGTGTCGCGGTAGCCGGCCCGGTAGATCGACCCAGGCCGGAAGATCGACTTCCACACCTGCGACTCCCGGGTCCGCTCCCACATCTCTCCGGGCGAGGGAGGCCTGGGGGGTCGGGGGAGCTTGAACCGGGTGGCCATGCCAACTCTCCTTGGTCGTTCCCCTGGTCGTAGGCCGACCTCTTCGACGCGCTCGGCACGCCTGGTCCGTTCCCAGGGCGGCGTGATCGGTCGGCCAGAGCGATGCGCGGGCGTAGGCAGCATCGTAACCGCGGTTGCAGTCGATAGCAACCGTGGTTACCCATCCTCGTACTTGCTCTGGCTCATCGGCGCCGACCGGTGGCCCGGCCATCCCGCGAGTGCCGGCAGGTCCCGCAGCCCTGAGGTTGGAAGGCGTCGCCACACGTCCACGTCCACGCCGCGGTCAGCGTGCGGCGGCACAGCGCTCGAGCGAGGCGACCGGGCCCGGACTCCGCCACTGCATGGCGAGCATGGCGCGACCGTTGCCGGTCACCCCCTCCCCGGGCCCTGGGGTGGGTGCCATGACGCGCAGCACCGGACGACCGGCCTCCCGCTCCAGCGGCAGGTAGACCAGGTAAGTCCGCGGATCAACGGCGACCGCGTGCGCGTGCGGCATGACCCCGGCGCCGAGGCGGACCAGGCGTCCTGCCCGCTCGGCGAACACCGTCACGGTACCGCTTTCGGACCCGACGTACAGGCGCCCAAGGCCAAGGTCGAAGGCGAGCGCGTCAGGAGAGCGGCCGACCCGATAGGCGGCGGTCACCCGCATTCGGTCGAGGTCAACCAGCAGCAGCCGCGCGTTGCCGTCGCAGGCGGCAAACACCAGCCGGTGGGCGCGTCCACCAGCAGCCCATGGTCATGGTCACAGCCGGCCAGCCCGACCCGGCGCACGACCTGCTGGCCGCGCGGGTCGATGACCGCGACCTGATCGCGGCTCTGCACCGCCACCAGCATCTGCCCGCTGCCCTAGTCGAAGGCGACGTTGCCGGCCTCGCCGCCAAGCCCGACCGCGCCGGTGCGCTGCCCAGTTGCCGCGTCGATGACGATCTCCGCGCCGCCCGACTCGTCGGAGACAACAGCTTGCCGGTGGCCGGGTCGTAGGCGATCCCGTCGGGGAACTGCCCGGCCGGCGTGCGGGCCAGCACCCGATAGCTGGCGGCGTCCAAGGTGACCAGCTCGTGCGCGGCGGTCGCTGAGGCGTAGGCGCGGCCAAGCGCAGGCACCACCAGCACCCATGCGGTGCTGGCACCCCGGCGATGTCGGCCAGCACCACCCGGCGGCGCACGTCCACCACGGTCACCAGGTCCGCGCCCAGGTGGGCAAGGTAGAGCCGATCGCGGGCCGGGTGCAGGCTCAGGTAGTCGAAGCGGGAGCTGCCCCCGCCAAGCGGCAGGTCAGCCACCACCCGCAGTGGCAGATCCCGCAGGTCCTCCCGCGCCGCGTGCGCGCGCCAACTCGCCCACGCAAACCCGGCGACCATGACGACGACCACGGCCGCTGCGGCGGCCGCAGCCCGTGGGCGGCGGCTCGTCATGCGACCGATGCCTGTCATGCTGGGTCGCGGCCCAGCAGCGGCGCGCGGCGGCCGTACTCGTACAGCCCGTCGAACAGCGGCCCCAGCCAGCGCCAGCACCTCCGCGTCGCCACAGACCATCCACAGGCCCCGCAGCACCACGTCCAGGCCCGGCGCCTCGGGCGCGTCGTAGCGCTCGTCGGCCAGGTCGGCCCCGTGCACGATGGCGGCGATCTTCCACAGGACCGGGTCGGTGAGGTCCTGGCAGCTCAGGATCGTCTTGAAGCTGCAGTCCCCGCCGTGGAGGCCCAGCTCGACGCCGCCCATGTCGAACGCCGTGGCGCCCGTTGCTACGTCGGCGGGGTCGGTGACCGCCTTCGGTGATCTCCTCGCGATCCAGTCAAGTTGTCCCCGGGTGCGGGCGTCCGCCGGGAGGGTGATCAGCCCGTCGCCGAGCTGGGCGACTCCGAGGCGTTTGAGCTTGCGCCAGATCGCGATCCGGGGGGTGGAGGGCTCGCGCGGCATCCGGTACCACAGCAGCACCCACTCACCCGGGCCGCTGCTGGCTATGCCGTGCGTGCTCATCGTTGTGCTCCGGTGCTCAGGCGGGGTGCACGCAGGTGGCGGCGATCGCCAGGGCCAGCGTGCGGGCCAGGGCGACGCCGCCGCGGACGGCCCAGAAGTGCAGGTAGAACAGGCGCGGTTCGTCGTCGAGGGCATGGTTGTGCAACTCGACGACGGCGATGCCGCCGCCGCGCAGGGCCACGATCACGTCCTGGACCTCGTGGGTGGTCATCGCGAGGTCGCCGTTGACCGCCGCCTGGCCGTCGCCGACGGGCTGGAAGCCGATCGCCGTAGTCACCCCCATGGCGGGAGGGGCGACCCGCCCGTGCACGGCGATCGTCTCGTCGCGCGCGAAGGTGAACTTGTAGATCCCGCCGTCGTTCGTGCCCGCCGTGCCGAACGCGGCGTCGATGCCGGCGGTGTCCAGGCCGAGCGGCGGCGTCGGGGTGGGCGGGGCCGGCGGCGGGGTCTCGGTGGCATCGAGAGCGGCCCGGATTCCGGCGGCGATGTCTGCCGGATCGCCGATGGCGTGGAAGTGCGTCCACCATACCGCCGGGTCGTGGGCCAGCAGGTGTTGTGGAGGGCGGACTGGCCGATGCTGTGCGCGTGCAGGGCGTCGGTGACCGGTTGCAGCTCCGCCTCGGTGACCACCAGGTCGCCCATCGCCATCGCCTTGCCGTCCCGGTAGCGGGCGAACGCGGCGTATGAGCCGAGTGACAGGCCCGCCTTGATCCGCACCCCGTAGGAGGTGACCGCCAGGTCACGGCGCGCAAGGCCCACCCGGTACACGGTGCCGCCCGACAGCGTGCCGAGGCGGCCGAGCGCCTCGGCGACCGGCCGCCAGTCCGGCTCCGCGGTGGGCACCGGCACCAGCGCCCGCCGGTGCCGGTGAGGCTCATCGGCGGCGGCCACCGGCACGGTGGCACCGCCGGTCACGGCCGCAGCTGGGGCGGCCACCGCCAGGGTGCGCAGCAGGGATCGGCGTCGCATCGCATACCTCCCATAAGCCAGTGTGATGGAACCATGGTTACTCACAGCGGGTACTGTAACCGCGGTTGCCGCCCGAGGCCAGGAGGGGCGATCCCAGGGTGGCCACCCTCGTCGATCTTGGCCGGCGAACGTAAAGGAATGACCGAGATCTGTATCTCTCCTGACCACCCTCGACCATGCCGCGCCCGCGCCCGGTCCAGGTGGTTGGCGCCGCCAACGGCAAGCCGGTCACTGCTGCGGCACGGTTGCGGCGGCCGGAAGCCCGCAGGTGCGATCCGACCGCATTGCGGTATTTCTGCCATACTGCCGGCATGGCACACGAACATGCGCAGCAGCCCCACGGCCACGACGGTGACGACCAGCACCCGCACCGCCACGACCACCAGCACCCGGCACGCGAACGCGGCTGGGCCAGCTCCTCACGCCGCACGGCCACGACCACCCTGACCAGACCGACCCGGAACTCGAAGCCAGCCAGCGCGGCCAGCACGCCCTGCTGGTCTCCGTGCTCGGCCTCGGCGCCACCGCCATCCTGCAGGCCGTGGTCGTCTGGCGATCAGGCTCGGTCGCGCTGCTCGGCGACACCCTCCACAACTTCGCCGACGCGCTCACCGCGCTCCCGCTGGCGGTGGCGTTCTGGCTCGGCCGACGGCCAGCCACCCGCCGCTACACCTACGGCTACGGCCGCGCCGAGGACCTGGCCGGCATCGTGATCGTCGCCGTCATCGCCACCTCCAGCGCACTGGCCGCCTGGCAGGCCGTCCGGCGGCTCCGCGACCCCGCCGACGTGGGCTACCTGTGGGCAGTCGCGGCCGCCGCGTTGACCGGATTCGCCGGCAACGAGCTGGTCGCCCGCTACCGCATCACCGTCGGCCGCCAGATCGGCTCCGCCGCGCTGGTCGCCGACGGCCTCCACGCCCGCACCGACGGGTTCACCTCCCTGGCGGTGCTGCTCGGCGTCGCCGGCGTCGCGCTCGGCCTGCCGCTGGCCGACCCCCTCGTCGGCCTGGGCATCACCGTGGCGATCCTGGTGGTGCTGCGGGACGCTGCCCGGCAGGTCTACCGGCGCCTCATGGACGCGGTCGACCCAGCCGTGGTCGACCAGGTCGAGCAGTCACTGCGCGCAACTCCCGGCGTGCTGGACGTCGGCGAGCTGCGGCTACGCTGGATCGGGCACCGCCTGCGGGCCGAATGCGCCGTCGTGGTCGACCACCGCCTGTCGGTCGTCGACGGCCACCGAATCGCCGAGGACGCCGAGCACCGCCTCCTCCACCAGGTCCCCCGACTGACCGCGGCGCTCGTCCACGCCGACCCATTCCCACACGAGGGCACCGACTACCACCAGCTCACCACCGCTCATACCAGCCAAGCCACCGCCTCAGCCACAACGCGATTGATCTCCAGAGCCCACCAGCACCGGCATGACGACCGCTTGGTCGCCCGAGCCGGCGGGACGCGACCCTCGCGTCGCGTTGGCAGCCAGGAATCCGAGCGAACTTCCGGCAAGTGATCGACGGGTGTGAACATCGACCACCGGGAGGCCGCTCAGGCGGGCCTCCAACTCCCCAGAGCGAACTATCCCTCTGCGTTTCCTCGCACCGCGATGCAGCGGCGCGGCGGCGAGCAGGTGGTAGCCGAGCGGGCGGCCGCCCGGTCGCAGCACCCGGACCGGACGGCCTCGGACACCGCCGTCTGCCAGTCGATGACGTGGCGGAACATGGCAAACAACAACACGACATCGAACCGCTCGTCTGACTCACGAGGTCCCGGCACGCGTCGCGATTATCGGTCGCAGGCCCAGGCATACCATTCTGGTCGACCAGCCAGTTGCGGACGACCCCAAGCTCGACCCGCATCCGCTTGATCGACCAGCCCTGCTCCACATGCCGCACCTGCAGATAGCCCGCCAGATCCCCAAAGCCCAACTCCGCCAGCCGCGCCGCCCGCCGGACCTGCCAGGACCCCGACTGCACCTGGCGACCCCGCTCGGCCACCGCCAACTGCCCAGCCGTGCGTCGGGTGCGCTCGACCCCGACCTGCTCCATAAGGCACTGCACCGTGGCTCGATGCGCGCCAGGCTCGGCCGCGACATCGGCCAGCAGCCACTCCTGCTCAGATCAGCCGAGCTTCGAGGTACGCCCGCACATTGGCGGACCCAAGCTCGGCGCCCCGTTTGGCGATTCGCTGCTGGGCGTGGCGGCATCGTTGGCGGGCCAGCCGCTCAGGCCGTGGTGCGGGACAGCCGCAGGCGAGTGATGGCGCGGCGTTGCACGTCCAGGACCTCCAGCCGCCAGCCGGCGACCTGAACGGTTTCGCCGGGGATGGGCAGGTGGCCGAGCTGGGCCAGGACCAGTCCGGCGATAGTGGTGTAGGGCCCCTCGGGCAGGTCGACGCCGAGATCGGGCAGGTCGTGGACGGGAAAGGAGCCGGCCAGCACCATGGCGCCGTCGGGTTGGCGCTGGACGGCGGCCAGGTCGGCGTCGAACTCGTCGTAGATCTCACCGACCAGCTCCTCCAGCAGGTCCTCGATGGTGACGATCCCTTCGATGCCGCCGTACTCGTTGAGGACCAGCGCGAGCTGCTGGTGCTCGGTCTGCAGGCGCCGCAGGCCCTCCAGCACCGTCAGGCTCTCCGGCAGCGCCACCGTCGGCCGGACGTGCTCGCCGACGGTGCCGGGAGCGTCGATGAGGTCGCGCAGGTGCACCACGCCGACCACGTCGTCCAGGTCGCGTTGGTAGACCGGTGCGCGGCCATGGGTGGTGGCCACCAGCGTGTCCAGCGCCAGTGAGGCGGGCATGTCGGCGGGGAAGGCGGTGACGTCGCGGCGGGGCACCAGCACGTCGCGAAGGCGCCGTTCGGCCAGCTCGAACGCGCCCTCCAGGATGGTGCGCTGCTCGGGCCGGAACCTGCCCGGGGTGGCGACCAGGTCGCGGACCTCCTCCTCGGTGATCGCCTCCCGCTGGACGGCGGGGTCGCCGCCGGCCAGGCGGACCAGCAGATCGGTGGTGCGTGTCAGCAGCCACACGGCTGGACGGGTCGTGGAGGTGACCCAGGCCAGCGGGCGGGCGGCGCGCTTGGCCCAGGGCTCGGGGCGTTGCAGCGCGATCCGTTTGGGGGCCAGCTCGCCCACGACCAGGGTGACGAACGTCAGCACCACGGTGACCAGCACGACCGCGACCGCCTCCGCGGCGCCGCCGAGGAACCCGAGCGGGCCGATCAGCGGATGGGCGAGCGAGACCGCCGCGGCGGCGGAGGCCAGGAAGCCGGCCAGGGTGATGCCGATCTGGATGGTGGACAGGAACTGGTTGGGGTCGCGGGCCAGCCGGGCGACCAGCCTGCCGGGGCCGCTCTCGAGCTCGAGCCGCCGGAGCTGGCCCTCCCGCAGCGAGATCAGGGCGACCTCGCTGCCCGCGAATCCGGCGTTGAGCAGCACCAGCACCAGGACCAGGATCAGCTCGAACCAGACTCCAGTCATTACCCTTACCCCACGACCCCCCGGGGGACCGGGAGGCCCATCGGCCGCACGCGCCCGATGCCCGCCACATGTCTCGACCAGCGGACGGGCGGGCATCGCCGACGCTACCTCACCGTACCAAGCCGCGCCTGGTTCGGCGGTCGCGACGCGGTGCATGCTCGATGTGCTCCATCCCGCCGGCAGCTTGCCAGGTTCGCGCAAAGGGCGTGCGCACATGGGCAGCCGCCCGGCCGTGCGATGCGGCACGCAACGGGAACCATCCGCAGCAGCCGTGATGGCCAACCCGCGGGATGAGCGGGAGCGTCCTGGATCGGTGGATGCGGGCGCCTACTGGTAGCCGGCGCGTTCCAGGTCGGCGGTGGCGGTGGCGGGGATGTGGACGGTCCAGCCTTGGCGGGCCAGCGCGGTGCGGTCGAGGGTTTGCTGGTTGACCTGCTGGCCGCCGTAGGAGGTCTGAAAGGTCCACGTGGGTCCAAGATCGGCCACCTCGAGGCGGCTGCTTGGTCCGGGTGGGTGGGCGCCCAGCGTCAGCCGCGCGCCGTGCTGGTCGACGACTTGGACTTGGAGGGTGAGGTGGGTTTGGTTGTCGACGTGCACGGCCGGGAGGTGGCGCACGCCGGTGTCGCTGACCTCGACGGCGATCAGCCAGCCGACCAGCGTCAATGACAGCGCGGCCGCCACGCCCGCCAGCGCCTGGATCAGCCGGTCAGGCCGGCTGATGCGGTCCTCCAGCCGTGCGTTCATCGCCAACACCCTACGTGCTCGCCGCCTCAACGGGGGTCACCCGCCGTCCGGCGGTGGTGACAACCCCTCTCGCGACCATCTTCGGTCGGCGTCGATGGCCACCTTGCGCGGCGTCACCTTCGCGCCGACAGCCGGCTGGACGGACTGTCGGGGCCGTGCCGGCACGAGTCGACGAGCACGTCGATGCGCGGTTCAGCAGGGTCGTGGGTCGAAATCGCGTGGTGGCGCGGCTTTGGTGGTGGGAGGGGTGGAGGTGGCGGGTCGCGGTGGTCTGGTGTTGGTTGGGGTGGGCGCTTGGTGGACGCCTTGGAAGCCGGGGCCGAGCACCAGCAGCAGCGTGCCGGCGGGCAGGGCTGGGTCGGGGGTGAGCTGGACCGGGCCGTCGATGATGTGGGCCATGGCCTGGGCGGCCGGTTGCTGGCCGGTCGGGTAGCGGATCTGGGTGCGGCTGGCTGGTGGGGCGTTGCCGGCGGTGGTGGCGGTCCAGCCCAGCGTGCGCAGTTGGCTGGTGGTGCGGGCCGCCAGCCCGGTGACGGCAGTGGCGTTTTGGACCCGCACGGTCAGCCCACGCGGTGCACCCGCGGCGTTGGAGGGTGTGGTGGTGGGTGGGGGTTGGTCCAGGAAGCTGGCGACTGCCCGGGTCGCGTCGGGCTGCTTGATCAGCAGGACGTCGCCGAAGCTCTGGTAGTGGTTGGCGACCACCACCGGCAGGGTCTGGTTGGCGAGCTGCCCGGGGTCAAAGCTGCGGAACTGGCGGGCGAGGGCGACCGCGTCGGAGACGCTCAGGGCGCTGTCCTTGGTGAGGTCGTGGACGACCGCGCCGACGAACTGGTTGGCGCGCACCGGGTTGGTGAGCCCTCTGGCGATGCCGGTCTGGGCCACCACCCGCAGGAAGGTCTGCTGGCGCTGGATGCGGCCAAGGTCGCTGAGCGGGTCGGCCTGCCAGCGGCCGTCCTTGAAGTATTGGTAGTGGCGCGAGCGGGCGACCGAGAGGGCCTGCTCGCCGTTCAGGCGCTGGCAGCCGCTGCGGGTGACGTGCAGGCCGGAGTAGGCGTCGGCGGCGGGGTAGGGGAAGGCAAGGCGGATCCCGCCGAGGGTGTTGATGATGGCGCGGAAGCCGTCGAAGTTGACCAGCAGGTAGTGGTTGATGGGGGTGCCGAGCTGGGTCTGGATGGTCTGGATGAGCTGGGCGGGGCCGCCGGCGAAGGCGGCGTTGATCTTGCCGCGCTCACCCGTGCCGGCGATCGGCACGAGCAGGTCGCGGGGGATCGAGAGGATCTTGGCGGTGTGGGCGGCGGGGTCCAGGCGCACCAGCATGATCACGTCGCTGCGGACCCCACCGGCGTCCTGGGTGGTGCCGAACTTGGCCGCGTCGCCGGGCTGGTCCAGCTCGCTGCGGGAGTCGGAGCCGACCACCAGCACCACCTGCGGTTTGCCGGGGGGTGGCGCTTTGGTCAGGCCGGGCAGGTCGATCGAGGTGATCTGGCCGAACCGCCAGTGCGCGTACCCGTAGCCGCCGGCCACCACCACCCCAGCCAGGGCCAGCGCGACCACCAGGGTGACGGCCAGCAGCCGATGCCGCTGCTGGCGGAGCCGGTGGGGTGTGGTGGCCTGGCGCAGGTCCGCTCGCAGGCCGGCTGGCAGCGGCGCCGAGCCGGGCAGCCGCGCACGGGGGCGTTCGGGCCGTCCTGGGGTGGCTGGCAGCCCGCTCACCCGCTCGCCACCGGCGGTCGGGGACGCCGACGATGCTTGCGGCCGGTCGGCTCGCCCGCCACTGTCCACGCTCCTCCCGCTGTGCAACGCGGCCACAATGACCGCAGCCTGCCTGGTGGCCCGGCTGGTCCCGCGATGTCCGGATGCGTCGATGGTAATCGACCGGGCGAAAATCCGGGTGGGCGCCTGGCCAGGGTGGCTGGGGTATCGTCAGGGGCAACACCGCCACGTTGGCGTGTGAGGGGTTGGTTGGGATGTTCGGCGTGGCCGCCGTGCTGGTGCTGGTGGCCCTCAACGGGTTCTTTGTGGCCACCGAGTTCGCGATCGTGGCGGTACGCCGCTCCCGGCTGGAGCAGCTGGCCGCCCAGGGCAACCCCTCCGCGCGAGTGGCCACCGATGTGGTGCGGCACCTGGACGCCTACATCGCTGCCTGCCAGCTGGGTATCACCATGGCCTCACTCGGGTTGGGCTGGCTCGGTGAGCCGGCCCTTGCCCACCTGGTCGAGCCGGCCATGGAGGCGCTGGTCGGCCGGTTCGCGCCGGCTGCCTCCCACGCCGTGTCGGGGGCGGTGTCGTTCACGCTGATCACCGGGCTGCACATCGTGGTCGGCGAGCTGGCCCCCAAGGGCCTGGCGTTGCAGAAGACCGACGGGACCGCCCTGTGGGTGGCCCGCCCGATCCGCGCGTTCTACCTGATGTTCCGCTGGCCGGTCACCTTGCTGAACGCGGTCGGCAACGCCACGCTGCGGCTGGTCGGCCTGCAGCCCGCCAGCGAGCGGGAGCCGGTCCACTCCCCCCAGGAGCTGGGCTACCTGCTGGCCGGCACCCAGCAGGCCGGCGGGCTGGAGCCAGCCGAGGCGCGCATCGCCAGCCGCGCGCTGTGGTTCGCGGACCGGACCGCCGGGTCGCTGATGACCCCCCGCACCGAGGTCGACGCCATCCCGGCTGGGATCGGCCTGCCCCAGCTGCTGGCCGAGGTGGCCACCACGCGCCACACCCGCCTGCCGGTGTACCGCAACGGTCTTGACGACCTGGTCGGGGTGCTGCACGTCCACGACCTGTTCGCCGTGCTGGACCGGCCGCCGGAGCGCTTCGACCTTGGGGCGCTGGTGCGGCCGGTGCTGGTGGCCCCGGAGAGCCTGACCGCCGACGACCTGCTGGAGCGGATGCAGGCCCGTCGGCGCCAGCTCGCGGTGGTCGTCGACGAGTACGGCAGCACCGCCGGGATCGTCACTATCGAGGACCTGGTCGAGGCGTTGGTCGGCCCCATCGACGAGGAACCCGCCCTCGGCAGCACCCCCGGCGCGGGACTGGCCGACCACGGCCGGGCAACGGACGGGTCGCTGCTGCTGGACGGCCTGACCGATCTCACCGACTTCGCCGAGCGCACCGGCCTGGTCGTCGACCCGGACCTCTACCACCTGGTCAAGACGCTCGGCGGGCTGGTCATGGCCCAGCTCGGCCGCGTCCCCATCCCGGGTGATCAGGTGACCCTGCAAGGGCGGGTCCTGCGAGTGGAGGCCATGGACGGCTACCGCGTCGCCACTGTCCGACTCCTGCCGGCAGCCCCACCCACCGACCCCGACCGGCGCTGACCACCCCAGCGGCCAGGGTCGGTCCTACCGGTCCTGCGGCGCCTGGTCGACGGTGTTCCTTCCGGCGGCAGCGTCAGACCCGGGATCCTTGACGAGCTCGTCCGCACCAGTTGCGGGCGATCATGGAGTCCCAGCCACCCCACCCCCGGCCATCCTACGGCGGCCGGCACTGCACCGTTGGCGACCGCAACGGCTCTGCCGCCATGGTCTTCCTGGCCCGGACCTCCACCCCGTAGCGCCTGTTACCCGCGCGCCGCGCCAGTGGCAAAGGTCGGTGATCCGGCTCGCCAACTCGCGGCCGGGTCGGGGTCGGCTGGCAGCGTGACCGCCGAGACCTTGGCGGCGAGGCTGGCGATGCGGCGCAGCGGCGTGCCCTGTTCCCGGCTCGGCAGGTCACCTCAAAGAGGCGGCGTGCTGTGGCAAAGAGGCGGCGTGCTGTGGCCGGCCGGCTCGGACGATGTGGGTGCAGACCACAGTGGTGTCGGGCAGCAGAGGTTGGTCTGGCCGCGGTCCAGCCCCACCTACCAGGGTCTGGGCTGGCTCACCGGATGCTGACGAGGATCGGGTTGGTGTAGAACCACAGGTCGGTCCAGGGGTCGCTGTCCCCGAGCGGATCCATGCGCGGCTCGATCGAGCCGGGCGCGTGGAGGTTCCCGTCGGCGCCGCGCAGGCGCACGTAGAACGGGCCGCTGATGTCGCGGAAGACGTGTCGCAGCTCGACGGTGCCGCGCTTGCGGTCGACCTCGAACGACTGGACCACTTTGGTGGCGGGGCGGCCAGCGTGTCAGGGTCGCCATCGGGTCCGGTCACGAGCCCGGCGATCACGTCCACGCGAGCAAGCCGTGGGATGTCGCCGTGGAAGTTGGGCTTGGAGGTGAGCCCGATCCTGACGGTCAGCTCGGCCTTGTCGCCCTTGCGGCCTGGATCGTCTGGCCGAGCGTGCCGGCCCCGTCCCGCCCGGAAGCCCGCAACGACACGTCCGAGGAGTGGATGAGGTCGCCGTGGACCACGAACGCGCGGCCGGCTCGCAGGCCGGCCAGCACCGACTCGAACGAGAACCGGCGCGCCCCCACGACCGTGCGGCTGCAGAACCCGGCCAGAAGTCACCGGCCGGCGCAGGGGTGCCGGTGTCGACCGGGTCGCCGTAGCCGCCGAAGAACGGGCTGGCCGGGTCGTCGTAGCTGCCGTCGCCGGCGCCACTGCGACCGGCGACCCCGCCGGCGGCGGTGGAGATCCCGGCTGCCTGATGGCCGGGTGCGCCCTCCATGCCCACCGCCACGGTCGGGTCGGCGTCGCGCCAAGCGCGGATCTCGTGGGAGAGTCGAAGCCACGCCGCGCCGGGTGGTTGGCAAGGAACAGAGCGATCGGGGTGCGGCCGGCGGCGACCTGGCGGCCGAGCCACCGGATGGCCACCACCGATCGGGCTTCGTTGGCGGCGCTGGAGGCGGTCGTGGCGTTCACCACGCCGTCGAACTGGCGCTCGAACTCGTGCAGCAGCGCGGTCTCCTGTCTGGTGGGCGCGAACGTCACCGTGCCGTGCTCGGCCGCTGGGATGTCCCACTCCAGGCCCTGGAAGGTCAGCACCTGCGGGACGGCCCGGCGGGCGGCCAGGATGTCGGGGTGGATCTTGTCGATGGAGACCTTCTCGTGCGCGACGCGCCCGTGGTTGGTGATCGCCAGCCAGTTCAGCCCGAACTGCGCTGCGTGCTGGACGTGCTGGCGGACCTTTGTTCTGGGCGTCGGAAGAGTTACTGCGTGTGGCTGTGGTGGTCGCCCGGCAGCCACAGGAACCGCTGCGGACCATCCGACGCGGCGGCCGGGCCGCCGAGCGCCGTGGTGCCGGCGGCCACCGCGCCCAACAGCCCCAGCCGGCGCAGGAAAGCGCGGCGGCTCAGATCGGAGGGGCGCAGCTCACGGTCCGGAATCGTCTCGTCCAGGAACGGGGGCACCGGCTCGTCGTGGTCATGGTCGTGTTGGGCGTGCTGGCCAGGGTGCCCGGTCATCTGTCCTCCTCGACGTCGTGCCAGGTCGATCGCCGTCCCAGCACTGTCGAGCGGCGACCTTGACCGCGGGTGACGCCAGGCAGACACGAGTCTGCGACTTTTGCCCCAACAATCACGCTTGCGATGGCCGACTTGCGGTGGCGGGGCTCAGCGATCATCAAGCGCGCCAGGGGCGGCTCTGGCACCGACTGGTCGAGCTTGGCTAGCGGGTCGGTCGCATCCGACGCTGTCGGGCCGGCCATCGATCATGCTTGGCGACCAGGAAGCCTGCCAGGAACGCCTCCAGGGCAGCCTCAGGGTAGCCGCTGGCGATGCGCAGGTGCGCGGCCGCGCTGGCGGCCAGCGCCGCGCTGGCGATCGGGATGGTGGCCGGGTGGTGCGACCAGAACCCGGCCGCGAGCGCGAGCAGCAGCACCCCGACCGCGACGTTGGCGACCGCAGGTCCGGACCTGAGCGGGCCCGGCACCAGCACGTCGAGCCGGGCAAGGTGCCCAGGCAGCGCTGGGAGCGTCGCGGTCAACAGGTTGGCCAGCCCACAGGTGGCGGCAAGCATGCCAGCGAGCCGGTCGGGTTGCGGGCGCATCCAACCCGGGGTCCTCAACAACAGGTCCTCCAGGGTGGTCCCTCGGGGCAGCTGCCACTGCGGTTCGAACGCGCACGACTGGGCGGTGGGCGGTGCTGGATGGCAGGGTGCCGTTGTGGCGGGGCGGGCACCATACCATGTCTCCGTCACCCTGCATGGGGGCGCCCACTACAGGTCAGAGCCGAAACCTTGTCGCTGTCGGGCCTGTGGCCGTGCCGCATCCTCGGCTGCGTCTCGCGCGGCGGGGCTGCGCCTACCTCTGCTCCCGGTCGCGGGGCGGCGTTGGATGTCCAACAGCCTGGGCGCGGAGTGCGGTCAGGGTGACGGAGACCCCAAGGGCGGCTCCGCCGACCACATCGGACACGAAATGGAAGCCAAGGATCACCACGCTGATGCCCACGACGCCGACGGTGGCTGCCGCGGCGATCAGGGCCGCGCCGACCAGTTGGTCTCCAACCCCGGCGGCACGCATCCCGAGCAGGGCGATCAGGGCGAGGGTGGTGATGGCCACGTGCCCTGACGAGTAGCTGAGCGCCAGCATCGGGTTGTCGTGCAGCCAGTACGGCGGCAGGTGCCCCAGCGAGTGGGCGCCGATCGACCAGATACTTCAGGGCAGCCTCCGCGGCCCTGGTCGCCGCCGGGGCCGCAAGGTAGAACACCATGACCCGTCGCCGCATGGTGACTGGTCGCCGCCGTCGGAGAGCACCCAGGCCAGACCGGGGAGCATGAGGGTGGCCGTCACGAGCGCGCTGGGGTGACCGCGTGGGTGGCACCAGCCCGTCCCAGGCGCGTTCTGGATCACTGGCGGGACGGGCGTCGTGAAGGATCATCCGCTCAGGACTGTGGTCCCAGGAGCGCCTCGGCGATGCCGTTCTGGTAGTGGCTGGGATCGTCGGGGGCTGGTGGCAGGCTGGTGAACCAGACCAGGTACCAGCGAAAGCTCCCCGCGCCTGACAGGGTGAGGCGTTGTTGCGGGCTGGTGATGGCGGGGGCGGTGGCAAGGCGGGTCCACCCGTCCGGGAAGCTGGTCGGGGCGCGATCCGCGTTGTCGGGGGCGCCGTAGACCTCGAGGCTGCCGCCCGCGCTGAGCAGGGTGAGGTCCAGCTCGTCTGCTGCCACGGGGTGGCCGGCGTCAAGGACCAGCCCGACGCCGGGCTTGAGCCCGCCAAGGGCTGGCCGGTTGTAGTGCTGGGTGGTCCAGGCGGTTGCCGCGTCCTGATCGATCGCGCGGGGTGCTTGGTCATCGTTTTCGTGGCCGTCGCCCAGGGGGTCGAAGGCCAGCGCCTGCGTGAACCGCGTCGGCGTGGTCGCGGCGCTGATGGTCGAGGCGGGTGGGGTGGTTGGCGTCTGGGTGGGGTTGCCTGGCAGGTGCAGGTCGAGGTCGGTGCTGCGGCTGAGCGCCACGCCGACCAGGGCCACGACCGCGGCCATGCCGATCAGCGCCAGGGTCCAGCCGAGCCAGCGGCCTTCGTGGTGCAGGAAGCCGGGTTCGGCGGGGGCGTCGGCTGGCTGAGCTGGGCCGAGCTCGGCTGGGATGTGGCTGCCGGGTCCGCGGTCGGCCTGGGCCGCGGGGCGGGCCAGCGCTGCCGCCATCGCCTGGGCGTTGGGGTAGCGGCCGGCGGGGTCGGCGGCCATCGAGCGCTGCACCACGGTGTCCAGTTCCCTGGGTACGTCGGCGCGGACCGCACGCGGCGCATGGAGCGGCCCGGTGTGGTGGCCGGGGATCGCTAGCGCCGGCTGTGGGGGTCTGCCGGTCAGCATCTCGTACAGGCACGCGCCCAGGCCGTACAGGTCGGCGCAGCCGTCCGGCTCCTGCCCGTCGATGAGCTCGGGTGCCAGGTAGGCGGGTGGGCCAGCCAGCTCCCCGGTGCGCCCAGGATCGTCGTCGGCTTGGGCGGCGGCGGCGATCGAGAAGTCGCCGACCTTCACGGCGCTGTCGCTGCCGAGCAGGATGTTGTTGGGGGTGAGGTTGCGGTGCACCACGCCGGCCTGGTGGGCGTAGCCGAGCGCCTGGGCGACCTGGAGGGCGACCCTGGCCGCCTCGGCGGGCGGCAGCGCGCCACCGGCGCGCAGGGCCTCGCCCAGGGTGGGGCCCTCGACCAGTTCCATCACCAGGTAGGTGACGTCGTGCTGCTGGCCGGTGTCGTAGACCGCCACGATGTTGGGGTGGGTCAGCCGGGCCGCGTTGACGGCCTCCTGGTGGAAGCGGGCGCGGACGCCCTGGTCGGCGGCCAGCTCAGGGTGCATCACCTTGACGATCACGTCGCGGCCAAGGATGCGGTCGTGGCCCCGCCAGACGCTGGTCACCTGCCCCGACGCCAGTGGCGCGCTGAGCTCGTAGCGCTCAGCGAGCAGGCGAGGCAGGGGGAATCGACCTGCGACATGCTCGTTGCTGGAGACAGCGGGGCGGGGTTGTCGGCCCCGCAGTCTAGCAGCACCGATGGCTCGGACGGCCGCAGCCGGCCACGCGGACCGCGCCGATGTCGTCATGGGCGTCAACGATGGCGTGGCGCGCACCCAGCCACTCGCTTCCACCGGCAGGCCGGCGTGATGGTCCGCCATGCGCCACAGAGCCATAGAAGAGGATCGGCCCGCGCAGTACGCTTGGACCACCCGGACGGTCACTGTGCAGGAGCGAGACGAGGAAGGGCACCAGCGATGTTCGACGAGAAGTACCTGATCGTGATCGTGGTGGTCGCGCTGCTGTTCGGCGCAAGCCGGCTCCCCAGCGTTGCGCGCAACCTTGGGCTGGGCATCAAGGAGTTCAAGCACGGCATCAACGACGCCATGCACGACGACGACCAGTCCAAGGCCGCCAAGCCGACCGATACCGAGGAGCGCACCCCCTCCAGCTAAGCCCTCCTCCGCGTTCCGGCCAAGCTCATGCGTACCCCGACACGACGCCGCGTGCGTCGCCTTCGGGACAACCCCGAAGGCCAGATGACCATCCTGGAGCACCTCACCGAGCTCCGGGACCGGCTGCTGCGCTGCGTGCTGGCCTTGTTCATCATCACCACCACCGTGGCGTTCGTGGTGGTGTACGAGCCGGTCCTGCGCTTTGTCACCAAGTCCTACTGCACCATCCCCGCCAAGTACCGCGTCGCCACCGCCGGAGGCGGCTGCCGGCTGCTGGCGCTGTCACCCCTGGACCCGATCGGCATCCGCATCCGGGTCGCCCTCACGGTCGGGCTGCTGCTGGCAATGCCCTACCTGGCCTACCAGCTCTGGCGGTTCATCACCCCGGGCCTCAAGCGCAGCGAGAAGCGCTACGCGGTCCCGTTCGCGCTGGCCAGCACGATCCTGTTCGCGATGGGCGTGGCCGTGGCGTTCTACACCCTGCCCAAGGCGATCGGCTTCCTGGTCGGCATCGGCGGCAACAGCCTGACGGTCTTCTTCCAGGCCGACCGCTACCTGCGGTTCGTGCTGTTCATGGGCCTGGCATTCGGGCTGACCTTCGAGTTCCCCCTGGTGCTGGTGTTCCTGTCGATGGTCGGGATCCTCTCCTCCCGGGCGATGCTCAAGGCGTGGCGGGCGGCGGTGGCGATCATCATCGCGGCGGCGGCGGTGATCACCCCCAGCCAGGACCCCATCAGCCTGTTCGCCATGGCGATCCCCATGTGGATCTTCTACTTCGCCGCCGCCGCGGTCGCCAGGTGGCTCATCGAGCCGGCCCGCGCCCGACGCCGCGCCCAACTCGAGCATCCCACCAGCACGCCGTCGGAGCACTGATCACCGTGGCCAGCCATCGCTCACCGCGCGCCGGGCCAAGGGTCGCCGACAATGGCCCCCCGGAGGGTTCCCGTAGACGGCGAGCACCAGGGTTGCGCTGTTGGATCTGGTTGAGGAGGCGAGGATGGACACGATCGGGCCGTGGGAGCTGCTGATCATCGTGGTGGTGCTGGTGGCCCTGTGCGGCGCCAACCGGCTGCCCAAGATGGCCCGCGGCCCTGGGGAAGGCATCCGCGAGTTCAAGAAAGGCATCGCCGAGGCCGGCCACGACTCGGCCACCGACGAGCCGACCAGCCCGGACGGGCCGGCAGCCAGCGGGCAGGCCGAGCGGCCCTCCCAGCCGGCCGAGCCGCCGCACGCACCGTCGCGATAGGCACTCCCGGCTCCGCACGGACGGATGGATGGTCATGTTCAACGTGGGGATCGGCGAGATCGCCGTGATCGTGCTGGTGTGCCTGGTGGTGTTCGGCCACAGCGGCTGCCGGAGACGGCCCGCCAGGCGGGCCGCTGGCTGGCGCAGGCCCGCATGCTGGTGCAACGTTCCCTGGACGAGCTCAAGACCGAGGCCGACCTGAACGACCTCGACCTTCCCGAGCTGCGGGTTGGGTCGCTGCGCCAGCAGGCCCGCGACTACGCGGGCAAGCTGCTGGACATCCAGGGGCAGATGGCCGAGCTGCAGCAGGAACGTGACCGGTTGCGTGAGGCGATCAACGCCGACGACGACCAGGCCAGACCCCAGACGGGACGTTGGAGCCGGAGCGGGTACCCCAGCCGGCACCGGTCGACCGCGAGCCGACCTGACCCGGAGCGCAAGCCCCAGGCAGGCGGCCACCGGGTCGTGTTCGTCGGTGACGGCGTCAACGACGGACCGGCCCTGGCCAGCGCCGACGTCGGTGTCGCGATGGGCTTGCAGGCACCGACGTGGCGATCGAGACCGCCGACATCGCCCTGCTCGCCGACGACCTGTCCAAGCTGCCCCACCTGCTCGGCCTGTCCCAGCAGGCGATGAAGGCGATCGGCCAGAACCTGGCCTTCTCACTGGCCGTGCTCGCCGTGGCAGTCCTGCTGACCATCGGCGGCGTGCTCACCCCGTCACCGGCGGGCTGCTGCACGAACTGTCCTCGATCCCCGTGATCGCCAACTCCGCCCGTCTGATCCACCACAAGGACCCAGCCACCCAACCGGCCTGACCACCGCCGCGGCCACCACGACGCGCAGCGTTCCAAGTCGCCCTGCAGCCACCGCCGCCGACACCCACGCCAGGAGGCGTCCGCGAAGTGGATCACCCGCGCCCGCCCCAACACCGACCGGATCGCCTCCTCCTGGCTGATCCGCCAGTTCATCGACCCGGCCGCCGAGATCCTGTACGTCCCCGACGACCAGGTCCTGGCCGTCGCGGAACTCGAAGGGCCCGCTGGTTCGACGCGACCGGCGCCTCCTTTACCCGCCAAGGCGACCGGGGCGTCTTCGAGGTTCTCCTCGACCACTTCCAACTCGACCGCGACGCGGCGCTGGCCCGGCTGGCCCACATCGTTCATGCCGCCGAGGTCACCGCCGATCTGGAGACCGACCCCCTCGCCCCTGGGCTGGCGGCCATCTGTGTGGGCGGTCTGGACGCCGAAGCCAACGACCAGTGGCTGGTAGAGCGCGGGATGTTCGTCTACGACGCCCTCTACGCCTGGTGCCAGCGGCACGCCGATCTGCGCGGACCACGACGATGAGCTCACCGTGGAGCAGCCGACCCTGGCAACCACGGACCCGGCACGGTCAGCTTGACCGCCGACGGTGGCCTATCAATGGAACCTCCTGCTGGCAACTCGCGTCAGCACCCCGCACCGACCGCGCGCCAATTACCGCCGCACGAGAACGTCCCGGGATGGCCAGACGGCGCGTACATGCTCAATCCGTGGTCAATCTGTGCGCCTGGGTGAATGGTCATCTGCTTGGGTCGCGTGCCCGACGACCATCCTGTGCTGCACCCGGTCACGCTGCGCCCTGACGCCAAGCTGCCCGTGCGTGGCAGACTGCGGCAGATCCGGGGAGGGAGCCGACGTCCATGACCGCTCGCCCAGCCCGTAGCCGGCCGCCGCGCACGCCGCGGCTGACCGCCGCCGCCGTCGCCGGGGCCGGGATGGTGAACCTGATCTCGGTCGCCGTCCCGGTGGAACGGGCACGCCTGCACCTGCTGGCCACCTACGTGCCCGGCGTGCTGGTCACCACCGCGACCGCGGCCACCGCGGCCTCCGGGGTGGGCCTGCTGCTGCTGGCCGGCGGACTGCGGCGCCGGCGCCGCTCCGCCCTACTCGCCACGGTCGTGCTGCTGCTGGTCGGTGCCGTCCTGCATCTGCTCAAGGGACTGGACCTGGAGGTCGCCTTGGTCGAGGCGTTTCTGGGCGGCCTGCTGCTGGGCAAGGCCGACCGCTTCGGCGCCCACGCCAGCCCCAACGAGCGGCGCCCCGTGCTGCGCCCCGCCATGGCCGTGATGCTGTTGACCCTGGGTGTTGGCGTGCTCGGCCTGCTGGCCAACCGGCACAACGTCGACGGCGCCCTCACCGCCTCCTCGGCGCTGTGGGAGGTCGCCAGCCTGGCGGTCGGGCTGCCCGGCCCCCTTGAGCTGGACGGACGGTTCGGCCGGTTCTTTCCTATCACCATCCTGGTGATGTTCGTGGTCGGCGCCGCGCTGGTGGTGCTGCGGCTGCTGGCCCCCGCGCTCAGCCGCCGACGCCCCGACCCAGGCCTGCCCGACCTGGTGGCACGCTCGGAGGACTCGCTGGCCTACTTCGCGCTCCGCGACGACCGCAGCAGTGTCCGGGCGGGCGGCGCCGTGGTCTCCTACGGGACGGCCGGCACGGTCGCGCTGGCCGCCGGGGACCCGCTCGGCCCACCCCCGCAGTGGCCGGGCGCGGTCGGCGCGTTCCTGGCGGAGGCGGCCGGGCAAGGCCGGGTCGCCGCCGTGATCGGCTGCGGCGCGGCCGCGGCCCGTGTCTACCAGCAGGCCGGACTGCTGGTCGTCTACCTCGGCGACGAGGCCGTCCTGGACCTGGACGGGTTCAGCTTGGAGGGTCGGGCGGTGCGGATCGCCAGGCAGAGCTGGCACCGCGCGTGTCGGGCGGGATTCACCTGCCAGGTGGCGCGGGCCGTCGACCTGGACCCCGATACCGTCACGGCCCTGCGGGCGCTGTCGCGACGCTGGCTCGGTGGGGCGGCCGAGCGCGGTTTCTCCATGGCGCTGGGGCGCCTGTTTGACCCCCACGACCAGCACACCTACGTGGTGGCCGCGCAGGACCGCTCGGGCCAGTTGCGTGGCTTCCTGCATTTCGTGCCGTGGGGCAGCGACGGGGCCAGCCTCGACGTCATGCGGCGCGATCGGCAGGCCCCGGCGATCCTGAACGACTACCTGGTGGTCGAGGCCGCCATGCGACTGCGCGAGCTCGGTGTGCGGCGGATCTCGCTGAACTTCTCCTTCCTCCGCGGGGTGCTGGCCGCCGGCGCCGAACCGACCGCGCCGCTTGGTTTGCGGCTGCAGCGCTGGGCGCTGCGCAGGCTGTCCAGACGCTTCCAGATCGAGACGCTGTACCGCTTCAACAAGAAGTTCGACCCGGCCTGGCTGCCGCGCTACCTGGCGGTCGAGGCGATCGAGGACCTGCCACGGGTCGCGCTGGGCGCGCTGCGCCTGGAAGGCCTCCTGGCACCGTCACGCCCACCCGCCCGCCAGCGTGGCGACCAGGAGCAGCCGACCCCAGACGGCAGCGACCTCCCCACCCACACGTCCTAGCGCAGGCTCAGCAATCCCGCAGCATCGTGATTTGGGCGTTGGATGCATCGAATGCCACGCGACGGCTTCGCGTGCCCGACCTGGGCTGTCTGCAGGACGTGTCGTTTGGCCACGATCCGGGAAAAAATGCCTTCTTGCGCGGTCCGCCACCCAGGATCCACTACGCATTCGACTGCGAGTCTGGGTGGCAGCAGGCCGGTGGCGACGGACGTCCCCCTCCTCGCCGCCGGCCCCACCAACTCTGCGGTCAGCACCCCGACCGTGAATCCCGCCCACGACAGGAATGCTCACGCTGTCCGCCCTGCCGGGAGCGGCTTGGTCCGTTGGCGCGGCCATCGGGTCCGTCGCCGCGTGCCGATGCCGCCCAGCGGCCGGCGGGCGGCCACCACCCGGATGTCAGGCAGCCACGGATGTTGTCTGATACGCCATGTACCGGTGAGACGGGGGCACGAGCGGCTTCCCCCGGTGGGAATCCGCGGCCGGGCTCGACAGGCTGGCCGGGCGCTCCCGCCCAGGTGGGCAAGCGCATGGCGCGTGATCATCCCAGTCGACGCGTTCGCGACAGGACCCTTGGGCTGGTGGGACACTGCGGGCGCTCCGACCGGCCGGGCAATGGGGGGTGGCATGCGCGCGCCGACAGCAATACGCCAGCGGCAGGCAGGCCAGGGCGGTCCCGGCGGCCAGGGTTCACGTATGAGATCCGGCTGGTCGGTGGGGAGGCTGGTCGTCGGCTTGAACGCGAGCAGGCCGAAGCGATCGCCGAGGCGCTCGGCTGGCTTGCCGCCAACCCCGATCCCGCGCCCGAGGGGGTGTCGCGGGCTGGCGGCGGGTCGGTCCGACCGGTCCCCGCCAAGGTGGGGCCGCGGTCGGGGCGGGTGGGGTGGCCGTATGCGCTGGAGGTGCGGGTCCGTGCGGTTGGGCCGGTTGGGGTTGGCCGGCCGGTCCGGGAGGTCGCCGGGCTGGTGGGGTGCATCCAGCGACGGTGCGCCGCTGGGTCCGCCAGGCCGCGGGGCGGTGGGCAGACCTGGCCGACACGGTGGACGCCGGGAATGCGTAGCACACGGACCCGGATCTGGGTGCTGGATAGAAACGATCCTGCGGTGCCGATCCTACGCGCCCTGTCCGTGCCTCGGGGTTGGGGTGCAGCTCTGTGTGCCTCGCGTGTCTCTGCGGTGTTTCCGGGCGTTGGGGTCGTGCCGGGCACGGCGGGCGGCGTGGATCCTCAGTTCGTCGCTGTCGCATGGCGTGCGAGCTGCTTGCGGTACTCCCGGAACGTCAGCCACGCGATGAAGATGTCAAAGATTGTGAGCGCCGCCAATCCGAATGACAGCTTGAAGGTCAGACGGTACGCCTGGTAGACAATGAAGGCCCCGAGAAAAGCGATCATCCACGGGTAGGCCCAGAGCTTGTTTTTGAGGAGCGCCGCCACCAGGACGATCTTCACCAGCCCATGCGACAGCAGGTAGTAGGCGCCGAACTGGACTGCCGAGCCGGTCAGGCCGTGGGCGGTCTTCAGCAGGTGCGTGGCGATGAAGTCGTGGGGTCTTCCGACAGCTCATGCTGCGTGAGGGTGGTGGTAACGCGGTTGATGGCGGCGGGCGAGACCAGCAGAAGCAGGAGCCCACCGAGCACCTCCAACGCGCCGTCGAGGCCCTTGAGGATAATCCCAACCTCAAAGGTTCGGTCGAGCAGATCGTTCGGCCGAAACCAGCTCCCGATACGCAGTCTCATTGGCCTTCACCCTACCTGTGCATTGGATCGGTCGCGGGTGTGCGCCGACACGACGAATACGCCCGGCTGGAACTCACGTTGGGTGTCCTGTTGCGCTGCGGTCGGTGGCCGTGGGGAGCTTGCGGTGCGGCAGCCGCACGACCCGGTGCTCGTTCGTGAAGCCGGCCCCCTGCTGCTTGCCGGTCACGTGCGGGCAGGGCCGAGCAGCCGCTCCAGCAGCCGGGTCTCACCCGGCCAGGCGTCCAGCAGCATCTGCCGGGGGGACACTTCGGCCTGCGTACCGCAACGCCAAGGCGACCACCACGACGTCGTCCAGCGGGCCGATCACCGGCAGGAACTCCGGGATGAGGTCGATCGGTGAGACCAGCCACAGGCCGGCGAGCACGATGGCGACCTTGGCGCGAGGGGGCACCCGCGGATCCCGACGCAGCCGCCGGACGGTGGTCACGCAGTCGGGGATGAAGCGGGCCAGCTCCCGCAGCGGCCCCGGCGGCAACCGCCAGGCGAGCAGGATCAGCACGGCCCAGCCGGCCACCATCAGCCCGACGGCGACCCCAACGCCGAGCAGCCCCTCACGCATCGCCGCCGTCCCCGGCTGGGCCGAGGGGCTGGTGGACGGCCTGGTACACCCGGTCGGCGTAGTCGTCCAGGAGCTGCTCGCATCCCTTAAGGCGCTGCTCGGCCCCGGTGGCCTCCGGCAGCGAGAACGCGTCGCGGGCCTTGAGGTCGCGCCACCAGCGGCGCAGCCGCTCCAGGCTGTGCTCCTCCTCCTCCAACTCGGCCAGGGTGAGCTTGCCCAGCCGCTGCTCCTTGGCCAGCTCGGCCTCGTACTTGCCGCAGTCGGCGACGAACTCGGCCCACTCCTCTTGACGGGCGCTGGTGAACTCGGCCGCCAGCAACGCGCCGGTCGTCTCGTCGTGCGGATCGGCGTCCAGGACCAGCATCTTGCCGTCGGCGCGGCGGGCCAGCTCACCGGCACGCCCGATGCCGGGCTGGAACGCCGGGGTGGCGGGGACGGCCCAGGTACCCGGGGCCAGGGTGAGCGCGCCGAGGTGGCGCAGCTCCCGCCAGATCGCCACCCGATGGCGCGACGGCCCGGCGGGTAAGCGGATGACGACGATGACCCAGCGCATCCCGCCTCCTTGCAGCATCGTCACATGCTAACTGTGACGCATGTTACATCCTATGTGTAGCGCCGTCTGCTAGAGGCGCGGCGAGCTGTGGTGCCCAGTCGGGTTCCGCGCCAGGTCCCGCCGCCAGCGCCAAGCGGCATCAAAGCGCCTCACGGGTTCTGACCGTGCGTCTTTGCTCCTCAGGCGCCCCTGCGGTGCTCCTGGCGTGCCCCTCATCGCAATCCGAGCCGTGCCATCTGGTCGACCAGCCAGTTGCGGCCCACGCGAAGTTCGACACGCATCCGCTTGATCGACCAGCCCTGCTCAACACACTGGCATTCCAGGTAGTCAGCCAGATCCGCAAACCCAAGCTCCGCCAGCCGAGCGGCCCGCCGCGCCTGCCAGGGGACCGACTGCACCTGGCGGCCCCGCTCGCCAGCGGCCACCTGCCGAGCGGTCCGCCGCCCCCGCTTGACCCCGGCCTGCGCCATCAGCCGCCGCACGGTGTCCCGATGTGCGCCAAGCTCGGCGGCGACATCGGCCAGCAGCCACTCCCGCTGGATGAGCCGATCGGCAAGGTAGGCCCGCACATCCGCAAAGCCGAGCTCGACCACCAGCTTGGCGATCCGCTCCTGGGCGAACCGTCGTCGCTGCCGGCCCAGTTGCTCCCGGCGCGATGGAAGGGTGATGCGCTGGGTGGCCAGCGCCTGGCTGACGGTCCAGTCGCTGACGTGGAGTTCCTCGGCGAGCGCGGGGACGCTGTAGCCGGCGTCGCAGCGTGCCTGCAGGTAGCTGCGCAGGTCCGGGTACCCGAACCGGCGGCCGTGCTGCTCAAGCCGCCTGGTGCGGCCGTCATCGACCACAAATCCGCCCTGGACGACCAGTTGCCGCGGCGTTTGCGCTGGTCCCAGGGTTACCCATGTTTTCGTCGTACCAGGGGGTACGAGTAGCGGTAAACACCTTGACCAGCAAGAACGCGCACCGCGGTGCCGGTCGGTGTTACGGCATTGTGGCTCTGTACAGCCACTACCAGCAGAAACGCCCGGAGTGGTCATTTGCCCGCCCGTGGTTGCCGGAGACGCCGAAAGCATGGGTAACAGGGCCCTATGGTCGACTCAGGCGCCTGCGTTCCGCAGATGTGATGACGCTCTAGAGTGCGAAATGCCCTGTTGACCTGCGGGAATGTGTGATTGCACGCAGCAACGGCGTGTCTCTAGGTCTAGGGCGGCTGCTGCCCGGGTCAGGGGTGAGTGGCGAGCTCGATGACCTGCTTGGGCGGGGCCAGTTGGAGCTTGGCGAAGATAGCTTGTTGCGCCGTGGTGAGCTCGGTGCGCTGGCGGAAGGTGCCGGCCGGGCCGGTGAACGTGCCGACGTGGAGGCGGTCCAGGTCGCGGCGAAGCGTCGGCCAGGTCTGACCGGTGGTGGTCTCTGCGACGCGGACCAGCAGCAGCGCCAGCCAGCACAAGACGACGTGGGCGCGGATGCGGTCCTCGAGGCGGTGGTGGATGGGCCGCAGGTCGATGATCTGCTTGATGTCGCGCCAGCCCCGCTCGACCTCCAGCAGTTGCTGGTAGCCAAGCGCGATGTCCTCGGCGCTCAGGTGGGGGTCGCTGGTGCGCAGCAGGTCCTTGCCGTCCAGGCCTGTCTCGGCCTTGACCGCCTGCTTGTCGATGCGCAGCAGCCCGCCGGGGGTGGTGCGCAGGTAGCGGGCAAGGCCGGGCTTGGTGGAGATGACCCCGCGCAGCTCGGCCCGCTTGGCGGCCGACAGCTTGTCCGAGCCGGTGATCGCCTCGCCCAGTTGGGCCAGCAGCCGCTCGCGGACGGCGGCGTCGCGTTCGGCAGCCCCGGGGTTGTAGCAGATGACGAACCGCTCGTGGTCGCTGATCTTGACTTCCTTGACGCGCAGGTTGTCGGCGACCTCGGCGTAGCGGCCCTGCCGCTGGAGCGCGGCACTGGCCTCGGCCGACCCGGAGCGCAGCCGCTCCCCGATGATGTAGTGGTGGTCACCTTTTCGCAGCCAGCGGCGGTTTTCGGCGCTGGCGAAGCCGCGGTCGGCCACCCAGATGACCCGGGCCAGCGTCCCGTCCCGCAGGTCCTGCTTGACCTGGCGGATGAGCGCGGAGTCGGTGGTGTTGCCGGGCCAGCACCACACCCGGACCGGGATCCCGGTGCGGGTGACCGCCATCCCGATCACGATCTGCGGCAGGTCGTCACGGTGATCCTTGGACTTGCCGTAGCTGCCAAACCCCGCCTTGGTTGCGCCGTCACCCTCACCCGCGCCGGTGTCGCTTGGCTCGGGCAGGGCACGGCCGCGCTCGTCGCGGGCCACCGGCTCGTCGGGCTCGTCCAGCTGGAAGTAGGTCGAGGTCGTGTCGAAGAACAGCAGGTCGACTTCAAGGTCAAGCAGGGTCGCGACCTGCCAGAAGACCTCCCGCTCCAGCGCGTCGGTGATCTCCAGCAGCCAGTCCATTGCCCGGTAGCACGCATCGTCGCTGGTCCGGGGCAGGCCGTCGATTGCCACGTCATGGGTGATCCAGGCCGCGGCGGCCAGCTTGGAGGAGGGCTGCAGTGCCCGGTTGGCGACCAGGCCGAACAGCACACGTTCCACGCGTGGGTCCAGCCGCCGTCCCGACAGCAGCTTGACCATGACCTTGTCGATGCCCAGCCGGTGCCACAGCCCGTCCAGCACATAGGCCCCGCCCAGCGGGCGGGACTCCACGAAGTGCAGCCCGGCGCCCGCCGTGGCGGCCAGCGCGTCAGCGGGCTCCAGCAGCCCGGACAGCGCGGCGACCAGGCGCTTGATCGCCGCACGGTCGAGCTGGTCTTCGCGGCCGAGCCCGTAGAGGATCTTGGGGACGGACCGGCCTGCCGCCTGGTCCCACTGGTTGTGGGCCAGGTGCAGGTAGCGCACGGGGGTGCCGTCCTTATTTCGGCGCGTGGTCGTCTTCACGTACATGTCTCTAGACGATACCAGCATCAACCCAGCGCAGCACGTCACAATCGGCCGATGCGTTTCTCTAGGCGTTCGGACAATCCTCCGGACTCCCGGAGGCGTTGACCTGCAGGTTCACCCGCGCGTGTCTCTAGACCCCGCCATCAACTGACTGCGGAACGCAGGGCCCAGCGCAGCAGGTCCCGGCGCGATTGCTGGGCGCCGCCGAGGAACGTTGTGTCAGGCAGCATGTTCTGCCCTCTCCTACTTGACGTCGGAGTTCATCAAACGCGTCGACGACCGGGCAGCAGAATGGAATGAACCTTCTAACCAACCTCTCAACGACGCGGTGGCAACGGCGCCGCGTGGTGGTGGCTCGCCCACGGCTCGACCCGCCGCGGCGGGATGGGGTTGTGCTGCCCGCCTACGGCTGGGTGCTCGGAGTGGTAGCCGGTTGGGTGGGCTCCGACTCGCGGTGGGCTGGCGGAGTGCCGGCCTGCCGCCGCCTTGGACCCGGCGCGGGCCGCCGAGTCGTGGACTGTGGCAGGACCACCTCGAACAGCGAGCCCTCGCCAACGGTGCTGTGTGCCCGGACCGAGCCGTGGTGGGCCTCGGCGATGGCCTTGACGATCGCCAGGCCGAGGCCGACCCCGCCGGCCTTCCGGTTTCGATGCGGGTCGACGCGGGCGAACTGGTCGAAGATCCGGTCGAGTTCCGCGGCTGGGATGCCGCAGCCTGAGTCCGCCACGCCAAGCACGACCGCCCCGCCTTCCAGGCGGGTGCTCAGCTCGATGCGGCCGTCGACGTCGGTGTGCGCCACAGCGTTTTCGATCAGCGCGTCCAATGCCAGCGCCAAGCGGTCGCGATCGCCCAGCACGGTCGCCTCGGCCCCCAGCCGGTGCGACCACCGCCGCGGCGTCTGGGTCCACCGGTTGAGCGCAGAGACCATCAACGGCTCGACCTCGACCGGCGCCAGGTCCAGGAAGTCCGGGCTGCCGGCCGAGGCCAGCAGCAGCAGCCGGGCGGCCAGCCGCCGCAGCCGCAGCAGCTCGTCGGCGACCACCCGGACGTCCTCGGCGATGACCGGGTCGGTGGCGGCCTGCTCAATGAGTTGGGTGTGGCCCAGCGCCACGGTGATGGGGGTGCCCAGCTCGTGGGAGGCGTCCTGGATGAAGCGGCGCTGCTGCTCCAGCAGCCGAAGGTTCTCGTCCATGGTCGCCAGCCGCCGGCGGCCGTGCCAGACCATCACCAGGAACATCATCGCGATCAGGGGGACCTCGACCAGGTACTCGCCCTCCTCCTGGCCTTGGAGGACCTGCACGCCGATCACGCCACCGGTGGCCAGGGTCACCGCGGCCAGCGTCATGATGGTGGGCTGCAGCCGCCACATCCGGAAGCCATAGATCACCGTCAGGCTGACCCAGATGATCAGGAACGGGACGGTCTGCCACGCGGGCAGGAACCGCATGGCGGCGAGGTTGAGCCCGACGAAGATCACCCAGGCGATGTCCACCCAGGACGAGCGGAGCCGGCGAAGCGCCTGGCGACGCCGGATCGTCATCGGCGTCCTTCCCCTCGCGGCTCACCGTGGACAACCGGGCTTGCCGTCCATCGTCGGCCAACACCTGGCATCCTGCTCCGACGACCCGTAGGAGGCAATACCTGATTTCGGAGGGAGAGGGGCGAGCTCGCCCATCCGCGTTCGAGCGGACCGGGTGGCTCCGAGCGCTCTTACATTGCGTCGTAGCATATTCGTCTTGAGGCACCGGGGTGGCGAACGGTGGCGTTGCGATGCGGTCGATGGCCGTGAGCATGCGGTCGATCGTCGTGCTCGGCCTTATTGCCGCGCTCGTGGGATTGTCCGGGGAACCTGCCGGGGCGCATGCCGCGCTGGTCTCCTCCGACCCCGCGGCAGCCCAGCGGCTTGCCACCACTCCGGCCCTGGTGGTGCTGCGGTTCACCGAGCCGCTGAACGACCGGTTGTCTCGGGCGACGGTGATCGGCCCGGACGGGCAGCGGTTCCAAGGAGGCGCGTCGGGGCCTGGGGAGCTTCGGGTGCGGCTGCTGACGGAAGCGCCGGGCGTCTATCGGGTGGCGTGGGCGACCGTGAGCGTGGTCGATGGCCATACGCTGCACGGCGGGTTCGCCTTCGGAGTGCGAGCGCCGGTCGCTGGCCAGCGCAGCGGGCAGCGCGAAGGCCGCACCGCTGCTGGCCCGCGGCTGGATGATGTCCTCATCGCCGCGGTCCGGGCGGCGGAGGACGCGGCGCTGCTGGTGGCTATGGGCATGCTGCTGCTGATCGGCCTCGCCGGACGGGACCCGCGACTGCCCCAGCGACGCCCAAGGGTTCGCCTGGCCTTGGCGGTTGCGCTCATGGCAGGCCTTGGGGTGGTCGTCGCGGATGCGGTGGCCGCCTCGGCCTCGGCCGTGCACGGACTCTCGGTGCGGGGGATGGTCGCCTATCTGACCACCGGTGTTGCAGGTTGGGCCAGGCTCTGGCGAGTGACGCTGGAGGCGCTTGCCCTGGCGTTGTGGTCCTGCTCGTCCGTCTGGCGGAGTCTGCGTCGGTGGGTCTGGCCTGCTGTCGCGCTTGCCGTCGTGGCGCTGGCGGCCTCCGGGCATGCTGCGGGAGCGTCCCCACCCTGGTGGGGGATCACGGCCGATGCCGCCCATCTGCTGGCCGCGGGTCTGTGGGCCGGCGGGATCATGGCGCTGGCGACCATGCGTCCGCGGCAGGGATGGACGGGACCGCAGGGCAGGGCCCTGCTGGCGAGGTTCTCCCCGGTCGCCCTGGCCGCCTTCCTGGTCGCAGCCGGGTTCGGGTTGGTGCAAGCGTTCCAGCAGGTCGGGTCGGTCCCATCCCTGCTGAGCTCCTCCTACGGGCGGGTCCTGGGGATCAAGCTGTTGGCCGTGGCGGCCATGGTGCCCCTGTCGGTCCGAGCCTGGCGGCGCCGGCCCGCCTTCCGTCTGGAGACCGCGCTGGGCCTGACAGCGGTGACGATGGCCGCGCTCCTGGCAGCCTATCCGTTGCCGCCGGCGCGCCTGGCCCGCGCCGAGGCTGAAGCCGACCGCCCGACCCCCAACCCCGCCATGCCACGGCCCGGGGATCTCACGCTGGCCAGCCACGTCGGCCCCGTGCTGATCGGCCTGACCATCCGCCCCGGCAGTCCGGGACGCAACGACCTGCTGATCTACCTGCTCCCCGCGGACGGAGAGCTCGTCGCGGCCACGATCCCGGTGGCCGTCTCCGTGGACGGGCGTCCGGTGCAGGTCGATCGGTGCGGCCCGGCCTGCCGCCGGAGCGCCGCCAACCTCGCCCCAGGCGCCCGGGTCCAGATCGGCCTGGCCCAGCCACGCGCCGGCGTCGTCGCGTTCCGCCTCCCGCTCCTGCCAGCACCCGACGGCAGCACGCTGCTGGTGCGCATGCAGGCTCGGATGCACCACCTGACCACGCTCCGCTACCGCGAGGTGCTCACCTCGGGGCTTGACGCCGGCTCGCTCCGCTCCTCCTACCAGCAGCAGGCTCCCGACCGGCTGCAGGTCCAGACCAGCGCGGGGTCGCAGAGCGTGTGGATCGGCGCGACCATGTACCGCCAGGCCCATCCCGGGGCAGGGTGGATCGCACAGCCGGGAGTCACCCCCTACACCGTGCCGTCGTTTGTGTGGGACTACCTGCCGACCCAGCTCCTCGACCCAAGAATCGTCGGGACCGCGCGGGTGGACGGGGTCGCAACGAAGATCCTGACCTTCTTCGGGCCGAGCGGCTCGGCCCCCATCTGGTTCCGCCTGTGGGTGGATCCCGCCGGTCTGGTCCGAAGGGCTGAGATGCGCGCCGCCGGCCACTTCATGGACCAGCGCTACGACGACTTCGACGGCCCCGCGGCCATCGAAGCTCCTTTGCACCCTCGATAGGACCCCGGTTGCGGTGACCGCGAACGGTCAGTGACCGCGTGCGCTGGGGAGGGTGATGACGAAGCGGGCGCCGTGGCCCGGTCCTTGGCTGTGGGCGTGGATCTGGCCGCCGTGGGCGTGGACGATCGCGCGGGTGATGGTCAGCCCGATGCCGCTGCCGCCGGTGTTGGAGGTGTGGGTGCGGGCAGGGTCGACGCGGTAGAAGCGCTCGAAGATGCGCTCCAGCAGCTCGGGAGGGATGCCCTCACCGGTGTCGGTCACGGAGATCTGCACCTGGCGATCGGGGAGGGCGGTGCCGGTGACCTCGACTCCTCCGCCGGGTGGGGTGTGGCGCAGGGCGTTGCTGAGCAGGTTGGCCAGCACCTCACCGATGCGGTCGGGATCGGCGGTGATCTGGGGGAGATGCCGGTCGATCCGCGCCTCTAGGGCCACCCCTTTGGCGGTGTAGGCGGCTCGGGCGGCCTGGACCGCGGCGGTGAGCAGCTTGTCGGGCTGGCAGCGGGTCGGGTGAAGGTCCAGCTGGCGTTCCTCGGCACGGGAGACGGCGTTGAGGTCGTCGACCAGCCGGCGCAAGCGGGCCGTCTCGGTCTGGAGCACCTGGAGGGTCTGCTGGTCACTGGGCATGACCCCGTCGCTGACGCCTTCCAGGTACCCGTCGATGGTGGCCAGCGGGGTGCGCAGTTCGTGGGCCAGGTCGGCCAGCAGCTCCTGGCGGCGTTGCTCGGAGGTGTGCAGCGCCTCGGCCATATCGTTGAACGCCCCAGCGAGGGTGGTCAACTCGTCGCCGCCGGCGGGCTGGGGGACGCGGGCGGTATAGCTGCCGTGGGCGACCTGCCCGGCAGCTCGGGCGAGCGCGCGGACCGGGCTGGTGATGCGCCGGGCCAGGATGAGGCTCACGCCCAGCGCGGTCGCCACCGCGACGCCCGTGCCGGTCCCCAGCGCGACCAGCATCGCCCTGGCCAGGCCCTCGTCGAGATGGTGGCCGACCTCGGGTGGGATGGTGCCAAGCGCCATGCGGACGTGGGTGTGGAACACCCCTGGGGCAACCGCCAGGGCGACCACCCCGAGGGTCAGGGCCCCGGCGACGACCACCAGCATCTGCGCGAGCAGCAGCTTGGCGCCCAGGCTGCGCCGCAGCCACCCGGCCAGCGTGCTCATGTGGCCTGTCCCATGCGGTAGCCGACCCCGCGGACGGTGAGGATGTGGCGTGGTGCACGGGGGTCGTCGCCGAGCTTGCGGCGCAGGTTGGCGATGTGCACGTCGACCAGGTGGTCGTCGCCGTACCAGTCGGGGCCCCAGACGCGCTCCAGGAGTTGACGGCGGCTGAGCACGACCCGGGGGCGCTCCGAGAGGGCCTCCAGCAGGTCGAACTCCAGGCGGGTCAGCTCGACCGGCCGGCCTGCGAGGCGGACCTCGCGGGCGGCCGGGTCAACCACGAGGTCGCCGAGGCGGCGCACCGGCCCGGCCACGGCCAGCTCGACCGCCTGCTCGCCGTCGCCGGCCGACTGGACCTGGAAGCCGTCGCGCTCCAGGTAGCTGGTGACCAGGCGGACCAGCGGCGGCTCGTCGTCGACCACCAGCGCGCGGACCGGTGCTGGCGTCTCCTGGCCCACCGTCTCAGCCTGAGCGCCCACCGGCCTCACCCAGTCGGGGTGGTGGCTGGCTTGCGGACCGCCAGCCGCTCGACGATCCCGAGCTTGAACCGCTCCTGCCGCTCGACCTGGAACCCTAGCGCACGCACGTGTTCCAGTGGGCGGCGGCGGAAGTGCTCGCCGCCCAGCGGGATGGTGACCAGCTCCAGCAGCCACTGGACGGCCCGGGTCGGCCAGGCCGACCCGGCGATGTGGTCGGCTAGCAGCAGCCGCCCGCCGGGGCGCAGCACCCGGCGCATCTCGGCGACGGCTTGGCGGTCGTCGGGGATGGCGCACAGCGAGAAGGTGCAGACCACCGTGTCGAAGGAGTTGTCGGGGAAGGCCAGCGCCTGCGCGTCGCCCTCCTGCAGGTCCACGTCGCGGCCCAGCGTGCCGGCCCGGTCGCGGGCGCGCTCCAGCATGGCGGGGCTGAGGTCGACGCCGGTCAGCCGGATGTCGTCGGGATAGAAGTCCAGGTTCAGGCCGGTGCCGATCGCGACCTCCAGGACCTGACCGCTGGCCTGCCGGCAGATCCAGGCTCGGCTGTTGCCGAACAGCTTGCGGTCGAAGAATTGCATCTGCCGGTCGTAGCGGGGGGCGTGCTTGTCCCAGTAGCGGCGCAGCCGCGCGGTGGTGTCGCTGGCCGTGGCGGGCATTGCCGATCACCTCCTCCGTCGTGCGTTCCCCGAGGTCAGCGTTGCCGCTCCCGGGTGTGTTGGCCCGCGGAGCGTAGGGTCTCCAGGCGCCGCTGGTACTCGTCCTCGTCGATCTCGCCGGCCGCGAACCGCTCGGCCAGGATCTGCTCTGGCGTGGGACGCTCCGGGCGCCGCCAGGTCCAGTCGGAGCCGCGGAAGATCGCCGCGATGGCCCAGATGACCAGTCCCCAGAACGCGATCATTCCCACTGACATCGCCAGCCATCCCCACCAGCTCCAGGCTTGCCAGCCCCACATCATCGTCGGTCCCTCCTTGGTTGCTGGTTTCCTCTGGGAGCGACGGTACGGCCGCCATCTCAAGGTTGCGGCCGGGGGATCCTCAAGGTTTGGTCAAGCCCCTTGGCCGGTCAGGTGATCGGGCAGACCGGCGTGCCAGCCACGCGCAGCAGAGGAGTGGCCATCGCCACCAACTCGGCGACGAGCGGCACGACGACGAGCAGGCCGGCAAACCACAGCGCTCCACCGGGGCCGCTGCTGGGTGGGGTGGTGAGCCGGCGGACGCGCTCGATGGTGGTCGGGCCGCTGGCACCAAGCCCCAGAGTCGGCGCGGGGGTAACGGCGAGCTTGGCGAGCGCGATGGCGACGTCGGCCGGCGCGTGGCGGTCGACGGCGGCGTCGTCGGCGGCCAGCTCGACCAGGCGGGCCACGGCGGTGTGGGCGGCCCTGGCCGCCGGCAGCCAGGGGAACCCGATCCCCAGGGCCTGGGCGACCAGCAGCAGCGCGTGGTGGCGGCGGGCCTGGTGCGCACGCTCGTGGGCGAGCACGGCCTGGAGCTGCGCTGGCTCGAGCTGCTCCAGCGTGGCCGTGGTGATCACCACCGGGCCCGGTCGACGCCCCACCCGGCCGGGCAGGCAGTAGGCCAGTGGGACCGGATGGTCAAGGACGGTGACGCCTGGCAGGCCGGGCTGGGTGCGGCCGGCCAGCGTGAGCAGCTCGCGCTGCCCGCGGGCGGCGCGCCACGCGTGGGTGCCGGCGATGAGGCCGCCGCCTAACAGCCCGCCCGCCACCAGGGCAAACAGCGCCAGGCCGAGCAGAGGGCCGGGGGTGCCGGTGGGGGCGTCCAGCGCGGCCCGCAGCGCCATCGTGCAGGTCGACAGCAGCACCGCCAGGTCGCCCAGCAGCCGGCTGGACCCCACGAGCAGCAGCAGCCCCGCCAGGACGACTGCCGACAGCGCGCCGACCGTCGCCATGATCCACAGGTAGGCGGCCGTCTGCGGGGCGCGGTCGAGCCGTTCGAGCCGGCCAAGGACCAAGGGCGCGGCCACGCCGAGGATGCCACCGGCCGCCAGCACGACCACCAGCGGGGTCATCACTGCTCCGATGGTGAAGTGGGGCCGCGTTGCAGCGCGGCGTGCAGCTTGGCGGCCTGTTCGGGGGGGAGCTGCTCGACGAACCGCAGCAGCACCGCGGTGGGGTCCCCGCCGGAGCCGAGCAGGCTGGCCATCCGCTGGGCCGTGTAGGCCTCGCGGGACTGCACCGCCCGGTAGGTGTGGGCCTTGCCGGTGGGGTGCTTTTCGAGGATGCCCTTGCGGGCCAGCCGGTCCATCACCGTCAGCACCGTGGTGTAGACCACCGGTCGGGACCGGGCCAGCTCGTCGACGACCTCGCGGCCGGTCACGGGACCCTCGGTGGACCAGACGACCTCCATGATCGCCTGCTCCAGCTCACCGAATCCGGCTCGTGCCACCTGCGCGTCCGCTCCCTCGTCGTGGGCGCCTACCGGCCGGTCATGGCCGGCACGGTCACGATACCCGCTGGGCGGGTGGCGGGTCGGCATGGGAGCGGGCCTGGGCTGGCGCGGGCGGGATCGGGGCGGGGTCGGCGGGGGTGCCCTGCTGCTCGGCGCGGAGGGTGGCCAGCTCGCGTTCCAGGTGGGCGATCCGGTCGGTGGTGCTGGCCGGCGGCGGCTCCTCGGTCTGCGCGGATGTGCCGCCCATGCGGCGCATGCCCGCCATGCAGACCAGCATCAGCAGCGGGCAGGCCAGCGCGGGCAGGTACAGCAGGAACCGGCTCATGCGCATACTTTCGTCGACAGGCCGTGCCTCTTACGTTGCGTCGTAGTATAACTCCTACACAATGTCAGAGACAGAGCCGCCCGTCATCCGGCACGCGCGAGACGATCCCGGTGAGGACGCTTCGGCGCCCACGTCCGATGCCGGCGGCCGCCGCTCGGGCCGGCTCGTGCTGGGGCTGGTCCTGGCGGCGCTGCTGGTGATCGTGGCGGCCGCCGGGGTCCGCGCGGTCGCGCAGCGGGTCGGCACCGGCAGCGCTGCTGGTGGTGGGTTGGTGGTGGCCGACCAGGCTGCGGTGGACCGTGGCGTCCCGCACCGGCAGGTCAGCTTCCAGGGCCGGCTGCTCGCCGACGACCGGCCATGGTCGTCGGCATCGGCGAGCGGGCGCGTCCTGGTGGCCAACTTCTGGGCGTCGTGGTGTGGGCCGTGCCGGGCCGAGCAGCCCGCCCTGTCGGCGGTCGCCCACCAGTACCGTGACCGCGGCGTCATGGTAATCGGCGTCAACGTCCAGGACACCCGCGCCGCCGCACTGGCCTATGTACGCGAGTTCCAGGTGCCCTACCAGTCGCTGTTCGACCGCTCCGCGCAGGTCGCCGCCAGGCTACCCGCGGTCGCGCTGCCGACCACCTTCATCCTGGACCGTGACGGGGTGATCGCCTACCAGCTCACCGGCAAGACCACCGTGCCGATCCTGCGCTCCCGGCTGGACGGGCTGCTGGCGCGTGGCGGGCGGTGGTCATAGTGGGCCTCCCGTTCCTGGTCGCTGCGGCGTTCCTGGCCGGGGTGCTGAGCTTCTCGTCGCCGTGTTGCCTGCCGCTGCTGCCCGGCTACGCCGCCTACGTCAGCGGCGACGCCGACGCACCCTCACACACCGGGCGGACGATGCGCGCGGCGGCGCTGTTTGTGGTCGGGTTCGGCGTCACCTTCACCGCGCTTGGCGCCAGCGCCTTCTGGCTGGGCGCGGCCCTGCTGGGCAGCCGTCCCGGGCTGGTCCACGCCGCTGGCGTGCTGGTCGTGGCGGTCGGCGTCTTGACCGTTGCCGGCGCCGAGCCTGGGATGCTTGCCCGGGAGCGGCGGCTGCTTGCGCTGCACCGTGTCCCCCGCGGGCCGCTGTTCGCCGCGCCGCTGGGCGCGGCGTTCGCGCTCGGCTGGACCCCGTGCATCGGCCCGGTGCTCGCCGGGCTGCTGGCCGCCGCGGCCGCCACCAGCACTGTGGCTGTCGGTGCCGGGCTGCTGGCGGTCTACACCGCCGGCCTGGCGGTGCCGTTCCTCCTGCTGGCCTGGGCCGTCGCCCGCGGACGCAGCCGTGGCAGCGGAGCCGCCGGGCTGCTCGGCCGCCACCAGCGGCTGCTCGCCCGGGTGGGCGGGACGCTGCTGGCCGCCATGGGGCTGGCCATGGCCGCCGGCTGGTGGACCCAGATGTTCGGCCCGCTGCTCCGCTGGTTCGCCCGCTCCGGCTGGCCACCAATCTAGAAGACCGATGGAGGACCGGAGTTGCCCATGCGCATCCTCGATCACCGACCCGGCTGGGCCATCGCCCTCCTGCTGGCCGCCGCGGCGCTGCTGGCCGCCTGCGCGCCATCCAGCGCCAAGCCGGCCGGCGGCCAGAGCCGAGCCGCGACCCCGGCCGGGGTCGCCACCGACGCCATCCGCCTCCAGATGGCCGGGTTCGCGGGCGGGCCAGGGTTCCGCCTGCCCGAGGACCTTAGCGGGCGGCCGCTGGTGCTCAACGTGTGGGCGTCCTGGTGCGGCCCGTGCCGCAAGGAGATGCCCGGCTTCCAGCAGGTCTACCTCAACGCCAAGGACAAGATCGGCTTCCTCGGCCTGGACAGCCGCGACGTGGTCGACGCCGCCCGCCGGTTCGCCGCCCAGACCAGTGTCACCTACCGGCTGGCCGCCGACCCGCAGGGGCTGGCCGCCGCCAAGCTGGGCGTTGCGGCCCTGCCGACCACGGTGTTCATCGGCGCCGACGGCACCCTGCGCGGCCGCCATGTCGGCGCCCTGACCCCAGGCGAGCTACGCGCCAACATCAGCCGCTACCTGGGGGTCAGCGTCCCATGACCGCATTCCCGGTGACATCCCACCAGACTCAGGAGCCAGCGACATCGTGACCGCAGCCAAGTCAAGACGACCTCGCCCCTCCGGCAAGCGCCGCCGGCCCTCGGCGGCCGAGCGAGCAACCGCCGCCCGCCGCCGGCGGCTACGGATCATCGCCTGGGTCACCGCCGCGGTGCTGCTGATTGGCGGCGCGATCGGGTTGGTGGTCCAGCGCAACCAGGCCAACGACCGCGCAATCCGCGCCCTGGGCGTGCAGACCCTCGCCAATCAGGGACAGGAGCACCTGCAACCAGGCCAGGACTACACCGCCTACAACTCCACCCCACCGACCTCCGGCCCGCACGACCCCTCCCCGGGGCCCTGCGGAATCTCCAGCCAGCCGATCGCCAACACCGTTCAGGTCCACGACCTGGAGCACGGCGTGGTCATGGTCCAATACCGCCCCGGCCTCGACTCAGCCCAGGTGACCGCTCTGCAGGCGCTGGGCCGCTCGTACAGCTCGCATGTGATTGTGGCGCCCTACCCGAGCCTGCCCACCCCGGTCGCCGCGACCGCTTGGACCAAGCTGATGCGGCTGGATCGCGCCGACGTGGGCAAGCTGCGCCGCTTCATCGACCGGTTCCGCCAGCGCGGCCCGGAAGCGGGGATCCCATGCCCAAGCAGCGGCTGAGCCCATATCCGCCCGGGCCGCGAGCGGGCGGGAGACCCCGGGTGACCGGCGGCGGGGTGGTCTACGGGGGTTCGGTGCTGGCCGCCGTGGTGGCCGGGGCGGTCGCCCTGTTCGCGCCGTGCTGCATCTCGGTGATGCTGCCCGCCTACTTCGTCAGCTCCTTCCACAACTAGCGGGTGCTGGTGGCGATGACCTTCCTGTTCGCCGCCGGGGTGGCCAGCGTGGTCCTGCCGATCGCGCTCGGCGCGGGGCGGTGGTGCAGCGGCTGCTGGTCGGCCAGCACACCCTGATCTGGTCGGCGGGCGGCGTGCTGCTGCTGGGGCTTGGCGGCTACACCCTGGCGGGCGGGCAGCTGCGCCTGCCGATGCCGGGCCGCCCTGCCAAGCCCGGGCGGCGGGCCGGCCCGCTGGCGGTCTGGTCGCTGGGGGTGTTCTCGGGGGTGGCCAGCGCCTGCTGCGCGCCGGGGCTCGCCGGCGTGGTGGCCCTCTCCGGGCTGGCGGCATCCTTTGGCCGCGCGGTCGGGCCGGGCGACGCCTACGTGTTCGGCATGGTCGCGCCCCTGTTCCTGCTGGCGTTGTGGTGGGAGCGCCACGACTGGCAGACCAGCCGCCTGCTCCACCTGCGCTCGATCACCTGGCGGATCGGCCGGGTGCGGCGGACGGTCTCAGGCACCGGGCTTGCCAGCGGCCTGCTGCTGCTGGTCATGGGTGGGGCCACGGTCTGGATCGCGCTCGCCGGCAGTCCCATGGCCCCGCCGGGTGGCTGGCAGGCCCGCCTGTCCGCCTGGCTGGGACACGGCGGCACGGTCGTGGTGCGGGCGTTGGCGTGGCTGCCCGGCTGGGCGGCGGCCGTGCTGCTGGCCGCCGGCGGCGGGGCTGCTGGCCTGGCGGGCCCTCGGGCAGGTCGGCTGGCGGGGTGCCAGCTCTAGCGAAATCGATGGGATCGACTTCCGGGAGGACAGCGATGAGCATCAGGACCCCCAAGCCGTCCGGCCGAGCACGGCCGCACGAGACGGGCGGACCTGAAGGGCGACCGGCCGCCGGACGACCTCGACGACCAAGGGGCGGACCCCGCCGTCGGCTGCCCGGCGGGGTGAAGGTCGCCGCCTTCGCCGGCTCGGCGGTCATCGCCCTGCTGGCCATCTTCCTTGTCACCAACCGCGGAGGAGGGCTCAGCAGGGCACGGGCCGCTACGCGTACCAAATCGGCGACCCCGGCCCCGGCGCCACCGCCCCGCCCATCAAGCTCGAGGCCACCGATGGCAAGGTCTTTGACCTCGCCGCGCCCCCGGGGCAGACCACCCTGCTGTACTTCCAGGAGGGCCTCGGCTGCCAACCCTGCTGGGACCAGCTCACCGACATCCAAGCCAACCTCGACAAGTACAAGGCGCTGGGCATCACCCGGGTCCTCAGCATCACCACCGACCCGCTGGACGCCATCCGCCAGAAGGTCACCGACCAGCACATCACCATCCCCGTCGCCGCCGACCCCGACCTGACCGTCTCCCGCGCCTACCACGCCAACCAGTACGGCATGATGGGCCAAAGCCGCGACGGGCACAGCTTCATCCTGGTCGGCCCCCGACGGCCGGATCCGCTGCGCGCCGACTACGGCGGCGCCCCCAACTACACCATGTACGTGCCCAGCCCCAGCCTGCTCGCCGACCTTCGCGCCGGCCTCGCCGGGCAGCCGCGATGACCCGCCAGGTGGCCACCGTCGAGGTGCTGTTGCTCACCCAGGAACACTGCTCCCTGTGCGAGCACGCCAAGCACGTCCTGGACCGGCTCGCCACCGAGCACCCGCTGCGGATCACCGTCGTCGACCTGGCTACTGCTGAGGGCCGCGCTCTGGCCGCCGACGGCGGAATCCTGTTCCCGCCCGGGCTCTTCCTGGACGGCGAGCCGTTCTCCCACGGGCGGCTATCCGAACGAAAGCTCCGCCGCGAGCTCGACCGGCGACGCCAGTCAACCCGGACCTGAACCATGACTTCCACGCCCCATCACAAGCGGCGGCGCTGGCGTCGCCGGGTCGCCTGGCCGCTGATCGCCCTTGGCGTCGTGCTGTTCGCCTACGGCTACATTGGCGCCACGACCGGGCTGGTGTCGCTGCCGTTCGACCGCCACCACGTCCTCTCCGAGATCACCGGCGTGGCCCTGGTGCTGCGCGGCTTGATCTGGGCACTGTCGGACGATTAGCGGACGGCCACGCCGGCCGTCAGGTGGCGACCTGTTGCAGCAACAGCGTCTGGTCGATGGCGACGGCGGCGATCGCGCCCTCGGCCGCGGCGATCACGACCTGCGCGCCGGGCACCGGCATGCTGGGCCGGCGCGCCATGTCCCCAATGGCCAGCACCCCTGGCACGCTGGTCTGTCCCAGGTCGTCGACCATCACCGAGCTGTCCTCCAGCAGCGTGCAGCCAAGCTGGCGGGGCAGGTCGCTGCGCTGGCGGGTGGGGGCGTGCAGGAAGGCTGCGGTGCGGGCGACCGGCTCGCCCTCGGTGAACACGATGCGCTCCAGCGTGCCGTCCTGGCCGTCAAGCCGGGCGATGGGCTCCTCGCGGAGCCCGACCTTGTGGGCGTCCAGCAGGCGGCGGGCGTCGTCGTCCGGCCCGGCGGTGCCGTTGCTGCACAGCAGCACGTCGGGGCTCCAGCGGGTCAGCTGCAGCGCGAGCTGGAGGTTGCGGGGGTCGCTGGCCAGCACCGCCAGGGGCTGGTTGCGGACCTCCCAGCCGTCGCAGTAGGGGCAGTTGAACACCCCGCGTCCCCACAGCTCCGCCAGGCCGGGGATCGGGGGAAGTTCGTCCACGACCCCGGTGGCCAGCAGCAGCCGGCGTGCCTGCTCGGTGGTGCCGTCGCCCAGGGTGACCGTGAACTGGTCGGCGTCGCGGGTGACCGCCCGGACCTGGGTCGCACGCACCTGCACGGTGGGGTAGGGCCGGAGTTGGTCGCGGCCGGCCTGCCGCAGCGCCGCGGGGTCCATGCCGTCGCGGGACAGGAAGCCGTGCATGGCGTGCACGCCGGCGTTGCGTGGCTGGCCGCTGTCACACAGCAGCACGGTGCGGCGGGCGCGACCCAGCAGGAGTGCGGCGCTCAGCCCGGCGGGGCCGCCGCCGACGATGACGACATCCAACATGCGGCGTCTCCTCAAGATTGACGGATACCCCATGGTCGGCGGCAGTCCGGCGTGGCCGAAGGCCTGTGGCGCCAGGGTACGAGCGGCTGCGCCAGGCCTTGGAACGAACCGGGGTGACGATCCATCTGAGTTTCGCAGTCCGCGGGCATGCATGGCAGCGAGGGTGGCCGTCCGGGCAGGTAGAAGGGGCAGCGGGCGCTGGGCGACGGGTACCTGCGTCCGCCGCTTGTCGGCGGATGGACCCAGGGGCCATCGCAGTTCGGGTCGGGGATAGTGCCTCGGGGTGCCTGCCGCGGTGCCGGGCGGGTCTCACCATCAGGGTCAGTGGTCGGTTTCGGTGAGGTCACGCTGGCGCCGCAGGTACTCGGCGCGGTTGATCTCGCCGGCGGCGTAGCGACGCCGCAGGGCCTCCTCGGCGGTCACGTCCCCATTCAGGTCCTCGTTCAGGTCCCCGTGGGGAGGGTCGGAGCGGCCCTGCGGGTGCAGGCGCCGCCGCATCCAGGCGATGCCGCCCGCGGCGAGGCCGAGCAGCATGAGGCCCATCATGAGCCACATGGCCGCCCCGAGCATCCCGGTCATCATGGTGGCTGTCCTCCTTGGGTTGTTGTGTCGCATCGACGTTGCGGGTTGCAGCTTGGCGTGGCGGGTGCTGGCAGGTCAGGCCGGGTGGTGGGCCGATGGGCGGCGGTGTCGGTGTCGGGAGGGTCGGGGGTGGGCCAGGCCAGGGTGCCGGCGACCCAGGTCTGGGTCACCCGGGTGGCTGGCGTGAACGGGTCGCCGTCGCAGACGACCAGGTCGGCGGGCTCGCCGGGGACAAGGCCAGCGCGGGCGGGCGTGCCGAGGCCGAGGGAGGCGGCGGCGTCCACGGTGGCCGCGCGGACGGCCTCCTGGGGGGTGAGCGCCTGGTCGGGCTGCAGGGTCCGGCCGTCGGGCAGCCGCCGGTCCACGGCCGCGCGCAGGTTGTGCAGCGGGTCCAGCGGGCCGCAGGGGTAGTCGGAGCTGAGCACCAGCGGAGCATCCTGGCGGCCGGCATCCGCTCCATGGGCTGCCCATGGCCGTCCCTCCCGGTCCCAGCCGCCCGCGGCCGCTTGCAGCTGATTACGACGTAACTTGAGTGATATCATCACCCGGAATGGCCGAGCCGAAACCTCCCCGCCCCCGCCGGCTGCGCCGCGACGAGCAGCGCCATCAGACCCGCGCGCAGCTGCTGGACGCCGCCGAGCGGGTCTTCGCCCGCGAGGGCCTGCGCGGCGCCTCGGTCGCGGCGATCGCCGCCGAGGCCGGCTACTCCCACGGCGCCATCTACTCCAACTTCGACGGCAAAGAAGACCTGTTCCTGATGCTGGTGGAGGAGCGCATCGACGCGCGCCTGGCCCGCGTCTACCAGGCCGCCGACGCCGCGCTCAGCCAGGGCAGCGAGCCGCTGGAGGCCGCCCGCCGGTTCGTGGCGATGCTCCAGCAGGAGCGGGATGCCGTCCTGCTGTTGGTCGACTTCTGGAACCAGGCCGTCCGCGACCAGGCGGCCGCGGTCAGGTTCGCCGAGCGCCACGACCGCCTCCGAGCCCTCATCGGCCGCATCGTCGAGGGGATCGCCCGCGACCAGGGCGTCGAGCTCGCCCGCCCGCGGGACCAGGTCGCCACGGCCCTGATCGCCCTGGCCAACGGGTTCGCCATCGAATCCCTCGCCGACCCCACCGCCGCGCCTGATGAGCTGTTCGCGCATGCCATCGCCGCCCTGCTCCGCGGCTTCACCGGCTCCGACCGACCCGGCACACCCGGCGACGCCGCAGGGGCCTGAGCAGCCCAGCGCCCCGGACCGGACCCGCGACGCCCTCCCCTCCCGAGCAAGGGGGCCCCATGCGGCCCGACGTCCTGGTCCTCGGCGGCGGCGCTGCGCTCTGGCCTCGGCGAACCCCACGCTACCGCCAGTTTCCATTCCATTGTTCCAAGCGGGCCGTGTGCGACTCATCGCGCCCGACCGGCCCGGCGTGGGCTATCCACGCAGCAGCCGCGTCGGCGGCTGCTGGACTGGTCCAACGACGTGCGGCAGCTCGCGGACGCCCTGGAGCTGGAGCGGTTCGCGGTCGTGGGGTTCTCCAACGGCGGGCCGCATGCCGCCGCGTGTGCCTACAAGCTCGGCATGCGAGTCAGCGGCACGGCGCTGGTGGCGCCGATGCCGCCGCTGGATGCGCCGGGAGCGTTGCGGCAGCTCGGCGTGCCCGGCTGGTACTACCCGCTTGCGCGGCGGGCGCCGTGGGCGCTCCGCACTGTGTTTGCAGGGCTTGTGGCACTGGCCGGGCGGGACCCGCGGCGCGCGGAGCGCGTCCTGCTGAGCGGCATGAGCGAACCCGACCGGCGGCTATTCAGCTGGCCGGAGTGGGCCGGCCGGTTCGGCGCCGACCTGGCTGGCGCGGGCAGCCACGACGTCGTGGACGACGAACGCCCGATGCCGCTGCCGTGGGGTTCGCGCCCGAACAGGTCGGGAGCCCCGTGCGCTTGTGGCTCGGCGAGCACGACGAGCTGGTCCCGGCGCGCGTGTGGTTGGAGCGGCCCCGCCGGTTTCCCGTCTGCGACACGACCGTGGTGCCCGGCGTGGGCCATTTCCTGATCGCCGAGCATATGGCCGAGATCGTCGGCACGGTCTGACCGCCCGCCGGCAGGGCGTTAGCCAATTCCGGCCGGGCCTCCGCAGTTACCCGGGAGTGGAGGGGGCGTTCATCATGCGCAGCATCTCCAGGCCCTTGGTGCGCAGGAAGCGCACCACCAGGACCGCCGCCAGGAGCAGGAACAGCAGGTTCAGCACGGTGGTGTAGTTGAGCGTGAAGCTGGCCTCCACCACCTTGGCGTTGCGGGTCTGCGGGACCAGGCCGAGCGCCTCGAAGACCAGGTCCACCGCCAGGCCCGCGGCCGCCATGGTCAGGTAGAAGGTGCCCAGCAGGAACAGGCTCATCCGGCGGCCGTAGTACTTGCGGTAGATGTTGAGGATCGGCAGCACGATCAGGTCGGCGAAGATGAACGCGATCACGCCACCGAAGCTGATCCCGCCGTTCCACAGCACCGCCGCCAACGGCACGTTCCCGATCGAGCAGACAAACGACAGCATCGCGACCAGCGGGCCGACCAGCGGCCCCCACAGCCTGGCCAGCAGCGGGTGATCGACCAGGAAGAAGCCCTGCCAGAAGCTGGCCGGCACCCAGGCGCCGAGCGCGCCGGCGATCAGCAGCCCAGCGGCGATGTCCTTCCCGACCGAGACCCAGTCCATCACGAAGTAGTGGCTGATCGCGGCGAAGCCCTTGGGTGAGCGGATGCGCGACCACAGCGAGCCCCCGGTGACCGACATGTCCATGGCGGCGTGGCCCTCCATCACCCCGACCAGGCCCCTGTCGGCCTGCTCGCGGGCCTCCCGCACCATCTGTGGCCGCAGCAGGGCCCGGAACAGCAGGGCCAGCAGCACGATCATCAGCGGCCCGCCGACGAACTCGGCGGCGGTGAACTGCCAGCCGAGCAGCACCGCCAGGATGATGCCAAGCTCCACGACCAGGTTGGTGGAGGCAAACTGGAACGCCATCGCGCTGGTGAAGTCGGCGCCCTTGCGGAACACCGAGCGTGCCATCGCCACCGCCGCATACGAGCAGGAGGAGGAGGCGGCGCCGAGCCCGCAGGCGATTGTCAGGGAGCGGGGGGAGTCGTCGGGCAGCAGTCGGCCCATCTCGGCCTTGGACACCACCGCCTGGACCGCGCCGGAGATCGCAAAGCCCAGGATCAGCGCCCAGAGGATCTCCCAGCTCATGGCAGCGGCCAGGCTGAGCGCGTGGCCGAGCGCGTCCAGCACGATCATGTGCGTCTCCCGTCCAGTCGTGAGCGTCGTCACCAGCGGCTCGCGTCAATGGGCTCCTACACGCCATCGTAGATGGGCGTGGCCACGGGAACCGACAGGCATTCTCTTACGTTCTGTAAGAGAATCGTGGAGTGGCAGAAACAATGCAAGCGGGGAGCGTGCCGGTGCGACGTCGAGGCAGGATCGTGCCCGCCGCGGTGGCGCTCCTTGTGGGCTCCTGGCTGCTGGCCGCCGCCCCGGCAGCTGCGCACGCCCTGGTGGTCGGCAGCAACCCCCAGGCCGGCGCGCGGATCGCCCGCGCCCCGGCCGAGCTGCGCGTGGCCTTCTCCGAGGCGGTGCGGCCGCTCGGGCCAGGGCTGACCCTGCAGGGCCCGAGTGGCGGCCAGGTCCGTCTCGGCCCGGTCCGCCATCCCGACGGGCGCCCCGAGGTGCTGGCCGCCACCCTCCCGACCCTCGGCGACGGGTCCTACCTGGCCGGCTGGCGGATCGTCTCCGCCGACGACGGCCACCTCGAGGCCGGCTCCTTCGCCTTCGCCGTCGGCACCGGCTCCGGCCCGGTCACCAGCCCCGCCCCGTCGCAGCTCCCGACCCCCTGGCAAGTGGCTGGCCGCTGGCTGGAGACGGCAGGGGTGCTAGGGCTGGTCGGGGTCGTCGTCGCCGCCCTGGCCATCTGGCACCGGCCAGAGCCGATCGGGCCCGACGAGCCCCGCTGGTGGGCCTTGACGGTGGCGGCCGCCGCGGTCGGCGCCGTCGGGCTGGCCTGGCAGGTGGCTGCCGGCGCGGCCACCGTCGGCGGGCTCGGTCCCGGCGCGGTGGGCGCGTTTCTGTCCGCCTCGCCCGCCACCGGCCGCCGCCTGCTGGTCGAGTTGGTGCTGCTTGGCGCCACGGCCGCACTCGTCTGGTGGCGCGTTCGGAATGGCCGCCGTCCTGGCCTTGGCGCGCTCGCCCTGGCGGCCGGCGCGGTCGTCACGCTGGCGCTCGGGGCGCACGACACCGGCCTCGCCCCGCGCTGGCTGTTCCTTCCCCTGGAGGTCGTGCACCTGCTGGCGGTCGGCGCCTGGATCGGCGGGCTAGTCGTGCTGGCGCTCACCGCCCGCCGAGCCAAGCTGGAGGCGGTGCGCCGCTTCTCGGTCCTGGCCCTGCGCGCCGTGCTGGTGGTCGCGGTCACCGGCATCTGGCAGGGCCTGGCCCAGGTGTCCAGCCGCGCCGCGCTCACCGGCACCGACTACGGCCGCGTCCTGGCCGTCAAGGCCGCGGGGTTTCTGGCGGTCCTGAGCCTGGCGGCCGTGGCCCGCTTCCGCCTGCTGCCCCGCGCCAGCGCCGACGCGGTGGCCGGCGAGACACCCGGCGGGCTGCGCCGCCTGCTGGCCATCGAGGCCACCGGCGGCGCGGTGGTCGTGCTGGTGGCGGCGCTGCTGGCCAACACCGTCCCGGCCGGCGAGGTCCTGGCCGCTGCCAGCGCCGCCCGCGTGCGCGGCGGTGTGCAGGCCCAGCAGCTTGAGGCCGGGCCGCTGCGCCTGCAGGTCGGCCTGGAGCCTGGCACGGTCGGGCGCAACCTGCTCCAGGTCCAGGTCACCGACCCCAGCGGGCGGCTAGTCGACGGCCTGGCCCGCATCGACCTGACCATCGCCGACCAGGCCGGCCGCGCCGCGCCCGCCAGCGTCCGCGCCACCCGGGTCGCTCCAGCCACCTACCGGGCGGCCACCGATGCGTTCGCGCTGCCGGGCGGCTGGCGGGTCGGGGTCGCCGTGCCCGGCGCCGCACCAGGCCTGGCCGCCAGGTTTGCCATCGCCGCCGCCCCCGCCACCAGCGGCACCCCACCACCCGACCCGCCCGACGCCCTCGTGCTCGGCGGCCGCGCCGGCAGCGCCCTGGTCGGCCTGACCGCGATGGCCGCCGGCAGTGTGCTGGTGGTGCGCGTGCGCGGCGGGCTCGGCATCCCACCGGCGGTCGCACCCCGGCCCCTGCGGGTCCGCGGCCCGGACGGCCACCCGCTGGCCGCGCTGGTCCAGCCCTGCGGGGACGGCTGCGCCGAGGCCTTCCTCACCACCCCTGCCGGCGGGCCACTGGCGGTGGAGGCGGTGCTGCCCAACAAGGGCACGGCCCGCTTCGCCCTGCCGTGGCCGCTTGCCCGCCCGGCGCCTGGGCGGCTGCGCGCCGCCGACCGGGCGCTGGCCGCCTCCCGGTCATTCCGCATCCACGAGGTCCTCGACGGCGGGCTCGGCACCGTCTACCGCACCGACTACGTCCTGGC
>WNFY01000081.1_pt1 | contig 68703 bp, 64 predicted proteins | sample 5400091 | NCBI WGS metagenome assembly WNFY01 (sample SAMN13153364, study PRJNA577476) | soil metagenome | isolation source: 60 cm soil or saprolite under grassland replicate 1 | place: USA:California | collected 2016-06-15
GACGGTCTACTCCTGGCGTTGTGGTTCGCCGGGTGACGGCACGACCCTGAACCTGAAGTACCTGCCGGGTTCCTGCCGCGGATGATGTAGCCTAGCTCCTAGCAACGCAAAAAGGTACCCTTCGGGGTACCTTTTTTTTTGGCCCCGGGACCCAGCGCTGTTTCGTCCCGCTCGGTCTGAAACAGCTCGTTGGTGATGCCCTGCTCGACGTTGTACGCTTCGCCCGAGAACAAGAGCAGCGATTTGTTGTGCGCCTTCCAGAAATGCCCGCCGCCGGTTAAATTATTTTCGTGGCCGCGAGCTGATCGAGTTCTTCGCTGCGCATCCCGAGCAGATCGCCGAGCACTTCGCGCGTGTGCTGCCCGAGGAGCGGCGGCGGCAGCTTGTATTCGACCGGTGTCTCGGAAAACCGCATCGGGCTCGCGACGGTCGGGCAGGGGACGCCCGCCGGGTGCGGAATCTCGAGTCTCAGCCCGCGGTGCCGCACCTGCGGGTCTTCGAACACTTGGCGGTAGTCGTTGATCGGCCCGCAAGGGACATTGGCGGTCTCGAGCTCCGCGATCCATTGCCTGCTCGAGCGCCGACCGAATATCTCGCGCAGCAACGCAATCAGCGTGGCGCGATTCGTGATGCGCCCCGGCATGGCAGCGTAGCGGGGATCGGCGGCGAGCTCGGGCCGGCCCGCGACTTTGCAGAAGCTCGCAAATTGGGTGTCGTTGCCGACCGCGAGAATGACGTGGCCGTCGGCGGTGGCGAACACTTCGTACGGCACCACGTTCGCGTGGGCGTTGCCGTAGCGGCCCGGGATCTTCTCCGAGGTGAAGTAATTCAGGATCTGGTTCGCGCCGAAGGCGACGATCGAGTCGAGCAGGGCGAGGTCGATGTGCTGTCCCGTGCCGGTGCGCTCGCGGTGCGCGATGGCTGCGGTGATGGCGAGGCTCGCGTACATCCCGGCGAGGACGTCGGTGACGGCGATGCCGACCTTTTGCGGCCCGCCGCCGGGCTCGCCGTCGCGCTCGCCGGTGATGCTCATGAGGCCCCCCATGCCCTGGAAGATGAAATCGTAGCCGGGGCGGTGCGCGCTCGGCCCGGACTGGCCGAACCCGGTGATCGAGCAAGTGATGATGCGCGGATTGATTCTCCTCAAGGCCTCGTGGGCGAGCCCGTATTTTGCGAGGCCGCCGACCTTGTAGTTCTCGATGAGCACATCCGACTTCGCCGCGAGAGCGCGCGCGATGCGCTGACCCTCGGGTTTCGAGATGTCGAGCGTCACCGATTTCTTGCCGCGGTTGACCGACAGGAAATAAGCGGCCTCGCGCGTGTCCTTGCCCTCCTTGTCCTTTAGGAAAGGCGGACCCCAGCTGCGCGTGTCGTCGCCCGAGCCCGGCCTCTCTATTTTGATCACTTCGGCGCCGAGGTCGGCAAGGTTCTGCGATGCCCAGGGTCCGGCGAGAACGCGGGAGAGATCGAGGACGCGGATGTGAGAGAGCGGACGCGGCATGGCCGGAACGATCGAGGACCGGCGGATTATATCGGCAGCACGGAGAGCCGGGGCGGTGCGCGCCATGGCTTATAATCCGCCTGTATTTTTCGCAAGAGGCGATGGATGAAAATCCTGGTTGCGGTCAAGCGCGTCGTCGATTTCAACGTCAAGGTGCGCGTCAAGGCCGACGGCTCGGGCGTCGAAACGGCCAACGTCAAGATGTCGATGAATCCCTTCGACGAGATCGCGGTCGAGGAAGCCATACGCATGAAGGAAGCCGGGACCGCGACCGAGATCGTCGTGGTATCGTGCGGCGTGCAGGCTTGCCAGGAAACATTGCGCACCGCGCTCGCGCTCGGCGCCGACCGCGCGATCCTCGTCGAGACCGAAGTCGAGCTGCAGCCTCTCGCGGTGGCCAAGCTTCTGCGCGCGATCGCGCAGAAAGAAAATCCGCAGCTCGTCATCCTCGGCAAGCAGGCGATCGATGACGACTGCAACCAGACGGGCCAGATGCTCGCGGCGCTGCTCGGTTGGTCGCAGGCGACGTTCGCTTCGAAGATGAGGATTTCCGACGGCAAGGCAGAGGTGACGCGCGAGGTGGACGGAGGGCTGGAGACGATCTCGATCAAGATGCCCGCGGTGGTGACCACCGACCTGCGGCTGAACGAGCCGCGCTACGTCACGCTGCCCAATATCATGAAAGCGAAGAAGAAGCCGCTGGAGACTTTGAAACCCGACGCGCTCGGGGTGGACGTCGCGCCGCGGCTCAAGACTCTTAAGGTCGACGAACCGCCCAAGCGCAAGGCAGGGGCCAAGGTGCCCGACGCCAGGACGCTGGTTGCGAAGCTGCGCAACGAGGCGAAGGTGATCGCATGAGCGTCCTCGTCATCGCCGAGCACGACAACCAATCGGTCAAGTCGGCGACGCTCAATACCGTCGCCGCCGCGGCAAGGATCGGCGGCGACGTCGTGGTGCTGGTGGCCGGTTCGGGCTGCGGGGCGGCCGCAAAGGCCACCGCCGCGATCGCGGGCGTCAGGAGGGTCCTGGCAGTCGATGCGCCGCATTACAAGGACCCGCTTGCGGAGAACCTTGCCCCGCTGGTCGTGGGCCTTGCCGGAGCCTATACGCATGTCCTTCTGCCTGCGAATTCCTTCGGCAAGAATCTCGCGCCCCGCATCGCGGCGCTGCTCGATGTGGCGCAGATCTCCGACATCGTCTCGGTCGTGAGCGCGGACACTTTCGTCCGCCCGATCTATGCCGGCAATGCCCTTGCGACCCTGCAATCGAAGGACAGGATCAAGATCATCACCGTGCGAACGACGGGTTTCGACGCGGCTTCCGCAAACGGCGGCTCGGGCGCAGTCGAAACCCTTCAGCCGGGCGCGGATTGGGGCCTGTCCGCGCTCGTCGGCCGCGCGCTCACCAAGTCCGAGCGCCCCGAGCTGACTTCCGCGCGCGTGGTGGTGTCGGGCGGGCGCGGCATGGGCTCGGGGGACAATTTCAAGATTCTCGAACGGCTCGCCGACAAGCTGGGTGCAGCGATGGGCGCATCGCGCGCGGCGGTGGACGCGGGATTCGTGCCGAACGACTGGCAGGTCGGGCAGACCGGCAAGATCGTCGCACCGGAGCTCTACATCGCGGTGGGCATCTCCGGCGCGATCCAGCACCTCGCGGGCATGAAGGACAGCCGCGTCATCGTCGCCATCAACAAGGACGAGGAAGCGCCGATATTCCAGGTAGCGGACTATGGGATCGTCGGAGACCTGTTCCAAATCGTTCCGGAATTGGTGAAAGAGCTGGGATAATCGGCTTTTGCAGAGGCACCTATGAGCGAATACAAAGCACCGCTGCGCGACATGCACTTCGTGCTGCAGGAATTGGCCGGACTGGCCGAGATCGCGAAGCTGCCCGGCTGCGAGGAGATCAACGCCGAGCTCGTCGACCAGATTCTCGAGGAGAGCGCGAAGTTCGCGAGCGGTGTCCTCTCGCCACTCAACCAGCCTGCCGACAAGGAAGGCTCGAAGTGGGACCAGGGCAAGGTCACCACTCCCAAGGGTTTCAAGGAAGCGTACCGGCAGTTCATCGAGGCGGGCTGGAACGCGCTGCAGGCGCCCGCCGAGCACGGCGGGCAGGGGCTGCCGAAGATCGTCTCGACGCCGGTCGTCGAGATGTGGAAGTCGGCGAATCTGTCTTTCTCGCTTGTCACGATGCTCACCGCGGGCGCGGTCGAGGCCTTGATCCTGCGCGGCACCGAGCAACAGAAAAAGCAATACCTGCCGAAGATGATAGCGGGCAACTGGACCGGCACGATGAACCTCACCGAGCCGCAGGCGGGGTCCGATCTGGCGCTCGTTCGCACCAAGGCGGTCCGCGAAGGAGATCATTACCGCGTCTCGGGGCAGAAAATCTTCATCACCTACGGCGAGCACGATCTGGCGGAGAACATCATCCACCTCGTGCTCGCGCGCGTCGAGGGCGCGCCCGAGGGCGTTCGCGGCATCTCGATGTTCCTCGTGCCGAAGTTCCTGGTGAACGCCGACGCCTCGATCGGGCAGAGGAACGAGGTGCTGTGCGCCTCGATCGAGCACAAGCTCGGCATCCACGCGAGCCCGACCGCCGTCCTCGTATACGAAAACGCGGTCGGCTACCTGGTCGGCGAGGAAAACCACGGCCTCGAATACATGTTCATCATGATGAACTTAGCTCGATTCGCCGTCGGCCTGGAGGGCCTCGCGATCGCCGAGCGCGCCTACCAGCAGGCGCTCGCGTACGCGAAGGAGCGCGTCCAGAGCCGCGACGTCGCAGGCGGCGGCAAGGCGGTGACCATCATCCACCACCCGGACGTGCGCCGCATGCTGATGAGCATGAAGTCGCAGACCGAGGCGATGCGCGCGTTGGGCTATGTCGTCGCGGCGGCGGTGGACAAGTCCCTGAGGCACCCGGACAAGGAGGAGCGCGCGCGCAACCAGGCTTTCGCCGATCTCATGATCCCGATCGTGAAGGGCTGGTTCACCGAGACCGGCATCGAGGTGGCGTCCACGGGCATCCAGGTGCACGGCGGCATGGGCTTCATCGAGGAGACCGGTGCGGCCCAGCACCTGCGCGACGCGAGGATCACGACGATCTACGAAGGCACGACCGGCATCCAGGCGAACGACCTCATCGGCCGCAAGATCGCGCGCGAAGGCGGCGCGACCGCGAAGGAGATGATCGCGGTGATGCGCGCGGTGGAAGCGGAGCTCGGCAAGGCGGCGGGGGAGGACATGGCCGCGACGCGCGAGGCCTTGTCCGCGGCGCTGACCGCGGCCGAGGAGTGCGTCTCCTGGATGGTCATCACCTACGGCAGCGACATCAAGGCGGCGCACGCCGGCGCCGTGCCCTTCCTGAAGCTCATGGGCATCGTCTGCGGCGGCTGGCAGATGGCGCGCGCCGCGCTCGTCGCGCAGCAGCGGCTATCGGAAGGCAAGGGCGACAAGTCCTTCTACGAGGCGAAAATCAAGACCGCGCGGTTCTACGCCGATCACCTGCTGACCCAAGCGCCGGGGCTTCGAAACACGATCGTGCACGGCGCGGCGGGGGTGATGGCGCTCGCGGAGGGGCAGTTTTGAGCCCTCACCCCGCGCGCGTACACGAGCGCATCGTCTTGCTCTGAAGTATGGCCGCCGGACCGCAAACTCTCGGTCGCTACGTGCTCGAGCGGGTCCTCGGTAAGGGGGCGATGGGCATCGTCTACGAGGCGCTCGATCCCAAGCTTCACCGCAAGGTGGCGATCAAAACCATTCTGATCAGCCAGCTCGACGAGGAGACCTCGAAGGATTTCTCGATGCGTTTCGTGCGCGAAGCGCATGCTGTGGCCCGACTCAATCACCCGAACATCGTCCAGGTCTACGACTTCGGCGAAGAAGGCGATATCGCCTACCTCGTCATGGAGTTCATCCGCGGCAACGAGCTGAAGTCGGCCCTGGCCACGAGCCAGGTTTTTGACCGGAAGCAAAGCGTGCGCATCATGTGCGAGCTGCTGGACGCGCTCGACTTCGCGCACGAGGCGGGCGTGATCCACCGCGACATCAAACCCGCCAACGTGATGCTGGACGGCCAGGGCCGGGCCAAGCTCACCGATTTCGGCGTGGCCCGCGTCACGGATGCTGACCGCACGAACGCGGAGCGCACGCAGGCCGGTACCATGGTCGGCACGCCCGCCTACATGTCGCCCGAACAGATCCAGGGCCAGCGCGTCGACCGGCGCAGCGACATTTTTTCGGCGGGCATCATTCTTTACCAGTTTTTGACCGGCCAGAAGCCGTTTACTGGGGAGGGCGCATGGACCGTCGCGAAGAAGATCATCCATGACGACCCTCCGATGCCGTCGTCGATCAACGTGGCGGTCTCGCCCGAGTTCGACCGGGTGGTGGCCAAGGCGCTGGCGAAGAATCCCGACCAGCGTTTCTCGACCGCGCGCGAATTCGCGGAGGCGCTCAGGCGCGCCGCGGAAGGGAAGCCGGCGTTACCGGACGCCGAACCCACCCTCGTCGTGCCGCGCGAGCCCGCTGTCTCTCAGGCCACCCATCCGGAAGCGCTGCGATCCGGGGAAATGGAGCTCGAGTTCTGGCGCTCGATCAAGGACAGCGACGACCCGAACGATTTCGAGCTCTACGTGCGGCAGTTTCCTCAAGGCGTCTACGCGTCGCTCGCGGGGCGCAAGGCCTCCAAGCTGCGGAGCGGCGTCCCTGCCGACGACAGCGGCACCCGCACCATGGCGGAAGCCGACAGGACGCGGCTTCAGAGGAGTGTCCCGCGCGCCGAAGCCGAGCAGAGCGAGCGACCCGTCGACAAGACCATCAAGCTCGCAGACGCGCCGTCGCCGGAACCTGCGCGAGCCGAGAAAAGACGCTCGATACTCGTACCGGCGATACTCGTGGTACTGGTACTTTCCGGCGCCGCCGCCTATTTCTTTGTGATGAAGGCGAGCCAACAATCGACTGCTCAGAAGGTCGAGGCCGAGGCAAAGACCAGGCGCGACGCGGCCGAAACGGCAAAGGCCGAGGCGCAAGCGAAACGCGAAGCCCAGATGCAGGCGCAGCGCGATGCCCAGGCGAAGCGCGACGCCGAGGAACAAGCGAAACGGGCTGCCGAGGCACAGGGCCAGCGCGCGGCTGAACTCAAGGCGAAGCGGGAAGCGGAAGCAAAGGCGCAGCGCGCAGCCGAAGCGCAAACGAAACGTGAGGCCGAAGCGCAAGCGAAACGCGAGGCGGAAGCACAGGCGAAGCGCGAAGGCGAAGAGAGAGCGCAACGCGAGGCGAAGGCACAGCGCGAAGCCAAGGTGCAAACACAACGCGACGCGGAGAGCAAGGCAAAGTTGGCTGCCGAGACGTCACTCTGGGACTCGGTCAAATCGAGCCGCAAGGCCGCCGACGTTCAGAAATATCTCAACCGCTACCCGAACGGTCAGTACGCGGAACCGGCGCGCCAGCGCATGCTTGAATTGGAGAGCGCCCGGTTGGAGGAGGCGGCCAAGAAGCAAAAAGAACCGGAAAAGAAGAAGTCGACGATCATCATCCCGCCGACGTTCTAGCAGCGGATCAGAACCGGTAGCCGAGCCTGACCCCGAGGCTGGTGATTTTCTCGGTCACCGTGTACGCGGCCGTGGTGACGACCCCGAAGTTGTACTTGTATTGCTGGTATCTCAAATCGGCAGTTACTCCCAGGGCCGGGGTGATCGGGTAGGTATAAGCCCCCCCAAGGCTGAAACCAAAGGTGGTGTCGGCGTCGTTGTTGAAGCCGTGAACTGGCCGCGCAGCGCCGGAATCCCTCCGCCCACTCCGACGAAGATCCCCTGGCTGTCGAATTTATCCTTGGTAAAACCCAGTACACTGGGTGCGTTGAGTTGGGTGTTGCTTACGGTGTAGCCGCCAAAACCCGAGACGCTCGCACCCTGGGCAAAAGCATGGCTGTAGCCCCCCGTCAGGGTGTAGGAATTGTGCGAAAAATCCTGCTTCGCGCTGGTTACGGAATTCCACAGGTCATGGTGGGCGCTGAGGCTCTGCTGCGCCGCGAAATCGACATAGATTCCCTTGGGTGAAAGCCAGGTCAGGCCGGCATTGACCGCCCAATAGCTGGACTTCGCCGTGACGCTGCCATAGGGGCTGTTCTGGTCGAACGAAATCTTGTAGGTGGTCGGCGCAAGCCCGCCGTACAGACGGAACACGTTCTGGGCCTGCGCCACAACGGGAAAAAAGGCAAAGACGAAAAGCGACGCCCACAACTCAATTCGGTGTGTTTTCATGGCAATCGACCTCCCTGTGGTTCAATTGTGTCAGTTTCCTGCGGAAATTGGAATCCTCGATGCGCTTCGATCAGCCGTTCCAGAGCGTCGCCGCCGCGCTCGAGCGCGCGCGCGTCGCCGAGCAGCCTGAGGTCGTGTTGGGCGGCGAGGACGATCCCGAACAGCTCGAAGGTCAATTGCCAGGGATCGGTTTGAGGTTTGAGATGCCCCTCGTCGATGGCAAGGCGGATCGCCTTGGCGATTGCGCCGCGCAGCTCGCGCTGCCCGGCTACGAGCAGGTCGCGCACGGGGCCGGGGCGATCGTCATATTCGGCGGAAGCGGCGAGCATGAGACAGCCGCCGGGGAGATCCTCGTTGCTTTCGAGCCAGGCGAGCCAGTTCGAGAACAGGGCTCTGAGACGCGGCAGGCCTTGGTCCTGCTTCACGGCGGGGGAAACCACTTGCTCGAGGAAAAGCTCTTGCGCCCGCCTGAGCGTCCGGACTTGCAAATCTTCCTTGGAACCGAAGTGAGCGAAGAGCCCGCTCTTGGACATATCAAGTCGTTCGGCGAGCGAGCCGATGCTCAATCCCTCCAAGCCGACTTGACTTGCGAATGCGACGGCCTCGTTGAGGATCAAAGCGCGCGTCTGCTCGCCTTTGCGCATCCGCACAAAATAGTACGAACGTTCGCTATTGGCAACTATTTCTTTTTGTTTTGAGGGGTTAAAAGAGGATTACATGTTCGGGTAGTTCGGTCCTCCTCCTCCCTGTGGCGCGACCCAGACGATGTTCTGGGTCGGATCCTTGATGTCGCAGGTCTTGCAGTGCACGCAGTTCTGCGCGTTGATCTGGAGCCGGTCGGTGCCGTCGCCGTTCTTCACGAATTCGTACACGCCCGCCGGGCAGTAGCGGCTTTCGGGGCCTGCGTATTTCGCGAGGTTCAAGCCGACGGGGACGGTCGCGTCCTTGAGAATCAGGTGGCAGGGCTGGTTCTCCTCGTGGTTTGTATTGGAGATGTATACCGAGGAGAGGCGGTCGAATGTGAGCTTTCCGTCGGGCTTCGGATAATCGATGGGCTTGCACTCCGAGGCGGGCCTGAGGCATTCGTGGTCGGCGTGCCCGTGGTGCAGCGTCCAGGGGAATTTTCCGTCGAGCAGGGTCTGCTCGACTCCGACCATCACGGTCCCGGAGTAAAGTCCCTTGGACATCCACTGCTTGAAGTTGCGCGCGCGGTAGAGCTCGTCGAACAGCCACGAATCGCCGAACGCGGCTGGATAAGCTTCGAGCTCGTCTCCGGATCGTCGCGCCTGCAACGCGGCGAACGCGGCTTCCGCTGCGAGCATGCCGGACTTGATCGCCGCGTGGCTGCCTTTTATTCGCGAGGCATTGAGGAATCCGGCTTCGTCGCCGACAAGGCATCCGCCCGGAAACGTGAGCTTGGGCAACGACATCAGGCCGCCGGCGGCGATGGCGCGCGCGCCGTAGGCGATGCGCTTGCCGCCTTCGAGGAACATGCGGATGTCCGGATGGGTCTTGTAGCGCTGGAATTCCTCGTACGGATCGAGGTAAGGATTGGCGTAGGCGAGTCCGACGACAAAGCCCACCGACACAAGCTTGTCTTCCATGTGATAGAGGAACGACCCGCCGTAGGTGTCCGCGTCCAGGGGCCAGCCGGCCGAGTGAATGACGAGTCCCGGCTGGTGCTGTTTCGGCTCGATCTCCCAGAGTTCCTTCAGGCCGATGCTGTATACCTGCGGATCCGAGTTCGCGTTCAGGCGATAACGCTCCATCAGCCGCCTGCCCAGATGCCCGCGGCACCCTTCGGCGAAAATGACGTACTTGCCGTGCAGCTCGATCCCCGGCTGATACTGGTCGGTCGGCTCGCCGTCGCGTCCCACGCCCATGTCGCCGGTGGCCACGCCCTTGACCGCGCCCTTTTCGTCGTAAAGAACTTCGGCGGCAGCGAAACCGGGATAAATCTCGACGCCGAGGCTCTCGGCCTGCTTTCCGAGCCAGCGGCACACGTTGCAGAGGCTGACGACGTAGTTGCCGTGGTTCCTGAAGCATTCGGGCAGGAGAAAGTCGGGGACCTTGAACGACCCGGATCGGGTGAGAAAAAGGAAGCGGTCTTCGCTCACCGGGGTCTTGAGCGGGGCCCCGCGGGCCTTCCAGTCGGGAAAGAGCTCCTCCAGCGCGCGCGGGTCCATCACGGCGCCGGAGAGGATGTGTGCGCCGATCTCCGAGCCTTTTTCGATCACGCACACGCCCAGTTCGACCGCCTGCTGCGCCACGAGCTGCTTGAGCCGGATCGCGCTGGCAAGTCCGGCCGGCCCCCCGCCGACCACGACCACGTCGAACTGCATCGATTCGCGTGCCATGCCTCTCCCTATCCCGTTCAAGCGCGATCTGCAAATTATAATGTCCAATCCGCAAGGGGAGAGGAGACCGCCATGGCCGAAAGACCGCTCTGGAAACCGAGTCCTGAGCGCATAGAAGAAGCGAACCTCACGCGTTTCGCGCGCCAGGCGATCCGCGACTGGAAGCTCGGATTCAACGACTATCCGGCTTTCTACGGATGGACGATCGAGCACCCCGAGCAGTTCTGGGATTCGCTGTGGAAGTTCGCGAGCGTGCGCGCGAGCGCGAAGGGCGCACGGGTTCTCGTCGACGGCGACCGGATGCCGGGCGCGCGCTGGTATCCGGAAGCGCGGCTCAACTTCGCCGAGAACCTGCTGCGGCGGCGCGACGCGTCCACGGCGATGGTGTTCTGGGGCGAAGACAAGGTCAAGCGGCGCCTCGCGCATCGCGAGCTGCACGAGCAAGTCTCGCGCATCGCGCAGGGACTGCGCGCGCTGGGCGTCGCACCCGGCGACCGGGTCGCCGCTTATCTGCCCAACCTGCCCGAGGCGATCTCGGCGATGCTTGCCGCAACGAGCATCGGCGCGACCTTCTCGACATGTTCCCCTGATTTCGGGGTGCAGGGCGTGCTCGACCGCTTCGGCCAGATCGCGCCCGCGGTGCTGTTCGCGGCTGACGGCTACTTCTACAACGGAAAGGAAATCGACTCGCTCCAGAAGGTGCGCGACATCGCGGCGAGGCTACCGAGCCTGAAGCGCGTCGTCGTCGTTCCCTACGTGAGCGATCAGCCGGACGTTTCCGCCATTGCGCTCGCGCAGCGCCTCGAGGATTTCATCGCGGGTCGGCCCGCGACCGACATCCGCTTCGAGCAGCTGCCCTTCGACCATCCGCTGTACATCCTGTTCTCCTCCGGCACGACCGGGGTACCCAAGTGCATCGTGCACGGGGCCGGCGGCGCGCTGCTCAAGCACGTCTGCGAACAGCAGCTGCATTGCGACGTGAAGCCAGGAGATCGGCTGTTCTACTTCACCACGCTGGGCTGGATGATGTGGAACTGGCTCGCCTCGGCGCTCGCTTCGGGCTCGACATTGCTGCTCTACGACGGCTCGCCCTTCGTGGAGAAAGGCCACATCCTTTTCGACTACGCCGATGCCGAGGGGATGACGCATCTCGGCACCTCCGCGAAGTTCATCGACGCCCTCCTCAAGGCGGGCGTGGAGCCGGCGAAAACGCACCGGCTCGAGCACGTGCGCACGGTGCTCTCGACAGGCTCCCCGCTCGCCCCCGAGGGTTTCGACTACGTCTACAGCGCGATCAAGCGCGACGTATGTCTGTCCTCGATCTCGGGCGGCACCGACATCTGCGGATGCTTCGTGCTCGGCAACCCGATCCTGCCGGTGTGGCGCGGCGAAATCCAGTGCCGGGCCCTCGGTCTCAAGGTCGAGGTGTTCGACGAAAACGCCCGCTCGGTGAAAGAGCAAAAGGGCGAGCTCGTCTGCACGCGGCCGTTTCCGTCGCTGCCGGTCGGATTCTGGAACGACCCCGACGGAACGAAATACCGGGCCGCCTACTTCGAGAGGTTTCCCGGGGTCTGGACCCACGGCGACTGGTGCGAGATCACCGCTCACGAGGGCATGATCATCTACGGCAGATCGGATGCGGTGCTCAATCCGGGCGGCGTGCGCATCGGAACGGCCGAGATCTACCGCCAGGTCGAGCAGCTGGATGAAGTGGTGGAGTCGCTCGTCATCGGCCAGACCTGGCCGCCGGGGGAGATCGGCGACGTGCGGGTGGTGCTGTTCGTGAAGCTCCGCGAGGGACTCGCGCTCGACGACGCGCTCATCGCCAAGATCAACAACAAGATCCGGACCAACGCTACGCCGCGGCACGTACCCGCGAAAGTCGTGCAGGTGCCCGATATTCCGCGCACCAAGTCGAACAAGATCGTCGAGCTCGCCGTGCGCAACGTGGTGCACGGGCAGCCGGTGAAGAACCTCGAGGCGCTCGCCAATCCCGAGGCGCTCGCGCATTTCCGGAATCGACCGGAGCTCGCTTGAGCCCTAGAGCGCCGCGTAGAGCTGCCTCTGCATCATGCGGATATGATAGCGAAGCCGCGCGCGGATTGAGCGGGGAGGGGTTTTCATGTACCATTCTCCATCCCATCCCCCTGGTTTTAGATGGCCAAGTATGTGTTCGTGTCGGGCGGTGTGGTTTCCTCTTTGGGGAAGGGGATAGCCGCCGCCTCCCTCGCCGCGATCCTCGAATCGCGCGGCATCAAAGTCACCCTCCTCAAGCTCGACCCGTACATCAACGTCGATCCCGGCACGATGAGCCCCTTCCAGCACGGGGAGGTGTTCGTTACCGAGGACGGCGCCGAGACCGACCTCGATCTGGGCCACTACGAGCGTTTCCAGTCGGCCCGGATGCACCGCAACAACAACTTCACCACCGGCCAGATCTACGATTCGGTGATAAAAAAAGAGCGCCGCGGCGACTACCTCGGCCGCACCGTGCAGGTGATCCCGCATGTCACCGACGAGATCAAGGCGTTCATCGCGCGCGGCGCGGGCGAAGCCGAAGTGGCGATCGTCGAGATCGGCGGCACGGTCGGGGACATCGAGTCGCTGCCCTTCCTCGAAGCGGTGCGGCAGATGGGGCTTGAGCTCGGTGCGCACAACACCTGCTACGTCCACTTGACGCTCGTGCCTTTCATCAAGAGCGCAGGCGAGATCAAGACCAAGCCCACTCAGCACTCGGTGAAAGAGCTGCGCGGGATCGGCATCCAGCCCGATGCGCTCTTGTGCCGCTCGGACCGGCCCATTTCCGAAGAAGAAAAGAAAAAGATCGCGCTGTTTACCAACGTTCAGGCCAACGCCGTCATCTCGGTCTGGGATGCGGACTCGATTTACAGGATTCCCTGGATGCTGCACCAGCAGATGCTCGACGAGATCGTCTGCCACAAGCTCGGCATCATCGCCAAGCCCGCCGAACTCAGGGCGTGGAAAAAGCTGCTCGAGGCGCTCGAGCACCCTCAGCACGAGATCACCGTCGCCATGGTCGGCAAGTACGTCGATCTCGCCGATTCCTACAAGTCGCTCAACGAGGCGCTCGTCCACGCCGGGATCCACGCGCGCAGCAGGGTCACCATCCGTTACGTGGATTCGGAGACGATCGAGAAGGACGGCATCGGTGCGCTCCTGAAAGGCGTGGACGCGATACTCGTTCCCGGCGGTTTCGGCAAGCGCGGCGTGGAAGGCATGATGAAGGCCATCCAGTACGCGCGCGAGAACAAGGTCCCGTATCTCGGCATCTGCCTGGGCATGCAGCTCGCGGTGATCGAGTTCGCGCGAAACGTCGCCGGCCTCGCGGGCGCGAACAGCACCGAATTCGACCGCGACACGCCGCACCCGGTGATCGCGCTCGTGACCGAGTGGCAGGACCGCGACGGCCGCGTCGAGCGCCGCGACGAGAAGTCCGATCTCGGCGGCACGATGCGGCTGGGGGCTCAGGGCGCCGCGCTCGAGCCCGGGAGCCTCGCGCGCAAGGTCTACGGCGCTGACGTGATCAGCGAACGCCACCGCCATCGCTACGAGGTGAACAACCAGTACGTGCAGCGATTGAAGGACAAGGGCTTGCGCGTTTCCGGCCTCACCCAGCGCGAGCAGCTGTGCGAGGTGATCGAGCTGCCATCGCACCCTTGGTTCATCGGCTGCCAGTTCCATCCGGAATTCACCTCGACGCCCCGCGGCGGGCATTCTCTCTTCACGGCGTTCGTCGAGGCCGCTCTGCAGTACCAGGCCAGCAAGACCAAGACCGCGATCGCGGCTTGAGAGCATGAAGCTTTGCGGATTTGAGGCCGGCCTCGACAAGCCCTTGTTCCTGATTGCCGGTCCGTGCGTGGTCGAATCGCGCCAGATGGCGCTCGATACGGCGTCCACGCTGAAGGAGATCTGCGAAGAGCTCGATGTGCCGTTCATCTACAAATCGTCCTACGACAAGGCCAACCGCAGCTCCGGAAAGTCATACCGCGGCCTCGGGATGGACAAGGGGTTGGAGATCCTCGCGGAGGTGAAGAAGAAGATCGGCGTGCCGGTGCTGACCGATGTCCACGACAAGGAAGACGTTGCGGAAGTCGCGGCGGCCGTCGACGTGCTGCAGACCCCGGCGTTTCTCTGCCGCCAGACCGATTTCATACACGTCGTCGCCGCAGCGGGAAGACCGGTCAACATCAAGAAGGGCCAATTCCTGTCGCCGGCCGAAATGAAGAACGTGGTGGAGAAGGCGCGCGAGGCGAGCGGAAAAGACAACATCCTCGTGTGCGAGCGCGGCGCCTCGTTCGGCTACAACAACCTGGTTTCGGACATGCGCTCCCTGGCGATCATGCGCGAGACCCGCTGCCCGGTGGTGTTCGACGCCACCCATTCGGTGCAGCTCCCGGGCGGCCAAGGGACTTCCTCTGGAGGACAGCGCGAGTTCGTGCCCGTGCTGGCCCGCGCCGCCGTGGCGAGCGGCATCGCCGGGGTGTTCATGGAGACCCACCCGGACCCGGACAAGGCGCTCTCGGACGGTCCCAACGCCTGGCCCCTGGATCGGATGAAGGAGTTGCTGGCCACCTTGAAAGACCTCGACGCGCTGGTGAAGCGCGCGGGCTTTGCGGAACAGAGACTGAAAACGCAGAATAAGGGCAGATAAATGAGCTCGATCGTCGACGTGGTCGCCAGGGAAATTCTCGACTCGCGGGGCAATCCGACCGTGGAGGCCGATGTGCTGATCGAGTCCGGAGTGATGGGTCGCGCCGCCGTGCCTTCGGGAGCCTCCACCGGCAGCCGCGAGGCGCTGGAACTCCGCGACAAGGACAAGGGGCGCTACGGGGGCAAGGGCGTCCTGAAGGCGGTCGAGCACATCAACACCGAGATCTCCGAGGCGATCATGGGTCTGGACGCGCAGGAGCAGAGCTTCATCGACAAGACCCTGATCGAGCTGGACGGCACCGACAACAAGTCGCGCCTCGGCGCGAATGCGATTCTCGCGGTGTCCATGGCGGTGGCAAAAGCGGCGGCCGAGGAATCGGGGCTGCCGCTTTACCGGTATTTCGGCGGCTCGGGCGGAATGCAGATGCCGGTGCCGATGATGAACGTCATCAACGGCGGGGCTCACGCGAGCAACAATCTCGATATCCAGGAATTCATGGTCGTGCCGGTCGGCGCAGCCAGCTTTCGCGAAGCCCTGCGCTGCGGCGCGGAGGTCTTCCATGCGCTGAAGAGCCTCCTCGAGGGCAAGCGCATGTCGACGACGGTCGGCGACGAGGGCGGGTTCGCGCCGAACCTGCCGAGCAACGAAGCGGCGTTGCAGCTGGTGCTCGAGGCGATCGAGCGCGCGGGATATCACGCGGGCACGAACGTCGCGCTCGCGCTCGATTGCGCCAGCTCCGAGTTCTACCAGGACGGTAAATACGTTCTCGACTCGAAAAAGCAAAAGCTCGGCTCGTCGGAATTCGGTGATTTTCTCGCCGGCTGGGCGGACAAATACCCGATCATCAGCATCGAAGACGGGATGGCCGAGTCGGACTGGGACGGCTGGCGCGCACTGACCGAGAGGCTCGGCAAGAAGGTGCAGCTGGTGGGTGACGACGTATTCGTCACCAACACCAAGATCTTGCGCGAAGGAATTCAGCTCGGCATCGCCAACTCGATCCTCATCAAGGTGAACCAGATCGGGACGCTCACCGAGACTTTCGCGGCGATCGAGCTCGCGAAGCGCTCGGGTTATACCGCGGTGATTTCGCACCGCTCGGGGGAGACCGAGGACACGACGATAGCCGACATCGCCGTCGGCATGAACGCGCTGCAGATCAAGACCGGGTCGCTGTCGCGCTCGGATCGGGTCGCGAAATACAATCAGCTGCTGCGTATCGAGGAAGACCTCGGCGAGGCGGTCAGCTACCCGGGGCGGGACGCCTTCTATCAGCTGAGATGAAAATACTTGCCTTTACCCTCGCCGCGTTCATCCTGCTGTTGCAGTACCCTTTGTGGCTCGGCAAGGGCGGATGGCTGCGGGTATGGAGCCTCGACCGGCAGGTGCAGGAGCAGAAGGAAGCGAATGCCGGGCTGCGCCAGCGCAACGGCGCTCTCGATGCCGAAGTACGTGACTTGAAGCAGGGCTCCGAAGCGATCGAGGAACGTGCCCGCTACGAGCTCGGCCTGATCAAGCAGGACGAGGTTTTCTTCCAGGTTGTTCCCGCAGCGCTGCAGGACGAGACGCCGAAGCGATAGTGGTACGGCACGGCCCGATCGTTCGGCACCGAGATGTTATCGCGTCGCCCAACGCGCTTCAAAGCACGCGGCAAAACGATCCAGATCGGCTTCCGGCAGGTAATTGATTCCGCCGGCGGATTTTCTGCCGCCGCCGGTTTCGAATCCGCCGCAAAACTCCGCGGCGCTCACCGCGCTACCGGCTGGCACGCGCACACTCACGGTAAATCCGCCCGAAACCTTTGGAGACAGGATTGCAAGCGCGGTGTCGGGGCGGCTTTGCGCGAGTTCGTTGATCAAGACACCCATGGCGCGTCTCGCCCAGGGCTCGTTCGGCAACACCACGATTCCCGACCCGTAACCGCGGCGGGTTGCCACGCGGCGCGCCTTCGCCATGTCCTCTTCGTAGCCGGAATGGAGCTTCGCACAAATCTCGCTCTGCTCGATGAAGCTCGCCGGGTCGCGGAAGGGCATCATCAGCTCGGCCAACTCGGCGGGATGGCAGTGCAGATCTTCGATCGATTCTCCGTAGGCGTTGTAGTTGAGGCAGATCCCGAGTTTCTCCAGCGTTGCCGTGGCCTGCGTGTTCAAGCCGGCTTCGAGCGCCATTGCCCGTGCCGGTTCGGCCAGGTTGTCTCCAAATGCCGCTACTACGGCCCAAGGCCGGTATCGACCGCCGATGCGGCGGTCCACCAGGATGCTGGTGCACACGTCGGCCGCCTCGTCTATATAAGTTTCTAGGAGCGGATGCCGAGGCAGCGCACCGGCTCGGTGATGGTCGAAATAGCGCACGGATACCCCGGATTCGAGCAATCGGATCAGATCCTCGCGGTTCTGATGGAGCGAAACGTCGAGCACCGTAACGTGGTCGCCAGCCTGCCCCTGGATGCGACGCAGCAATGTAATGTCACGCTTGACGCCGGTGACGAGCGTTCCTCGCTGCGTCTCGGCGAGACGAAGCTGCTGCAGGGCGCACAAGCCATCGGCGTCGCCGTTGAATGCGTAGTAGCGAGTCATAATGGGCTCGCTCAGACGAATACGGCGATGCGAACGCCTACCACGACCAGCACCGTGGCCAGCAGCCTCCGGACGATGTGGTCGGGAAATCGTCCCGACATATAACTTCCCAGCACGATGCCAGGCACGGAGCCCATCAGAAGACTGGCGAGCAGCAATACATCGACGTTACCGAGCGCAAAATGGCCCAAGCCCGCGATCGTAGTGAGGGGAACGGCGTGCGCGATGTCCGTTCCGGCGATGCGCGTGGCGGAAAGCCGCGGATACAGTAGCACCAGGAACGTTGCGCCGAGCGCTCCTGCGCCGATCGATGAAAGCGTCACAAGAACGCCCAAGAGGACTCCGGCCGCGATCGTCAGCGGCGCGCGATGAGCGGCAATATACTCCTCGTAGCGCATGGCGATTCTTGCGACCCTGTCGCGACCCACCAGCAACACGATCGCCGTCAGAACCACGGCCACAGCCAATACCACGTTGATGATCCCGCCTTTGACATGCGAGCCAGTCGCGCCGAGCACTCCGATCGTGATCACCGCCGCGGGGCAGCTCCCGAAGACAAACAACCGCGCGATCCGCCAGTCAACCGAATCCCGGGAACGATGGACAATCGTGCCGAAGGTCTTCGTAATGCCCGCAAACGCGAGGTCGGTGCCGACGGCGACCGCGGGGTGAATACCGAATAACGTCAGCGCGGGCGTGACAAGGGAGCCGCCGCCGACGCCAGTGATTCCCACGAGGATGCCGACCACGATTCCGAGCAGTGTGTAGGATAGGTCCATAGTTAGAAATACCCCTCGCGCTTCTTCTTTTCCATTGCGCCGGCTTGGTCCTTGTCAATGAGTCTGCCCTGACGCTCCGACGCCGGCGAATCCTCTATCTCGGCGATGACTTCCTCCAGCGTTGATGCCTGGGATTGGACAGCGCCGCTCAGCGGGTAACAGCCCAAGGTGCGAAAGCGGATCATTTGTTCCTGGGGCTTTTCGCCCGGCGCCAATGGCAGGCGATCGTCGTCCACCATGATCAGCATTCCATCCCTGATCACCGTCGGGCGCGGCTTGGCAAAGTACAGGCCCACCAAGGGAATCTGCTCACGGCGCACATACCTCCATACGTCGAGCTCCGTCCAGTTGCTCAACGGGAACACCCGCATGCTGTCGCCTTTGGACACTCGGCCGTTGTAGAGCTTCCATAGCTCCGGACGTTGGTAACGAGGCTCCCACTGATGGTGCGCGTTGCGATACGAAAAAATACGCTCCTTCGCCCGGCTGGTTTCCTCGTCGCGGCGTGCACCCCCGAAAACGCAGTCGTAGCCTCCCGCATCCAGTGCTTGGCGCAAGGCCAGCGTCTTCATGATCTCCGTGTGAACTCTGCTGCCGTCCTTGATCGGGTTGATGCCCTGCTTGAGGCCTTCCGGATTGGTGTGGACGATGAGGTGGAATCCCAGGCGCGTCGCTTCGGAATCGCGAAACTCGATCATTTCCCTGAATTTCCATTTCGTATCCACGTGCAGCACCGGGAAGGGAAGCGGTCCTGGATGGAACGCCTTGCGAGCCAAATGCAGCATGGCGCAGGAATCTTTGCCAATCGAAAAAAGCATCAACGGCCGCGTTGCCTGCGCCACCGCATCTCGCAGGATGTAAATGGCTTCCGCCTCGAGTTCGTCCAGGTACTGGTAGCCTCGGTCAGACACGGAATCCTTTCGCCTTCAATGAGGTCAAGATCGCCTGTACGCTCTCGGCGACGGACGCCAGCGACGTATCGATTCGAAGCTCCGGCTTCAGCGGCGGCTCGTAGGGATGTGAAACGCCGGTAAAATCGGGAATCTGACCGGCCCGCGCACGCTTGTAGAGGCCTTTGGGGTCGCGCGCCTCGCAGACGGCCAGCGGCGCATCCACGAACACCTCCAGGAATTCCCCCTCGCGCACCAGTCCGCGAACGAGCTGCCGGTCGTCACGGAATGGCGAAATAAACGCGGTGATCACCACGAGCCCCGCGTTCAGCATCAGGTTCGCCATTTCCCCGATGCGACGAATATTCTCTATCCGGTCGGCTTGCGTGAATCCCAGGTCCTGGTTGAGACCATGCCGGACGTTATCGCCATCCAGCAGCATCGTATGCACGCCCACAGCGTTCAGGCGCGCCTCCAGGGCATTGGCAATCGTCGACTTTCCCACCCCGCTGAGGCCGGTCAGCCAAACCACTTGAGGCGGGTGACCCTTGATCGCGGCGCGCGCATTGCGGTCCACGGTCGTTTCGTGCCAGACCACTTCCCGCCGAGCAGCGGGTGTTGCCATGCCGGCGCCTTCGGTACGGAACGTTTTGCGATCGACAAAAATCAGACCACCGGTTTCGATGGAGTCGGCGTACGAATCTATCGGGATCGGCCGCTCGAGGACGATTTCGCAGCGCCCCACGTCGTTGCAGTGCAGGCGCGCGGCTTCGTGCGTCTTGAGCGAACTCACGTCCAGATGCTGGATCAGCCGTACGGATCCCGGCACCGTGGTGCAGCCGATCTGCAGGTCGTATCGGTGCCCGGGGATCAAGGGCGTATCCGACATCCAAACTACGTTGGCTTCCAAGAGGTTGGTGACTGCCGGAGCGGCATCGACGGTCTTCACCAGCCAGTCGCCCCGGGCCACGTCGAGCTCACTATCGAGAACCACGGTCACCGCCTGGCCCGGATGCGCGTGCTGCAAGTCGCCGTCGAAGGTGCAGATCCGCTGGACTCGGGCCCGGGCATTGGACGGCAGCACCTGGATGCTATCGCCCACGTTCAGGGGCGCGCCGATAACCTGTCCGGAAATACCGCGGAAGTCCTGGTCCGGACGGTTGATCCACTGCGCTACCAGCCGAAAGGGCACGCCTTGGTGGCGACGCCCGGGCAGGGTCTCCAGCGCTTGCAAAACGGTGTACCCCTTGTACCACAGGGCGTCGGGTGCCTCGTGCACCACGTTTCCGCCGTCAACGGCGCTGACCGGGATCACGGTGACTTCGGCCAAACCCAATTGTGAAGCACATTCAATTACGTCGCCTCGAATTGCGTTGAAACGGGCGCGGTCCCATTGCACCAGGTCCATCTTATTGACTACTACGAGCACCGAGCGCACCCGCATCAGGGCCACCACAGCCAAGTGGCGTCGCGTCTGCGGCAAAAGGCCTTTTCGTGCATCCACCAGAACAAGCGCTGCGTCGCAATTCGAGGCGCCGGTGACCATATTGCGGGTGTAATGCTCATGGCCTGGACAGTCGGCAACGATGAACTTGCGTTTTGACGTGGTGAAATAGCGCCAAGCGACGTCCACGGTGATGCCTTGCTCACGTTCGATGAGCAGTCCGTCGAGCAAGAGCGAATAGTCGGGGTTGTCGCGCGTGAAACTGCGACGCTCGCTCTCGGCCAGCACGTTTTCCCACGTGTCCTGCGGCACCAGATCCAAGTCTTTCAGCATGCGGCCGATGAGCGTGCTCTTGCCGTCATCGACACTGCCACACGTAATGAATCGAAGAATTTGCGAAGACTGCGCTCGTTCCGGTTGCACGAGCTGCAATTGACGGCGCACGGATCCGCCTGCAGGCTCGCCCGAGTGCGAGTGTGTCCTCAACAGTTCATGGGATTCATAGAACACGAGCAGGTCTCCCCGAAAATATAGTTTTGTATAGAGCGCATACCGAAACTCGCCTTGAATTTCCGCTCAACCTGGAAGCGCGGTCCTTAAACACGCGCCGCGATCTCCTTGATGACGCTCTCTTGTCGGTTGCGCCGTTCCAAGTCAGCGGGGTCAACGTGCTTGCGGATTTCCTCTTTCAGTCTTTTGTTTTCCACGTCGAACCGGCGGATATCGTCCGGACCGAATTTCAGTTCCTCGCCTTTCTTGGCGAACAGGCGTTCGTAGCCCAGGCTGTCCATCGAGTCACCGGCAACCGATTCAAAGATGCGAACGTCCTCCTCACGCGTCTCCTTAAGAAATTTGCGGCTGTTTTGTTTCATGACCGGATGGGTGACGTTTTCCCACAGGTTGCTTGCGGAAGCGGCGCGCTTCGCTTCACCGGATTTGTAGAATTCGAGCATGGAGGGTTTGTAGCCCACACCGAGAAACTCGCATAAAGCCCGCACCGCCTTTCCCGTTTCACTCGTCAAATCTTCATAGCTAAGGTTGAAGAAACGCTTTGCGGGGATCTTGTTGCGAAAGGTCAAGGCTAGTTGTTGCGCCTCATTCCATTCCTTGGCAATGTGGTAGAAATGTTTTTCACCCACCACCGCTTTGCTGAATGATGTGGCAACGTCACGGCCATCCCGGTAGAGGTAAATATATTTTGCGTCGGTAAAATAGTTTTCAATCTCCGGGAGGTAATGGATATTGGCGAGACTTTTGCAACACCACGTTTTCGCGCCCCACGCTTCGGCCATCACGTCATACACCGCCCCAGACACCGCGACCAGGCTTCGCTTTCTGCAGCGCGCGGCGACATTTTTCCGGTTGAGAACCACTCCTTCCCACGGCACCGGATTGGATTCCACCAAACGGCAGACATCGTCCACCAACAGGGAAAACGCCTTCTTTCGGTCAAGGTCACCGTAACGCGGCACAAGCGGCATCATGCGTTGCAGGATATGTGGCGGATGCGGGGCTGCGATCTCCGGCAATTCATTGAGCATCAGGCGCAATAAATTGGACCCGGAGCGCTGAATCCCAATCATGAATATCGGCATAAGCGAGCTCAAATGTTAAAAAGTGGTAAGGCTCGATGTCTGGTCCCAGACACCTTGAGTGCAGCTAGATACTAGGCTGCTTAAGAGCGTGAGGGGAAGGGCAATTTCCCAGATCCGCCCCTCGAAATACCCTGGTTACTAGGGGAACGCCTGAAAGGTTTACCCGATCGGGTTTACCCGACTTATTTCCCTGAGAGAATCTTGCCGGTTGCCCGGCGGTGACCCGGGTCCCGACCCGGCAGAAGGCGTTTTATCAATAAAGCAGCAGTCCCGTGACGCCTGCCGTTGGAATAATCCAAGCGACATCGACGCGAAAACGCAATAAGGCGGTCAGCGCCGCCAGAAAGATGACCGCGGATAGCCAGTTCGGAACAGCGGTGATTCCGATACTCCAGGCGGCGGCGACAATCATGCCGATGACAGCCGGGCGTATGCCGCGCAAAACAGCTTTCACGGCGGTTGATTCTCGCATTCGCATTAGGAAATGAGCGCTGACCAGCATCAGTAACGCGGGAGGGAGGAAGATGGCGACGGTAGCTATCGCCGCCCCGAGCAATCCCATGACTTTGTATCCGATGAATGCGGCGCTGATCAGGATCGGGCCTGGAGTAATCTGGCCCAAAGCGATGGCGTCGATAAACTCCTGGTGCGTGAGCCAAGCCTGTTCCTGTACCACGATTTGCTCGATCAAAGGAATGAAAACGAAGCCTCCTCCAAACAGCAGCACGCTCATTCCGGAAAAAGTCAGGAACAACTTCACTGCCAGACCGGCATCCAAGGCCAGAAAAGGAGCAACGGCGAGAGGGGCATTGAGGGCAAACAGTTCTACTCCGTCTCTTTTTTGCGCCGGCTTGGTTTCAGCGTTTCCCGACGATGGGTTGGATAATCGGGCGAATAGCAGCCAGCCGATCAGACCGGCGCTGACGATGATAGCCAAGGTGATGTAGAACCCACCTTTGTACAGCAGCAGCAGGCAGGCGACGAAGGCGATAGCGAATTCCGGCAGGCCGGCGATGGCTTTGCGAGCCATCCCCCAGGCGGCGTGGACAATGATGGCAGTCACCGCAGGAATGAATCCGAGGAACAGTCTATTGACCGTCGGAATTTGTCCCCAGCGAAAATAGACGGCGCTTAGGGCTACTATCAGTATGAAAGCGGGAAGAATAACGCCGACGGCACTGACCAAGGCCCCCAGGCCTCCACGCAGTTTATAGCCGACATACGCGACGACGTTTACCGCCACCGGTCCGGGGAGTATGGTGGCAAGCGAGATTCCATCGACCATCTCGCTGTGCGTCAGGAGTTTCTTGCGCTCGACTATATCAGTTTGCACCATCGAAATAAGCGCCATGAATCCGCCGAACGCGGTGCTGCCAATCTTAAGGAAACTCAAAAACAGAGACCACAGAGAAGGGCGGCTCATGAAAGAGGAATTCCTTTTCTGGGTATTACGGTTGCCCTAGCCCTTGCCCGCCTCGAGGTCGCCGAGCCACTTGAGCAGATCGAGAAACGTCTGCGACGACGCTTCTCTGAAGCCGTTGACGCCCATTTTCTTCAAGAGAGCTGCACCGCTTTCGGTCGATTCGAGAGCCACTAGCGTGACGCGAAGCTTCTGAACCTGGGCTGCCGAAATCTTTGGCGACGCGATGATCGGTGTGTTGGGCACTTCCCGGCTGCGCGCAAGCACACGGCCTCCTTTCTTTTCCCATGTACGCCCGACACCCGAAGTAGAGGATACGACACCCACATCGAAGAAGCGCTCTTCCATCGACCAGCCGATGGCGGCTTGATCGCCCATGTTGCGTACCTGCTCTTCTTCCAGAGAAAGTCTGTTGTCGCGCATCATTGCATTTGCGATCCGCCACATATATGCATAGCGATCGGGCGTGACGATCTTCTTTCCCTTGATGTCGGCGATAGTCTTGAGAGGAGAATTCTTGGTCACAATGAAAAGCGCATAGGCAGGTTCCTTCGCAGTTACGACGGCCTGATAGCCGTGGTCGCGTATCGCTTCGGCCAAGACATCCGCTGGCCGGGACATCACCAGGGTGTAAGCGCCTGTTGCCACCCCGTTGCGAAGTTCCTTCGCGTTACGCACCGCAACCATAGTGACGGGTGCACCGAGCGTCTTTTCCAGTACCGGCTTGAATTCCTCATAGCGAAAGAGAATATCCGTAGCAGTAAGATTGCCGGAAGCGCCCTCGTTGATCGCAAGCACGACCCGGCCCTGCCGCTCCATCGCTTTTGTCGCCTGTTTTTTTTGGGCGAAGGCGCTTGTATTGACAGCTAGCACCAGGGAGAAAATCGCCAAACGGAAACATTCGAACATCGTGCTGAAGATCACCTTTTTCATCTTTCCTCCCGCCGTACGCTTCCTCGGCGAAGCGTGTTCCGAATTCATGCGGTTATACAGCCACTGCGTAGAGTATGCGCGCGCAAATGTCCGCGCTAAACCTCGTCTCAGAATTTAACCACGCAAAAGATCGAGTCCTATAGGGTATGGCCTGACAATTCATGTCAGGTATTCCCTACAAACGCGGCGAGACCATGAATTTGGCGTTCATGCTGAAAGACAAGCACGCTAGCGCCTGTCGACTTCGAGATCCCCGAGCCATTTGAGGAAATCGAGGAATTCCTTGGAGGACGCTTCCCTGAAGCCGGCAATTCCGATCTTTTTCAGCACCGCTTGTCCATTTTCGTTCGAGTTGAGTGCGAGGAGCGCCGCGCGGAGCCTTGCGATCTGGGCGGCAGAGAGCCCAGGCGAGGCGATCAGCGGCATGTTAGGGAATTCCGGACTTCTTGCGATCACCCGCCCGCCGTTCTTCTCCCAGGTGCGTCCCACACTGGAGATGGAATTAATCACACCCACATCGAAAAACCCGCTCTCCATAGACCAACCGATTGCAGCGTCGTCGTGCATGGCGCGAACTTTTTCGTCGGCCATGGAAATCCTGTTGTCACGCAGCATGGCATTGGCTACTCGCCACATATTTGAATATCGGTCGGGCGTCAAGATGCTCTTGCCTTTGACATCGGCGATCGATTTGAGCGGCGAATCCTTCTTTACGATGAAAAGCGCCCGCGCAGGTTCCTTTTCCGTTACCACCGGCTGGTAGCCGTAGTCGCGAATGGCCTGGGCCGGGACGTCGTTCGGGCGTGCAAGCAGCAGCGCATAGGACTGCCTTCTTAGGGAGGCCAGCAACAAATTGCGATCGCGCACTGCGACGGTGGTCAACGGCAAACCGAGCGCTTTGCCGACCACTTGACTGAACTCCTCGTACCGCCGAATGGTCTCGGAGGCATCCGCGTTGGCCGCGCCGCCTTCATCGACCGCCAGCAGGAGGCGGGGCTGCGGGTTGGGCGCTCTTGCAGTTGCGTTCTGACAAAAAGCGTTCGTACCGTGCGCCAGCGCCAGGGTGAAAATTGCGACGCGCGCGGAGGTCAGACTCTGGGATAAGAGGGAAAACAAGTAGGTACAAGTCCGCCTAACAGGGAGGAGAAATGCACTCATTTCAAATCATCCCCCGCTGCTTCAAGGCGATCTGTGTGTTCGCGTACGCAAGCACAAGTTCTCATAGGTGTGGAGCGGGGTGAACCCGGGAACCAGCAATCTATCTGAGTGGAGCGTTAGGTCCGGCCAGGCATTCCGGACAATTGATGTAAGGTATTCCCGTTAAAGCTCATCGTGCAGGCAGGATTTGGGAATCGCGCGTTGCGCGCGCGGCACCCCTCGACGGCGCGAACTCAGCTAACGCCGATGCGGAAGGAGCAAGTCGCTGGCTCGGACGCTAAGGTGCAAGCGTCTGAGACGCAGCGGGTGAGCGTATTGCGGGTGAGGAAACGGAACTCGGGTGAGAATCAGCCCTCAGTAGCGCGCGGTTTCGAGCCCGGCAGACAATTCAGGCCGCATGTTCGCGCACCCGAATTTGGAGCTCACTTCGGCCAGCCCTTCGTCGTTGCTGCTGACACTCACCGCCTCGTCAAACGGGGCGCCCGTGGCTTTTGCGAGCGCCTTGCGATAGTAGACAAGGGACTGAAGCAGCGCGGTACAAGCTGCCGCGGTTTCCTTCAGGCGCTTGCGTGCCGCCGCGAGTTGAAAGGACAATTTGCTCGCCGACCAGTAGTCTTGGGACGATACGAGCGACGGCATGGCTTGTTCAAGCGCATCCGAGAGCTGCTGGTCCGCATCAAGCCCTGAGGCTGACGCGGTAGTTGCGTAACCGAGGAGAAGGGCGGTCATCCCAATGACGAGGTACCGCTGGGCAAGAGTTAGCATGGTTACTCCCGAATGGTGTCCAATTCCTTGTGCATCCGGCTCCGAAATCCCGTGACTCCAAAGAGCCTCAGAGGAGTTAAGCAATATGGATGCCAGGGTCTTCCCCTGCTGAATGTAAGGTTTACCCGCGGCTGGGGATGATTTCGGAGCCCTTAATGTGCAGAATAGTCGGCATCAGCGTCGAAGAATGCCCGTCCAATAGGAAAACAGCATGAAACTCAGCCAGGAACAGATCCAGCGGTTCGAGAGCGACGGTTTCCTCTTTTTTCCCGGCCTGTTCACGCGGGACGAGATCAAGGTTCTTACCGACGAGGTGCCGCGGCTCTACGCCCAGCGCCGCCCGGAGAACGTGCGCGAGAAGGGCAGCGACGCGGTGCGCACGAACTTTGCCGCGCACATGTACAGCACTCCTTTCGCGAAGCTCGCGCGCCATCCGCGCATGGTCGGGCCGATCATGCAGCTTTTCGGCGAAGAGCTGTACATGCACCAGTTCAAAATCAACGGCAAGATGGCTTTCGACGGCGACCTCTGGCAATGGCACCAGGACTACGGCACCTGGAAGAACGACGACCTGATGCCCGAGGCTCGCGCGATGAACGTCGCGATCTTCCTCGACGAGGTCAACGAGTTCAACGGACCGCTGATGTTCATTCCCGGCAGCCACAAGCTCGGCGTGATCGAAGCCGATCACGACACCTCGACGACGAGCTATCCCCTGTGGACGATCCACCACGACACGATCAGAAAGCTCGTCGAGCGCGGCGGCATCGTGGCTCCAAAGGGTCCGCCGGGGTCGATGATTCTGTTTCACTCCTGCCTGGTGCACGCCTCTACTGCCAATCTCTCTCCTTGGAATCGGGTCAGCGTCTATTTGAGCCTGTGCGCGGTGTCGAACCACATACGGCGCTTCAAGCGTCCGGGGTACATCGCGCACCGCGATTTTGCGCCGTTGAAGTGCCTCCCCGACGATTGCCTGCTCAGGCCCTACGACGTGCCGCTTCCGTGGAGAGACGGAACGCCGCCGGAAGAGCTGCAAGGCGCGCTCAAAGCCGCGTGAATCTGTACGCAAAGCTCCGGGAGCGCGAAGCGCAAGGCAGGCCGCTGCGGGTCGGCATGATCGGCGCAGGCAAATTCGGCACCATGTACATCGCGCAGGTGCCGAAAACGCCGGGGGTGCATCTGGTCGGTATCGCCGACCTTTCTCCAGCGAATGCGCGGACCAGCCTCGAGCGCGTGGGCTGGAAGCCGGAACAGTACGCTGCCGCGTCGCTCGATGCGGCGCTGAAGGAGCGACGGACGCACATTTCGGAGGACTGGCGCGCGCTCGTCGCGCACCCGGCCGTGGAGATCGTCGTCGAAGCCACGGGCAATCCGATCGCCGCAGTCGAGCATGCGCTCGCAGCATTCCGAAACGGCAAGCACGTGGTGATGGTGACGGTCGAGGCCGACGCCTTCTGCGGGCCCTTGCTCGCGAAGAAGGCGAAGGAGGCGGGAGTCGTTTACAGCCTCGCCTACGGCGATCAGCCCGCGATCATCTGCGACCTCGTCGATTGGGCGCGCGCGGCGGGATTCCCGGTGGTTGCGGCCGGGCGCGGGCACAAATGGCTGCCGCACTTCGCGCAGTCCACGCCGGAAACCGTATGGGGTTACTACGGCCTCACGCCCGAGCAGGCCCGCGTGGGCGGACTCAACCCGAAGATGTTCAATTCCTTTCTCGACGGCTCGAAGCCGGCGATCGAAGCCGCCACGGTGTGCAATGCAACCGGCCTTACGCCGGCGCCGGAGGGTCTCGAGTATCCGCCTGCGTCCATCGAAGACCTGCCGCTGGTGATGCGGCCGAAGGCCGAGGGCGGGCAGCTGCATCACAAGGGGCAGATCGAAGTCGTGTCCTCGCTCGATCGCGACGGGCGGGCGATTCCTTACGACATCCGCTTCGGCGTGTGGGTCGTGTTCGAGGGCGAGTCCGATTACATCCGGCGTTGCTTCATGGAGTACGGCGTGCGAACCGACCCTTCGGGCCGCTATGCCTCGATGTACAGGCGCTGGCACCTGATCGGGCTCGAGGTCGGAATTTCGGTGGCCTCGGTCGGATTGCGGGGTGAGCCGACGGGCTGCGCCACGGGTTTTCGCGCGGACGCGGTTGCGACGGCCAAGCGCGATCTGAGGGCGGGCGAGATGCTCGACGGCGAAGGCGGATATATGGTGGTGGGCAGGCTCATGCCAGCCGCGGATTCGCTCGCGCTCGGTGGGTTGCCGCTCGGCTTGGCGCACCAACTGAGACTAGTCAATCCCGTCAAGGCCGGCCAGGCTTTGCGCTGGGCTGACGTCGCCTACGACGCAGGGGCCGAGGCGGTGCGTGTGCGCCGCGAAATGGAGTCGATGTTCGTCGCCCCCAGACAGCGCACGGCCTAGGAGGCGAGGCCCTGTGCCGGAAATGTAACGAATGGGGATTCCTCGCAATTTCCCGCCAAATATAGTGTAATTGGACCTGGACTTGGGAGGGCGGATAGGGGAGCCTCCCAATCGGGCCGGGGCAGGGGAATTCCAATGAAAACCACATCGTCTAGACCGCTTACGCTGGTTCACGATTCGATCGAAGCCAAGCTCGCGCCGCTCAAGATCCTGGTCATCGACGACCAGTCCACCGGGCGCATCGTGCTGAGCGAGATCATGAGGAGCCTCGACGCGAGTCTGGAGGTTGCCACGTTCGCCGACCCTTTGGAGGCCATCGAATACGCGCGCAAGCATCCTGTCGACATGGTGCTCACCGATTACAAGATGCCGAACTTGGACGGTATCGAGGTCATCCGGAGGCTGCGCCGCATTTTCGGCTACGAGGACGTTCCGATCATCTGCATCACGGTGGTCAACGATCGCGAAGTCCGCTACCGTGCCCTGGAGGCCGGGGCCACCGACTTCCTGATTCGCCCGATCGACCGGCTCGAATGCGGGGCGCGCTGCCGCAATCTCCTGAGCCTGCGCCGGCATGAAATTCTCAAGAAAAACAGAACCCGGATTCTCGAGCAGAAGATCGACGAGGCCACCCGCGAGTTGCGGCGGCGCGAAGTCGAGACGCTGTTTCGGCTGGCGAAGGCCGCCGAGCAGCGCGACAAGGTGACCGGAATGCACCTGGTGCGGATGGCCAAGTACTCCGCCCTGATCGCCAAAGGCGTCGGGCTGTCCTTGGCTGAGCAGGATGCGATCGAGCTGGCCGCGCCGATGCACGATATCGGAAAAATCGGCATTCCGGACCGGATCCTGCAGAATCCCGGAAGGCTCGACGGCGAGGACCTGCGAGTCATGCAGTCGCATGCGCGCATCGGCTACGACATGCTGAAGGACAGCTCTTCCGGATATCTGCAAATGGCCGCGGTGATCGCGCTCGGCCATCACGAGAAGTACGACGGCAGCGGTTACCCGACCGGCTTGAGGGGCGAGCACATTTCGCTCGAAGCGCGAATCGTCGCCATCGCGGATGTCTACGACGCGCTCACCTCGGTTCGCCCCTACAAACCGGCTTGGCCCGTGGAGGAAGCGTTCGTCTACATGGCGGAGCACGCCGGCAGGCATTTTGATCCGCAGCTTGTGGAAATCCTGGTGCGGAACCGAGAAGAAGTCCTCTCCATCGGCGAACGGTTTGCCGATCAGCTAGCGCAGTGACCCGGAACCGGGCCGGATGGCGCTGAAATCGATCTTCGCCGGCGTTCGAGCGCGCCTCGCCGCGCGCCCGGACACAGAGCACGAGCAGGCGATCGTCCGGCTGTTGGTCGGGACGGGGCTGTCCGTCTACCTGCCGCTGCTGGCCTTGAGAAGCAACGAAGTTCCCGGCGAGGCAAACCTGCTGCCTGTCGCGGCTATGGGTTTGGTCTGCTTCATGGTGCTGGCGGCCGCCGTGCTCGGCTGCATCTGTTTCTCCCCCGCGGCATCGCCCCCACGGCGCGTTGCGGCCTCCATTCTCGATATCAGCACGACCACGTTCTTCATGTATCACCTGGGCGAGTACGGGACCCCTCTGTACATCTTTTACCTGTGGACGATTCTCGGCAACGGCTTCCGTTATGGCAAGCCCTACCTGTACAACTCCCTCGCGCTGAGCGTCGCCGGTTTCGCCGTTGTCATCGTGGAGAACGATTATTGGGTGCAGAACCGCATTCTCGGCGTCGGCTTGCTGATCGGCATGATCGCCCTGTCGCTCTACGCCGGGAGGCTCGTGACTCGGCTATTCGATTCGCTTCGTCGCGAAGAGGCCGCGAACCAGGCGAAACGCAGATTTCTCTCCACGGTGAGCCACGAGATGCGCACGCCGCTCAACGCCATTATCGGCATGAACGATCTGCTGCGCGACACCCCTCTGAGCACGGAACAAGCCGAGATGCTAAAGGCGATGCACGAAGCCTCGCGATCCATGCTCAAGCTGATCGAGAACGTGCTGGACATTTCCAAGATCGAGGCCGGCAAAGTCAACATCGAGGAAACCGATTTCGACCTGCACGGCCTGATCAACGGCACAACCGGGGTCCTCACACATCAAGCGGAGATCCGCGGGCTCTACCTCCACGCCCACGTCATGCCGGAAGTTCCCCACGCACTGCGCGGCGACCCCTATCACCTACGGCAGGTGCTCTACAACCTGATCGGCAACGGAATCAAATTCACCGAATCGGGCGGCGTCGCGCTCACGGTGACGAACCTGGGCGAGAGCGACCACACAGTGCGTCTGCGTTTTGCCATTCGAGACACAGGGATCGGCATTACGCCGGAAGCGCAGGAACGCATTTTCGAAAGCTTCGTCCAGGCAGACAACTCGACCACGCGCCGCTATGGGGGCACCGGGCTCGGCACCACAATCTCGAAGCAGCTCGTGGAGATGATGGGCGGGCAGATCGGACTGGAGAGTACTCCGGGCAAGGGCAGCATGTTCTGGTTCGAGCTGCCTTTGAAAAAACAGGCGGAGGGCCAAGTTTCAGAGGCTTCGTTCCGCCTGAACGATATCCGGATCATGCTGCTCGGATTTGCCGAGGCGGAGCTGCAGACGCTCGAGCAGAACCTCGCCACATGGGGGGCGCGTACCGGGCGCGCCGCAGGCGCCGAAGCGGCTGCCGCGCGTCTCGCCGAGGCGCAGTCGCTCGGGCATCCTTACCACCTCGCCCTCGTCTGCGAAGGCGCCGAGACCGAGCCGGGCCGAATTCTCGCGACGCTCCGCAACAGCCGCAGCCAAAAAGCGCCTCCGACAGTGCTGTGCACGCGGGGCATATCCGAAATTCGCCGCGCAGAGGCGCTTGTGAATGGCTTCGCCGCGGTGCTGGGAATGCCGTTCACGAAGCGGCTCCTGTTCAACGCGATTCACTCCGCCACCGCGGTCCAGGGGAGCCAGGAAGGCGTCATTTCGCTCAGCGATTACTATGCTGTCCGCGACGCCAACCGGCGCCGCTACCAAATCCTGGTCGCGGAGGACAATGCGGTCAATCAGCGTGTCATCGTCGGGATACTGGAGCGCGCCGGTCACAGGGTCCGAGTCGTCGGTGACGGTGAGCAGGCGCTCGATGCGCTGGAGAACGAGCGGTTTGACGTGATCATCATGGACCTCAACATGCCGGAACTCGGTGGGCTGGACGCGGCGCGGGCGTACCGCTTCATGGACCCGGAAGCAACGCAAGTTCCGATCATCATGCTGTCAGCTGATGTTACCCCCGAAGCCATCAAGGAATGCGAGGACGCGGGAATCGACGCATTCCTACCCAAACCCGTCGAGGCGCGCCGCTTGCTCGACACCATCGCAAGCCTGATCGCGAAGCGGGCGACCGCGCCGACTCCAGGCAAAGACGATGTCGATGGAACCCCGGTAGTCATCAATCCCGCCGCACTTGCGGAACTGGAGCTCATCAGCACGGGCAGCACCTTCATGCCGGAGCTCATCAACGGGTTCATCCAGGATACCGAGGCCTTGCTGAGGCAGATGGAGGCCGCGGTGGCCGCGGCGAAATTCGAGACCCTGAAGGACCTCGTGCACGCCATGAAGGGTTCGGCCGTCACGCTGGGCGCCGAGCAGTTGTGCAGGACCTGTATCGGTCTCAACGACCAGACGCTCTCAGAACTGGAGGCGAGCGGAAGCCGCGTCTTGAAGGTGGTGCGGGAGCAGTTCCATCAGGTGCGCGCGTCCCTCCTCGATTACCTCAAGAAAAGCCAGAGCGCGGCACGCTAGCCCCGTTCCAACCAGTGGAGGAGGGAACCCGTCGCCTTGTTAGGCGTCGCTCTTAAGCTTACCGAGTGACGAGACATGATTGCGCAGCGGTGCAAAAAACGATGACTGACTTAGCACTACGTGACCAAGTAATCCAGCATCTTCTGGCCGCGTCCGATGCAAAACTTACTGCAGCCGACGTCAACGACGCGACGTCGTTTCGACAAGACCTGGACATGAGCTCACTGATTTTGGTCACATTGGCTGCGGAGCTTGAGGACGAGTTGGGAATCAATATCGACGATGACGAACTTAGTCGCATACAGACGATCGGCGATCTCTTCAAGGCGATCGAAAACAGCCAACGGCGGAAACCACCGGTGGTGTGAGGCAGTCTGAGTCGATGACTCCCCGACGTGTAGCGATCACGGGAGTCGGCCTCGTCTCATGCCTTGGGCACGACTATGCTCAAGTCGTGAGGGCCTTGCAAAGCGGCGCAAGCGGGCTTCGCGCCATGCCCGAGTGGGAGAGCCTAGGCTTGAAGAGCCGAGTGGCGGGCGCGATAGTGGATATCGAGTCCAAGCTTGAACGCTGCCCTATCCCCAAGAAGTTGCGTTTCGCATTACCTGAAGCATCCAAGTACTGTTGCATCGCGTCGCTGGACGCGGTGGGCGATTCCGGGCTTCCCGAGGCAGACGTGCAGTCCGACAGGACGGCGTGCATCGTCGGTACGGGAATCGGGAGTGTGGGATCGATCTACGCGGGAGGCGTGCAGGTCCATTCCGGGGAGATTGCCAAGCTCAGCCCACTTGTCGTGCTCAAGGGAATGGCCAGTTCGTCGAGCGCGGGAGTCGCCAACTTGCTCAAGATTCATGGACGCAGCTATTCGATCAGCTCTGCGTGTTCCACCTCTTCCCACAGCATCGGCACGGCGTATGAGCTTATCCGTTGCGGAATTGTTGACCGTGCCATAGCTGGGGGCGGAGAGGAGGTGCATCCTCTTATAGCTGCGGGATTTCAGGCTCTTCGATTCGCGCTGGCTTCGAATTACAACGATCACCCCGAGCGGGCGTCGCGTCCTTATGATGTCGCGCGTGACGGGTTCGTGGTGGGTGGTGGTGCGGGAATCGTCGTTCTCGAAGCTCTCGACCAGGCCCTGGCCCGTGGGGCTCGCGTGAGGGCCGAGATAATCGGGTTTGGGACAAGCTCGGACGGTTTCGATATGGTCATGCCGGAGCCTACCGGCATACACGCCGCGAAGTGCATGCGAAGCGCCATAGAAGGTAGCGGCATGAGTCCTCGAGAAGTCGACGCCGTCAACACGCACGGCACAGCGACTACCAAAGGTGACGCCGCCGAGGTCGAGGCAATGAAGGAAGTGTTCGGGGGCAAACCGCCCCCGTTTTCATCGACGAAGTCGATGACCGGTCATCCCCTAGGAGCCGCCGGGGCGCTGGAGGTGATCTTTTGCGTAGGCATGCTCGAGCATAACTTCATAGCGCCTTCGATCAACATCGACGAAATCGATCCCGATTTCGCGGGCCTGCCGATTGTAACGACTCCCAGGTTCGCAGAGCTGGATACTATACTTTCCAATAGTTTCGGGTTTGGCGGAACCAACGCGAGTCTTCTGTTGAAGGCATTTTCCAGGTAGCTCTAAAAGTCGGGTCCACCGCCTACGGGCACCCGTAGGGCACACGACAAGGTGGAATGGACATTCGCGCCGGGTGCGTGGGCACTGCCAGGGCGTTTCCGAACGCACCGGTCAGGACGGATCGGAATCCGACCCCAGCAGGCCATCTACCCATGCGAGAGAGCGCCGGTCCCTCGGACAGACATGCGCAGCCGCGCTCTCAGGCGGTCGCGCACCGCACTTCCTCCGGCATTCTCGCCGCCTTTGGCACTTCTGCCGCCGCCCCCCCGTCGATACGCCTGAATTGCGAGCGCGCCAAGCGGCTCATCATCTTGAGATCTTTTTCTTCCAGGCGCAAAGCCGCATCGACCCACACGTTGGTGATGTTGAGCAACTCCTCGCGGCTTATCCGGTCGAAGTGCTGCCGGCAGCTGAACAGGGCCTGCATGCCGTTGTGGTGCCGTTCGTTGCGGCGGACAAATTCGCGTACTGCCGTCTCCCCGGTCCCGTCTTCGACCAACAGGTCGACCACGCCCAACTCATGCAGCTCTTCGGCGGTGTGGACGCGGCCAGAAAGTATCATCGTTTCGGCACCCTTCATTCCGACGCGCCGGCCGAGCAGGCTGTAAGCGCCCATGCCAGGAAAGAGGTTGAACAGGATCTCGGGGAATCCCATTCGCGCGCGGCGCTCGGCGATGATCACGTTCGAGGAGAGCGCGCTTTCGAATCCGCCACCGAGAGCCTCGCCTTGCACCAGCGAAATCGTGATCAAAGGGCTGTTGTAGTTGCAGATCCGCGGGTACAGGCTGTCGACGCACAACCTCGCGTAGCGCATCAGCGCGTCGCGATCCTGGGATTTTACAAGCTGCACGAACAGCGCCAGATCTCCCCCGAGATTGAACACGTTGTCTATCTTGGAGGCGCCAACGTGATAGCGAATCTGGCGCAGATCGCCCTTATACAACAGCCGCCCGCCGTTCGCTTCGATCGCGCTATCGTGACCCCGCAACTCTTCAAGCATTCCGAGGTTGAAGCACGGTGCGCCCGAGGGCTTCATATAAGTCCACGCTATGGCGTGCTCGGGATCGAACCTGACCTCGATCTGCTTGTAGTAGTCCCGTTTAAACATTCCCTCTATCGCTTTTAATTCGACCGGTGCGTTCATGACTTCCTTCCTTTCAGGGTGTGTTGAAGAAAAATGGGTTTACTCTTCGCGAGGACTATACTCCCAAATCCATCGTCGCCCAAAGCCCCCTATTCCATTGTCATTGGGGTCGTTTTCCTGTCTATCGGGGTTTTCCCCATTTCCCCTCAGGGAAACCCCGATGGGCCGGGTCGAAAATGTGTGAAAAGGTCGGCCTTCAGCCTTGGCAGCCGCAGGCCCGGCATGCGTCCGGGGTAAGGGCTGCGCCGGTCGAGCCGTAAAATGGCGAAACTAAAAACCCGCGCTCGCATCTTCGTTCTGGTGATTCTCGCGGCCTTGCCGGCACTGCTGCTCACGGTCTACAGCGCGATCGAGCGGCGCGCTTCGACGGAAAACCAGGCGCGCGCGGAGCTCGGGCGGCTCGTCAAGCTGGCGGCCATGCAGCAATGGCAAGTCGTGGAGGGTGCCAGGCAGATGATGGTCGCCTCTTCGCAGATTCTCTTCACGTTGCTGAACGACAGAAGGCGCTGCACCGAGTATTTTGCGAGCTTGTTGGCGCAAAACCGGGAAACGTACCACTCGATGGGTCTTTTTCGCTCGGACGGCCAGCTGTTCTGCAATGCTGCGAGTTGGCGGGACAAGGTCTATAGCGGGGATCGGCTGTATTTTCGACTTGCCAAGGAAACGGGTCGATTCGCGATCGGCGAATATCAGGTCGGTCGCGTTACGGGACAAGCCGGAATCAACTTCGGATTTCCCGTCAAAGACGCGGATAACAAGGTCTACGCCGTGGCTTTCGCGGGGCTCGATCTGGAGAATCTTGGTCGCATGGCGGAAGCGACGCCTTTGCCGCCCGAGGGTATTTTGAGCGTCGTCGACGTCAAGGGAACCATCCTGGCGCGCAAGCCGGCGATGAAAGAGCGCATCGGTGAAAGGCTTTGGAATCCGCAGGTGATCGAGGCGGTGCTCGCAGGCAGGGAAGGCGTGCTCGAGGCCAAAGGAGAGGACGGAATCGACTGGCTGCTGGCGCACGAGGTCGTCACCCAGAATCCGGACGGCGCCTTTCCGCTTCGCGTCATGGTTACCGTGCCGCTCACCCGGGTGTTTGCCGAGGCGAACAGGGCGCTTGTCCGAGATCTGCTGGGCATCACCTTAGCCACGCTGTTTCTGCTGGTCGGAGTCTGGTACGGCGCCGAGTGGTTCGTGTTGCGTAAAGTCAGGGCGCTGCTTCGGGCCGCCGACCGGGTGCGTCGCGGCGACCTGAACGCCAGAACGGAAATTCGCTACGGCGGAGAAGAGCTGAGCCAGCTTGCACAGGCCTTCGATGCCATGGCCCAAGCCCTTCAGCAGCGGGAGCAGAAGCTCCAGGAGCGAGCGATCTCCGACCCGCTCACCGGCCTGTATAACCGGCGCTACCTGAGCGAGTTTCTTCCGCGCGAGCTGGTGCGGTGCAGGCGCAGCGCGACGCCGGTCGCGGTGATGCTGATCGATCTGGATCACTTCAAGCGCGTCAACGATTCTTTCGGACACGAGGCCGGGGATATCGTCCTCAAGGCGATCGCGGCGCTGCTCAAAGACAAAGTTCGCGGCAGCGACATCGCCTGTCGCTACGGGGGCGAGGAGTTCGCGCTGATCCTGCCCGAAACCAGCCTCGATGCCGCCCTGCGGCGTGCCGAAGATATCCGGCTGGCGATCGCCCGCCTCGGCCCCAGCTACGCGGGAACGCCTCTGCGCAAGATCACGGCCTCGCTGGGGATCGCGCTGTTTCCGGATCACGGCGAGGACACCGACGCCCTCCTGCGCGTGGCGGACATGGCGCTCTATGCCGCCAAGGGCGCCGGACGCGATCGGGTCGTCGCCGGCTCGGTGGAGAAACGCTGAGCCCGGTCGCTTTGGAAGGAACTGCGCGCCGGCGCGGCCAGGAGCGTCACTTGTAAATTTGCTGGTTCCCGGAGGCGTTTCGGCGATCGTCTTCCCACGCCCCCCGGCTGACTCCCTGAACGGCGGCAGGGCTGTTCGACGGCAGTCTACTGCCGGTGGTGTAGACGGGTTCGCTGCGCGGCTGCGCTGCGGCTTTAGGTTCAGTGGGCGTCGTCTCGCAGCCGTAAGTTGCGGTGCAAAGAACGCAAGCGATCAACAGCAGGCGGATGCGCATTTCTTGGACCTCCCATTCGTTGAAATACCGCGCCAGTCTACCTCGTCGGTCCAGGCACATACAATCGAGTTCGAGTGGCTCCCCGACCAGGGCTCGAACCTGGGACCTGCGGATTAACAGTCCGTCGCTCTACCAGCTGAGCTATCGGGGATTCGAGACTCCGACGAGCGCGTTGCCGGAGATTGGAAGGCGCGTATTCTAATTCCCCGCAGGGGGACCGGTCAACGCGACGGATCGAAGAAAAGCCGCTCCGGCCCTCATTTTCCCGGGCGGTGCAGACGCGACCCATGCCTCTTGGGCATAATGGATCCGTGAACGCCGCCGCACGGAAGGAGACGCACCGATGAGTCCATCGCGTGAGAGGGCATGCCGTTGTGTCGCGGGAGCGCTGGGACTGGCTTTGAGCTTCGCGTCCGCCGCTTCGCTCGCTCAGGAACCAGGCGTGTGGCCCGCCCGGACGATCCAAATCGTCGTTCCCTATACGCCGGGCACGGGCGCCGACATCCTCGCGCGGATCTTCGGACCGAAACTTGCCGAACGCTGGAAGGTCGGCGTCGTCACCGACAACCGCGCGGGCGCTTCGGGCAACATAGGAACCGACTTCGTCGCGAAATCGGAGCCCGACGGCTATACGCTGCTTTGCACCGCGACCTCCTTCGGAACCAATCCTGCGATCAATCAAAAGCTCCCATTCGACCCTATAAGGAGCTTTAGGCCAGTCATATTGCTTGCCACCAGCACGATGGCGGTGATCGTCACGCAAGGGTTGGCGGCCAGGTCGATGCGCGAATTCCTCGACCTCGCGCGCGGCCAGCCGGGCAAGCTCTATTACTCTTCTCCCGGAAACGGAGGTCCGCAGCATCTCGCCATGGAGCTGCTCAAGCTCGACGCGCGTATCGACCTCGTGCACGTTCCGTACAAGGGATCGGGCGGCGCACTGACCGATCTGGTGGGCGGGCACGTCCAGGCCATGATCGTGTCGCTGCAAACGGTGGCTCCGTACGTCCAGAGCGGGAAGCTTCGCATGCTGGCTGTGATGAGCGCAGAACGCTCGCCGGCGTTTCCGAAGGTGCCCACGCTCAAGGAATTGGGGCTCGCGGATCTCGAAGTCGACACTTGGTACGGTATGTTCGCACCGGCCGGAACTGCCGGCGCGGTCATCTCGAAGCTGAACGCGGATGTGAACGCTCTGCTGGGGCAACCCGAAGTCCGCGAGTTGCTCGCCAAGCAGGGATTGATACCGGCCGGCGGCACGCCGGAGCACTTCGGCGACCTGGTGAAGAGAGAATTGGCGCGCTGGTCGCGCGTGGTTGCCACTGCCGGTATCAAGGGCGATTAGGCGAATCACGGATTGATCGCAAGGAAGCAAATGAACCTGATCGAAGATCTCGTCGCGGCCTATCGGATTCTCGCCGAGCACGGCGTCATCGACGCGTACGGACACGTGAGCGTGCGTTCGGAACGCGACCCCAAGCGCTATCTTCTGTCGCGCTCGCTTGCGCCGGAATTGGTGATGCCCGAGGACATCATGGAGTACGACCTCGACAGCAATCCGATCGATCCGCGGGGACGAGAGTCGGTGCGCGAGCGCTTCATTCACGGCGAGATCTTCAGGGCGCGTCCGGACGTGAATGCGGTCGTGCACAATCATTCCCCTTCGGTCGTGCCCTTCAGCGTCACGACGGTCACGATGCGGCCGCTTTTCCACATGGCTGCGTTCGTGGGAGAGGGCGTCCCGACCTTCGAAATCCGCGACGCCGAGAAAGGCACCGATCTGCTGGTCAAGACGCCCTATCTGGGGCAGGCGCTCGCCAGGACATTGGGAAGGTCCCCGGCGGCCCTGATGCGCGGGCACGGTTCGGTTACCGTGGGCGAGAGCCTGCCCCGCGCCGTGGGGCGCAGCATCTATCTGGAAATGAGTGCGCGAATGCAGCTTCAGGCGATGGCGATCGCGGGGACCGGCGGCAAAATCACCTACCTCGACGAGCAGGAGGTCCGGGCCTCCGTACCCGGGCAGGATTACAATCGCGCTTGGCCGATGTGGCGCGCCCATGCGCTCGCCCGCCTCAAACCGCAAGCATGAGCCACGCGGCTTCGCGCGGCACGATCCGCCCTTGAGCTTTCAACGCCTCGCCGACCAGCTCGCCGAATTGGAGCGCCGCGGCCTGCGCCGCAGTCGCCTTGTGCGCCAGAGCCCGCAGGGGCCGCGCATCGTCGTGGACGGGCAGGAGGTCCTTGCGTTCTGCAGCAATGACTACCTAGGGCTCGCCAACCATCCGCGGATCGTAGAGGCGGCGATCGAGACCGCCTCGCGCCACGGGGTCGGGGAGGGTGCCTCGCATCTTTTGAGCGGGCACAGCGTCGTCCACGAGCGCCTCGAAGCGAAACTCGCCGAGTTCATGCAAATGCCGCGGGCGCTGCTTTTCTCCACCGGCTATCAGGCGAACATCGGTGCCGTTACCGCGCTCGCCGGCCCGGAGGATGCGATTTTCTCCGACGCGCTCAATCACGCCTCGCTGATCGACGGCGTGCGCTTGTCGCGCGCCCGGGTGATTCGCTACCCGCACGCCGATCTCGGGTCCCTGTCGGGAGCGCTGGCAGAATCCAGCGCAAGAACGAGACTGATCGTCAGCGACGGCGTATTCAGCATGGACGGCGACATCGCGCCGTTGCCGGCCCTGCTCGATTTGTGCGAACGCCACGATGCCTGGCTTCTGGTCGACGACGCGCACGGCTTCGGCGTGATCGGCCCCGGAGGCCGCGGGTCGCCGGCGCACTTCGGCTTGCGCTCGCCGCGCCTCGTCTACGTCGGAACGCTCGGCAAGGCGGCGGGCGTGGCGGGCGCTTTCGTCGCGGGCGCCGCGGAAGTGGTGGAAACGGTGCTGCAGCGGGCGCGGACCTATATCTACACCACGGCTGCGCCCGCGATGCTTGCGGCCGCGGTCGAAACGAGTCTTCAGCTCATCCGGGAAGACGAATGGCGTCGCGAGCATCTGCGAAAGCTGATCGCGGTGCTGAGACGGGAGCTGCAGGGGAGCGAAGGCGCGCTTGCCCCATCGGATACGCCGATTCAGCCGCTGATCCTCGGAGGGAACAACGAGGCCGTACGGGCGAGTGCGGCGCTGCGCGAGCGCGGCATTCTCGTGCCTGCGATCCGTCCGCCGACCGTGCCCGAGGGTACCGCCCGGTTGCGCATCTCGCTTTCTGCCGCTCATAGCGAGCAGGAGGTTTTGCGTCTTGCCGCGGCGCTGCGTGAGGTGTGTCAAAGCGGCGTGGCGACACAGGCCTAAAGCGCTGAACGGAACGCTCGAACGTGGGTCAGGGCTTTTTCGTTACCGGAACCGACACCGGGGTCGGCAAAACCCTGGTCGCCTGCGCGCTCCTGCGCGCTTTTGCCAGGACGGGGAAATCCGTGGTGGGCATGAAGCCGGTTGCCGCCGGACGCGAAGCGGGCCGCTTCGCGGATGTTGAAGCCCTGGCGAACGCGAGCACGGTGAGTGCAAGGCCGCAAGTCGTCAATCCCTACGCCTTCGAGCCGGCGATTGCCCCCCACATCGCGGCGGAACTGGCCGGTTTCGAAATCGGCCTCGAACCGATCGCGCGTGCCTACGAGGAGCTGTCGCGGCTGGCCGAGGTTGTCGTGGTGGAAGGCGCCGGGGGTTTTCTCGTACCGCTGAACGCGACGCAAACCGGCGCCGATCTCGCTATGCGGCTCGGCCTGCCGATGGTGCTCGTGGTCGGGATGCGGCTCGGATGCCTGAATCACGCACTGCTCACGCGGCGGCAGATCGAAGGGTCCCGGCTGCGTTGCGCGGGCTGGGTGGCGAATTGCATCCTCCCCGACATGCCTCATTTGGAGGGCAACATCCGCGCGCTCGAGCAGCGCCTCGATTGTCCGCTGCTCGGCGTGGTGCCGTTTCGGCTCGATCCGGTCCCGGCAGAGGTCGCCCCGCTTCTTTCGCTCGAATCGCTTGTCGAGGCTACCGCGTGAGCGCAAATGCAAGCATGCTGGAGCGGAGCCTGCGCTCGGTCTGGCATCCCTGCACGCAGATGAAGCACCACGAAACGCTGCCGCTCGTGCCGATCAGCCGCGCCGAAGGGGCCTGGCTCTACGATTTCGAAGGCCACCGCATCCTCGATGCGATCGGCTCCTGGTGGGTCAATCTGCTGGGGCACGGCGACCCCCGCATCAATGCCGCGCTGCGGCACCAGCTCGATTCGCTGGAACACGTCATGCTCGCCGGGTTCACGCACGCGCCGGCAGTCGAGCTCTCCGAGCGCCTCGCGAAGCTCGCTCCCGGCGGACTCGGCCATTGCTTTTTCGCCTCCGACGGGGCGTCCGCAGTCGAAATCGCGTTGAAGATGAGCTATCACTACTGGAGAAACTCAGGCCGCGCGAAGAGCGGATTCGTGACCCTTGCCAACAGTTACCACGGTGAGACTCTGGGCGCGCTGTCGGTCACCGATATTGCGCTCTACCGCGACACCTACGCTCCGCTCCTGCGCGCCAGTGTGCAGGTACCTTCTCCGGACTGGCGTCTGGCCGAGCCGGGCGAGACGCGAGAGGAGTATGCGCGACGCTGCGCAAAGGCGCTCGAAGAGCACCTCGAGCGGCATGCCGCGGAAACCGCCGCGCTCATCGTGGAGCCGCTTGTGCAATGCGCGGGCGGGATGGCGATGTACGACGCGGAATATCTGCGCCGCGCCCGCGAGCTCTGCGATCGCTTCGACGTCCATCTCATCGCCGACGAGATAGCAGTGGGGTTCGGGCGCACCGGGACTCTCTTCGCCTGCGAGCAGGCGGGGATCACGCCCGATTTCTTGTGCCTCTCCAAGGGCCTCACGGGCGGCTATCTTCCGCTCTCGGTGGTGCTCGCGACCGATCGCGTCTACCGGGCCTTCTACGACGACAAGCTCGAGCGCGCTTTCCTGCACTCGCATTCCTTCAGCGGCAATCCGCTTGCCTGCCGCGCAGCCCTGGCCGTGCTCGACATCCTGGAAGAAGAGAACGTGCTGGAGCGCAACCGGAACACGGCGGCGACCCTCAACCGGCGTGCCGATAAGCTGCGCTCGCACCGACGCATCGCGCACTTCCGCAACACGGGAATGATCTGGGCGTTCGACGTGCGGGACGCTCAACCGGGATTTGGGCCGGACTTCTATCGAGGCGCTCTCGAGATGGGCGTACTGCTCCGGCCGCTGGGCTCCACGGTCTACTGGATGCCGCCTTACATCATCGAGGAAACTGAAATCGACTTTCTTCTGAGCACGGTGAAAAGGCTCCTGGACGCCGGAGGGACCGGACCCGAGTCCCGGGGGTGAGCATCGTGCTAGACTCGAAAGCTTTTACAGTGGCAGCGCAGCACGCGTGATCCTCAGCTTTCCCGACAGCCCTTTCCGTCTCGCCCAGGCGTTTCCCCCGGCCGGCGATCAGCCCGAGGCGATCGAGAAGCTCGTCGATGGCATCCGCGACGGGCTCTCGTACCAGACGCTGCTCGGCGTCACCGGCTCGGGCAAGACCTTCACCATGGCGAACGTGATCGCGCGCCTCGGGCGCCCGGCGCTCGTGCTCGCGCCGAACAAGACGCTTGCCGCCCAGCTGTATTCAGAAATGCGCGAGTCCTTCCCCGAGAACGCGATCGAGTACTTCGTCTCCTATTACGACTATTACCAGCCCGAGGCCTATGTTCCGTCACGGGACCTCTATATCGAGAAGGACTCGAGCATCAACGAGCACATCGAGCAGATGCGGCTGTCGGCGACCAAGTCGCTGCTCGAACGCAAGGACTGCGTGATCGTCGCGACGGTGTCCTGCATCTACGGCATCGGCGACCCCGTCGACTACCACGGCATGATCCTGCACGTGCGCGAAAAGGAGCGGATGTCCCAGCGCGACATCATCGCGCGCCTGGCGGCGATGCAGTACGAAAGAAACGAGCTCGAATTCAAGCGTGGCACCTTCCGCGTGCGCGGCGACGTCCTCGACGTGTTCCCCGCGGAGAATTCCGAGACCGCGTTGCGCATCGCGCTCACGGACGATGAAGTCGAGAGCTTGATGCTGTTCGATCCACTGACCGGGCACGCAAGCCAGCGCGTGCCGCGCTTCACCGTCTATCCCTCGAGCCACTACGTGACGCCCCGCGCGACGACCTTGCGCGCGATCGAGGCGATCAAGATCGAACTCGCGGAGCGGATCGAGCATTTCCAGAAGACGGGCAAGCTCCTGGAGGCCCAGCGCATCGAGCAGCGCACGCGCTTCGACCTGGAGATGCTGAACGAACTGGGGTTCTGCAAGGGCATCGAGAACTATTCGCGGCACCTGTCCGGAAGGAAAGAGGGCGAGCCGCCGCCGACGCTGATCGACTACCTGCCGCCGAACGCCCTCATGTTCATCGACGAGTCGCACGTCACCATCGGGCAGCTGGGGGGCATGTACAAAGGCGATCGCTCGCGCAAGGAGAATCTGGTCGACTACGGCTTTCGCCTGCCCTCGGCCCTGGACAATCGTCCGCTCAAGTTCGAGGAATTCGAGCAGGTCATGCGCCAGACCGTCTTCGTTTCGGCGACTCCCGCGGAATACGAGCGCAAGACCTCGGGGCAGATCGTGGAGCAGGTCGTGCGACCGACGGGCCTGGTCGACCCGCGGCTCGAAGTTCGGCCTGCCTCGACTCAGGTGGACGACCTGCTCTCCGAGATCACTCTGCGGGTGGCGAGCGGGGAGCGGGTGCTGGTGACCACGCTCACCAAGCGCATGGCCGAGGAGCTGACCGACTACCTGGCCGAGCACGGCGTCAAGGTGCGCTACCTGCACTCGGAAGTGGAAACGGTCGAGCGGGTCGAAATCATCCGCGATCTGCGCCTGGGCGAATTCGACGTCCTCGTCGGCATCAATCTGCTGCGCGAGGGCCTGGACCTGCCCGAAGTGTCGCTGGTGGCGATCCTCGACGCGGACAAGGAAGGGTTCCTGCGTTCGGAGCGCTCGCTCATCCAGACCATCGGCCGTGCCGCGCGCCATTTGAACGGGATGGCCATTCTCTACGCCGACACGGTCACCGACTCGATGAAGCGGGCGATCGGAGAGACCGACCGCCGCCGCGCGAAGCAGGTCGAATACAACGCAAAACGCGGCATCACGCCGATCGGCATTTCCAAGTCGGTGCACGACATGATCGAGGGCGCTCGAGACTTCCAGGACGTGCAGATGCAGCTGAAAGCAGCGCAGGAACAGGCGCGTTACGAGTCGATGTCGGAAAAGCAGCTGGCCCGGGAGATCAAGCGCCTGGAAAAGGAGATGCTCGACCATGCGCGCAATCTCGAGTTCGAAAAAGCCGCGCAGGCGCGCGACCGCCTTGCCGAGCTCAAGCGGAGCGTTTTTGGCGCCTCGCCCGAGGAGCCTGCCCGCGCCGTCGGTTAGATGGCGATGGCGGTGGCGGAGAGCAGTACCAGAGCGTGGAAGGGTGCAACCCATGTCCCCCGACGTTTTTGTTACCTATCTCCCCGGCCGGTCAGACAAGGGATGTGCAGATAACCATTGGGAAAGACCGATGCTCGATGACAAGTTCGGCGTTTTGTTCGTCTGCACCGGAAACATCTGCCGCTCGCCGACCGCAGAGGCGATTTTTAGAAAGCTGGCTGCCGATGCAGGGATGGCGGGCGCGGTGACGGCCGATTCGGCCGGCACGCACGCTTACCATGTCGGAGAGCAGCCCGATCCCAGAGCGCAGGCGGCAGCGGCCAAGCGTGGCTACGATCTGAGCGCGCTGCGGGCGCGCAGGATCGAGAGCACGGATTTTCAGCGCTTCGACCTGATCCTGGCGATGGACCAGGAGCACTACGCGATTCTCTCGAACATGGCGCGGCCATCGGCCGACCACAAGCTGAAGCTGATGATGTCCTACGCGCGGTGCTTCAAAGAGCGGGAGGTGCCGGATCCCTACTACGGTGGGCCGCAGGAATTCGAGCGCGTGCTCGACATGCTCGAGGACGCGGCGAAGGGCTTGCTCGAGTCCGTGCGAAGGGACTGAGCCTGCCCTCCGGGTTCAAATCTTCGGAGTCGGCGGTTCGCCCCCGGTTTCCACCTGAACCAAGGGCTCGTCGAAATCCGGAGGAGGCGGTCGGCGCTCGCGCTTGGCGGGCACAAATTTCTGCTCAGGCTGTAGCGCGGGCGCGACCGCGGCGCCCGAACGCGTCTGGATCAACTCCAGGCCGCTGTCCTTGAGCGCGCGCTCGATCTCCGCCGGGTCCGGCTCGCGCGGTGCGGGCGAAATCGCCGCCGCCACCGGAGCCGGGGGGGTGGGCCTGTACTCGGGCTGAGGTTTCGCAGCCGTCACGAACTCAGGCGCTTGCTCGGGCTCGGCTGGGGCCGCTTGCGCTATGAACTCTGGTGCGGCCGGCGCCGGTGCCGGTCCTTCAACTCGGAACTCCTCGCTCCGGGGTGCCGGCGGTAGATTCCCACGGCGTTCACCCCGTTCGCCGCGGTCGCGACCGCCGCGACGACGGCGTTTGCGCTCGTGATCGCCTTCGCGCGGTTCAGGTGCGGCTGCATGAGGTGCAGGCGGGCGTCCAAGCTCCTGTGGACGCTGTTCCCGGGATTCGGACCGTTCCCCAGGTGCGCGATTCTGCCCCTCAGGACGCTCACCGCGCGGCGGCCTTTGCTCTCCCCTTTGCTCTCCTGGCGGGCGCTCGGGGCGCGAGTTACGGTCTTGACGGTCCTGGCGTTGCAGTCGTTCGCCGCGTTGATCGTGCCCGCGTCCCTGACGCTGATCCGGACGGTCATTGCGCCCACGGAAGCGGTCGCGGTTGCCGCGGTCGCGGTCGCCGCGGTCGCGGTCGCCACGGTCGCGGTTGCCACGGTCGCGATCGCCACGTTCCGGCCGGGGCATGTGTTGCTCGCTGTGTGATGGAGCTGCTGCCGGTTGGGGGCTGGCAGGAGCGGCGCTGCCGCCCTTGAACCAGCCGAAGAGGCGACCCATGAAGCTCGGATGCGGTTCGGCCGGAGGCGGCGCCTGGGGGAGGGTCCGCTGGGCGCTGGCCGGCGCAGGCCGTTCGGGCGTGACGCCTTGCACTGCGGCTTGCTGGCGCGGCGGGCGCGCTTCCTGCGCCGCAGGTTCCCTGGCTTCTTCCTCGACCGGCGCGGTGACGAGGTTGTAGCTCGCCGGCAGCGCGTCCGACTGGTTCAAGTCGTCGTGTCGCAGGCGCTCCACCTTGTAATTCGGCGTCTCGAGATGGGTGTTCGGTATCAGCACCACGTTGACTTTCAGCCGCGCTTCGATCGAATGGATGTCGGCGCGCTTTTCGTTGAGGAGGAAGGTGGCGACATCCACCGGCACCTGGGCGTGCACCGCCGCACTGTTCTCCTTCATCGCTTCTTCCTGGATGATGCGCAGGATATGCAGCGCGGTGGATTCGGTTCCGCGGATGTGGCCGGTGCCGTTGCAGCGCGGGCAGGTGATGTTGCTGCCCTCTCCGAGCGAAGGGCGCAGGCGCTGGCGCGACAGCTCCATCAGGCCGAAGCGCGAGATCTTGCCCATCTGCACCCGCGCACGGTCGTAGCGCAGCGCGTCGCGCAGGCGAGTCTCTACTTCGCGCTGGTTGCGCTGGTTCTCCATGTCGATGAAGTCGATGACGATCAGGCCGCCCAAGTCCCGGAGCCGCAGCTGGCGGGCGATCTCGTCGGCCGCCTCGGCATTGGTGTGAAATGCCGTCTGCTCGATGTCGTGGCCGCGCGTGGCGCGCGCCGAATTGACGTCGATCGAGACGAGCGCCTCGGTGTGGTCGATCACCACCGCGCCTCCGGAAGGGAGCGACACCTGGCGCGAGTAGGCAGTCTCGATCTGATGCTCGATCTGGAAGCGCGAGAACAGCGGCACGTCGTCGCGGTAACGCTTCACCCGCCCCACGTTGTCGGGCATGACGTTGCTCATGAACGCCATCGTCTGCTCGTAGATCGGATCGGTGTCGATCAGGATCTCGCCTATGTCGGGCTGGAAGTAGTCGCGGATTGCGCGGATGACGAGGCTGCCTTCCTGGTAGATGAGGAACGGCGCCGGGTTGAGGAGCTTGCCTTCGGAGTCGCGCGCCGGCTCGGTCGCCTCGACGATCTTGCCCCAGAGCTTGAGCAGATAGCTCAAGTCCCACTGCAGCTCTTCGTAGGAGCGGCTGATGCCGGCGGTGCGGCCGATGATGCTCATTCCGGCCGGAACGTCGAGCTTGTCCATGATGTCGCGCAGCTCGTCGCGTTCCTCGCCCTCCACGCGGCGCGACACGCCGCCGCCGCGCGGATTGTTCGGCATCAGCACGAGATAGCGCCCGGCGAGACTGATGAAGGTGGTGAGCGCCGCACCCTTGTTGCCGCGCTCGTCCTTCTCGACCTGGACGATCAACTCCTGGCCTTCGGATATCGCGTCCTGGATGCGAGCGCGACCGACGTCGACGCCGGGTTTGAAAAACTGCTTCGCGACTTCCTTGAAGGGAAGGAATCCGTGGCGCTCGGTGCCGTAGTCCACGAACGCGGCTTCGAGACTGGGCTCGACCCGCGTGATGACGCCCTTGTAGATGTTGCTTTTTCTCTGCTCTTTCGCGGCCGATTCGATGTCGAGGTCTATGAGTTTCTGACCTTCGACGATCGCGACACGGAGTTCCTCGGCCTGTGTCGCATTGAAAAGCATGCGCTTCATTGCTCTAATCTCCCGCGCGCACGGGCAGGACAAACCAAGAGCCTAATGTGCAGGCTGGTCTCGCATCTTCGATCCTGGGATCATGAGAACGCGGTAGTTTGGCTTGTCGGGTTGCAGTCGCTGCAGTGCAGGACCGTAAATTCTGCCGATATGCTGTTGGCGCGCTGTTCAATTACTATCACTGGTTGGATAACCAACCGCCTTTGCCGGCTTCGGGTTCATGCGCTGGTTGATATGGCCTTTGCCGTTGGCAGCGTCGGAACCGGGGACAGGGTAGCCAGTCTTGTCTGGGGGCAGAAAATCGCACCTTCGCATGTACAAGCAGCCGTCCCGCAACGTAAGCAGCGCCCAGATCATAAACAAAATGAAGGATTTAAGCAACGCCTTGACGATCGAGGTCGACGCAGCGAGCGAAGGCCAGCGCGTGGATAACTTTCTGCTTCGCATCTGTAAGGGGGTGCCGCGCAGCCATGTCTACCGCATCCTGCGCACCGGCCAGGTTAGGGTCAACAGCCGCCGCGTCGATGCGACCTACCGCCTGCAGCCGGGGGATCGGGTGCGGATTCCGCCGATGCGCCTGCCCCGGCGCGCGGAGAAGACCGTGCCGCCTCTCGATCTGCCGGTCATCTACGAGGACGACGCGCTGCTGGTCGTGGACAAGCCGGCCGGCACGGCGGTGCACGGCGGGAGCGGGATCAGCTTCGGGGTCATCGAGCAGATGCGGGCCGCGCGGCCACGGCTCAGGTTCCTGGAGCTTGCGCACCGGCTCGATCGCGACACCTCGGGACTGCTCATCCTAGCCAAGAAGCGCTCGGCGCTGACCGCGCTGCACGCCGCGCTGCGCGAGGGCCGGGTGAGGAAGGAATACCTGGCCCTCGTGAAGGGAAGCTGGCGCAACGACAAGCAGCATGTCAGCCTACCGCTGAAAAAATTCTTCACCCGCTCCGGAGAGCGGCGCGTCAGCGTTGATCGCGAGGGCAGGGAGTCGCAAACGGTTTTCCGGAAGAAGAGGGAAATCCGCGATTACACGCTGCTGTCCGCGGAGCTGCTTACCGGCCGCACCCATCAGATCCGCGTCCATCTAACGCATCTCGGATTTCCGATCGCGGGTGATGACAAGTACGGCGACTTCGAGCTCAACCGAGGATTGGCGAAGCAGGGCCTGAAGCGCATGTTCCTGCACGCGTTCGAGTTGGAGTTCAAGCATCCGCTTTCGGGGGACACGATGAAGCTTCGCTCGCCACTGCCCGAGCCGCTGGGACGTTTCCTGGACTCCCTGTCGGCCTGATGTGCCGCGAATTGCTAGTATTCGAGCTTTCCTGGAAAGTATCGACGAGTTGATGTGATGGCTCCTGAAGAACGCGTAATTTGTTCGAGCGCCGATCTGTCGGATTCTGGCGACGGGGTACGCTTCGAGGTCGAATTGGACGGAAGGCCCGAGCCGGCGTTCGCGGTGCGCTACGGGGGCCGGGTCTATGCCTACCTCAACCGCTGCGCGCACATGCCGATGGAATTGGACTGGAAACTTGGAAAGTTTTTTGATGTCTGGGGCCTGCATTTGATATGCTCGACGCACGGTGCGACCTATGCGCCGGATACAGGCCTATGTCTTCGCGGCCCTTGCTTCGAGGAGGGCCTCATTCCGATCCCCGTCGAGGAACGGGACGGCCGTGTCATCATGAAGGACAGCCCACGTGGCCGAAGGTAACTGGGAACGGGACGTGATCGAGACGCTGGCGACCGCTGCTCTCAAGGAGCAGCGCCGCGCCCGCCGCTGGGGCATTTTCTTCAAGCTGCTCGGCTTTGCTTATCTCACGCTGCTCGTGCTGCTCGCGCTCGACTGGCGCGGACACGACGGCCTCATTTCGGGCAAACACACCGCGCTGGTCGACGTGGTGGGCGTAATCGACCCCAAAGGTGACGCGAGCGCCGACCGCGTCACCGAGTCCCTGCAGAACGCTTTCAAAAACAAGAATACCCAGGGCGTGATCCTGCGCATCAATTCGCCGGGCGGAAGCCCCGTGCAAGCCGGGATCATCTATGACGAGATCCGCCGGCTCCGGGGACTTTATCCCAACGTTCCCATGTATGCCGTTGTCGAGGACATCTGCGCCTCGGGCGGCTACTACATCGCCGCCGCCGCCGACAAAATCTACGTGGATAAGGCGAGCATCATCGGGTCGATCGGCGTGATCATGGACGGCTGGGGCTTCACCGGCACCATGGAGAAACTCGGCGTGGAGCGGCGCGCCCTCACCTCCGGCGAGAACAAGGCATTCCTCGATCCGTTTTCGCCGGTCGACGAGAAGCAGAAGCGCCACGCCCAGTCGATGCTGGACGAAATCCACAAGCAATTCATCGATGTCGTGAGGAAAGGGCGGGGCAAGCGGCTCCGAGAGAGCTCCGAAATGTTCTCCGGGCTGCTGTGGACGGGCGAGAAAAGCATCGAGCTGGGACTTTCGGACGGCTTGGGGAGCGTCGATTTCGTGGCGCGCGAAGTGATCAAGGCCGAGGACATCTTCGATTACACGAAGAAGCAGGATTTCACCGAACGTTTTGCCAAGCGTTTCGGCGCGGCGATGGCGAGCGCGCTCGCCAAGGTGCTGGCGCGGGGGCAGCTGAGCTTACGCTAGCCGGGGTTTACTCCGCCAGCAAGAGGAACACCGTCGGCCGTCCCTTGAGCTGCGGCGATCGCTTGCGCCACGCCGCGACGGATTGCGTTCTCACCATTTCCGATTCCAGCGTTAGATCGGCGGCGACACACACGAGCGTGGCCGGGGCGAGGGCGCGCAGCATCGTCGCCAGAGTGCGGTCATTGCGGTAGGGCGTCTCGATGAATATCTGAGTCTGCTTGAGCTTCCGCGACTGGCGTTCGCAATCCTTCAATGTAGAGGCAAGCTCAGGTTCCGCGATCGGTAGGTAGCCGTGGAACACGAAGCGCTGTCCGTCGAGGCCTGAGGCCGAGAGCGCAAGCACGATCGACGAGGGTCCGCTCAGGGGTACGACGCGCACGCCTCGCTCGTGCGCGAGCCAAACGAGTCCCGCTCCGGGGTCGGCGACCGCGGGCAGTCCGGCTTCGGAAAGGAGTCCCGCATCGCTGCCGGTGAGGAGCGGCTCGAGGAAAGCCGGAATATCGCTTGCCCGGGTGTTGTGGTCGAGCCGCTCGACGCGGATTTTCTGCAGCGGTCGCGTCGGCGCGATGCGTTTCAGGAAAGCGCGCGCCGCTTTGGGGTTCTCGGCAATGATGTAATCGAGCAAACGGGCGCGATCGAGCACGGCACGCGGAATAACCCCCTCCGGTGCGAGGTCACCCAGCGTGTTGGGCAGGAGATAAAGTGAGCCTCTGCGGTCAGAGGACATTCATCCCTTGCTCGCGCAGCAGATCCACCAGCGCGATCAGCGGCAGGCCGACGAGCGCGTTCGGATCCTCGCATTGCATTTTCGCAATCAGCGCGATTCCCAGACCCTCGACCTTTGCGCTGCCGGCGCAGTCGTAAGCTTGCTCCCGGGCGAGGTAACGATCGATAGCCCCATCGTCAAGCTCGCGAAAGGTGACGCGACACGGGACGACGCGGACCCGGCTGGTGCCGCCGGAGGTGTTGTGTACGCACACGGCCGTATAGAACACCGCCTCGCGGCCCGATAGAGATCGAAGCTGGCGCACCGCGTTCTCGCGAGTGCCGGGTTTGCCGAGCACCTCGCCGTTTCCCACGGCGACTTGATCGCAGCCGACGATCAGCGCGTCGCGAAAGCGGCCTGCGACTGCCAGCGATTTCGCTTCCGCGAGCCGCCGCGCCATGCCCTCCGGCGCCTCGCCCGGACGGCGTTCTTCAGCCACACCCGGATCCGCGACTGAAAACGGAATCCCGAGCCGCTCGAGCAGGGCGCGCCGGTAACGCGAGGTGGACGCTAGGACGAGCTGCATCAGCCTCTGCACTGCTGGGCAACGAGCCTCTCCTGCCGCGCGATCGCGTCCGAGTTTTCAGACTGCGGGTTCTGCTTCAGACGGGCAAGCAGATCGCGTTGCTGGTTGCATTGTTCCTGGCGCCGGGTTTGCCTGTCGTCGGTCCGCTCGGTCTGGACCGTGCTGGGGCGGGGTTCCCGATCTCCGGGCGGAATCTCCCCTTGAGGCGGATTCGACTGGCTGTTTTCCTGGGATCCGCCGGCACCGCCCGCAGCGGGCGAGGCAAGCCTGTTCGGGACTTCGCTTGCCTTGCCCCCTTGGGGCGGCCGCTCGCCGTAATGGGTCACGCCCCGCTCGTCCACCCATTTGTACACCTGGGCGACGGCCGGCGCCGCCAGGGTCATGAAGACTAAAAAGTGCAGTAACGCTCTGAACAACTTGGAATTTCTTTTGACACTGAGGAGCAAACATAATATCATGCGCGCCTTATGTCGCAAGCGGGGTTGATAGACAACCTCCATTTTGCCCGCGCCGCACTGGAACGGTTCCCATCGCGATCGACGTCGAGCTGCAGCTCGCCGAAAACCTGCGCGAGATCTCGGGTGACATGAGTTTGAAGGAGCTCCCATATGGCAGTCCAGCAAAACAAGAAATCTCCGTCGAAGCGCGGCATGCACCGCGCTCACGATTTCCTCACCAGCCCGCCGCTCGCGGTCGAGCCGACGACGGGCGAAGTGCATTTGCGCCATCACATCAGCCCGAGCGGTTACTATCGCGGCAAGAAGGTCGTCAAGACCAAGAGCGAGTAGGCTCCACCTGGCCGCAGTGACCGCACAGAGTCGGCATCGGCCCTCCCAGTGAGCGAAGCAGGAATCGCTTCGCACCGCGCTTCATGGAAATCACAGTAGCCATCGATTGCATGGGCGGCGATCATGGTCCGCACGTCACAGTGCCGGCGGCGCTCAATTTCCTGAAATCCAAATCGGACGTCGATGTCGTCCTGGTGGGCTTGCGCGACGCCATCGAGGCGGAGCTGAAGGCGCGCGGTGCCAGATCCGGTCCGCGCCTGCGCGTGCACCACGCAAGCGAGGTCGTGCTGATGGACGAATCTCCGGCGCTCGCGCTGCGCAACAAGAAGGATTCGTCAATTCGCGTCGCGGTAGAGCTCGTCAAGAACGGCGAAGCGCATGCCTGCGTCAGCGCCGGCAACACCGGGGCGCTGATGGCGGTGTCACGCTTCGTTCTCAAGATGCTTCCGGGCATCGACCGCCCCGCGATCATCGCCGCGCTGCCCAGCATGCGCGGCAGCACCTACGTCCTCGATCTCGGCGCCAACGTCGACTGCGAGCCCGAGCACTTACTGCAGTTCGCCATCATGGGGGCGACGCTGGTCGCTGCGGTGGAGCACAAGGACCGGCCGAGCGTCGGTCTGCTCAACATCGGCGAGGAGGACATCAAAGGCAACGAAGTGGTGAAGAAGGCGGCAGAGCTGTTGCGCGAAAGCGAAGTCAATTTCATCGGCAACATCGAGGGTGGCGGAATCTACAGGGGGGAAGCCGACGTGGTGGTGTGCGACGGATTCGTCGGCAACGTCATGCTCAAGGCGTCCGAGGGAATGGTGCAGATGGTGCGCAGCTTCATTCGCCAGGAGTTCATGCGCAGCGCGATCGCCAGGCTGGCCGGCGTAATCGTCATGCCGGTGCTCTACGCGTTCCGCAAGCGGCTTGACCCGCGCCGCTTCAACGGCGCGACTTTGCTCGGACTGAAAGGCATCGTCGTGAAGAGCCACGGCTCTGCCGACGTGTTCGGATTCGAGCGCGCCATCGAGCGGGCAATGGAGGAGGTGCGCAATGAAGTGCTGCACCGCCTGATGCGGCGATTCGGTCAGGCCGAGCGAGGGAATTCGGAAGCGGTGGAAGCGTGATCTGGTCGCGCATCATCGGCACCGGGAGCTATTTGCCGCCGAAGATCGTCACCAACGACGATCTGGCCGGACAAATGGATACCACCGACGAATGGATCCGGACGCGCACCGGCATTCGCCAGCGTCACATCGCCGAACCCTCGCAGGCCGCCAGCGACCTCGGTCTCGAGGCCAGCCGCGCGGCGCTTGCCGCGGCGCGAGTCGTCCCGCAGGAAATCGATCTCATCATTGTGGCCACGGCGACGCCCGACTACATTTTTCCGAGCACGGCTTGCATCATGCAGGCGAAGCTGGGCATAAAGGGCTGCGCCGCGTTCGATATTCAGGCCGTCTGCAGCGGTTTCGTATATGCGCTGGCGATCGCCGACAAATTGATCCGATCGGGCCAGCATCGCTGCGCTCTCATCGTCGGCACCGAAGTGTATTCGCGCATCCTCGATTGGAAAGATCGCGGCACTGCGGTCCTGTTCGGCGACGGCGCCGGCGCAGTGGTCCTCCGGGCGGACGGCAAGCCCGGCATCATGGCTAGCGTGCTGCACGCCGACGGGTCGTACGTGGACATTCTTTCGGTGCCCGGTAACGTTTGCGGCGGCAAGATCGTCGGGTCGCCGTTTCTGCAGATGGACGGGCAAGCGGTTTTCAAGTTTGCGGTCAAGGTGCTGGACGAGGTCGCGCGCGAGACCTTGGCCTTGTGCGGTCTCACCCCTGCGGACATCGACTGGCTCATTCCGCACCAGGCCAACGTGCGCATCCTCGAGGCGACCGCGAGGAAGCTCGGCGTCGATCTGTCGAGGCTCGTCGTCACCGTGGACCTTCACGGCAATACGTCGGCCGCTTCGGTGCCTCTCGCGCTGGATGTGGCGATCCGAGACGGGCGCATCAAGCCGGGCCACAAGGTCATGCTCCAGGGAGTGGGCGGCGGCTTCACCTGGGGCGCGTCACTGGTGGAGATGTAGTCGAGGTGAAGTTCGCGATGGTTTTTCCAGGCCAAGGGTCGCAGTCGGTGGGGATGCTCGCCGGCTACGGCGACATGCCCGCGATCCGCGAGACGCTTGCCGAAGCATCCGATGTCCTGAAGCAGGACCTCGCCAAGTTGATCGCCGAAGGCCCTGCGGAGGAACTCAACAGCACCGTCAATACCCAGCCGGTCATGGTGACGGCGGGCATCTGTGCCTGGCGCGCGTGGCGGGAGTCGGGCGGCGCCGAGCCCTCGCTGCTTGCCGGTCACAGCCTCGGCGAGTACACCGCGCTCGTTGCGGCCGGCGCGATTTCCTTCGCCGACTGCCTCCCCCTGGTGCGCCTGCGCGGCCGGGCGATGCAGGACGCGGTGCCGCACGGCAGCGGCGCGATGGCGGCCATCCTGGGCCTGGATGACGAAGCGGTAAAGGCGGCGTGTGCCGAAGCCGCACAGGGCGATGTCTGCGAGGCGGTAAACTTCAATGCGCCGGGACAAGTGGTCATCGCCGGACACGCTGGCGCTGTGCAGCGGGCGATCGAGGCCGCAAAGGCGCGAGGCGCGAAGCGGGCGGTCGCCCTGCCGGTGAGCGCTCCATTCCACTCCTCGTTGATGGCTCCGGCTGCGGCAAGGCTGAGAGAAGCGCTCGAGAGAATCGCAGTGAATTCTCCGCGAATCCCGGTCATCCATAATGTCGATGCGAGGAGCCGCGCCGACGCGGCAGGGGTCAAGAAGGCGCTGGTGACTCAGGCTGACCATCCGGTGCGCTGGGCTGAGTGCGTGAGGGAGATGGCGGCACGAGGCGTGACGCAGATTTTCGAATGCGGCCCGGGTAAGGTACTCGCGCCGCTTGTCAGGCGCACTGCCGGGGAATTGCAGGGCATTGCGCTCGCCGACCGTGCGGGGCTCGAGCAGGGCGCGCAATTGTCGAAAGCTGCATGATGGATCTCGAGGGTCAAGTTGCGCTGGTGACGGGCGCATCGCGCGGAATCGGCAGGTCGATCGCTCTCGCGCTCGGCGGCCGGGGCGCGACCGTTGTCGGCACCGCTACCACCGAGGCCGGCGCTCAATCCATCGCGGCGTACCTCTCCCAGGCGCGGATCCAAGGAAAGGGAGCGCAGCTCGACGTCCGCATCGCGACGAACATCGAGCTTCTGGTGGCCGAGATCGAGCGGGCCCACGCAGCAGTGTCGATTCTCGTGAACAATGCCGGCATCGCCCAGGACAACCTCGCCATGCGCATGAAGGAAGCCGAGTGGGATGCGGTGATCGACACCAATCTCAAATCCGTGTTCCGGCTCTCCAGGGCGGTATTGCGCGGCATGATGAAAGCGCGTTCGGGCCGGATCATCAACATCACTTCCGTGGTCGGCTCGAGCGGAAACGCCGGCCAAATCAACTATGCGGCGGCGAAGGCCGGTATCGCGGGCTTGACGCGGTCCCTCGCACGGGAGATCGGCAGCCGCGGCATCACCGTCAATTGCGTCGCGCCCGGCTTCATCGACACGGACATGACCCGAGCGCTCACGGACGCGCAACGCGAGGCGCTGCTCCGGCATATTCCCTTGGGGCGCCTCGGAAATCCGGAAGACGTGGCCGCCGTGGTGGCGTTTCTCGCTTCATCGCGGGCCGCTTATATCACCGGCACGACCCTTCACGTCAACGGCGGCATGTACATGAGCTGAGAGGCGTGACCAGATTGGCTTGCCGGGAGGAAAGGCGATTCTGCTACAATTCGCACCTCCGAATTCGATTGCAGCAAAACAAAGGGGAAGGAGCCCGCAATGGAAAACGTTGAACAGCGCGTCAAGAAAATCGTCGCGGAGCAGCTCGGCGTAAACGAGGCGGAGATCAAGAACGAATCCTCGTTTGTCGACGACCTCGGCGCGGACTCGCTCGACACCGTCGAACTCGTGATGGCTCTCGAAGAAGAATTCGAGACGGAGATTCCGGATGAAGAGGCTGAAAAGATCACTACCGTCCGGCAGGCCATCGACTACGTGAACGCCCACGCCAAGAAAGCCTGATTTCTCCCCACGGCCGGAGTCGATTTGAGCCGCCGTCGTGTCGTTGTCACCGGATTAGGAATTGTCTGCCCGATCGGCAACACGGTTGCCGAAGCCTGGTCAAGCGTGCTTGCCGCCAAGTCCGGCATCGGCCGGATCACGCAATTTGATCCGGGTCTGCTCTCCAGCCGGATCGCAGGCGAGGTAAGGAACTTCGACGTCGCCGCGTATCTGTCGCCGAAAGAGGCGCGCCGCATGGACCGTTTCATCCATCTCGGCATCGCTGCCGGGGTTCAGGCGCTGAAAGACTCCGGCCTCGAGGTCACCGAGGCCAATGCCGCCCGCATCGGCGTCAATATCGGCTCGGGCATCGGCGGACTGCCGATGATCGAACAGACGCATAACGACGTGCTGAAGGGTGGCCCGCGCAAGATTTCGCCGTTCTTCATTCCCAGCACGATCATCAACATGATCTCGGGAAATCTGTCGATCATGCATGGACTCAAGGGGCCGAATTTGGCGATGGTAACGGCTTGCACGACCTCCGCGCACTGCATCGGTGAATCCGGGCGTCTTATCGAATACGGCGACTGCGATGCGATGGTCGCCGGCGGCGCGGAGGCGACCATCACGCTGCTTACGGTGGGCGGCTTCGCGGCGGCGCGCGCGCTGTCGACGCGCAACGACGATCCCGCCACGGCGAGCCGTCCCTGGGACAGGGATCGCGACGGATTCGTTCTGGGAGAGGGAGCGGGAGTGGTGGTGCTCGAGGAATTCGATCACGCGAAGCGGCGCGGCGCGAAGGTTTACGCCGAGCTCGCCGGTTACGGGATGAGCGGTGACGCCTACCACATGACCGCGCCCCAGGAGAGCGGCGAGGGGGCGGCCCGCTGCATGGAGAACGCCTTGCGCAACGCCGGACTCAATCGCGAGGACATCGACTACATCAACGCCCACGGAACCTCGACACCTCTGGGCGACCTCGCCGAAACCGTAGCGGTCAAACGCTGCTTCGGCGATCAGGCAAGGAAGCTCGCCGTCAGCTCGACCAAATCCATGACCGGGCACTTGCTCGGCGCAGCCGGAGGAGTGGAGGCGATTTTCTCGGTGCTCGCGATTCGCGATCAGATCGCGCCTCCGACCGCGAACTTGTTCAACCAGGACCCGGCTTGCGATCTCGATTATGTGCCCAATGCGGCGCGGCGCATGCGGCTGCGCTCCGCCCTGTCGAACTCTTTTGGGTTCGGAGGCACCAACGGGACACTGATTTTCAAACGCGTTTGATCCCGAGAGGGGTGAAGACGAGCGCTCATGTCGGCTGCGTCCACGCTGCAGTTCGATCTTAAGCCCTCGCTCAAGCTTGCAGGCTTGCTTCTCGTTGCCCATGTTCTCGCGCTCGCGGCTAGCTGGGTGAGCTTGACCGGTTGGCCGCAGGTTCTGGTCGGTTTCGGCGTCCTGCTCTCGGGCACCGGCTGCCTTGCCGAGGTCCTGCACCGGTCCTCCCGGGCGGCGGTGTCGCTGGAATTGCGAGAGGACGGGCGCGCTTCCTGGCGGGACCGTGACGGCGGGTGGCATGAAGGCAGGCTTGGCAGCGACCATTTCGTTTCGGCAGCATTCGTAGTCCTGGGGCTCGATCAGACGGGGCGCGGCCGCAAATGGCTGCTGCTCATGGGCGATTCGGCCTTGCCCGAGGACTTTCGGCGCCTTCGGGTCTGGCTGCGCTGGCGCGAGCTTGGATCCGGAGGGAGCCAGACTCGGACTGGCATGGAATAACTCCGTAAGCGGCTGAACTATTCTTCAAGGGACGGGTCTGTAGCTGCAGGGCCCGGGGGCTGCGTACACACTGCGGTATACTGGCCGCCGCCTGTGGACAACTTAGAACAGAAGCGCAACACCGCTTCGTCAGGGACGGCGGCGGATGGATGAGCGGGGTCTCGACCGGCAGCTGGTCGAGCGGGTTCAGCAAGGCGACAAGCATGCCTTCGAGCTGCTGGTGTCGAAATACCAGCGAAAGCTGGCGCGGTTGCTGTCCCGGTTCATCCGGGACTCGACAGAGGTCGAGGATGTCACGCAGGAGACGTTCATCAAGGCTTACCGCGCGTTGCCCTCGTTCCGGGGCGACAGCGCGTTTTATACGTGGTTGTACCGCATCGGCATCAACACGGCGAAGAACTACCTGGTGGCGCTGGGGCGGCGCGTCCCGACCACGACCGAGTTCGATTCCGAGGACGCGGAAGGGTTCGAGGGCGGCGAGCAATTGCGCGACATCAACACGCCCGAGAGCATGCTGATGACCAGGGAGATCGCGAACACCGTCAACGACACCTTGAAGCAGCTGCCCGAAGAGCTGCGCAACGCCATCACGCTGCGCGAGATCGAAGGCTTGAGTTACGAGGACATTGCGGCCATCATGAATTGCCCGATCGGCACGGTTCGTTCGAGAATATTTCGCGCGCGCGAGGCAATCGCCGAGAAGCTGCGACCCCTGCTCGACACGCGCAAGGACCAAAGGTGGTGATCATGAAGGAAAAACTATCGGCGCTGATCGACGGCGAGTTTCAGGGCGACGGACTTCACGCGCATCTCGGACGTCTCCGAGCGGACCCGGAATTGCAAAGGGCGTGGGACACCTATCACCTGATAGGCGATGCGCTCAGGGGCCAGATCAGCCCGGGGATCGCCGATCGCGTAGCCGCTCGCCTGCGCGAGGAGCCCACAGTGCTCGCCCCGCGGCCGCAGCGTCCCTCCGGGCGCCTCGGCTGGTACGCCATGTCCGCCGCCGCCAGCGTCGCCGCGGTGGCTTTCGTCGTGTGGACGGCTTCCCCTGGCTGGCGTGCCGAGCCGCAACTCGCCGGGAGTCCCGCCGCGGCCACGGTCGCGACCCCGGCCGCGGTCACTCTGGTCTCCAGCGTGCCGCCCGCCGAAGTCGAGAACTACCTGCTCGCCCATCAGCCTTATTCCCACACGAGTGCCATGCAAGGAATCGCACCCTACGGGCGCAGCGTGGCTGACGAGCGCGGGGCAGCAAGGAAATGACGCCGCCCCTGGCGTTACGCGTGCGGCAGGCAGTAGGGATCCTGCCGTTCCTGCTTCCGGCAACCGCGGCGATAGCCCAGACCGACATCTCCGCGCTGCAATGGCTTCAGCGCATCTACGCCGCCACCGAGAAGCTCAGCTACTCGGGCACGTTCGTATACCAGCAGGGCCAGCAAGTCGAAACCTCCCGCATCACTCACGTCGTCGGGCCTTCGGGACCGCGCGAGCGGCTGGAAACCCTGGACGGAGTACCTCGCGAGATTATCCGTACCGGCGACGAAGTCGTGTGCTACCTGCCTGGGAGCCTGACGGTAAAGATCGACAAGCAGCCCGACCGCCGGCCGTTTCCCGCGATCCTTTCAGAGCAACTCAAGGACGTGTCGGAGAACTACACCATCAGGAAAGGCGAGATCGAGCGCGTCGGGGGCTACAGTTGCCAGGTCCTCGCACTGGCGCCCAAAGACCGGATGCGATACGGTCACCGGCTTTGGGCGGATCTCAATACCGGCATGCTGCTCAAGGCGAAGACCTTCGATGAGAACAACGAGCTGCTGGAGCAGTTCGCATTCACGCAGCTCAAGATCGGCGGCCACATCGGTCGCGATCAGCTGAAGGCACGCTATTTCCGCGAAAGCCGGGCCTGGCGCGTCGAGGATTCGGGCGCTACCCGCGCCAATCTGGCAGAAGCCGGATGGGCGATCCGTTCCAGGCCTGCGGGCTTTCGCACCGTGGCCGAGCTGATTCGCACCATGGGGGGCACCGTAGGGGTCGGACATATCGTGCTGTCCGACGGGCTTGCCGCGATCTCGGTATTCATCGAACCCGCAACGAGCAAACAGCCGGCGCCGCAGCCGGGTCTGGTGCGGCAGGGGGCGATCAACGTGTACGTGCGCCCGGTAGGCAGCTACTGGGTTACGGTAGTCGGCGAAGCGCCTGCAGAGAGCGTAAAATACATCGCCAACGCGGTGGAATACCGCAAGTAAAACCCGGCGACTTCCATTGAATCAGTCCGACTCCTGGTAGGCGGGGTTGCGTCGCGGTTTTCTGCCTGCTCGATTCCAAGGACCCTCTGATGGTGAGAGTACTGTTCGTTTGTCTGCTGCTCGGGCTGCCCTCTGCGCTGGTCGCGCAGGGACGCGAGCTGCCCGATTTCACCGAGCTCGCCGAAAGGCAGGGCCCCACCGTCGTCAATATCAGCACCACTCAGGTACGCGAACGCCGTACTTCGCCGCAGATTCCGAATCTCGAGGAAGACGATCCGCTCTACGATTTCTTCCGGCGCTTCGTCCCGCGCCCGCCGGGGCCCGGCGGACAGGGCCCGCGCGATTTCGAGAGCCGTTCGCTCGGTTCGGGCTTCATCATCAGTCCCGACGGCTACGTTCTCACCAACGCGCACGTAGTGGACTCCGCGGATGAGATCACCGTTCGCCTGACCGACAAGCGCGAATTCAAGGCTCGCGTCATCGGCGCGGACAGACGCACCGATCTCGCGCTGATCAAGATCGACGCCACCGGGCTGCCCGCCGTACGGATGGGCGATCCGAACCGGCTCAAAGTCGGCGAATGGGTCGTCGCGATCGGCTCGCCGTTCGGCTTTGACAGCACCGTCACCGCGGGCATTGTCAGCGCCAAAGGCCGCAGCCTGCCGCAGGAGAACTTCGTTCCCTTCATTCAGACCGACGTCGCGATCAACCCGGGGAATTCCGGCGGGCCGTTGTTCAACATGCGCGGCGAAGTCGTGGGAATCAATTCGCAAATCTACAGCCGCACCGGCGGTTTCATGGGACTGTCCTTCGCCATCCCCATCGACGTCGCCATGGAGGTGCAGAACCAGCTGCGCCAGTCCGGCCGTGTCAGCCGCGGACGAATCGGCGTCGTGATCCAGGAAGTTTCGAAGGAACTCGCCGAGTCGTTCGGTCTTGCCAGGCCGGCGGGTGCCCTCGTCAATGCGGTCGAGAAAGGCGGCCCCGCGGAAAAGGCCGGCGTGGAAACCGGCGACATCATTCTCAAGTTCGACGGCAAATCGGTAACGAATTCGAGCGAGTTGCCGCGTATCGTCGGCAGCACCAGGCCCGGGAACAGAGCGAGCGTGGAAGTGTGGCGCAGGGGCGTGACCCGGGAGATCAGCGTCACTGTCGGCGAATTGCCCGAGGATCGCGTCGCAAGCCGCAGCGAGCGCCGGGGAAAGCCGCCGGAGCAGGCGGCCAATCGCCTCGGTTTCGCGGTCGTCGATCTTACCGCGGAGCAAAAGCGCGACCTGAAGCTGGGAGGTGGCGTGATCGTCGAAGAGGTCCGGAACAATCGCCGCGCGGATGTGCGTGCGGGCGACGTGATCACGGCGGTGACCAGCCGAGGTCAGACCACTGAAGTGAGATCCACCGAGCAGTTCAACAGGCTCCTCGGACAGCTCGAGCGCAACACCACGCTTACGCTCCACGTACGGCGCGGCGAGAGCAATCTGTTCGTAACCGTGAAGGGCGAAGGTGCGCCCGGCTAGCGCATCCTGCATATCCCGCTTAAACGCGCTAAAATTCAAAGTCCTGGAACCGAGAACGAAGGGTGCTGAACGGCACCCTTTTTTGTAGGCCGATGCAGCACATCCGCAACTTTTCGATCATCGCCCACATCGACCACGGCAAGTCGACGCTCGCCGACCGCTTCATCCAGCGCTGTGGCGGACTGTCGGAGCGGGAAATGTCGGAGCAGGTGCTCGATTCGATGGATCTGGAGCGTGAGCGCGGCATCACCATCAAGGCGCAGACCGCAGCGCTGCAATACACTTCGCGCGACGGGAAGACCTACAACCTGAATCTCATCGATACGCCGGGTCACGTCGACTTCTCTTACGAAGTATCGCGCTCGCTTGCCGCGTGCGAAGGGGCCCTGCTGGTGGTGGACGCAAGCCAGGGAGTGGAGGCGCAGACGGTGGCCAACTGCTACACCGCGATAGAGCAGGGGGTGGAGGTGGTGCCCGTGCTCAACAAGATCGACCTGCCCTCGGCCAATCCGGAGCGCGCCATCCAGGAAATCGAGGACGTCATCGGCATCAAGGCAAGCGATGCCTTACTCGTGAGCGCCAAGACCGGCGAGGGGGTGGAGGAAGTTCTCGAAGCGGTGATCCGTCGCATGCCGCCCCCGAAAGGCGATCCGGCCGCCCCTCTCAAGGCGCTTATCATCGATTCGTGGTTCGACAATTACGTCGGCGTGATCATGCTGGTGCGCCTGGTTGACGGAAGCATCCGGCCGAAGGACAAGCTGTTGCTGATGTCCACGCAAGCGGTCCACCTGTGCGAGCAGGTCGGCGTGTTCACGCCCAAGTCACAAGGCCGCGAGCAGCTTTCGGCCGGAGAGGTGGGATTCGTCACGGCCGGAGTGAGGGAACTCCAGCACGCGCGGGTCGGCGACACCATTACCCTCGTAAATCGTCCCGCGGCCACGCCGCTGCCGGGCTTCAAGGAGATCAAGCCGCAGGTGTTCGCCGGGCTCTATCCGGTCGAGGCGAGCGAGTACGAAGCGCTGCGCGACGCGCTGGAGAAGCTCAAGCTCAACGACGCGTCGCTGCACTACGAGCCGGAAACCTCCCAGGCGCTCGGCTTCGGATTCCGCTGCGGGTTTCTGGGCCTCCTGCACATGGATATCGTGCAGGAGCGGCTGGAAAGGGAATACGAAATGGCGCTCGTCACGACCGCACCCACGGTGGTGTACGAGGTACTGCTGCGGGACGGGACAGTCGCGCGCATCGAGAACCCCGCGAAAATGCCGGATCCCTCGAAAATCGAGGAGATTCGCGAGCCGATCATCGAAACGATCATTTTCGTGCCGCAGGAGTACGTCGGAGCGATCATGACCCTGTGCACGCAAAAGCGCGGAGTACAGAAGAATATGCAGTATCACGCACGCCAGGTGATGCTGACCTACGAGATGCCGCTCAACGAGGTGGTCATGGATTTTTTCGACAAGCTCAAATCCGCAAGCCGAGGCTACGCGTCGCTCGACTACGAGTTCAAGGAGTACCGCGCCGCCGACATGGTGAAGCTCGACATCCTCATCAACGGGGAGCGGGTCGATGCTCTGTCGCTCATGGTGCACCGGGAAAACTCGTCCTACCGCGGCCGCGATCTGGTTTCGAGAATGCGCGAACTGATCCCGCGGCAGATGTTCGACGTGGCGGTTCAGGCGGCAATCGGCTCGCACGTCATTGCGCGCGAGACCGTCAAGGCGCTGCGCAAGAACGTGCTGGCGAAGTGCTACGGTGGCGACGTGTCGCGCAAAAGGAAATTGCTGGAAAAGCAGAAAGCGGGGAAGAAGCGCATGAAGCAGGTCGGGACGGTGGAAATACCCCAGGAGGCGTTCCTGGCCATACTCCAGGTTGAAAGCAAATGAATTTCGCCCTGATCCTGTTTGTCCTGTTGGTTTTCACCGGGGCATTTGCCCTGGCAGACGCCGTCTATTTCGCGAAGCACCGAGGAAAGGGCGACAAGGAGCCCTGGTGGATCGAATATCCGAAGAGCTTCTTCCCGGTCATTCTCATCGTTTTCCTGCTGCGCTCGTTTCTGGTCGAGCCTTTCAAGATTCCCTCAGGCTCGATGGTGCCGACCCTGGTGGTCGGGGATTTCATCCTGGTCAACAAGTTCGCCTATGGCATCCGGATCCCGCTCATCAACAAGAAGGTCGTCAGTATCGGGGAACCCAGGCGCGGCGATGTGATGGTGTTTCGTTTTCCGGAGGATCCGTCGCTCGATTACATCAAGCGCGTGATCGGCGTTCCCGGTGACAAGATCGTCTACGAGAACAAGAAACTCTTCGTCAACGGCGTCGCGCAACCGCGCAAGCAGATCTCCGATTATCTGAATCGCGAGCGGATCCACTACTCGGCGCGGTTTATCGAGACCGTGGGCGGGGTCCAACATCCCATTCTCCTTGAGGGCGATGCGCCGGCGGCGGTCCCCTTCACGCGACCGTTCCCGTTTCGCGAAAATTGCAACTACAATAGCGAGGGCGTGGCGTGCACCGTGCCTCCCGGGCATTATTTCATGATGGGCGACAACCGCGACAACTCAGCGGACAGCCGGGTGTGGGGCTTCGTACCGGACGAGAATATCGTCGGAAAGGCGTTTTTCATCTGGTTCAATTTCAGCGAGCCGCGGCGCTTTGGCAAATTTCAATGAAGGGGGATCCATGAAGAATCAGCGAGGTCTTAGCCTGATTGGAATGGTGGTGATGTGCATCGTCATTGTCATCGTCGCGATCGGCGGCCTGAAGATCGCTCCCGCCTACATCGAGTACTACAAGGTCAAGAAGGCGATCGTGGGCATAGCTCAGACCAACAGCAGGGCCACCGTCACAGAGGTGCGCGAGGCGTTCAACCGGCGCGCGGCGATCGACGACATCGACGTGATCGCGGGCAGGGACCTCGATGTCACGAAGGAAGGCAACGACATTGTGATCTCGTTCGCCTATCCGAAGCGAATCTCGCTGTTCGGCAATGTCAGCGTCGTGTTCGATTTTGCTGCGAGCAGCAGTAATTGACGACACACCGAGTGGAACGGGAGCGTCTTCAGCAGCATATCGGATACCGCTTTTCCCGGCCGGAGCTGCTCGCGCGCGCTCTCACTCACCGCAGTCACAGCGCGCTTCACAACGAGCGACTGGAGTTCCTGGGCGACAGCATTCTCAACTGCGTCGTTACAGCCGAGCTGTTCGAACGCTTCGACGGGCTTTCGGAGGGAGACCTGTCCCGGCTGCGGGCGCAGCTGGTGCGCGAGGAGACTTTGTATCAGGTGGCGCAGACGCTCGGCATGGGCGATCACCTGCAGCTGGGCGAAGGCGAGCTGAAGAGCGGTGGGTTCGCGCGGCCCTCCATTCTGGCCGACGCGTTCGAAGCGCTGATAGGCGCGGTCTTTGTGGACGGCGGTTTTTCAGCGGCCCGGGAGACCATTCGGCGCTTGTATGGGCCGCTGCTTGCCGGCCTGGATCCGCAGGCGTCCGGTAAAGACCCGAAGACTCTTTTGCAGGAATTGCTTCAGGCCAGGAAGGTCGCGCTGCCTCAATATTCCGTGGTGGCAACCCACGGGGCGGCGCACAGCCAGGATTTCGAGGTGGAGTGCCTGATTCCCCAGCTCTCGGTGCGGACTACGGGCAATGGGAGCAGCCGGCGAGGCGCCGAGCAGGAAGCGGCCATGCGCGCCTTCGAGCAGATCCGCCGTCGAACGGCCGTACCGTGATCGCCCCGGAACCGTTTCGTTGTGGAGTGATCGCCCTGATCGGGCGTCCCAACGTCGGCAAATCCACGTTGCTGAATGCATTGCTGGGACAAAAACTCAGCATCACCTCGCACAAGCCGCAGACCACGCGGCAATCCCTTCGCGGGGTCCTCACCACGGAGACGGCGCAGTTCGTCCTTATCGACACCCCGGGTTTCCAGACCCGGCACCGCGGCGCGCTCAACCGGGTGATGAACCGCGCGGTTCGCGCGGCGCTCGAGGCGGTCGATGTGGTGGCTCTGGTCGTCGAAGCGAAGCGCTTCGGGGCGGAGGATCGTACGCTGCTGAAACTCGCGCCTGCGGGGGTTCCGCTGTTTCTGGTCGTGAACAAGATCGACGCGACCGAACCGGCGGGTTTGCTGCCGTTTCTGAAAAAGGCCGCAGGCGAAGCCGAGTTCGATGAAATCGTTCCGGTCAGCGCAAGCCGCCGCAAGGGGCTCGATGAGCTGCTGGGGGCGCTCAGGCGCCACCTGCCGGAGCAGCCGGCGATCCATTCCGAGGACGACTTGACCGACCGCAACGAGCGGTTTCTCGCCGCAGAATTCCTGCGAGAAAAGCTGTTTCGCCTTCTGGGCGAGGAGCTTCCTTACAGCGCCGGGGTGGAAATCGAGAAATTCGAGGAGCAGCGCGGCATGCGGCGGATTCACGCCGCGATCGTCGTGGGAAAGGAAGGACACAAGGCGATCATCATCGGATCGGGCGGGAGCAAGCTGAAGAGAATTGCCACGGCCGCGCGTCTCGACATGGAGACGCTTTTCGGCTGCAAGGTTTATCTGCAAGTCTGGGTCAAGGTCCGCGGCGGCTGGACGGACGACGAAGCGGCGGTGAGACGCATGGGCTATGGTTGAGCGCACCAGACAGGAAAGCCGTGAAGCCTTCGTCCTGCACGGCTACCCGTATCGCGAGACGAGCCTGCTGCTCGAAACGTTTACCCGTGCATTCGGACGCGTGTCGATGGTGGCGCGGGGAGCGCGCAGCGCGCGCTCTCCCCTGCGCGGGGTGTTGCTCGCCTTTCAGCCGCTTGCACTGTCCTGGTTCGGCAAGGGCGAGCTGCGGACTCTCGCACGCGCCGAGTGGGTCGGCGGACAACCGCTGCTCCACGGCGAAGCGCTCATGTGCGGGTTCTATCTCAACGAGCTCCTGTTGCGGCTGCTGCCCCGCGAAGATCCCCACGATGCCCTGTTTTTGCGATACTGGGAAGCCCTGCGGGAACTCGCGCCGCACGGCGGGTCGGGTGCGGCGCTGCGTTCGTTCGAGAGAGCTCTGCTCAAGGAGCTCGGGTACGCCATGACGCTCGAGCGCGACAGCACGAGCGGCGGCGCGATCGACCCGGCGAAGAGCTATACGTACGATCCCGAGCGCGGACCGATCGAGGTCGAGGACGCGGGACCGCAGCCCCGAGTGTCCGGCCGGACGCTCCTCGACATGGCGCGCGACGACTATGCCGATCCCCAGACCCAGCAACAGGCGAAGGCGCTGATGCGCACGCTCATCAATCATCGACTCGATTACCAGCCGCTGAAGAGCCGCCAGATCTTCAGGGATCTGCTCGCGCTGTGAGGCGTTCGTCCGCATGACTCTCTTGAGCGTGAATCTCAACAAGGTTGCGTTGCTGCGCAATACCCGCACCATCGGCATTCCAAGCGTCGTCCACGCGGCGCGCATCGCGCTGGGCGCGGGCGCTCACGGAATCACGGTCCATCCGCGCCCCGACGGACGGCACGTGCGGGGAGAGGACGTGCGCGAGCTCGCCGCCGTGCTGCGGGACCGGCCTGGCACCGAATTCAACATCGAAGGCAATCCGTTCCACGGCCTGCTCGAATTCGTCCGTGAGGTGCGCCCGGCGCAGTGCACGCTCGTTCCCGACGAGACCGGAGCCTTCACCTCCGACCACGGCTGGGAGCTCGGCAGGGACGGCGCGCGGCTCGGGCCTGTCATTGCGGAGCTCAGGGCGCTGGGCGTGCGCGTGAGCCTCTTCATGGATCCGGTCGCGGATGCGATGGCGGCGGCGGCCGGCCTCGGCGCCGACCGGGTCGAGCTGTATACGGAGCCCTATGCGCTGGCGTTCGGCACCGCGGAGCAGGAAGCGGTGCTCGGACGCTACGCGGTAGCCGCGCGCGCCGCGCAGCGCTCAGGGCTGGGCGTCAACGCCGGCCACGACCTCAATCTCGGCAATTTGCACGTCTTCCTGCGCTCGGTGCCGAACGTGCTGGAAGTGTCCATCGGGCACGCGTTGATCTCCGACGCGCTGGAGCTGGGTCTCGCCGATGCCGTGCGCCGGTATCTCGAGGCAATTCGTCGTAGCGACCCCGGGAAGGGAACATCGTGATCCTCGGAATCGGGACCGATCTCTGCGACGTCGGCCGGATCGAGCGTGCCCTGGAGCGTTTCGGCGAGCGTTTCGCCGAAAGAATCCTGGTGGCTTCGGAGCTCGAGCGCTTTCGCCGCCACCGCAAGCGGGCGGCGTATCT